>ERZ773359.932-NODE-932-length-41807-cov-5.633431_pt1 | contig 41807 bp, 36 predicted proteins | sample MGYA00374955_ERZ773359 | MGnify/ENA primary metagenome ERZ773359 (study PRJEB29098, sample SAMN04486028) | biogas fermenter metagenome | study: EMG produced TPA metagenomics assembly of the Biogas fermentation microbial communities from Germany - Plant 4 DNA1...
ATAGACCTGTGTCAACTGAAAACAAAGGTCTATTATAACGTTCTAACTTACAAGTGGAAAGAAATATCCGCCGAAGAATATCCAGGCTGCAATTAAAGTAAGCACAATATTAAAGGTTTGACCAACTACATATAATTTTACCGGTTTGCCTCCCTTACTAACCTTCATCATATCTGAAAATCTAGAATCTAAACCGATAGAAACAAAAGCCAATGTAAATAACCAGCTTTTTAAAGTACCTGTCAGATTTAAAATACTATCAACTTTTGCTTGACCTAAACTAGGAATTAAAACAAAAGAAAAAATCACAGAAGCTAACACAAAACCAATCACAAACTTAGGAAGCCGATTCCATATCTCCATTAAACTAGGACGAACTGCTTGATCTCCATTTTCTACCTTAGACGCAAATAACACTGCAAAGAAGAAAGCCACAAAACCAATTAAAATATTCTGTAGCATTTTAATGATCGCCGCCACTTCCATAGCTGTTGACCCAACCATACTACCAGCAACTACAACTGCTCCAGTACTATCAACTGTTCCTCCAATCCAAGCACCGCCAACATACTCGCTAAGCCCCATAAATTTAATAAGGATAGGCAAACCGATCATCATAAGTACAGTAAATATTAGGGAGATTGAGATCGTTAAACTAATTTCTTCCTTTTTAGCCTTAGTTGCCGCACCAGTAGCAATTGCTGCAGAAACACCACAAACAGATGTACAGGCAGCAATGGTTGCAACTAGGGATTTGTCTTGCATTGCTAGAGTATTGGTTCCATATCGATACATAAAATAAATTACAATAGGTGTCACTATCCACGCTACACCTAATCCATAAACGCCAAGACTAAGAATTCGATTAAACAAGATTTCTGCTCCCATTAAAACTAAGCCGGTTTTAATCAATAACTCTGTACGCAAGGCTGGTACCAACCACTTAGGCTTGCCAAACACGTTGGAGACAAACAAGCCTAAGATTAACGCCCAAATTACATCATTGACTCCATAATGCCGCATAGTCGTTTCATTTCCTAACACATACGCCAAAACTGCTAATATAAAGACTACTGGAAAACCAATCAGGTACTTACCAAACTCCGAACCATCTTTTTTCATTACCGCGATTGCTATACCCGTTAGTAACGCTAAGCCAATTCCCAACAGGAGCAAACTAGGAATCATCTCTGTAGGCAAACCTAAAGTAATATCCCCTGACCATTTTGGCAGTTTCGGCACATAACTAATTACTCCTAGACCCACCAGAACCATTAAGATTCCAGCAAGCCAAATGGTCCACCAGTCTTCAGTTGACCATAATAGCGACCAGTTGATTCGCTTCACCGTACTCCCTCCAGTATCACAGTACTATTTTTTCAATAATTTTATAGTATGCAATACTAGAGAGAGTGTGATTAATTTTACTTCATTTCTTGCCCGCCAGTAACATTAATTGCCTGCCCCGTCATATAGCTTGAGTCATCTGAAGCCAAAAAGACCATCACATTAGCTACATCTTCATAAGTACACCCACGTCTCATTGGAACCTGGTTAAGATATTTTTCTCTAACCTCTTCTTTAGTAATACCCTGGTTTCTAGCATACTGCTCATATAAGCTATTAACCCAAAGTGGAGAATCTAATAAATTCCCAGGACAAATACTATTTACACGAATATTTCTGGTAGCGAATTCTAATGCCAGGCTTTGAGTTAAACCAATTCCACCGAATTTAGAAGCAGCATAAGCCGAATTCTTCGCCGATCCTTTTTTACCTGACTTACTATTAATCTGAATAATATTACCCTTACCTTGTTTAAGCATAGCTGGGATTACAGCTTTAGCCGAATTAAAATAGCCAACCAGATTAACGTCAATAACCTTTTGCCATTCATTAGTTAGAAATTCTTCAATTGGTTTAGCAATCAAAATTGCTGCATTACAAACTAAAAGATCAATTTTGCCAAATGTATCTATCGCAACCTGAGCCATCTTTTCACACTGCTGATAATCAGTTACATCCACTTGAACCGCAATTGCTTTGTCACCAAAATTTCTGGCCTGTTTATTAGCAGCTTCATAATTAATATCTGCGACAACAACTTTGGCTCCCTCAGAAATTAACCTTTCAACCAAAGCTGCTCCTAACCCTTGAGCTCCACCAGTAACAATTGCCACCTGATTTTCCAATCTCATTTTAACTCTCCTTTTACCCTGCTATTCTAAGTTTTCACTATAATATTTAATTAATATTTCACTTACCAGACTATAATCTGGATTATAACATATTTAAATAAATCGGTAAACAAACCTGCCTCCAAGGCATTTCTTAACAATAATTCAATATAAATAATACTTTTATACATATTAACTATGTTATAATGTATGTGGAGTAGTAGATAGAAATCCGAACGTTAACGGGAGGTATGAAAATGCGCACCAAGGCTGTAAGACTGTATGGGAAGAATGACTTAAGATTAGAAGAATTTGATTTACCCAAAATTCAAGATGATCAAATTCTTGCCCATATTATATCCGACAGTATCTGTATGTCCACTTACAAAGCAACAATTCAAGGCAGCGACCACAAACGTGTACCAAAAGATATCGCCACTAATCCGGTTATTGTTGGTCACGAATTTTGTGGCGAAATCATTGAAGTTGGAGCTAAGTGGAAAGACCAATATAAACCAGGTACCAAATTTACAATTCAACCAGCTTTAAACTATAAAGGTTCCTTAGATGCTCCTGGATATTCTTATCCTTATACCGGAGGAGCAGCAACCTATATTATCCTACCAAATGAAATAATGGAAACGGGCAATCTGTTAGTGTATAACGGTGAAGCTTATTTTTACGGTTCTTTAGCCGAACCAATGTCCTGTATTGTTGGCGCTTATCACGCAAGTTATCACACAGAAAGCGGCAGCTATGTACATAAAATGGGCATTGTCGAAGGTGGAGCCTGTGCAATTTTAGCAGGAGCTGGTCCTATGGGCTTAGGAGCCATTGATTATGCAATTAACAGTAATCGCCGCCCTTCGTTATTAGTAGTTGTAGACATCGATCAAGAACGACTGGAAAGAGCTAGCCAAATCTATACTGTAGAAAAAGCCGCTAAAAACGGTGTTACCTTAAAATATGTTAACACTAAAGATCTAGAAAATCCAACAGATTATCTGTTAAGTTTAAACGATGGAAAAGGTTATGATGATGTCTTTGTCTATGCACCTGTTCGCTCTTTGGTAGAAATGGCTGACGAAATGCTAGGTCGCGATGGTTGCCTCAATTTCTTTGCTGGTCCAACAAGAACTGATTTTAAAGCTGAACTCAACTTCTACAATGTACACTATAATTCCACCCACATCGTCGGCACCAGCGGCGGTAATAAGGACGACTTACTAGAATCGATTGAATTAATGGAAAAAGGGATCATTAATCCTGCTGCGATGATCACTCATATCGGTGGTTTAGACAGCGTGGTAGACACTACCTTAAACTTGCCGAACATACCCGGTGGAAAAAAATTAATTTACACTAACATTGCCTTAGAATTAACAGCCATTAATGATTTTGCCGAGAAGGGTAAAACTGATCCAATGTTTGCTAAACTAGCAGAAATTGTTGAGCGAAACAACGGCTTATGGTGCTTAGAAGCTGAGCAATACTTGTTAGCCAACGCAAAATCCATTTAGATTCAGAAGGTGGAAAAATGGAAATTCAAATCTGTAACTTAGGCAAAATATCCTACGGTAATGCTTTGGAGTTGCAACGAAAACTACTCGCTTTACGTCAACAACAAAAAATCGAGGATCTTTTGCTGCTGTTAGAACATCCACCTGTGCTAACAATTGGTAAAAAAGGTAAGAATAATAAAACTACCAATATTTTGGTTTCCGATAAATTTTTAAGAGAACAACAAGTGGAAGTCTTTGAAACTGACCGGGGCGGTGATGTAACCTATCATGGTCCCGGTCAATTAATCGGATATCCGATTATGGATTTAACCAATCATGGTAAAGACATTCGTAAATTTGTTCACAATATTGAGCAGGTGTTCATTGACTTACTGCGGAACTATTGGGAAATAACAGCCTTCCGCGATCCAGAACATACCGGTGTTTGGTTAGAACATGGTAAAATCACAGCTATTGGTTTTGCCATTAAACGTTGGGTAACCATGCATGGTTTTGCTTTTAATGTAAACACCAACTTATCTCATTTTAGTTGGATTAATCCCTGCGGTATTACAGACAGAGACGTTACCTCCCTTCAAGCAATTACCGGACAATATATTAGCTGGGATCTAATAATTCAACAAGTAATTGAAAGTTTTTGTAATGTGTTCAATCTACAACCGATCACTATTGAACAAGAGCAAATAAAATCTTATTTAGGGAGTTACGAAGATGAAAAGGCGTAAGCCAGAATGGTTAAAAGTAAAATACCGAAACACAGATGAAGTCATAGAAGTGCGGAATATACTTAGAACCTTATCCTTGAATACGGTATGCGAAGAGGCTAGCTGTCCAAATTTAATGGAATGTTTTGGGCGTAAAACTGCTACATTTATGATCTTGGGTAAATACTGTACTAGAAACTGCACCTTCTGCAATGTGGAACATAATCGTCCACAACATGTTGACCCAGAAGAACCAGTTAAAGTGGCAGAGGCTATTAGTAAATTAAATCTTAAACACGTGGTAATTACTTCTGTTACCCGTGACGACTTACCTGACGGTGGAGCTGAACATTTTGCCCAAGTAATTACAGAGATCAAAAAACGAGACCAGCAAGTGATTGTAGAAGTTTTAATATCAGATCTAAAAGGTAATGTCTCAGCTTTAGCCCAGATCATCCAAGCTAAACCAGATATCATTAACCATAATATAGAGACTGTTCCCCGCTTATATGAAGCAGTGCGACCCCAAGCTATATATCAACGCTCAATTCAGTTATTATACCAGGTAAAATTATTAGAACCAAATATGTTAACAAAATCTGGGATCATGGTTGGTTTAGGTGAAACGCCAAGTGAGGTTGAAGATGTTTTGGCTGATTTGCGCCAAGCTGATTGTGATTTATTAACGATTGGGCAATATTTAGCACCTTCAAAAGACCATCATCCGGTTGTAGAATTTGTAACTCCAGAAACATTTGAGAAATATAAACGAATAGCCCTCGATCTAGGATTTAAGCATGTGGCTTCTGGACCATTAGTCCGCAGCTCTTATCATGCCGACCAAGTATCTAGTTTATTAAATAACAACCAATAAACAGGAGGCGATTTAATGGCAACACCAATTATTATGCCACGCCAAGGTCAGTCTGTAGAGACCTGCATTATTACAGAGTGGCATAAGAAAAAAGGCGATTCGGTAGAAATAGGTGACGTTTTATTCTCCTACGAAACCGACAAAGCAAGTTTTGAAGAAGAAGCCAAAGCTGCCGGCACACTTTTAGAGATTTTTTATGAAGCAGATGAAGAAGTCCCAGTCTTAACTACTGTTGCAGTAATTGGTGAGGTAGGTGAAGATATTTCGGAGTTTTTACCTTCCACAACTGTTACAGAAGAAACCACACCACCTCCTGCAGCTGAATCTACTGAAATTGCTGATACTCCGATTGAACCTACTCCAGCTAGTCAAGGGCAACCGCGAACTTCTAGTGAAATCAGAATTTCACCTCGTGCCAGAAATCTAGCTAAAAAACATAAGCTAGATTATCGCTATGCAACGCCAACCGGACCGGAAGGACGAATTATCGAACGAGATATTCAGAGTTTACTAGAAGCTGGTCCAAAAGTAACTTCTGCTGCCATGGCAGACTACTTCGCTAGCGATCAACCATTAACTGGTACTGGACTTGGCGGTCGCATCACTACTAGCGACTTACGACAACCCCTTCCTCCAGCGAATACAGTTCCAACACAGACTAGCTCTGTCCCAGATTATGTGGATGTGAAATTACCAAATATTCGCAAGGTTATCGCCAAAGCTATGCATCATTCTCTCAGCAGCACAGCACAGCTAACGCTAAATACCAGTTTTGATGCAACAGAAATCTTAGCATATCGACAAAAACTAAAAGCCAAACAAAATGAACTTGGTCTAGAAAATATTACGCTGAATGATTTAATCATTTATGCAACTGCACGTACCTTGCTAAAGCACAACGAACTAAACGCACATTATCTCGATGATACTCTTAGAGTATTTAACAATGTACATATGGGTGTAGCTGTTGATACTGAACGCGGCTTAATGGTACCAACCGTTTTTTATGCTGATTTATTATCCCTGAACCAGTTAGCTGAGAACACAAAACGAGCGATTGCAGCCTGTCAAGCTGGCTCAATTAATCCCGATGAACTGCAAGGCGGTACATTCACCATCACTAACCTAGGCACTTTAGGCATTGAATCTTTTACACCGGTATTAAATCCGCCACAAACAGGAATTCTCGGTGTTTGTAACATCGAATATAAAATTAAACTAGTTGATGGTGAATATGTCCATTATCCAGCGATGGGTTTATCACTTACCTTTGATCACCGAGCCCTGGATGGTGCACCAGCAGCTAGATTCCTTAAAGATCTAGTGACTAATTTAGAAAACTTCTCCGTATTGCTAGCAATGTAACTTAATATAAATTAAGGTGGGTCGAACAATGATTTATGATCTAATTGTCTTAGGAGGCGGACCTGCTGGCTATTTAGCCGCCGAAAGAGCTGGTAAAGCCGGGTTAAATACTTTGCTAATTGAAAAAGCCAGCTTAGGTGGGGTTTGTCTCAATGAGGGATGTATTCCATCAAAAACGCTGCTTCATTCGGCAAAAATCTATGATTATGCCCGTTTTAGCTCAGCCTATGGTGTAACCGCAGAAAATGTAGTTTTCAACCATAAAAAAGTAATAGCCCGAAAAAACAAAGTCGTCAAAATATTAGTCAGTGGAGTACGTAATAAAATGCGGGCAAGTAATGTTACGGTAGTAGAAGGTCACGGTCATATTTTAGGTAGAGACGCTAACGGTATCCAAGTAGAAGTTGAGAATAAAGTTTACCAAGGTCACAGATTATTAATTGCTACTGGTTCTACTCCCCTGCTTCCGCCAATTCCTGGAGTAGAAGAAGGATTAAAATCTGGATTTGTCTTAACAAGCCGCGAGATTCTCGATCTACCTGAAGTACCTGACTCATTAGTTATTATTGGCGGCGGCGTAATCGGTTTAGAAATGGCTTCTTACTACAATTCCGCAGGCAGCAAAGTTACCATCATTGAAATGCAAGACCAAATTGCAGGCGAAGTAGATACGCAAATAGCCAACATTCTAATGAAAAACTATCAAAAAAATGGTATTACCTTCCAACTAAATTCTAAGGTAACTGAAATCTTATCTGATGGTGTTACCTATGAATATAATGGCAAGCGTGAAACAATTAAAGCCGACAAAGTACTAATGAGCGTTGGACGAAAGCCTGCGGTCAATGGTTTTGGTCTAGAAAACTTAGGCGTAGAACTTGAACACGGTGCAATTAAAACTGATGAATATGGTAAAACAAACATTCCTGAAGTTTATGCAGCCGGTGACGTTAATGGCAAATACTTACTAGCTCATGCAGCCTACCGTGAAGCTGAGGTTTGTGTAAACAACATGCTCGGTAATAAAGATCTTATGCGTTATCACGCAGTTCCCTCTGTAATTTATACCAATCCAGAGGTTGCATCAATTGGTGAAACTGAGCAATCTGCTGCAGCTAAGGGCATCGAATTTGAAAAGGCTAATCTTTCAATGCGTTACAGCGGTCGTTATTTAGCTGAAAACGAAGGTGGAGACGGTATCTGCAAGGTTCTAGTAGATAAAAAGTATCGGCATATTATTGGTGTTCATATGATTGGAAACTATGCCTCCGAGATTATCTATGGTGCTAGTATCCTAATGGAAACTGAAATGAAAATCGATGATATTCAAGAAATTGTCTTTCCACATCCGACAGTTTCTGAAATTCTTAGAGAAGCTATTTTTGAAATATAAATCTCATACCAAGGAGAGAACAGTATGCCTAAAATTCAATTTGTTGATCCTGTTGAAATGCGTAAGCCGGGAAAAATCACTTTTCAGGATATTCCTATTAACCAATACAATAAAACAATAGAAGAGGAAAAAAGCAATTTTTCCGCAGAAGATTTTTTAAGAATTCAGCGGGACATGGTTTACATTCGGGAATTTGAAACCATGCTTAACTTAATTAAAACTACTGGTCAATATCGAGAGATTGAATACAACTATCCTGGACCAGCTCACCTGTCTATTGGACAAGAAGCTGCAGCTGTTGGTCAAGCCTACTTGCTGACTACTGACGATTTTATCTTTGGTTCTCATCGCAGCCATGGAGAAATCATTGCCAAAGGGCTTTCTGCAATTCATCAATTAAGTGATGAGCAATTATTAACCATCATGAGAGATTTTTTCGATGGTGCTATATACCAAGTAGTAGAAGAAGCTGCCACATCTTCTTCAGTAAAAGACTTAGCTATTGACTTTTTATTATACGGTGCTTTAGCAGAAATCTTTGGTCGTGAAACAGGCTTTAATAAAGGCCTTGGTGGCTCCATGCACGCCTTCTTTACACCCTTTGGCATTTATCCCAACAACGCTATTGTCGGCGGGTCTGCCCCGATCTCTATTGGTGCAGCCCTTTACAAAAAAGTTAATCAAAAACCTGGCATCGTCATTGCTAATATTGGTGACGCTTCAATGGGTTGTGGTCCAGTTTGGGAAGCTCTAAATTTTGCTGCAATGGATCAATACCGTGACTTATGGGAAGAGGGTTATCAAGGCGGATTGCCAATTATCTTTAACTTCTTTAATAACCATTATGGCATGGGCGGTCAAACATCTGGTGAAACCATGGCTTATGGCTACTTAGCCAGAGTAGGAGCTGGAGTATCAGCTAACCAAATGCATAGCGAACGGATTGACGGATTTAGTCCATTAGCAGTTATTGATGCGATTCGTCGCAAAAAAGCTATTATTGAAGAGCAGAATGATGGTCCAATCTTCTTAGATACAGTAACTTATCGTTTTAGTGGTCACTCGCCGTCAGATGCTTCCAGCTATCGCACAAAAGAAGAAATCGATGCTTGGCAAGCCTATGATCCAATCATTACCTTTAAACAACAATTACTGGATGCAAAAGTTGCTAGTGAAAGTGATTTTGAGAAAATTGAACAAGAAGTTAGCGATCGAATCTTTAAAGTATTTAAATTAGCCATCGATGACCAAAAATCACCACGGATGAACCTCTACGCTAATCCCAGCAGCATTAGCGATTTAATGTTCTCCAATGAAAAAATCGAAAAAATGGACGATCGGGAGCCTATTACATTAATACCTAAAGAAGAGAACTCACGTATCCAACAAATCAAAAAGAAAATTAGAGTTGCTGAACAAGATGGCAAACCAGTATCCAAAGCTCGCGCCTATCAACTCCGGGATGGTATCTTTGAAGCGATAATTGATAAATTCTATACCGATCCAACATTAATTGCTTATGGTGAAGATAATCGGGACTGGGATGGAGCTTTCGCAGTCTATCGTGGGCTAACTGAATCCTTACCATATCATCGTTTTTTCAACGCCCCAATTTCCGAAGCAGCTATTGCTGGCTCAGCTGTTGGTTATGCCATGGCTGGCGGCCGAGTAATTGCTGAATTAATGTATTGTGACTTCTTAGGCCGTGCCGGAGATGAAGTCTTTAACCAAATGGCTAAATGGCAAGCGATGAGTGCTGGTGTATTAAAAATGCCTCTTGTACTTCGGGTATCTGTGGGCTCAAAATATGGTGCTCAACACTCACAGGACTGGAGTTCATTAGTGGCCCATATTCCAGGTCTTAAAGTAGTATTCCCTGCTACCCCTTATGATGCCAAAGGCTTGATGAACAGTGCTTTAGCTGGAACAGACCCTGTTATCTTCTTTGAAAGTCAAAGAATCTATGATATCGGCGAAATGTTCCATCCAGGCGGGGTACCAGAAGACTACTACGAAGTACCAATTGGTGAACCTGATATTAAAAAAGAAGGTCAAGATATTACTATCTTAACAGTAGGTGCTACTTTATATCGGGCATTAGAGGCAGCTAAAATTCTGGAAGAAAAATATGGCTTATCCGCTGAGATCATTGATGCCCGCAGCATTGTACCTTTCAATTATGAAAAAGTAATTGAATCTGTTAAGAAAACTGGTCGGATTCTCTTAGCTAGTGATGCATGTGAACGCGGCTCCCACTTAAAAGATATCGCACAAAACATAAGTGAACTAGCTTTTGATTATCTAGATGCGCCTCCTGTAGTAGTCGGAGCACAAAATTGGATTACTCCAGCTCATGAATTAGAGGAATTCTTCTTCCCACAAGCAGAATGGATCATCGATGCTATTCACGAAAAAATCCTGCCACTAGAAGGCCATGTAACTAAAACAAACTTTACTAAGAACGAAAAACTTCGCGCTCAAAGACTAGGCGTTTAAAACTTATGATTAGGAGTATTGCTATGCATGATTTAAATCATCCAAATCGGGAAACTAGACTGGCTAACTTAAAAAAACTAAAAACAGCTATAGATCAAGGTGAAATCCAGGCACCACAAGCAACTGGCTTTGTTAATAACCACATTCACACAACTTACTCCTTTTCGCCTTACTCACCAACTAAAGCAATCTGGATGGCTTACCAGTCAGGCTTAACTACTGCTGGAATCATGGACCATGACTCCATTAGTGGTGCAGAGGAGTTTATTGCCGCTGGTAAGATTATCAATATGGCGACAACAATCGGAGTGGAATGTCGTGCAGATTTTTCTAACACTAAATTAAGCGGCAGATTAATTAATAATCCTGATCAAAAATCCATTGCCTATGTAGCCTTACACGGCATTCCTCATACTCAAATTGCAACTGTTAAAGAGTTCTTCGCTCCTTATAGTGCAGAACGAAACAAACGGAACCAGGCCATGGTAGATAATATAAACAATCTATTTGCTAAATATGATATTTCCCTAGGTTATGAAGAAGATGTAGTACCGCTATCGATGGCTGATGAAGGCGGAAGTATCACGGAACGACATATTCTCTATGCACTATCACTAAAGCTAATGAATAAGGTCGGCAAAGGTCAAGCATTAGTAGACTTTTTGAAAAACCGACTGCAATTAGATTTCAGCACTAAAATTGAACAGTATCTCTTAGATGCAAATAATCAGTTCTATGCTTATGATCTACTCGGTGTATTAAAGGGAGACCTAGTAAAGGATTTTTATATACCAGCCACAACAGAATGTCCAGATATTACCAAAGTAGTCACCCTAGCTAAGGATATCGGTTGTATCTTGGCCTATGCTTATTTAGGTGATGTGGGTGAATCGGTTACAGGTGATAAAAAAGCGCAGAAGTTCGAAGATGACTATTTAGAGGAACTATTTGAAGTATTAGCAGATTTAGGGTTTATGGCGGTTACTTATATGCCATCACGAAATACAATGGAACAATTAACTCGTCTTAAAATCCTTTGTAAACAGTACAATTTCTTTGAAATCAGTGGTGAAGATATTAACTCTCCCCGCCAATCCTTTATCTGTGAAGCATTGGCTAAACCTGAGTTTGCTAATTTATCCGAATCCACTTGGGCATTAATCGGTCATGAAATTGCTGCAACAAAAGACTTAGATGATGCATTCTTTTCACCAAGCACTATTGCAAAATATCCTGATCTAAATGAACGAATTAAAGTGTATATGCAAATAGCCAAGGGCAACTAAAGAAAAAGTACCTCCAAGGTAGATTTAACAACTACTTCTTGGAGGTACTTTTCTATAATAACTTAGCGTACTCACTTAAAATCGCTTTTAAATTCGCTAGTCTGTTCTCTAACATATGATATACGATGGTTCGATCTATCTCTAGATAATCATGAACTAGGATATTCCTAAAGCCAATAATCTGCAAAAAAGTTTCTTTCTGTTCCTCATTTAGATAATTATTAGCATAAAGTAATTCTGGAATATCCCGATAAAAATCAACCTGACCCAAATTTTTCTCAGCAATAATATGATTACCGATATCCATTAAAGATTCAATGATTAAGTGTAAAAAGCGTTCACAACTACCATAAACCATCGGATCATTCTTAAACTCTTCATAAGAGTATTTTACTTGAATCCACTTTCTACAAGACTCTTTAAAATATCAAGTTTAAGTAAAAGGTGATAATTATCATCTAATAAAACCAAAAAGATAAGCTGCTTTAACCTGATCGAAATCAACAAGGACATTCCTAAGATTTTCTAATAACTCTGATTTTGACAAGACAAATCACCCCCATAGATGTAACTCATTGGCTTTACAACTATTACACTTAAAATCGTATTCACCTACAACTTAGCAAAAAAGCTTAGGATGCATATTACAAAGCGTCCTAAGCTTCCTTGTACTAAATATAGGAATCCTTCTTCAATCCAATACATTTCTCTACAGGGATAACAAAAACTACTCCAGTATTAGGTTTTGTTAAATCTCCAACTATATGCTCAATTACCTCGATTGCTCCTTCGAGATGTTCATCTTTATTCAAAACAGCAAAGATGGTTTTATTATAACGTTCACTTCCTCCTAAAGTAGCAAAATGAGAAAACACTGGAATATGGTCGGCAGCCAAATGAGCCATTCCGATACTATCGATAATTGTAGCTCCTGTAATGCCTATTTCAAAGAAACCTTCTAGAATATGGACAACCTTACTCGGATCATCAATAACTGCCATCAGCAGACGCATAGAATTCTCCTTTCATCTCCATATTACAACCTTACAACAAGACAGGGCAATACACCTTATATTTCTCCAAGACCTTTAGATTTCCTTCAAAAATATTCTGATAAAGGCTCGGTCGGTTAAGACGAGGTTAAAAATGTTAAATGTAAACTTTTGGCAGGATTTTCTTAAAATTATCAGCAATATACAAGTAAAGAACATAGAAACCGGTTTCCATGTAGAGGGGGTGTTAACAATAACCATTGATGATATTGCCCGACTTGCAAATGTTTCCAAAGCTACAGTCTCAAAAGTTATTAATGGATACCCTGGCGTAAATCAAAAAACACGAAAAATAGTTTTATCGATCATGCGTAAATACAACTATTGGCCTAACGCAACCGCACGGAGCCTCACTACTAATCGTTCATACTTGATTGGTCTATTCGTTGCTAGCGAACTAAACAATAGTTTCTTCCGAGAAGTAATCGCTGGCATTGAGAAAAAACTAGGTAGCTTAGGTTATGATATCTTGTACTTTGCTAACAAACGACCTGATAATACGGGAATTCACTATGGTTATTTAGAAAAGTGTTTGAACCGTCATGTAGACGGAGCAATCATGCTTAGCTATATCCGCAATGAATTAGCGGATTTCGATAGTTTACTGTGCTCAAATATTCCTCAAGTTTACGTGGATCTAGATTTACAAAGTGATTATGCCTCATATATAATTTCAAATAATCAAAAATCAGCAGAGACCGCAGTAAGCTACTTGCATAGTTTAGGGCATAAAAAAATCGGTTATCTAGATGGTACCATGTTATCAAAACCAGCAGCCGATCGCTATCAAGGCTTTTGCACTACTATAAAGAAACTTGATTTAATTACTCGACCAGAATGGATTTGTCATGGAGAGTTTACAGAAGAATACGGCTATCAAACTATGCTTCAGCTACTGCAATTACCCGACTTACCTACCGCTTGGATTATCCAAGACAACATTGCTATTGGTGCCATTCACGCTTTTAGAAAACTAGGTTATCAAATCCCAAACGATTTTTCCATCATCGGTTTTGATGACATTGAACTTAGTCGTCATTATGATTTAACAACCGTTCGCCAAGACAAACTAAAGATGGGCAAAGCTGCTGCCGAACTTTTACTAAACATTCTCAACGGACATAATAAGTCCCCTATTATTTTAGATACCCAATTAATCGTTCGCGGCAGTTGTCAAATAAGTATGTAATAATACCGGAGGTGAATAGTGTGCAACAACTTAACTCGCTAGCTACTAGCTATCAAGATTTATTTTCCATTGGAACTTGTGTTAATACACAGAATCTAAGAACCCATCGCGAGCTAATTATTAAACATTTTAACAGCATTACAGCAGAAAATGAAATGAAATTTGAGTCCCTGCACCCAGAAGAAGGTGTTTATACTTTTGAGGCAGCCGATCAAATTATCCAATTTGCTGAAGATAACTACAAACTTGTTCGTGGCCACACCCTGGTTTGGCATAACCAAACACCAAAATGGGTTTTTCATCAAGCAAATGGTCAGTATGTAACGCGGGAACAACTATTAGAAAGGATGAAAGACCATATAACTACAGTGGTAAAACGATACCGAGAGCATATTTTTTGCTGGGATGTAGTCAACGAAGCAATTGAAGATAAAACAGACAAACTGTTAAGAACTTCCCCCTGGTTAGAAATCATAGGACCAGATTTTATCGAAAAAGCATTTATTTATGCTCATGAAGCCGATCCACAAGCACTGTTATTTTACAATGACTACGGCGAAAGTGCACCTCAAAAACGGGATAAAATTGTTCAATTAGTAACAGATTTAATAGCCAAAGGGATACCCGTCCATGGGATTGGCTTGCAATGTCATTGGAATATTTATGGTCCTAATATTTCTCAAATCCGCGAAGCAATCGAAAAATATGCTGCTTTAGGACTACAAATACATATTACTGAATTAGACATGTCTGTTTATAGTCATGATGATCAACGAACAGATTTAACGGAACCTACCACTGAAATGTTAGATTTACTAGCCGAAAGATATGAATCTGTTTTTGGCTTATTTAGAGAATATGCAGATGTAATTACCAATGTAACTTTTTGGGGCCCAGCTGATGATCAAAGCTGGTTGCAATCTTTCCCTGTTCGCAGCCGAAAAAATTGGCCGTTATTATTTGATTACGAACAAAAACCCAAAAAAGCATTCTATAAAATCATTGATTTTGCTAAATAACCAAAAGAAAGGATGAAACCGATGGACGTTAAACTCTATCAGAATCCTGATGCACCGATCGAGGCTAGAGTTGAAGATTTGCTCCAAAGAATGACCTTGGAAGAAAAGGTTGCTCAATTAGGTTCAATTGGACCAAAAGAATTATTAGACGAAAATGGTAAATTTCTACCAGAACAAGCTGCTAAACAAATTCCCCATGGAATTGGTCAAATTACCAGACTAGCTGGCGCGAGTGGCATTGAGCCAGAACAAGCTGCCAGAGCAGCTAATGAGCTGCAAGAATTCTTAAGCAAGAATACACGGTTGCAAATTCCAGCAATCTTACACGAAGAATGTTTAAGTGGTTTTATGGCCAAAGGCGGTACCACCTACCCTCAAGCCATTGGCATGGCCTGTACTTGGGAACCAGAACTTATTCAAGCCATGACCAACGAAATTCGCAAGCAGCTACGAGCAGTTGGAGCTCATTTAGGACTTTCTCCTGTTCTAGACCTTGCTCGTGATTATCGATGGGGCCGAGTTGAAGAAACTTTTGGTGAAGATCCTTATTTAGTAGCACAAATGGCTGTCGCTTATATTAAAGGATTGCAAGGTAATGATCTACGTACCGGAGTAATTGGAACCTTAAAACATTTTGCCGGCCATGGTTTCTCTGAAGGAGGTCGTAATCATGCTCCTGTTAATATTGGATTACGAGATCTATGGGAAACCTGTCTCTTTCCATACGAAGCGGCCATTCGTCTAGCCAAAGCAGGCTCGGTCATGAATGCCTACCATGTCTTAGACGGTATTCCTTGCGCAGCTTCCAAGGAACTATTAACGGATATCCTACGCAAAGAATTAGGCTTTGATGGCATTGTAGTAGCTGACTATTCCAGCATTAAAATGTTACATACCGAACACAAGGTAGCTGCCTCCTTACAGGAAGCGGGAATGATGGCTTTAGAAGCAGGTCTAGACATTGAATTACCTAAAGTTGAATGTTATGGTCAATATTTAATTGATGCTGTAAACAGTGGTTACTTATCAGTTGCCACTGTCGATCGCTCAGTAAAACGTCATCTAAGAATGAAATTTAAACTTGGCTTATTCGAAAACCCATATGTAAATGTAAATGATGTGATCACAGTCTTTGAAACAAAAGAACAACGTGAACTGGCCAGAGATATTGCCCGCAAATCGATTGTTTTATTGAAAAATGAAAATCAGTTGTTGCCAATCAAAAAAGATATTAAATCTATTGCCGTAATCGGGCCAAGCGCTAACAGCACCCGAAACGTCCTTGGGGATTATGCTTATAGTGCTCATGTTAATAGCCCAGAAGATGCAGTACCTGTAGTAAGTATTCTTGAAGGAATCAAAGCTAAAGTTAGTTCAGATGTAACCATCAACTACGCGGAAGGCTGCGGTATTATGAGTCGTTCCAAGGGCGGTTTCCCTGAAGCTGTTGAAGCAGCGAAAAAGTCTGATTTAGCAATTGTCGTTGTTGGTGGGCGTTCTGGATTATCTGGCTTAATTAATCCACAAGCAATTTCAGACGTTGATTTTACTGTTCGCGGAATAGTTACAGATACCGATGGTGAAAGCCATGATCGCACTACCTTAGATCTATATGGTGTACAAGAAGACTTAGTTAAAGCAATTCATGCCACTAACGTACCTACAGTAGTTGTTTTAATCAATGGTCGTCCACTGTCCATAGAATGGATCGATCAAAATATACCAGCGATTGTAGAAGCCTGGCTACCAGGTTCAGAAGCAGGTAATGCGATAGCCGATGTGCTCTTTGGTGATTATAACCCCAGCGGTAAACTATGTGTGTCCATTCCTAGAGAAGTAGGACAAATGCCAGTACATTATAACCGAACACCGATCTCTTATAATCGTCACTATCTCCATGTAAATAATAAACCGCTCTATGAATTTGGCTATGGACTAAGTTATACTAGCTTTGAGTATAGTAATTTACAGATTTCACCAACAGAAACTTTGGCAGCTAGCGAAATAACTATTGAATTTGATCTGAAAAATACAGGTCAAGTAGCCGGCGCTGAAATAGCTCAACTTTATATTAATGATGAATATGCTAGTAGAAGCAGACCTGTAAAAGAACTAAAAGGATTTGCCAAAGTACAGTTAGAACCAGGAGAAAGTAAGCGTATCCAAATCAAACTATCCACTGACCAACTAGCATTCTATAATAAAGATTTCAATTTAGTAGTTGAACCAGGTAAATTTAATGTAATGATCGGCAGCTCATCAGAAGATATTCGACTAACTGGCGAATTCCATATTATTGGCGAAGCTAAGGAAGTAAATGCAGAACGGCAATTTTTCTCCACCTGCACTATATCTTCGATCAATTAATCAAATAGGAACTCTTTCTAATCTAGAAAGAGTTCCTTGCTGCTCCCAATACTATCTTACCGATTTACTTTACTACCCCACACAGTTACACCCTTGGCTGATAATGCAGTAAAGGCCATTAACCAAGCAGCATTATCATCATCCCATTGGCGCACTAGTACTCCACTATATCTTTCACCGTCAATCATTAGAGTTAAATTACTACCGTCACTCTCCCAAGTGCCGGAAACGTTTCCGGAAATGGTATAATCCTGATTTAACCGAATCAAAGAGGATTGCTTAACTTCGGCAGTTATATCTAGGCCATGATTGATATATTTATATTCGCCAACGATTTCGTTTACAGAATAATAGCCTTTCGTTTCTCCTGCGTAACGGTGAGGCGTCACCACTAGCCAATCATCTTCATTGATAAACATTTGGTGCACTCTCACTTCATGCTGTTCCCCACGGTTAACAAAACGAGTATGGAAGATTAAAAAATACTTTCCACTGTCTGGATCATAGTATGCTGAGTTATGACCAGGAGAAACATATCCACGGCTAATTGGTCGGGGTTCTCCGTCTACATGCAAAAACTGATAATTACCAAATAATTTCACACCATAAGATTCAATTGAAGGATCATGAAAGAAAGTTCCAGATCTGCCGCGGGCATTTAACATTAAATTGCCCTGAGCATCGTAATAAGGTCCTTCTGGATTATTTGACCGAGCAATCCGCATATTATAACCACCGTCAGCAGCTAATCCGCCAAAGGTAACAAATAAATAGTAATAATCAGTATCTGGTGAATAAAGAATATAAGGTCCTTCAATCCGAGCATGATTGCCGCCCATTAACTTTTTACCATAGCCTTGCCCTGGATAGGGGAATCCACTTTCGGGATCTAATTCTAGAATGAAAATTCCGCCAGAATAAGAACCATAAACCATCCATAAACGTTCCTCTTTATCAAAAAATACATGAGGATCAATGGCATTCGGATGAATATTAGCATTATAACGTGAGCCATCTTCACCAATACCATTCATACCGGAACGTAAAATAATGCCTAAATTCTGATAAGGTCCTTCCACCTGTTCAGCTACGGCAATCCCTAAAGCTGATAAAGGGCTTGAGCCTTCACAAGCACAATAATACATATAAAATTTACCATCCCCTAATTGAATAACATCAGGAGCCCATAAGGTGTTGGTTTTTGCCCAAGTTAATGCTTCGTTTAATTCTTCTCTAATATTCGGTATTAACCGATTACCTGGTAAAGCATTTCTAGATATTTGTGTCCAATTCATTAGATCTGTTGATTTTGCCGCTGCTAAATGGGATCCAAAAATATAATAAGTATCATCTACTTTAATAACCGAAGGATCATGGACTGATGCATTATACAAAAATAAGGGTCGTGTTGACAAATCTGGTTCAGACCCATCAATTGAGGTAATGCGATCGGCCTTCACTTTTAGACACCCTCCATAGAAAATTGTCAGCAAAACAAGGACACAGGTAATAACTTTCTTAGCCATTTCACTATCCCTCCTATTGTCTTAAATTAACCTTCCAGCAGCTTACTTAAAACAGTCCTTGATGGCTTCGTGACTAAAGAATTTACTATTGAAACTATTTCTTTGACAATATCATTAATATCAGCAACTTGATAATTAACCCCAAAAGCGTTCATTAAATCGGCGATAATTCTCCAATTACTTTTATCACCCTTAGCCGGTATTACTTGATGTACTTTTTGTAATCGACCTTCAACATTAAGGGCTGTTCCATTAGTTTCTAAAAACGTTGTTCCTGGTAAAATCACTGAAAAATCTTGGAAATGATCTTGCCAATTAGCAGCAATAGCGATAGCAAAAACATCAGGATGTAGCAAATTCTTATGCCACTCCAGATCATCACCGACTACAACTAGTCCTTTGAGCTGGCCAGACTGTAAACCTGCCAAAATCTGAGATCGATTTAATCCAGGTTTTACGGGCAATACTTTGTCATAATAACCAGCAAATAGCTGCTGATTCCGTGGTGTAGACAATAAATAGTATCCCGGCAAAAAGTTGGGATGAACACCCATCAGTTGCTGTCCGTAACTATTACCGTCTTGGCTTAGTAATAACAATTTTAGATTGTAATCTTCACTAAATGTACAGACCAAACTAGTCAACAGCTTTGTTTCTGCTGTTGTTAACTGTTCGCCATCAGCTACAACAACTACATCATGACCCTTTTCCAACTGATTAACCATTTCCACAATTTGCTGGAATTGTTCAACCTTTATTAAAGTGCCACCCTGCTCTATGCATTGTTTCACTCGCCTAGCCAACAGAGGATAATTTCTTGCATAATCAGCAACATACATAATTAAGTAATCAGCATCCCTAATATCTTCAAGTTTAGCAGCTTGTTTTTGCGGAGCTAGTTTTATTGAACGAGTACTACTTAGATTATTTGTTCCTAGAGCCAGTCTAGCAAAACGCTGTACTAAATATTGTTCTTCATTAGTTAATAGAGGTGAGGCTAAAACCGCAATGCTATTACCTCCATAGGCATCTTTTATCTGACCTAATGCCTTAACTACTAAACTAAAAGCCTGTTCCCAGGATGCTGTTACTAATTGGCGCTCCTTTTTAATGTGCGGTCTAAGAATGCGATTCTTATTGTATAAGAAGTCGTAATTAAAACCACCTTTTTTACACAAAACTTCTTGACCAACGATATTGACAATCTTGTCTCCAACTATATGCATTTCTAAAGCACAGCCTATATTACACTGTAAACAAGTAGTTTCCACAACCCGTTCTATTTTCCAGGGGCCTAGTTTCACCCAGGGATATCTAACGGACAATGCACCTGTAGGACAACTTGCCACACATTGACCGCATGAATAACAAGTGTCATCTAAAGGTAACCCTGGTACGGAGCCAATTACTGTATCATAGCCGCGATCAATAAAACCAATGCTGCTAGCTGTAGTAACCTCTCCACACAATTGGACACATTTGCCACATAATATACATTTGTTTTGATCCCGAATAACCAAAGGATGACTATTATCTAGTTCATAGCGTTTCTTACTTTGGCCAAGTAAAGTTAAATCTACTTGATACTCTGTTGCTAATTCTCGTAAAGCACAATCATGTACCACTAAGCAGCCACATTCTAAACAACGGCTAGCCTCTTGCTGGGCTTGATCTGCAGTAAATCCTAGAGAGTATTCCTGAAAATTGCTGATTCGCTCTTTTACTGATAAATGTCTTGGTTGTATCCGAGGCTGTTTTACTATTTTCTGATAATCAGCTAAATTTTGTTCCGACAATGAACCAGTACTGCTATTTACTATGGGTACTTTTTGCGATAATCCGCCACGTAAATAACGGTCAATATTTTCTGCTACTTCTCGGGCTTTGCCAACTGCTTCTACTACTGTTGCTGCTCCGCTAACACAATCGCCAGCAGCAAAAATACCAGGCTCAGAAGTTTGACCAAATTCATCGGTTATTACTGTACCCCAACTAGTGCTGTTAATCGTCTCTGGCAATATATTAGACTCCACCTTCTGGCCAATAGCCATTATTAACGTATCCACGTCCAACAAAAACTCACTCTGAGGAACTTCTCGAACTTTACATCTACCAGACTCATCTGGTTCAGTCAATTCCATTTTAATGCATTGGATTTGCTTTATTCGCTTCTTACCATAAATCGCTTTAATATTCGTTAAGAAATGAAACTGAACCCCTTCCTCCATTGCCTCATGCACTTCAATAGGCTCTGCAGGCATTTCTGCCTGTGAGCGCCGATACAATACCATTACTTCTTTCGCACCTAAACGTATAGCAGTCCGAGCAGCATCCATGGCCGTATTACCACCGCCAACCACAGCAACTTTCTCCCCAAGAACTACAGGTTCTTTCATAGTAACTTGACGTAAAAAATCTACTCCTGAATATACGCCGGCTAAATCTGGTTGTTCTAGACCAAGAGTTTGTCCTTCTTGACAACCAATGCCTAAAAATATTGCATCATAATTTGCTTTTAACTCTGGCAAAGTAAAATCTTTGCCAAGTGATTGATTTAACCTGACTGCCTGACACAAGTCGGTAATAACTTGAATTTCTTGATCTAAAATCCGCTCCGGCAAACGATATTCTGGAATACCATACCGTAACATTCCGCCTAAATAGCTACTAGCCTCATAAATTGTGACTTGATGCCCTTGTAAAGCCAAATAATAGGCGGCAGTTAAACCTGCAGGACCACCACCAACAATCGCGATCCGGTAGTCAGTTTTTACACTGACCATTGGTCTTTCAGTTCTTAGTTTTTCTAACCAATAATCACCAACATAGCGCTTTAAACCACAAATATCTAATGGCTGATCAACTAATGAGCGACGACATTCTTTTTCACAAAATCGCGGGCATACTCGACCACAAATCGAAGGTAAAGGCATTTTTTCTCTAATCAAATAAGCAGCACGTTCAAAATCACCATTATTAATAAAAGCAATAAACCCTTGAATATCTACACCTGCAGGACAAGCTAAAGTGCAAGGTGCCAAACAGTCACCACAGTGCTCAGCCATTAAAAGTTCCAAAGCCGTCTTTCTGAGCTGACGCAGCTGTTCACTGTTGGTAATAATCTCTAAACCTTCTGTAACAGTTAGTGAACAAGCTGGAATTGGCTGAGACTTACCTTCCACTTCCACAAAGCATAACCGACAAGCACCAAAGGGTTTTAACCGCGAATCATAACAAAGATGGGGAATATCAAAACCGCAGCTAACTGCTTCGGCCAATAAATTTGCACCGGCCTTGGCCATAATCCTTTGCCCATCAATGGTAATTGCAACCTTACCCATTAGCTAGCCACCTCCCCGGCACTAATCAAAATCGCAGCAAACTTACAACTGCTAACACATAAACCACAGCGGATACAAACACTCTGGTTAATCTGATAAGCTTCCTGACGACTTCCAGTAATCGCATTTACTGGACAAGCTTGCTTACATAAACCACAACTGCGACAAAGTTCACTATCTATTTGATAATCAATTAAGGCCTGACATTGTTTAGCAGGACATCGTTTCTCTAAAATATGGGCTTCGTATTCCGGGCGAAAATACTTTAAGGTCGTCAATAAGGGATTGGGAGCTGTTTGCCCTAAGCCACACATAGAACCAGCAGCGACCTTTTTACCCAGTTCTTCTAAGGTTTCCAGATCCTGCAATTCACCTTGTCCAGCAGTGATTTTATTCAAAATTTCCAACATTTTCTGGGTACCAATTCGGCAAAATGTACACTTCCCACAAGATTCTGCACTAGCAAAACTTAAGAAATATTGGGCTACATTTACCATACAAGTCGCATCATCCATCACCAATAAGCCACCTGAGCCCATGATGGCGCCAATTTCCGCTAAACTTTCATAATCAACAGGGGTAGCTCCTAATTCTGCAGGTATACAACCACCTGATGGACCACCAGTTTGGATAGCCTTAAACTGGCCGCCAGTAGAAATACCGCCACCTATTTCAAAGACTAACTCATTAATAGTTGTGCCCATGGGAATTTCTACTAACCCACTATGTTTCACGTCTCCTGTTAAAGCAAATACCTTTGTGCCAGTGCTTTGCTTCGTACCATATTGATTGAAAACAGCAGCTCCTTTTTCCATAATTCGGGGTACATTAGCCAAGGTTTCCACATTATTGATCACCGTTGGACAATCAAACAGGCCTTTATCTACTGGATATGGCGGTCGAAAGCGGGGCATGCCTCGTTGTCCCTCAATGGACATTAATAGCGCAGTTTCTTCACCACACACAAAGGCGCCTGCTCCTTCACGAATCTGAATATCAAAATTAAAATCAGTGCCTAAAATCTGTTTTCCCAGCAGATTATAGTCCATGGCTTGTTGAATTGCCAATCGCAGCCGTTGAATGGCTAAGGGATACTCGGCACGAACATAAATAAAACCTTGCTCAGCACCGATGGCATAGCCAGCAATTAAGATGCCCTCTAACACTGAGTGAGGATCACTTTCTAAAATACTGCGATCCATGAACGCACCAGGATCTCCTTCATCCGCATTACAAATTACATATTTTGGCTGAACTAGACTCTGCCTGGCTAAGGACCATTTTAAATGTGTCGGAAAACCTGCACCACCTCTACCTCGGAGGCCAGCGATTTTAATTTCGTTAATGACCGCTTCAGGGGAACTAGCCAAAGCTTTTCGCAATCCACTATAACCGTTTACCTCAATATAGCTATGTAAATCTTCTGGATTAATCAAGCCACAATTTTGCAAAGCAAAACGAACCTGCTGTGGATAAGGTACTAACAGCTCTTGGACAACTTGATTGTTTAATAAATGTTCATTGATAATTCGCGTTAACTTATCTTCTGTCACGTTACCATATAAATAGCGCTGGCCAGACAGACTTCTTACTTCTACTAAAGGCTCGCAGAAGCAGATACCTAGACAACCAGTTGGCTCCACAGCTATGGAAGGCGATACTGCTTCAACTAATTTCTCAAAAACCAGATCTGCTCCAGAAGCTATCCCACAACTGGCCATGCCTACATAAACTTGGTAATCTTTCCTTGTCATAAAAGACTCCACCTTTTGGTTTAGCTTTTTAGTTTTTTCACAAGCTTTCTTGCTTGGTCCGCTGTTAAATTCCCGTGAATCTTACCATTAACATTAGCTACAGGAGCTAAGCTGCAACAACCAAGGCAAGCAACTTTTTCGACCGAAAACTCACCAGCAGATGTTTGGCTTTCATATTCAATAGCATGAAAAACTTGATCAGCCCCTCGTAAGTGACAAGCAGTGCCATGACAAACCTGAATATGATTTTTGCCAAGTGGTTCTAAACGAAATTGAGTATAAAAAGTTACCACTCCATAGAGAGTTGAAAGTGGTACATCTATTAATTCAGCTACTCTCACCAAAAATTCTGGAGCCACATAACCATAGATTGCTTGGATCTCTTGTAGAATTGGAATAGTTGGACTTATGGTTTGCTGATGTTTCTTAACGATTTGATCGATTCTTTCCATCAGAACTCACCTCCAACCTTTAACTAATCCCTAACAATTGTAAACTTCAACTTAAATTACAATTTTCCTATCTAAAATACTTCAATTTCATAAATTCTTGGCCAAAGTTTGCCCGTAACAAATATCCGGTCATTATCTTGATCATAAGCAATGCCATTTAAGACGTCTACTGTGTATTTTTCACGAAGCTCTGGTTCAAGTAAACCCGTTAAATCAATCCAACCAATAACTTGACCATGATCTGGATTAATCATGACTATTTGGTCGGTCAGCCAAATATTGGCAAAGATTAGGCCCTGAATATATTCTAATTCATTTAACAACTCTACAGGCCCCTGACTACTATTTACCTGGATTTCTTTCACCACAGTATAGTTTGCTGGATCGAGATATAAAATTTTTGAACTGCCATCACTCATAATTAACCAGGTGCCATCGGTGGTTAAGCCCCATCCTTCGGTAGGATAATCAAAGGTTTCTATCAGTTCGAAACTAGCTAAGTCATAGACAAAACCAACATTTTCCCGCCAAGTTAATTGATAAATCTTATCTCCTAAAATAGTAATTCCTTCGCCAAAATATTTAGTTGGCAGCTGAATTTGTCGTAGAAACTCTCCATTTGGCGCAATCTGACGCAAAGAGGATTGTCCATACAATCCAGTTCCTTCATAAAAATTGCCCTGATGATAAACTAACCCTTGAGTGAATGCCTGAGGATCATGGGGGTAACTATTAATCACTCTATATGAATAATTTATTTCAAGGCTCTCTGCTCGCATCTTTGCTAGATCGGAAGAAAAAAATAAACATAAACTACATATAATAAGGAATAGTTTAGTAGATTTGTGATACAATATTAGACACTCCTTTATGGATTTATTTTCCATATAAACAAATAAATTAAAGGGTTTTTCTATTTTTACCCGAACAATAAAAAGAAACGATTTTAAATTGAGGTGTATTAATGAAAGAAAAAATTGGTATTATTACCGACAGCACCAGCGACATTCCCGCTGAGATTATTGAGAAGTATGGCATTGAAGTACTACCCTTACAAATTATTTATCAAGATCAAGAATACCGTGATGGAATTGATATTACTGCACAAGAGGTTTATGATAGATTAGAAAAAGAAGTTCCCACCACATCTTTACCTAGACCAAGTGAAGTAGCAAAAGCATTTGATAAAATGCGTGCCCAAGGATTCACTCACATTATCGCTATCCATCTTTCCTCTGGGTTAAGTGGAACCGCACAAATGGTACAGACCATGGCAAGTCAAGCTAAAGATTTAGTGGTCAAAGTTGTTGATTCTAAATCGATCTCGATGGGTTTAGGCTATATGGCAATTGAAGCAGCTAAAGCTGTTGAGAATAAAATGGGTTTTGAAGCTATCTGCAACCATCTTACATCTATTAGAGAACGATTATCTGTATTCTTTGTTTTAAATACCTTAGAATACTTAACCAAAGGCGGCCGGATAGGAAAAGTATCAGGAACCATTGGTCAAATGTTAAACATTAAGCCAATTATCCAGGTTAACAAAGAAGGTATCTATACCACTTTTGCTAAAGTACGAGGACAAAAAATGGCCTTAAATAAGATGTTTTCCATTGCTAAAGAACACTTAGCCAAAGCCACTGCCCAAGTAGCTGTTTGTTATGGTGGAGCGCAAGAAGAAGCCCTTAATCTAGTTAAAAAAATTGAAGCCTTGCCTAATTTAAAAGATTTAATTGTGACTACTGTTAGTCCAGTAATTGGAGTACACACTGGTCCAGGTACACTTGGTTTTGCAATTCTGGCTGATGAATAGAATATCCTGCTTTGAAAGAAAACACATTAAGTTTTTAAACTTAATGTGTTTTTTGCTTGAATTTTCCTTTCAGAACAAGTATAATACAAATGAACATATGAACAATTGTGCATATGTAGTTTGTATAGGGAAACTGAGGTGATTAAATGAGTCAGAACGAACCAAATATCGAAATCTGTGAAACTACAGTAATTCATCAAAATACTGTAGAAAAGGTACAAAAGGCAAGTATGGCAGAAGAAACTTTGTTGGAGTTAGCAGGTTTTTTTAAAGTTATTGGTGATCCGACTCGCATCAAAATCTTAACAGCCTTATTTGTTTCAGAAATGTGTGTCTGCGATATTGCTGCTGCCTTGAGCATGTCACAATCAGCTATTTCCCATCAACTACGTGTTTTAAAACAAGCTAAACTAGTCAAGTTTAGACGTGATGGGAAAGTGGTCTATTATTCTTTAGACGATGATCATGTGGAGGCAATACTCCGCCAAGGACTAGAGCATATCAAAGAGAATTAGGAAGAGGTGCTATTATGAAAGGTCAACAACAGGCCAAATTTACTTTGCAAGGTCTTTCTTGTGCAAATTGTGCCGGGAAAATAGAAAACGAAGTTAGTAAGATAGTTGGTATTACCAATGCCTCCCTCGACTTTGCCACAGCTGGGCTAAGTATTGAGTTTGATGAACAACATTCAATTCACACTATTAAAGAGCAAGTCAATGCCATTATACAAGAGATTGAACCAGAAGTACAATTAATCTCGTCGGCCAATAACCTATCTCATGAACTACTCTTAGAAACCCATCTACAGAAAAAACTAATCCGGATTACATTAGCCATATTCTTTTTTGGCAGTACCTTTTTTGTGCAGTCTAATTTTTCCTTAAAGCTATCATTATATTTAATAAGCTATCTATTAGCTGGCGGTGGAGTTTTAAAAAGTGCTGCACGCAATCTTATTAGTGGAAAAGTTTTTGATGAAAACTTCCTAATGACCATTGCTACTTTAGGTGCTTTTGCTATTGGTGAATATCCTGAAGGCGTGGCTGTAATGCTGTTTTATGAAATAGGCGAGTTTTTCCAAGCCTTAGCTGTCAGTCGCTCGCGACGTTCAATTGCTGAATTAATGGATATTCGTCCAGACTATGCCCACCGAAAGCAGGGAACTGAAATTATTACTGTTAATCCAGAGTTAGTTGAGATTGGTGAGATAATTATCGTTAAACCAGGAGAAAAAATTCCTTTAGACGGTGAGATTGTTGCTGGTAGATCCCTCTTAGATACTTCGGCTTTAACAGGAGAATCTATTCCACGCCCAGCAAAAGTTGGCGATCAAGTATTAAGTGGGTTTATTAATAACAACGGTCTCATAGAAATAAAAGTGACTAAGACCTATCAAGATTCTACAGTAGCCAAAATATTGCAATTAGTGCAAGAAGCTAGTTCCAAGAAAGCTGCTACAGAAAATTTCATTACTAAGTTCGCTAGCTATTACACACCTGTTGTAGTAATAGCTGCTGTGTTGCTAGCCGTAATTCCGCCACTACTAATCGCTGATGCTACCTTCAATACTTGGCTTTACCGTGCTTTGGTCTTTCTAATTATTTCTTGTCCCTGTGCCTTAGTAGTATCAATTCCCTTAAGCTTCTTTAGCGGTATTGGCAGTGCTTCCCGGCAGGGGATTCTCGTTAAAGGTGGCAACTATTTAGAAGCCTTAAACGAACTTCAGGGAATTGCCTTTGATAAAACTGGTACTTTGACGGAAGGCACATTTAAAGTTACTAAAATCCAACCTGAAGAAATTAGCGAACATGAATTATTAACCTTAGCGGCTTATGCAGAATGCTACTCCAATCATCCAATTGCCCAATCGATTATTCATGCTTATGGTCAAGAAATCGATTCTAGTCTTGTGACTGGATACCAAGAAATACCAGGTCAAGGCGTGCAGGCCATAGTAAATGGTCAGCAAATATTAGCTGGTAACAGCAAATTAATGGATAGCAACCAAGTCCAATATCCTGCTATTTCTGATACTGGCAGTATTATTTACCTTGCTGTTGACGGAAAATATGTAGGCTACTTACTAATTGCTGATTCAATTAAAGCCAGTTCTCAAGCTGCTATCCAAGCTTTAAAAGATTTAGGTATTACCAATCTTTCCTTAGTAACTGGGGATCAGCAAGCAGTAGCAGATTATGTTGCTCAAGAATTAGGTATTAACCAAATATATGCTAATCTGTTGCCTCAGGACAAAGTCCAGGTGGTCGAAGATCTGTTAGCTAAAAGCACCGGAAAATTTGCTTTTGTTGGTGATGGTATCAATGATGCGCCTGTATTAGCTCGGGTTGACTTAGGAATTGCAATGGGTGGTTTAGGCGCTGATGCTTCCATCGAAGCAGCCGATATTGTGTTAATGGGTGATGACCCTGCTCAATTAGCTAAAGCTATTAACATAAGTCGCTATACTCGTAAAATCGTTTGGCAAAATATTACTTTAGCCTTAGGTGTAAAGATCTTATTCTTAAGCCTTGGGGCAAGCGGTGCAGCCACTTTGTGGGAAGCAGTATTTGCTGACGTAGGAGTAACTTTACTGGCAGTCATTAACTCCATGCGCATACTAAGAAAGGACGGGTAAAAACCCGTCCTTTTTTACGGCAGGTCCCCTTGTTCAGCTAGCATTTTCTCCGCTCGAAGAATTGCAGCTTTAACCAGGTTTCCTGCCTCTCTGGTTGTGATGTTACCCCAATCTCCGTCCTTAACCTTCTGATAAAAACCTAGCTCCTTAGCAAGCTCATATTTGAATTTATCAGACATTATCCCCTTACGACGTGACATTGACCATCACTCCCAAGAATAGCTTTTCCTATTCGTTACTTTGCATACTATAATTACTTGCCAGCTACAGCTAATTCCTTAATTAACAAGGAAGGGCTGCCAACGCCGCTGGAATCGAATTCTAAGTCACTGCCAATGGCAACTACATTCTTAAGTAAATCAAAGAAGTTACCAGCAATGGTTATTTGATCCACTGGTCTTTGGATGCGTCCATCTTTTACGTAATATCCATAAGCACCTAGTGAAAAATCACCAGATACAGGATTTGCACCAGAATGTAAACCTTGAACGCTAATGATAATTAAACCTTCTCCCATTTCTTCAAGCAGCTGCTGATAACTTTTATCACCTGCTTGAATGTAAAAGTTAGTTGGTGAAATTCCAATAGGGGATTTAATACCCTTATAGGCATTACCAGTTGATTCTACTCCATCCTTTTTAGCCGTTTTTAAGTTGTGCAAGAATGTTTTTAGCACACCATCGCTGATTACTGCTTTAGTTTTACTAGCTACACCTTCAGCGTCAAAAGGCTGGGAAGCAATTCCATTTTCTAACAAAGGATCATCTAATAGAGTTACGATGTCAGCAGCAATTTTTTCTTCCAATTTGCCTTCCAATAAAGAAAGGCCTTTTTGGACTGATTCTGCTGAAAACACAACGCAAAAAGTTCCAAGTATATCGGCGGCTACATCATAGCGCAGCACAATTGGATATTTACCTGATTCAATTGATTCAGCATCCAATAATGAAAGGCCTTCTTCAACAGCTTCTTTCGCTAAAGCAGCTGCATTAAATTTGCTCCAGTTATTACCCACGGCTAAACGACCGCCAGTTTTAATGGAATCGCCTTCTTGCACTACAACTGATACATAGCAATAAGCCATATTGCTACGAAATGATTGCTCTAAACCCTTGGTATTAGCAATATATATCTCACCTTCACCATCTGAATAGATGCAGTAATTAACGGTCTTGACTCGTGGGTCTAATTTTAAGGCTTCAGCTTCTAAGTCAAAGGTAAATTGCATTTTTTCTTCCACTGAAATATTATTTAAATCCTCATTATAAGCAATTACCTCTGGATAGCTAGGACTACCTTCATAAATTGGAATATCATCAGTACTGCCAGTTATCTCAGCATTAGCTTTCGCATTCTCAATTAAAAAGGTAATCGATTCATCATCAGCAATTTCGGTATAGGCGTAACCCATTTTGCCATTATAAATACCACGAAAGCTAATTCCCCTAATTTGGCTTAAACTATAATTATCAACTTCTTTATTAAATACTTGTAGGCGAAAGTTACTTGAATTCGATACAAAAATCTCCATATCAGTAAAGCCTGCTTTGGTTCCTTCAGTAAATAATCGTTCTTTAAAATCTCTAATGTTCACTATTACGCCTCCTCCCTGCCACCAACTGTTAATTCTGAAACTCTAATCATTGGCTGACCAACGTCCGCCGGAATTGAGCCGCTAATAGAACCGCACATTCCCTGACCACGGGCTAAATTGTTGCCAACCATATCAATTTTCAGTAACACATCAAAACCTTTACCAATTAAAGTTGCCCCACGAACTGGCTTATCAATTTTACCATTTTTAATCAAATAACCTTCGCGAACAGCAAAGTTAAATTCACCAGTAGCTGGATTTACAGAACCGCCCCCCATATACTTAGCATATAAGCCGTATTCCGTATTAGCAATGATTTCTTCCGGAGTCGATGTTCCGTTACAGATAAAGGTATTAGTCATTCGACTGGTTGGAGCATAACGATACGACTGACGACGAGCATTACCAGTAGCCGCCATGTTCATCCGTCGGCCGTTTAGTTTATCAATCATATAAGATTTTAAGATACCGTTTTCAATTAAAACATTCCGTTGGGTTGGATTTCCTTCATCATCTATATTTAATGAGCCCCAAGCATTGGGAATTGTACCGTCATCCACTGCAGAAACTAAGTCAGAAGCAATTTTTTGACCTAGTTTACCAGTAAATACCGAAGTACCCTTAGCTACACTGGTGGCTTCTAAGCCATGCCCACAAGCCTCGTGGAAAATAACGCCTCCAAATTCATTATCAATTACCACTGGCATTTTACCGCTAGGTGCATGATCAGCATGAATCATGGTTACTGCTGTGCGAGCTGCTTCTCGAGCATAATGTTCTACATCTAATTGGTCCCAAATTTCAAAGCCAGCATGGCGACCAGGACCATAAAAACCACTTTGCTTCTCATTACCTTTGCTGGCCACAGCTTGAATCATTAGCCTAGTTCTCACTCGTTGATCTTCAACAAATAAACCTTCCGAATTAGCGATTAAAATATGTTGTTCTGTGTCTGCTAAGCCAATTTCTACTTGACTTATTGTTGAGTCATAATTGCTGACTACATTATGAGCAAGACTCATCAATTCTACTTTACGCACTTTGCTAACATCCTTAGGATATAACTGAATTGGATGGTTATTTTCTACCGTAACTCGATTTAAGACCAAATCGTGAACAGTGGGATTTCCTTGTAAAGCTGAAGCAGCCTCTTTGGCCACTCTAATTAAGTTATTTGGCTCTATATTGTTAGTGTAGACATACACACTGCGTAAGTTTTGAAAAATGCGAATACCTACACCGAAGTCTCTACCAGAAATCCCATCTTCTACCTTCCCATCAAGCATTTTTATGGAATTGGCATACGTATTTTCTACAAATACTTCAGCGAAATCCCCTCCAGTGGAAAGGGCAGCTAAAATCACATTATTAATTAACTCCTGGGATAACAAATATAATCACACTCCTATTTCTAGTTTAAAACCAAAGCTAATCTTTAAATACTTCTACTACCGCTATCAGATTCCTTTTAAAAAAGATCAGTACTGTATTAACAGTACTGATCTTTGTTGTTATTGGAGAAACCAAGCTTGTATTTGTAACAGCTGATTTTGCTTTTGCAGGGCAATTAGTCTTAGGTATGCATTCTCCCACTGTTCAACAACAGTGTACTTTTCAGAAAAACTCACTGCCCCTAATTCTGCACGCAACTCCACTGTCTCTTTTCTCAGTTCAGCCACAGCCAAGCTTTCTTCAGCTAATCTTAAACGTTCCTTCAATTGCCCCAATTCATCTGCAAGCTGTTTTTGTTGCCGCTGAAAAGCTTCTGTTGCTCTTTCTAAGTTAGCAGTACTTTGCTCCAATTGTAAGCTGCTGCTTTTTAATTTATGCTTAGCAATTTGACTATCAAATAACGGAATGCTAACATTCAGATTTACCTGCCAAGTACCGTCTTTATTATAAGAACCATTTAAACGCGATTGCCATTGGTTGTCTGCTTTAGCTACTTCATAATTATATTGATTAGCAGCAACCGCTAGTTTAGCTAATTCCAGCTCTGGATTAACCCCCTTTAATCCTAATGCTGATAAACTTGCTAAATCAGGTAAGGCAGTCAACTTGATCACTAAATCCTCGACCCCTACATTGCGTTTTAATTCATCAAGGGCTCTTTCTAAATTAATAGCTGCTGTTTCCAATTCTAGCTGCAACTCCTGATAACGAAGCTTGCTTTCTAAATAGTCTAATTTGGTCGCATTCCCTAATTCATACTGCTGTTCGACTCTAGCGAGTTCTTGACTAGCCCAAGATAAGCGCCGTTTTACTGAGTCAAGTTGTTCTTGCTTTTCCCAAGCCGTTAAGTAGTTTTCAATAATCAACAAAGCTACATCTCGTTTAACTTTCAACAATTCAATCTCTTTCTGCTGAATTCCTCGTTGATTAAGATTGATTGCTTGCCACATTGGCAGGGTATTTATTTTTCTAAATAAAGGTTGGCTTACACTAAGTGTATAAGTTATTTTCTCATCGAATTCGAAATCCGGCTGGTCAATGAGCTCTAACTGACTCCACTTACCAACAAGATTTAATTGAGTTCCAGTAGGTAGGTAAGTAGATAACTTGGCTGCCACTTCTGCATTCCAATAATCGATTGTATTGTCTTGGTAAACTTGTAAAGGCATGTAAGCCCGAATGAAATTGCCATCAATACCTATTTGCGGTTTGATCTGACCAGTGCTGGCCTGCCAATTAACTGTAGCTTTTTCTAATTCTATCAAAGCATCTTTTACTTGCGAATTCTCTTTTAATGCTAACTCCAACAGGTCTATCAGCTCTACTTCTGCGGCATTTGCTAACGCTACTGTCACAGTAAAACTAAACAGTAATAATAGACAAACACTGCCAAGTAAAGCTTTTTTTAGTGCTTTAGCTAAAAGTTTCACTGTTGTTATCACTCCTACTATTTATACCCAATATTAATGAGTAATTGGCTTTTAGCCACATTATAGTCAAACAAACTATTTAAAGCCTGTTGGGTTGCCCGGTCTAGCTCTATCTGTGCACTTAATAGATTTACTGGAATCTCCAAGCCATCCTCAAATCGTACTTGAATTATCCGATAATTTTCTTCAGCAATTTCAACTGCCACTAGACTAGCCAAATAGTTAGAATTTAAAGCCTGAACACTATTCCATAATTCTACTGTCTGTAAATAAATTTGATCATTTAAACTGGCAATTCTTAATTCTAGTTTTTCCCGCTGCAAAGTTTTCGTTTGCGCCACTAAGGGAGCGGTAAAATCATTATCGGCCGCTTTTTCATCTAATTTAGCAATTTCTAACTGCTCCTGTAACTCTATCAGCATGCTATTATTGGCTAGAGCCAACTTCAGAGCCTGATCTAATGACAAATCTAAAGGCGTATAACTAAAGTCTTGATCAGCCACTTGGAAAGGCTGAGCTAAATCTAAACCAAGCACACTATTTAATTGTGCCCGAGCCAAGGCTAAATTTTTCACAGCACTTTGATAGCTATTGGAACTTTGTAAATACATTTGTTCAGCTTGTCGCAGATCAAGGTTTGTTGCCATACCTTCTTCATGTTTTACTTTAATAATCCGCATCTGTTCCTTAGCCTGCTCTAAAGCATCTTTCGCAATCGCCACTTGTCGTTCTGCTTTCACGAAATTATAATACTTAATCTCTCCATCTAACTGTGCATTTTTGGCAGCAATCTCCAAATTACGTTCTGCTGCTTTAAAATTACTTTCAGCCTGTTTTACGTTGACTACTGATGCTCTTTGCAAATTATCAGCTACGGCACTAGTCAACTGAATTCTGGCAAGCTCTAAATCTAGTTCAGCTTGTAAATAATCTCTATTCCCGACTAACGCTTGTTGACGAACGAACTCCAAATCTATCATTAGTTCTTGCTCTACACTGTCTGCTCCCCATACGAGTGGACAAATAACTAAACCAAGCAGCAAAGCAAGACAAACAGCTAATCGTGGTTTGATTTTGTGCATGCTAATACTCCCTTCAACTTTATTCATAACGCAAGGCATTAATTGGATCGAGCTGGGCTGCTTTATATGCTGGATACACGCCAAAAATTAACCCAATTAAAGTAGAAAAACTTACTGCTAGAAATACACTAAACCATGACAAAACAGATGACCAGGGTGCGAAGGAGGCAATTAACGCCGAACCTAACGAACCAAATATAATCCCGAACACCCCGCCCAGTAAGCATAAAACAATTGATTCTATCAAAAATTGTTTGATTATATCTCCCTTCTGAGCACCTAATGCCTTACGAATTCCAATTTCCCTGGTACGTTCTGTAACACTAACAAGCATTATATTCATAACACCAATTCCACCGACTAACAAAGAAATACTACCGATTCCTGCTAAGATAGCTGTAAAGACACTAGTAATCGTGCTAAATAATTCAATCATATCATCCTGCGAATCAACACGCATCCGATGGTCCGTTCCCCGCACTGTTACTAAGGCCTGCTCCAATTGAGTCCGGGCTGCTGACATTCTACGTGCATCAGCCGTTTGCCCAAAAACTATCGGTACGCTGGTGTAACCTGTCAGCCGAATAGCTGTCGTAATTGGAATATAGGCATAATTATCACCAGTAGTGTTATCTGTAGTAAAATTGGTGCTGGTTTCCTTTGCCAAAACTCCAATCACTACAAACTGTTGATCCCCAATTTTGATGGTAGCACCGATAGGATCAAGGTCTTTTAATAACTGATCAGCAATGCCTTTACCAATAACAACAACCTTTCTGGCTAGTTGATTATCTAATTCAGAGATAAACCGTCCGCTCTCCATTTCTAAGGAACGAATTGTCAAATACTGCTCATTTACTCCACCTATGGTAATATCCTGTGCTTGATTTTGATAACGTGCTTGCTGTCCATAGGCAATCTGTGGAGAATAAGCTGACAAATCAGGTGCCAGCGAAGCGATTAAATCAACTTCTTGTAAAGATAATTGTTTATAATTACCTTTTTGCACCTCTGTATTTGCATAATCCGGCTGAATCCAAATTAAATTAGCACCTAAACTGCTAATTTCCCCGGATACTAACTGTTGAGCACCTTCACCCATACTAACCATGGTAATAACAGAAGCTACACCGATAACAATGCCTAGTAAGGTTAAGGCGGAACGGAGTTTATTAACTCTTAGACTATTTATCGCTAATGAAAAACACTCCCAAAGACCCATGTTAATCCCCTACCTTCGTCCACTGGGAAACAGCAATTTTTCGATCCTCTACTACTTCATAATCAACGATCTCCCCATCACGGAAATGATAGATTTTCTCCGTATGTTCAGCTACATCCCGGTCATGGGTTACCACTAAGATAGTCATTCCTTGCTGATGTAAACGTTCTAACAAAGCTAATACTTCATTACCTGATTTAGAATCTAAAGCACCAGTTGGTTCATCTGCTAAAATAATTGCTGGTTCATTAATGATTGCCCGTGCAATAGCTACCCGCTGTCTTTCTCCACCAGATAATTCATTAGGCTTAAGCGAGGCACGAGGCCCTAATCCGACAATTTCTAAAGCAGCCAATGCTCGTTCACGTCTCTCTTTACGAGGCACACCACTATAAACCAGTGGTACTTCCACATTAGCTACAGCTGGGGTACGGGCTAATAGATTAAAGTTCTGGAAAACAAAACCTATTTTACGGTTCCGAATTCTGGCCAGCTCTTGTTCTGGTAAAGTATTAACTGCCACACCATCAAGAAAATATTCTCCAGCAGTGGGTTGGTCTAAACAACCTAAAATATTCATCAACGTAGATTTTCCAGAACCAGAAGGACCCATAATCGCAACATATTCTCCAGACTTAACGGTTAGATCTACATTACGTAAAGCATGAACTGCCACACTTCCTGTATCATAGACTTTGGATAGATTACTAACCCTAATCATTGGCCATCCCCTACTGAATCAGAATAATTTACTGGATCCCCATCTTTAAGTCTTTGTAAGGTATAGTAACTGCCAGTAACAATCCGGTCACCTGGATTAAGACCTTCTAGCACCTCTACAACTGTTAAACTGGTTTCTCCAGTTTTAACAGGCACTTTAACAGCTTTACCATCACGCACTACAAAGACAGCTTTGGTAGCTTCGCCTGTTGATGCAGGAACAGCATCAGAAGTAGTCGTAGTCACTACCGCATGAATTGGGACTACTAAAGACTGCCGCTTTAGAGTAATAATCTCTACATCCGCATTCATCCCCGGTCTAAGGCCTTCAGGCGGATTTTCAAGTTCGATAGTTACATTATATTTGGCAACTTTGCCTTCATAGATTGGTTGAGGAGCAATTCTCTTTACCACACCGTAAAATTCATCACCAACAAAGGCATCGCTAGTGATTTTAACCTCTTGACCAACGACTACCGAAGTAACATCCACTTCATCAATGCGAGCTACCACTACTAACCGTGATAAATCAGCTACTTCGATAACTGGAGTACCAGCTGTTAAATAAACCCCTGGACTAACTAGTTTTTTGGTAACCATTCCCTGGTAAGGTGTAGTTACATCTGTTTCTGTTAACTGTTCTTCAATTAAAGCAACATTATTCTCTGCTTGTAATAACCGCTCTTTAGCAACAACCAACGAATCTTGTTTCCACTGAGCTTGTCGCTCAGCTGAAATAACAGCTAACTTCGCATCATTAAGCTGGGCTTCAGCTACCGCAACTTGTTCTTTAGTTGGTCCACTCTTGAGAATCTCCAATTGATTAACTGCATTTTCATAACGCTGTTTTGCTAACGTATAACTATGTTCAGCATCTAACAGCTGCTGGCGACTAATAGCTTGTTGAAAATATAGCCGCTCCATTTTCGCTAAGTTTGCTTCTGCTTGTTCTAAAGCTAAAGAAGCCTCAACAACTGCATTTTCTGCTTGAGCTAATTGAGCAGGAGTAGCGCCTTGCAATACTTCATTCAATCTAGCTTGAGCAGCAGTTAATTGGGATTTAGCCTGTTTCACAGGAAGTGATTCCTCAATGGAATCCCAATCAATTTCACTCTCTAATTGATTTACTTCCGCTTGAATGCTAGCTAAACTCGCCTTCGCAGTTTGTAATTGGGATTGTAAATCCCGTTTATCCAAAACAGCAATAATTTGTCCAATAGTAACAAACTCACCTTCGTCGACCAATACCTGTTCAACGCGTCCCCCAACACTAGCTCGAACCTCTTTGGATTCGATACCTTCCACTAAACCAGATCCTGTAACAGTAATTGTAAAATCATCTAAGGCAACTGTAGCAGTTTCTACCGTAGCGCCTTTAGGCTCAGCTTTACCAGATAATAAACTAACTACAACACCAACTCCAACAATGACCACTATAATTAATAATGCTAATAATTTTTTACTACGAGACATAATTGCACCTCTTTCGCCGTTAATTAATCCGAACAATCATTAGCCAGCAAAGATAACATTAATCCCTACTACTAATAACCACATTACTAGGGTAATTACAAATGATTTTTTTCTACTTGTTGACCATAAGTGGCTTAGAGCAAATGTACTTAATACCAGGAACCAAATGGTAAACGGATTAATGTTTGCAAGGAAAACCCCAAGCTTCGAGGTATATTGCTCAGGTGGCAAAATAAAACTTAAGGTAAAATTAGCTACTGTTCCATTTAGCTTAAAGGTTACAAAAGAGATTAGATTCGAGATTAAAATTGGGAAATTCAAATAACCAGCGATAACAAAACTAGTTTTAAAACTAACTTTCGAAGCCATTATCGCACCAACAATTAAATACACTACTGCTCTAAATAACATTGCTAGCAATAAGCCAAGAATCACTTGCACAATTAAAATTGCTGGTCCAATATTAGCAATCGCCCCAGGATCAACATTTTCTGGCAAAGTGTGGCTTATTTGCTCTAAGGCAGCCATACTTACTGGAACTGCAGCAAGACTAATCAATAAAACAATCAGAAACGGTAACAATAAATCAGGTTTACTTACTACATCTTTAAATGTCGCATCAGGTTCAATGACAATACCTAACAACCGATCAAAAAAAACACGTTTTTCTTTGTTTTTCAATTCTAACATTTCAATCCCCCCACTTAGGTTATATATTAGTAAATTGTGGCAAAAATACAAGATAACTTCAGAAAATGATCTCATAATTATTAACAAAAAAACATCAGTGCTCTAACGCACTGATGTAATTATTCTAGTCTTATTCTCTTAACCCTACCGGTTACTTAAAATATACTTATAAATCGCAATGATAGTCTTCGCATCACAAATTAGACCATCTTCAATCATGGTTTCCACAGAATCTAGTGGCAACCATTTTACCTCTAGTTCTTCTCCTTCCTCTAGACGTTGTTCACCTTCAAATAATCCTCCTGCTAAATATAAATTTAAAACTTCACTGGTATATCCTGGTGTTGGATAAATGACTCCTAGACTTTTCCAAGTTTCTGCTTTAAAACCTGTTTCTTCCTCTAACTCGCGCTTAGCACAATCTAAGGGCGATTCTTCTAACCTTCTATTTCCTGCCGGTATTTCTAACATGAATCGATTAGCAGCTGGCCGATACTGCTCAACTAACAATACTTTATCATCATTAACAACTAATATTGCTGAGGCTCCTGGATGTTCTACAATCTTAAACTGTTTTACTTCCTTGTTAACATACACGTCTTTAGTAGTAAAACGAAACATAGTCTCACCATCCTGTTCATTGGGGATTTTGAATACGTAACTCCCAACAGCTCCTCCTACATTCAGGCCATTAAATATATATTTAACATTAGATCGACTTTGTCCTGCAAAAATCATTAATTTTAGCCTTTGTTTCACATTACGCCAGCTAGCAACAGGACTCCCACATTAAGTTATTGTATCTAATCATTGACATTTTTATTCCTTCGATTTTTCTTTTTCAGCTTTTTGCCGTTCAGTAATTTCCCGGTTTATTGAATAAATCCCATACAATAGGAAAATGGCAGCAATAATCAAGCCAACCCGATACACAATTTCTGGTAACTCGCTAAACCGATCTATAATTTTAATTACTGCATATAGGACTAGTCCTATTCCAACTTCTCTATTTTTTTTGCTTTTATTTTTAGTTTCTGCCAAAATACTCACCTCTAATAAAATGATTCGTTAAATCTTAGTTAATCTCCTTTGCTATTCGGTAATCTATTATAAAAATACAAGTAAAACTATGTTATAGTATAGCTAAGGAGGGACTTGTATGCAAAAAATTATCATTAAAACCATGGATTTATCAGAAGCTAAAAAGCTAGGAATTGATTCTTGGTCTACTTGGGAATGCGAACCTAGCTCGTTTCCGTGGCATTATCCTGAACAAGAAACAGCCTATATTTATGAAGGCGAAGTTATCGTAACTGTTGGCAATCAACAAACTCATATTACAGCTGGTATGCTAGTCTCTTTTCCCCAAGGAATGGATTGTCATTGGGATGTAAAGAAAAAAATTAGAAAAGCCTATACTTTTAACTATCCCATTGATTAGCTGCCCTGACTTACAGGGCAGTAAAACAAAGGGTTTTACTGCCTTTCGTCGAATTAAAGGGTAGATGACTATCTTACAGCGAGGTTTAATCATGACAGATACAAGAATTTTCACAGAAATAATTGATAATATAATGGTATATATCCCGAAAATTCCAATGGTTGTTTTCACACTAGCTTTAGGCATTTTACTAATTAGATTTATCAAAAAAGCAACCATCAGAATTATGAATCGCATGCGCTTAGACACTACAATTATCAGTTTTACAACTGCCTTTATTACCTTTACATTATGGGTATTCTTAATCTCTTTATTATTTTCTATTTTAGGCTTCCCTCAAATCAGTGTGGCCTTTTCTGGCAGTATAGCTTTAATACTTGTGGGAATAGCCAGCAATGCTAACAGTTTAATTCAAGATTTACTTGCTGGTATCTTTCTAATTGCTGATACCGATTTTAAAGTAGGAGCTGAAGTCAAAATCAACAATGTCCAAGGAACAGTAGTAGGCTTAGACATTAAGAAAACAAAAATTAAAGATGAAAACGGTCATATTTTTGTGGTTTCAAATAAAGTATTTGATGGAAACATCTACGAAATTACTAAACCAAAAAAATGACTAGGACCTTTGTCCTCTTTAGACTCGTCTAAAGAGGTTTTTTTTAACAAATCATGAATCTTTATAGTAAAACTCTAAGAAAAGGAGGTTAAGAATGAGGCGCACGTTGTGGATAGTGGTGTTAAGCCTGTTACTTATAGTCACATTCACCAGCATAGTCTACATTGGATACTTGAGCATTCAACAGGATTATCTCCCAGCCATGGAGCAATTTGCTATCAATAATTGGTTTAAACAACAAAACACTGCTGTAGAAACCAAAAGTATTAGCCAAACAATTACATACACAAACCGGCTAATTATAGAGAACATAGCAGGAAATATCTCGATAGTGGGAGAAAATACTAATGAAATAACTATCATAGCTGACGTTGAAGTCACTAGTAATGACCAAGAGCGTGCCATGGCGTTACTAGAGCAAATAGATTTGCTAGTTCAAGACCAAAGCTCAAGTTCCATTATGACTATCATACCACCACTAGTAGATAAAGAAACAGCTACTGTTAATTTATCCTTAGTGGTACCACAGGAAATTCAAGGTACTATCAATACTAGACAAGGTAATATAAAAATTACAAATCTTACTGGAAACTTAGAAGTAAACACCGGCCAAGGCCATGTGGAGCTGCAAATACCAGAAGACACAGGCTATAACATTACAGCATCCTATCCTTCAGGAAGCTTTCATACTGAGTTACCACTGTCCGGCACGCAAACTGATAATTTTGTAGAAGGAGTCATAGGAGTTACTCATCAAGACAATCAATTGATAATTAACGTAGAGTCAGGTTCAATTAATATTAAATATTATTAGGAGGAATAATATGCTTAACAACATGTCTGGAGAAACACTTATGCTTTTCTTAGTAATTATGTTGGCGCTTGTAGTAGTTTTGATTATTTTCTTGCGCTGGTTCAGCTATCGTGAACGAATGGCTAGAATCGCTCAAGAAAAAGTCAGAGGTTTTTATGAGGATCCAGAACAGCAAGGACGCAAACAATTGTCGAATGCCCTGACTGTAACATTAATAGGGGTTGCTATTACAATTGGATTACTTACAATGGGAATTGGGCCTTGGTTATTAGGCGGGTTAATTCCAATCTTTGTTGGTTTATCAATG
>ERZ773359.934-NODE-934-length-41791-cov-96.617381_pt1 | contig 41791 bp, 38 predicted proteins | sample MGYA00374955_ERZ773359 | MGnify/ENA primary metagenome ERZ773359 (study PRJEB29098, sample SAMN04486028) | biogas fermenter metagenome | study: EMG produced TPA metagenomics assembly of the Biogas fermentation microbial communities from Germany - Plant 4 DNA1...
CCTTGAATGGGAGCGGCCATTCCAATTCTGTGACAATATTCTCCTGCCTCGACTATGCTGGGATGTACTGCATAAGTGGAAGTGAAAGGTACTTTAGCTTGCTGGCAAATGACTGCTGCTGCACGGCTTGGCGAAGAATAGGAACCGCTTATCATTACTGTAACCTTGTCATTTTCGATTAGCTTTCGCGTTAACGCCGAAGCCTGGTCAGGCTGACAGGCGTCGTCATAGGATACGAGTTCCAATTTTTTCCCTTTAATTCCGCCATGTTCATTGACATAATCAACGGCTAGTTTTGCGCTTTCCAGTGAGCTATATCCATCGGCAGCTGCAAAACCGGTCAAAGGCGCTATAAAACCTACTTTGACGGTCTCTTGAGCGTAAGCACTAATGGATAATAGCCCGCAAATAGAAATAATTGCTATAGCAGCTATACTGAAAAATCTTCTCATTTTACCCACCTCTTTGACCTGAGATTTAAATTATTAATAAAATCTTACATCGCATTAGTTAATACAACAACAAAAAAGGGGGGTCAGCCCCCCTTTTTTAAATCTTCCCTACACTCCTAGTAGGGTCTCGATTTCTTCTTCGTGATGCATTTCCTCGCCCATGATATGGCGGATGACATGGAAAGTGGCAGGATCTTTAACTTCTGTTTGTAGAAATTTTATAATGTTGGCATAGACCTCTATGGCTCCCTGTTCTGCCACGTGGACCGACTTTAATATTCCAACGTAATCGGATCTATCTTCGGGTATTTCTATCTTAGGGTAATTTGCGTTTTTAGTTATAGCGTTCCAGTCATCTATGGGTTCTCCTCCAAGTTGGATAATGCGTTCGGCTAATTCTTCTGAGTGCTCCAGTTCTTCCTTGGCAATTTCTTCCAGCTGATCAGCTACAGTTTTAGCGTGAATTCCTTTGACCAAAATAGCTGCCGTCTTGTAATAAAAATAGGCTATTAGCTCATCGGCATAAGCTTTATTTAGCAACTCTATCAGCTTATCAACACGTTCTCCAACTAACTCTCTTGTCTTTTGTGCCATTTACGCTCCCTCCTTTGAGAAGTTTTTAATGATTTTACAGGACTATTCTAACTTAAATATCCCGTTTGAACAATAAGCTATTCTCAGCAGACAAATTAGGAGCATGATAATTTACAAACCGGGGGCTTGTGAAAGTTTGTACCATAAAGCACGCAACTGCTATATAGCGAATAGTTAACCTATGGCAATCTCACGACAGAAAGCTATAGAAAACCGCACAAAAATATCTGCCAAGATGGAAGAGCTACTTTAGTTTTAAGAACCTAAATGCTAATCACGAGCCACAGCGCTGCCATTTTCACACAGGCGCTGTATAGAATCGGCAAATAGTGGTATACTATGTAAAATAAAAAATAGATGATGAGAGATTTGAGAGATAAATCGTTAATGTGATATGCAGATAAGTAATCTGCGGGGAGGTTTTGAAAGATGAGTGTTGTAAGAGCTGGAGTCAAATATGTATTTCGCTTTGACGAGGGTAATGCCGGCATGGTAGCCCTTCTTGGCGGTAAGGGAGCAAATTTAGCTGAAATGAAGATGCTGGGCTTGCCGGTGCCTAATGGATTCATTATTTCCACGGAGGCCTGTCGTGCTTACATGAAAGAAGGTTCAAAGTGGCTTGATGTCTTATGGCCCAAGGTTATTGAGCACATGCACTATCTTGAGCACATCAGTGGAAAAATTTTTGGTGGCAGCGAAAATCCACTTTTGGTATCAGTTCGTTCGGGAGCCCCCGTTTCGATGCCCGGGATGATGGATACCATATTAAATCTCGGTTTAAATGACAAAACTGTCAAGGCCCTAGCTGATAATTCTAAAGATTTGCGATTTGCCTATGATTGCTACAGAAGGTTTATCCAGATGTTTGCAAATGTAGTTTTAGACATCGAACTTGATGCCTTTGAAGATGTTTTACACGAAGTTAAACAAAGGCTGGATGTTACATACGATTACCAGATACCTGCAGAAGAGCTACAAGAAATGGTGAGTAAATTTAAGGGCATTGTGAAAGAAAAAGTGGGCAAGCCCTTTCCTCAAGATCCCTGGGTTCAGTTAAAAATGGCCATAGAAGCGGTGTTTAAAAGCTGGAATAATAAAAGGGCTGTCACATATAGAAAGATCGCCAATATACCGGACGACTTGGGGACCGCAGTGACAGTTATGGAGATGGTCTTTGGAAACTTGGGTGAAGATTGCGGCACGGGGGTTCTTTTCACCCGCAATCCCTCGACTGGCGAGAAAGAACTCTTTGGAGAATTTTTGATCAATGCTCAAGGAGAAGATGTGGTGGCTGGCATAAGGACGCCACAGCCTATTTCATTGCTTAAAGAAGTCAATTTGGAGCTTTACAATGAACTTGCAAGGGTGGCTGAACTGCTTGAAAAGCACTTTAGAGATATGCAGGATATTGAATTTACAGTGGAAAGGGGTAAGCTTTACATTCTGCAGACGAGAAGCGGAAAGCGCACGGCAAAAGCAGCAGTAAAGGTTGCCGCCGATATGGTAAACGAGGGCATTATTGACGAGCAAACTGCTGTGACCAGGGTAACTCCAAAGGAAATAGAACAGTTGCTTCACCGCCAGGTTGATCCGTCCGTTCAGTTGTGTCCCATCGCTAATGGCATCGCTGCATCGCCCGGAGCTGCCGTTGGCAAGGTAGTTTTTGATGTGGATGAGGCGGAAGAGCGCGGCAAAAAAGGGGAACCGATAATACTTGTAAGGCCCGAGACGACGCCTGAAGATATTCATGGCCTTTCAAGGGCAGCCGGACTTCTTACCAGTAGGGGGGGTCAAACAAGCCATGCTGCTCTCGTTGCCCGTTCGCTAGGAATACCTTGTATAGTAGGTTGTGAGGCAATTAGCATTGATATGATCGATGAAAGATTTACAGTTGGAGAGCATATCGTCAATAAAGATACCGTCATCACGATTGATGGCACAAGCGGAAATATTTATTTAGGCGAAGCGCCATTGATCGAGCCCTCCTTGCACGAGAAATACCTTCATGAATTTCTGAAAATGGCCGATAAATTCGCCAGATTACAAGTATGGGCTAATTCCGATACCCCCGAAGAGGCAAGACAGGCGCGGGAGCTTGGAGCCAAGGGAATAGGGTTGTGTCGAACGGAACATATGTTCCGAGAGGCCGACTGCCTGCTCATTATGCAACAAGTCATCATTGCTGAACGGAAAGAAGATAGGGTAGATGCTTTAGATAAGCTTGTGAAACTGCAAAAGGGCGATTTCATGGAAATTTTCAAGGTGATGTCCGGACTCCCCGTCATTGTTAGGCTGCTGGATCCTCCATTAAATGAATTTTTGCCCAAAGAACATGAAGTGACCAAAAAGCTTGATCTTCTTCGGGCGGAAGGAAAGGGAGAATCCGACGAGGCAAAAAAACTTGAACTCCTTTTAAAGAGGGCTGAAGCATTGAAAGAAAGCAATCCCATGTTAGGCTTTAGGGGCTGTCGTGTCGGGGTGTTGTATCCTGAAATATACGAAGCTCAGGTAAAGGCCATTTCTGAGGCTGCATGCGAACTAGTTAAGCAGGGAATTGACGTGAACGTGAAGATAATGGTTCCTTTAGTGGCAACAGGGCAAGAGATGTGTATGCTTCGTGCAAATATAGAGAAGGTAGTTGCCGAAACAGCAGGATCCTTTGGAATGAATTTGCATTGCAAAATAGGGACCATGATTGAGCTCCCCAGAGCGGCGATCGTTGCCGATGAGATTGCCGAGTATGCCGATTTCTTCAGCTTTGGCACCAACGATCTTACTCAAACGACTCTTGGTGTATCCCGCGATGATGCAGAGGGTAGATTTTTAGCTGCTTATGTACAGTTAGGGATATTTATGGACGACCCATTCCGGACTATAGACCGCAAAGGCGTAGGGACGTTGATGAAGATAGCGGTTGAAGGGGGCAGAGGCGTCAAAAAAGATCTTGAACTTGGCATATGTGGCGAACATGGCGGGGATCCCTCCAGTATCGCCTTTTGTAACTCTGTAGGGCTCGATTACGTTAGCTGTTCGTCCATGCGCATACCTGTAGCGCGCCTGTCCGCTGCACATGCTTCGTTGGGATTATTAAATTAAAGTTTCAAGTTCAGATCGTAGTGCGGATCTAGACACGAAAAGGGTTTAATGTCGATAACAGGGGTGCCGTCTATTGCCTCCAATCCTACGAGATCCAGGTCCAAGCCATTGAGGGCAATTAGACGGCATCTGTTTGTTCCTATGGAGTTTGGCCTTGTAGGGGAACATGTGGCAAATACCCCTCGTAAGGGCTTCGAGGTGTCTCCTCGCGGGTGCACTAAAAGAGGAGCTTTTCCGATGTTCAAATGAAATAAAAAGAGGACCAAAATATCTTTTCCTTCCTCGAGGCCAAGCAGTCCTTCCGCAAATTCAGGATATATCTTTATGGTGCATCTGATGTTGTGAAATAAGTCAGGACTGATGGGCTCTTTGATCGGTGAAACAACTTCACCTATAGGTACTATCTCCCATCGAACGTACATTTGTGTCATGACCTTCCTAATTCGCTTGATCTTACTTTTTCTAAAAATTCCATGTTTCGCCTTTGTTGGTATTCTTCAGGGCTAAACTTGCGTTTCGGAGTATAAGCTTCTCGTAGTAATGGCGAGGAAATCAGGTAATCAGCGGTTGATCTGTTGCAAGCCGTTGGTATATTGTAAACGACGGCTATTCTAAGGAGTGCCCGTACGTCCGGATCGTGAGGGTGTATGTTTAAGGGATCCCAAAAGAATATCAATATATCGATTAAACCTTCAGCGATCCGAGCACCTAATTGCTGATCCCCGCCTAACGGTCCCGATTTAAACTTAAAAAGCGTAACACCTAGCTCCTTTTCCAGCAAAAACCCCGTTGTGCCCGTCGAATAGAGATCGTGTTCGATTAATGTTCCTTTATTGTAAACTGCCCACTCTATCATATCTGCCTTCATGCTATCGTGGGCAACCAAGGCGATCCGCTTTCTCTCCATACTCCACAGCTCCTTTTTGTGCTTTTATAATATAAAATGCTACATAATGTAAAATGCTATAATCACCCTTGGGTGATGTCAAGTGCGTATAAATGGCGGCAAAAAACTTCAAGAGATATTAATACTTTTATACTCTACAGCAAAATGGGGAATACTTTCTGTCATGGCAGGGCTTGTCGTCGGTGGAGCCGTCTCACTTTTTTTGTATCTCTTGGAAAATTCTATCGCCTTTGTCAGTGGATTGCCTTCATGGCGTTTTTCGCTTCTTCCCCTAGGGCTTCTTATAAGTGCTTTTTTGATCAAAAATTTGGCTCCTGAGGCAGAAGGGCATGGCACCGAAAAGGTAATAGAGGCAATTCACTTTAAGCAAGGGTTAATCCCTTTGAGGGTGGTTCCGGTAAAGCTTGTAGCAACTGTAGTTACTTTGGCATCTGGCGGATCGGTAGGCGAGGAGGGGCCTTCCGTTCAAATTGGAGGCGGGCTTATGTCATGGATAGCTCAGATCCTTCGCCTTGATGTTTACGATAGAAAAAAGTTGGTGGTTTGTGGCATATCGGCTGGCTTTTCGGCAGTCCTTGGAACCCCAATTTCGGGTGCTGTATTTGGAGTCGAGGTGTTATATGTAGGGCAAATGCTTTATGACGTGTTGTTGCCTTCGTTTATAAGCGGCATTATTGCGAGAATTGTTGCTTCAAGTTTTGGCGTTCCAAGTTTGACTGGTAAAATTATTGCCATATCCTTAGACTGGAAAGTAGTATTATTATCGATTCTTGCCGGTGTTTTCTTTGGATTGGTTTCAATCATGCATGTTGAGATGCTGCATTATGTTGAGAGTAAATTTAAAAGAATCGATGTATTGTGGTGGAAGAAACCCGTTTTGGGCGGTTTTATACTTTTGATTATCGTTCTAGTTTTTGGGACCAGATACTTAGGTCTAGGCTCAGATACAATACGCGATGTTTTGTCCGGTGGCCAGGTTCCCTTATTTGCTTTCATCTTGAAATCATTTGCCATGGCAGTGACGCTTTCTTGTGGAGGAAGCGGAGGAGTTCTCACCCCTACGCTTTTCGTGGGAGCCACGGCGGGATCAACTTTAGCACGATTAATTGGAATGGATTCGGCTTTATTTGGCACAATGGGCTTAGCAGCAGTGCTGGCGGGCGCCGCGAACACACCTATAACTACTAGCATTATGGCCATGGAATTAATGGGCCCTCAAGCAACGCCCCTGGCTGCCATTGCTTGTGTCGTTTCTTTCGTCGTTAGCGGACATAGGAGCATATACCCGACGCAAATTTTATCTAGGCCTAAATCTAAGGTTTTTGAGGTTTCACCTCTTTCGTGGGGTCAAAATTTATTTAAAGTGAAACTTCTTCCTTCCAAACTTTTTTTCGTACGATACATGAGAGCTTTAAGACTTAAACGAAAAAGATAAGGGATTCACATGATTATATTATTTTAAACCTTAATTTTAAACGATAAGATATAAAGGGAGATGAAGTAACGATGAAAACAAATCTTTGTTATGATGGTTGCGATTTAGTGGGACTAGCACTAAAATATGGTACCCCTTTATATGTATTTTCTAAAAGCATGATCGAGGGACGTTGCAGTGAAATAAGAGAACAATTCATAAAGCGCTACGGAGGTTCCCATGCTTATTATGCAGGTAAGGCTTTTTTAACGCTTGCTATGTGTCAAATAGTAGAAAAAGAAGGCTTAGGCCTTGATGTGGTCTCTGGTGGAGAGCTCCATCTGGCTCTGAAGGCACACTTTCCGCCTGAAAGGATAATCTTTCATGGCAACAACAAGACTCGCCAAGAAATCGAAATAGCGGTGGATCAAGACGTAGGCAGAATAGCGGTAGATTGGGAAGGCGAAATAGATATCATAGACAAAGCAGCTGGCCTGAAGGGCAAGCGGGCTTCAATTTTGCTCAGGGTTACTCCCGAAGTGGAAGCTCTAACCCATAAATACATACGAACCGGCCACAGGGGATCGAAGTTTGGGATTCCCTTGGAACGCATTCCCTATGTGGTCAAAAAGTCACTTTCATTGCAGAACTTAAATTTAATGGGCTTTCATTTTCATCTGGGATCGCAAATAGAAGATTACCGCCCATATATCGAGGCCGTAGATGTGATCACTAAGGTTATGAGCGATTTGCGTGACGACTTTGGTTTTGTAACAAAAGAGCTTGACATAGGCGGCGGTTTTGGGGTTGAAGGTTTCGAAAAGACTACGTCGAAGCCGATATCCTATTTTGTAGATCCGGTTATGGAAAGGATTAAGGCGAGGTGTTCGGAGTTTGAATTGCCCATGCCCTCTGTTGCCATTGAGCCGGGCAGATGGATCGTTAGCGAAGCGGGCATTACCTTGTATACAATAGGATCCATAAAGAAAATACCAGGTTCAGTTACCTATGTAAGCGTCGATGGAGGAATGTCAGATAATCCAAGACCTGCTTTATATGACGCGAAGTATTATGCGGAAGTGGCAAACAAGATGGGGCGGCCAAAGGATAAGGTCATTACCGTGGTTGGCAGATGTTGCGAGAGCGGCGACATTTTAATAGAGGACCTTGCTGTCCCAAGCGATGTGCAGCCTGGCGATATTTTAGCTGTCTTCAATACTGGAGCTTATAATTACTCTATGGCAAGCAACTATAATATGCTTCCGAAGCCTGCCGTTGTTTTTGTCGATAAAGGGAAAGACATATTAGTGGTCGAGAGAGAAACATACGATGATCTGCTGGCCAAACAAAAGTTCATCTTTAATGTTTAGAAAATTGTTGCACAAGACTCGAGTTGCTGATTTTCTCGGCAAACTCATCGTCGGCAACGCTTTGTAGATTGGTGGAAAAAGGGGGAATTGCAGTGCCTTTTGGGTATAATGGCAAAGTGTTACATGTTGATCTCTCGTCTGGAAATTTTGACGTTGAAAACATAAATAAAGAATTTTATCGCACTTACATGGGCGGTTCCGGGCTAATTGGTTATTATCTGCTAAAAATGCTGAAACCTGGCATAGATCCTTTCAGCCCAGATAACGTGTTAGTCTTTGCCCCTGGCGTGATGACAGGTGCTCCTTTGGGAGGTATGTGCAGATTTGCCGTCGGGGCTAAATCCCCATTGACAGGCGTCTTTGGACAGTCCGAAGCCGGAGGTTTTTGGGGGCCGGAATTAAAACGTGCAGGCTTTGATGCCATCGTCATCAAAGGTAAAGCAAGCAAACCAGTTTACATTTACATAAATGATGGAGACGTGAAAATATGCGACGCCGATCATCTGTGGGGGAAAAGGACCGGTGAAGCTCAAGATATCATAAGAGCCGAGCAAAACGATCCAGCAATACGCGTTGCGCAGATAGGACCTGGCGGAGAAAATCTGGTCAGGTTTGCTTGCATAACGAATGAGCTGAAGCATTTTAACGGTAGAAACGGCCTAGGTGCGGTTATGGGTTCCAAGAATCTGAAGGCAATTGCCGTTCGCGGCAAAAGGCAGATTCCCGTAGCGGATCGCCAACTTATGTCAGAAATATCAAAGGAATTTAGTGCGATTGTGATGGAAAATCCTTTGACCAGGGGGCTTTACGAAAACGGCACGGCTGCAGCTGTTTTGGGAAACAGCGCTGCAGGGATTTTGCCGACCAAAAACTTTCACTACGGCGAATTTGACCGTGCTGAATCAATCTCAGCTGAAGCTATGAACGAAAAGATATTGGTCGCAAGGGAGGGTTGTTACGCCTGTCCCGTAAGATGCAAGCGAGCGGTTAAATCGGAACGTTACTCCGTAGAGCCTCGTTTTGGAGGGCCTGAATACGAGACGTTAGCATCCTTTGGATCGTTGTGCCTAATTGACGACATCGAAGTAATAGCCAAGGCAAATCAGATGTGTAATGAATACACCCTTGATACCATAAGCACGGGGATGACCATAGCTTTTGCGATGGAGTGTTTCGAGGCCAATATATTGACCAAGGAAGATACTGACGGTATAGAGTTGGTCTTTGGCAACAAAGAGGCGCTTCTTGCCACGATAGAAAAGATAGCAAAAAGAGAAGGCTTCGGCAACGTTTTAGCTGAAGGGAGTAAAAGAGCTTCGGAGATCATAGGAAGGGGATCGGAACGGTTTGTTTTAACTGTAAAGGGCCAAGAACTTCCAATGCACGATCCCAGGGGAAAATATTCCGTTGGACTAGCTTATGCTCTCTCTGAAAAGGGTGCAGATCATATGGTTGCCGCCCACGATACAATGATAGCTTCAAAGGATCAGTTTAGTTTTAAGGAGATAATGCCCTTGGGGATACTTGAGCCGGAAAAACCCACCAAATTTTCCCCCTTAAAGGTCCGGACCTTTGCCTATCTTTCGATGTGGTGGAGCTTTTTTAACGCCGCGGGCATATGCGATTTCGTCCCAGTGCCAAGAAGTTCGATGTCTATAGATGATGTAATCAATGCTTTGAATGCTTTTACAGGATGGAAGACGAGCGTATTTGAAGTCATGAAAGTAGGAGAACGGGCTTTGGCATTGGCCAGGATTTTTAATGCGAGGGAAGGTTTCGATGCTAAAGATGATATTGTTCCGGAAAGATTACATGGCCCTCTTAAAAATGGCGCCCTTAAGGGCAGTTTTCTCCCTAAAGAAGATTTTATGCAAGCTTTGCAGCTTTACTATGGCATGATGGGTTGGACAGAAAATGGAATTCCGACCAAAGAAAAATTGTTGGAGTTAGGGCTTGAATGGTTGGTCGAAGGGTAATGGCTAAAGTGATCATATTCAAGGGCAATAAATTAATCGAACGCGAGATAAAGTTGGATTCTCCTTTCCCTTTGGGGGATTTGTTGGATAAAATTGACGTTTCAAGGGAAGAAGTGGGGTTTGCAATTTGTAAATCAGATTTTATCTCCATGGATGATTTGGTGAACCCCGATGATGAGGTGCGAATCTTTCCTCCTTTAGGGGGAGGTTAAAAGATTATGTTGCCAAATGCACTTTATATTAAAAAGGGCTTTGAGAAAAGCATTTATGACGGACATCCCTGGATTTATAAAAACGCCATAAACAGAATCAGGGGTAAATTTACACCTGGGGATTTAGTGGAAATTAAGGATTGGCGGGGGAAGTTTTTGGGCATAGGATACGCAAATCCCGCTTCTTACATCACTGCGCGCGTGCTTACCAGAGAGCAGGAAAGCATCGATGAGGGCTTTTGGCACAAGAGGCTCAAAAGAGCTTTAGATTTCAGGAGGAACATCGGCGTTAACACCTTAGATGCCTATAGGCTAGTATTCAGCGAAGCGGACTTTTTGCCTGGTTTAATTATCGATAAATTTGGCGATTATATTGTCATGCAAGTTTTAACTCTTGGCATGGAAAGAGTCAAAGATACGATCGTAAAAATCTTGATCGATTTGCTTCCCGTGAAAGGTATATACCAGAAAAACGATGCAACCGTCAGAGCCTTTGAAGGGTTAACTTTGGAGGATAGCATCATTTTTGGTAAAGTACCAGAGAAGGTAGTAATTGAAGAAAATGACGTAAAGTTTTGCGTGAATATAGCTGGAGGACAAAAAACCGGTCATTTTTTAGACCAGCGTTGCAATAGGATTCTTTTAAAAGGAGTTGCTCAAGGAGCAAACGTCTTGGACGCCTTTTGTTATACGGGAGGTTTTGGCCTCAACGCCGCAAAATTTGGTGCTAAAAGCGTTTTAGGTGTTGATGTATCCGAGGAAGCCATAAGGACGGCAAGTCACAATGCAAAGATGAATGAAGTCGATGAAATTTGTGAGTACGAAGTAGCTAACGTCTTCGATAGGTTGAGGGAGCTTGAAAAAGAAGGTCAACAGTTTGACGTAGTTGTTTTAGATCCGCCTGCTTTTACAAAGAGCAAAAAGGCAGTTGAAGGAGCCCTTAGAGGATATAAGGAGATAAACTTGCGGGCCATGAAGATCGTAAAAGAAGGCTGCTTCCTTTTGACCTGTTCGTGCTCTCATCACATCTCATGGGATCTTTTTGAAAGCGTCATCTTTGAAGCAGCAAAAGATGCACGTAAAACTCTTCGCATCATAGCCAGAGGGGGTCAACCTCCCGATCATCCTATACTATTGGGCTTCGATGAATCTTTATATCTCAAATGCCTTTTATTGGAAGTATCATAGGCTTTGATCTTTAAGCCCAAATTACTTTAGTTTTCATCTTGCGGTTCTTTTAAGATTGCAGCTTTTTCCTTTTTCCTTATGATGGAGACGAAACATAAGCTTGCAAGGGGCAAAGCGCCAACTACTACCAAAGCACAAGTAAGGCCAAGATGATCGCCGATGATGCCCAACGGTGGAATTAGCAAACTGCCTAGTCCCCATGCAAAACCCATGACTATGGAGCTTGCCATGGCCCGAGAATGAGGCATCCATTCCTGAGAGATAGCGCCCGTTATGGGAGTAGTAGCCTCGATGCAAGCCGCGCCCAACGTGAAAAGCAACACTGATAGGACGCCTTTCGTCAAAGCAGCCGGGATGAGCAAAGCGCCTCCCATGGCCATGCATAAAAAAATTATTTTAGCTTTGCTGGTGCGGTCAGCAATATAACCTCCCAAAAGGGGCGATATCGATCTTGCTATCATTATGATAAATAATACTTTGCCAACGTCTCCAATTGTTCCTCCCTTAGCCGCAATTGCGATAGGCATGAAGAATTGGATCCCTTGGATCGAGGTGTCTCGTATCACGGCAACGGATAGGGGAGCAAAGGTAATTTTCATGGAATGCAGTATAAACTTTAGCCCCTTTGTCTCGACAGAGCTTTTATATGCATGCTTGCCTGGTATGGTGGGCAGGAATTTAAAGACGAGCATCGCGTATAGTAAGACCGGAATAGATGTCACTATGGGCAAGAAAGCCTCACCCAACCTTTGATAAAGATAAGCTCCGTAAAGCGGGCTTAGAGCACTTGCCAATATTCCTCCCACCGAGAAGATGGAAAAGGCAAAGGACAAATTTTGCGAAGTGGTTAAATGGCCGACCGAACCTTGACCCTGTGGATGAAAAGTAGCACTTCCTATAGCCCACAGCCCGACAAAGAAAAAAGCCAAAGCATAACTGGGCGACGAGGGTATCAGCGAAGCGCCAAGAGCTGCGAGGATGGGTCCTATAAGTATCATTAGGGGACGCGACGTTTGATCCGAAGCATAGCCCAGCAAGGGCTGCATAAACGAATTAATTATGCCTGATAGGAACGTTAACATACTTGCCTGAGTGATGGATAGTCCCAAATTCATCATTAAGATGGGAGTAAAAGTTGGCAAGAAAGCGGCGTGCACGTCATTTATAAAGTGTCCTATGGTAAGTATGGCAAGTCCCTTGTGAGTATTTGTCTTTGAGTTTTCAGCCTCCAAAGTCGCAACCCCCCATACATTAGATATGTTATTATTTAAGTGTAACATACCAAATAAGACTATTTAGTCCAAGGGGGTATAAAAAAATGCCAGTAATCATTGTAAATGGTCCGGCTTTAAGTTTAGAGAAAAAAAGAGAATTGATTAAAGGCCTTACAGAAGTAGCAAGCAGGGTAATGGATGTGCCCGAGGAAGCCTTCGTTGTTTTGGTCAACGAAAATCCGCAGGAAAATGTGGGGGTTGGCGGGATACTTTTGGCCGATAGAAAACAAAGTTGTGAGGAATCAATCGAGGTAAAACCAAAAAGAAGCGGATGCCGCAAGCGCAAGACCGAAGTTTGACGATGTGGTGTTTGCACATGAACCGTCGCCCTTGGTCATAAAAAATTAATGAAAAGCAGGAAAATACGTGCGGATCATCTTTGATGAGACATCGAATGATCTGCACGTATTTTTTATTGAAAAAGCGGCATAGGGTCAACAGCATGCCCTAAAAGGTATAATCCAAAGTGCAAGTGGGGACCTGTTGCCCTTCCAGTTTGTCCAGAGTGACCTATTATTTCGCCTTTTTCAACATACTGAGCCTCTTTGACGCCTATATTAGACAAATGCATGTAGCAAGAAATGATGCCGTTCCCGTGATCGACGTATATGCTTTTCCCGCCGAAGTAGTGATCTCCCACAAGAATGACGACCCCACTCGCGACGCAATGCACCGGTGTTCCCATGGCTGCCCTGAAATCAACCCCTCGATGAGGACTTCCGGGATTGCCGTTATATATTCGCTTTAATCCGTATTGGGATGTGATTACCCCGTTGACCGGACGTGTCAACGGCACTTTCCAATATCGCTCATTCGTTATGGTGTTAATGGCATTGGCAACTAATTTAGCTTCTTCTTGTATCCTTTTTAAGGTTTCTTTTGGTGGTGTTACCATGGCTTGCGGTAGTCTTAGTTCCTGTGTCGGATAAGACTTTGATTTTACGTTCACATTATGTTTTAACGTCCAATATCTTTCCCTTTCGTAATATTTTACTATTAGCTCGTAAATGCCAGGTTTAACTTCCCTAACGTCAGTTCCCAGAAGCATCCATGCTTCATGTCTGTTATTTGTGTATATCACCTTTAAAGGGACCTGGCGATTCAGCCAAGTTATGGTGACGTCAGACAGAGCATAAGGCGAGACAAGGCGCATGAGGAAAGGTTCTCCCAAATTTGCATCGTAAGTGCATTTGAGCTCAGCAGCCCAAGTGGCAGGTATATGCAGAAGAAGGATCAACAAAACGATCCAAGTTAGCTTAATGACTCGTAGTTGCTTGATCAAATACCATCACCTCATCGAATGAAGTTTATAAAGTTTGTCGTTTTCATGACAAACATGATAGCATAAATGATGTATTGATTGAAATTTGCTTCTATTAACATTAAGATTCTTTTTAATAGAAGGGTTTCTTTAAATGCTAAAGCGTGAAAACTCATCCCTGGTTTGGTAAATGTCCTACCTGAAGAAAACCTTAAATGCCAACTATAGAAACAGTTTTGTCTTTAAAATCAGAGTAGCGTGTTGACCCACAAATATGGTATTATTGTCTAGAAATGATTGAGCAGTTTTTGCATCAGGACAAAGGAGGGAAGCAGTATGGGAACTGCGAGAGTATCCATAGTCAAGGCAAGCGAGATAAAGGGAAATGAGGAATTTATGGGCGGTAAATTTGTTAGATATGATGAAGATGTCGCAGCTATAAAGACAGCCGTTAAAAAGGCAATTGAGCTTGCAGTTGGCAGTATAGATGCCATCATAAAACCTGGCGATAGGGTACTAGTCAAACCAAATTTGGCTTTCCAGGCACCTCCCGAAAGTTTTGCTGTAGTGGATCCCAGAACAGTCGAAGCTGTGGTAGCTTTTCTGAAGGAAGAATCAAAAGCTGCCGAAGTGTGGGTGGGCGATAATCCATCGCTAGGCTTACATGTTGGCAAAGCTAAGCCTGCGTTCAAGGAATCGGGGATGGAAGAAGCCGCGTTGCGTGGCGGGGCAGATCGAGTGATATATTTCGACGAAGAATCAACCGTAGTTGTGGAAATTCCAGAAGGAAAGGTATTCAAAAAGGCAGAGGTATTTCGCCCTGTTTTAGAGGCCGACGTTGTCATCAATTTGCCAAAGATGAAAGTTCATGTTGGCGGGACTGTGACCCTTGGTATCAAAAACTGGAACGGCATAGTTCCTAATAGACATCCAAGCGGACAACAGCAGGGTGCCCACAGAATAGACTTGGGACAAAAGCTTGCTGATATGCTGCGAATTAGGAAAGCGGATCTCACCATCATCGATGGGATTATCGGCATGGAGGGCCAAGGGCCGCACGCAGGCACGCCTATTGAGATGAACCTGATAATAGCAGGTAAAGATACGGTAGCTGTGGACACTGTTACTTCGTATATCATGGGCTTTGAACCCGGCGAAATTCCTGCGGTTCGGATAGCGGCTACGGAAGGGCTTGGGGTCGGCGATTTGGAGTCCATTGAGGTCGTGGGCGAAAAACTGGAGGCTGTTAGGAAATTCTTTAAACGTGCTAACGATAACCCTGTTGGAGTATACAAAGGTTTAACGGTAATAATTCAGCAAACCTGCCCTGGTTGTTATGTATACCTTCGCGGAGCTCTCGATTCCTTCAAGAACACAGGGATTGACGTGGAAAAGATGGTTGCAGAAAAAGGCGAATGCGTCTTCATTGCAGGTGGAGTGCCCGACTTCGATCCACTTTATGCAGAAGGCAAAAACCTTTTTGTCCTAGGTGATTGCTGGAAATACTTCCCCTCGAAAGAAAAGGTCGAAGAAGCCATGAGGCTCGCGAAAAAAGTATTTACCTATCCTGGTTGCGCTCCGGTTTATGTTTTCTCCAAAGTTAATACTGATCTTCAAGCTTTTGCTGAAGGGAAGGTTTAAAGATTAAATGGCTCAAGCAAGTTTGCTTGAGCCATTTAATGATTTACATACAAGCATCGTGTCCTTTATTCCTATTTTGATAGAGAAGGTAGAGAGAAATATAAATGGGGAAGTTGCGATGTGATCTTGGGAGGTGATATCTCAGGATAAAGGAGAGCGTAGTGCTTTTTTGGAATAGCGCAAATTTTTTGAGGGGAGGGTTTTAAGATGAATTTTGCAACGCTTCTCGCTTCTTTTGGCGGAGGTGTATTTGGAGCGGCTTTGGGTGGATTACCGGCCTTTGTTTTTACCGGATTCGCCGTGTTAATAGGGGCTGCTGCTGTACTTGGAGGGTCATCATTTGATTTCATTTCTAACGTGGCCTTTGGTCCCGTTTTTGGTCCTCACATTGCTTTTTGTGGTGGTGTCGCTGCTGCAGCGTATGCCGCAAAAAAAGGCATACACAAGGCTGGTAAGGATATTGTATCAGGCGGGGCTGGCTTCAATGATCCTATGGCATTACTGATTGGTGGACTATTTGGTATTTTAGGTTATTTGTTGGTCTCCATTTTTAATACAATTTTCCCCGCCGGTTTTACTGACAATGTCGCTTTAACAGTATTTCTGTCAAACACCATTACAAGGGTAACCTTTGGGAAAACAGGAGTGTTTGGCACCTTAAGTGAAGAGGCTAAGGCAAGAGGGCGCTTTACTCCCGGTGGAAATGAGGTATGGTTGCCACATCAGCAAGATTTTGGTCAAATCTTTATAATATCTCTGGGAGTTAGCTTGGTGGCAGCGTGGTATGCTCTTGCTGTGATTGGAGTAGATCAAGCTTACTTCCCGGCAGCCGCTTTTGTAGGATTTGGGATCTCGGCTGCGTCATTGATACTCCTGTGCATCGGCACAAATGTGCCCGTCACACACCACATGACGATTATAGCTTCTTTGTCCGCCATTGCTAGTGGTTCTTTGGTCGTAGGCGTCATTATGGGGATTATATCCGGGTTTCTCGGGGAACTAGCTTCGCGCACGTTCTTTATACATGGCGATACCCATATTGACCCGCCTGCAACGGCCATTTTCATAATGACCTTTTTATTATGGGTGATCTTTTAGGTGGATGACTCTTTATCAGGGTTTTACCTAGCAAATGTAAAAGGGCAGCACCATCTTAATAGTTAGGTGCTGCCCTTTTACATTTTTTCGGAGCAAAGAAATTTTGAAATAATTGCATTGTTCATCGAGCATTTTGTCCGAACTATTCAATTTAGGATTAACGCCGGTGGACATTTCGTGATTTTGATGATACATTTACTGATGTATATGTAACTGTACGCAATATTCCTATCAGATGAGAGCCTATTTGTAATAGCTAAAGAGAATAGAAGTTGCTTTAGTAATTGATACTATGCCAGTATAAGCATAATAGAACATTAGATGGCGATATATTTGACATCAAAGGTATAACAAAACAATAAAAATATTATTAAAGGGGGTTGTTCTGGTTGGAAATATTTGATTACATGCAAAAGTATAATTACGAGCAGTTGGTTTTGTGTCATGACGAAGCGTCAGGTTTGCGGGCTATAATCGCAATTCACGATACTACATTGGGGCCTGCGCTGGGTGGGTGCCGCATGTGGACATACTCATCCGAAGATGAGGCCATAGAGGACGCCTTAAGGCTTGCTAGGGGTATGACGTACAAGAATGCTGCCGCTGGATTAAATTTCGGAGGAGCAAAGGCCGTTGTCATTGGCGATCCTAGAAAGGACAAATCTGAAGCATTATTCAGAGCCTTAGGTAGATATATCGAAACTCTGGGTGGTAGGTATATCACGGCAGAAGATGTCGGTACAACCATTGAGGACATGGAATGTATCAGAATGGAAACCAAATATGCTGCTGGACTGGCAGAGGGCGGTGGAGATCCATCACCTATCACTGCACTGGGTGTGTTTCACGGAATAAGGGCCGCTTGTAAAGAGGTATTTGGGAGCGACGATGTAGCTGGCAGAAAAATTGCCATCCAAGGTATAGGAAATGTTGGATACAACGTGGCAAAGTACTTAAAAGAGGCTGGGGCGGAACTTATCGTCACGGATATCTTTGAGGATAACGTAAACAAGGCAGTAAAGGAGTTGGGTGCAAAGGCCGTAAAGCCCGATGAGATTATCGGCGTAGAATGCGATGTATTTTCTCCCTGCGCTCTTGGCGCCATCATAAACGATGAAACTATAGATAAACTTAAGTGCAAGGCAGTTGCAGGTTCGGCTAATAACCAATTAAAGGAAGATAGGCATGGTGATATGTTGGAACAAAAAGGTATTCTTTACGTGCCTGATTATATAATTAACGCTGGGGGAGTCATCAATGTAGCTGCGGAGTTCGAGCCGGGCGGATACTCTAGGGAGAAAGCGGTAAGGAAAGTCGAAGCCCTCTATAACGCTGTTTTGGAAGTAATTGAGATAGCTAAAAAAGAAAATATACCTACATACAAGGCAGCAGATAGATTGGCGGAAAACAGGATTAATTTATTGGCCAAGGTTAGGAAGAACTACATAGGATAGCTTGTATGTAGCATTGAGATAACCAGCTTAGCTTGAGCATTTTAAAGAGATTACATACAGGAAACTTTTGCAGTTATTCGTCGAAGCATCTTAGAGTAAAGGCGATTGGGCGAATATTTACGTTAAACAAATAACAAATACATAAGAGCGGATCGGCCGATCCGCTCTTATGTATTTGTTTGAAATGTTTGATAAATTTGGACTAAATATTTATTCTCAAGTATTTGAAGCGCTCCACTTGTTCTTTTATTGCCCTTTCCACGGGGATGCGCTCCATGCTCGATGCACCAAAGAACCCAACAATTCCTTTGGTGTGTGCAAAAATATATTCCACGTCCTCCGGCTCGGCTATGGGGCCGCCATGACATATTACCATGACGCCAGGATTGACTGATTTTGCAGCATCGTGTATCTCTTGCACGCGCTTTGCTGCTTCTTCCAATGTTAAAGCAGTTTTGGCCCCAATGCTTCCTTTGGTAGTCAAACCCATGTGGGCAACTATGATATCAGCGCCTGCTTTTGTCATGGCTGTGGCTTGCTTTGTATCGAAGACGTAGGGACAGGTCAGCATGTCCAGCTCATGGGCCAAGGCTATTGCCTCCACTTCTAGGTCATAACTCATTCCTGTTTCCTCTAAGTTCTGTCTAAAGACGCCATCTATTAGTCCCACCGTGGGAAAATTTTGAACACCATCGAAGCCAATATCTTTTAACTCTCTTAGAAAAACTTTCATAAGCCTAAAGGGGTCCGTTCCGCATACGCCAGCTAAAACTGGTGTATTTTTCACTACGGGAAGAACTTCAGAGGCCATTTCTACAACTATGCCGTTGGCGTCACCGTAAGGGAGAAGCCCTGCCAAGGATCCTCTACCGCCCATGCGATATCTGCCCGAGTTGTATATTATTATGAGATCTGCTCCGCCAGCTTCCGCGAACTTTGCTGAAATCCCTGTGCCAGCACCACATCCTACTATAGGCTTTCCTGCCGCTATGTTTGAACGTAATTTTTCTAATGCCTCTGCTCTGGTTATGAAGGGCATTTCAATTCCACCTCCTAAGCTATCTTTTCGATAAAAACTCAAACATCTTATCCGTGACGGCCTTCGCAAATTCAGCGTCATTTATGTTGGCATCCACTTCGATTAAGGGTATGTCCTTTCTGAGATTTTCTTTTAAAGCATATAATAGGGCTTTATTAGCTTCAGGCCACCAAAAATCTTCACCCGGAGAATCAAGCTGAGATAACCCCTTTAAAGGGAAAAAGACGGCGGTTGGTCCTTTTGATTGGTTCAGCCTTTCTGCCATTATTTGACCTAATTTCGTATTTTCTTCGGGATTCGTGCGCATTAGCGTAACATTTGGATTCCATGGATAGAGCTTTCTATTTTTGTACTTTTCGGGAACCGTATCGATAGCCCAAAAGTTAACCATGTCGAGACATCCTGGTGCAACGACTTGCGGGATGCCCTTTAGCCCGGCAGTTGTGAGTCTCCTTGGCCCGGCTGACATGACCCCTCCACATAGTTCATCGGCCAGTTCGGTCGTTGTCAAATCTAAAGCTGCGATGAAATAATCGTTTTCGATCAAGTCCTCCATCGTCATTCCGCCAGTGCCAGTAGCATGAAACACCATCACTTCGTAGTTTTCTACTTCCATTATCTCCTTACATTGCTCTATAAGCTTAGTCGTGTTGCCAAACATGGAAGCGGCTATCAAGGGTTTCGATTCTATCTCCGGCACCTCAGTTTCCATCATCCCCGTGAGAGCCCCCACAGCTCGCGAGTAAATATCCACGCTTATTGCGTTAACGCCTGCTACATCTACGATTGAGGGAATCATAACTATGTCTTTTGTTCCAACGTAAGGCTTTGTATCGCCCGATGCAACAGTAGAAACCAATACCTTAGGCACTCCTAAGGGAAGAGCTCTCATTGCAGCAGAGATAATAGCAGTCCCGGCAGATCCACCCATCCCAAATATGGCATCGAGATTGCCTTCCGCGTAAATCTTTTTGGCAATTTCTGCTGCTCCTTTGGTCATGACTGCCATAGCATGCCCCTTGTCCTTTTTTTGTCTTAAAGAGACCAAGCTTTCTCCGCCTGCTTTTGCGACAGTATCAGCATTGATATCGGGTTTAAAAAGTGGCTCTCCCATAACTCCTACATCTATGACGAAAGCTTGAAAACCTTTTTCTTCAATTCTTTCTTTGACGAATGCGTAGTCTTTGCCCTTTGTGTCTAATGACCCAAATAAGACGACAATTTTTGACATTGACTTCACCACCCTCGCTTTCAATTGATTTTTTCGATAGCAAGTTTATTATATATCACAACAGGGCGAAAAAATATCTTTAGTGTAGCGAAGGTCCCATTTTGCATTTTTGCCGAAGGTTTCCTCCCTAGGAGAGTTGGTGCTACTTCCCAGTGAAGAAATGGAGCTTATCCTTGAAAAATTCAAGACCTATAATATATTAAAATAAATAATGAGCGATGAAATTTTTAGTTGGCGGTGATGATTTTGGAAGATGCTTCCTTTTCGTTTATGTCATGTAAGCATGGGAACTTTAGCAGCTAAAATTAAAAAGACTATGGATGCTGTCGCTGGCAACAAGAGAAATTTGGAGGCGAGACTGTATGGTAACAATTGGACTCTTTGATTCCGGGTTTGGGGGGCTTACGGTGGTGCGTGAGGTGAAACGCCAATTACCAGGAGCCAGTGTAGAATTCTATGGGGATAATGGACGCGCACCCTACGGACTACTTTCTAAGGAAACAATTGTCGGATACGCACGGCAGATTTTGGATTTCCTAGCTGGCAAAAAAGTTGATATTGTTATTATTGCCTGTAACACGGCTACTGTTGCTTCTTGGGAAGAAGTAAAGGACCAATACCTATTCCCCGTACTGGGGGTAATAAAGCCCGGAGTGAGGGCTGCGCTGGCGGCAACGCGTAACAAAAAGATCGGCGTGATAGCTACTAAGTTTACCATCGAAAGCGAAGCATACAAGTCAGGGATCCGGACTATAGACCCGAAAGCCGAAGTTATCGGTCTGGCGTGTCCCAAGCTTGTGCTTCTGGTGGAATCTGGAAAAACCTCGGGGCCGGATGTGGAAGAAGCAGTTAGTTGTTATCTTAAAACATTTAAGGGCACGGAAATAGATACGCTTGTTCTTGGGTGCACTCACTTTCCGGTACTGGCGGACACAATTCGGCGTTACTTGGATCCCGATGTTGTCATTGTAGACCCGGCAGTGGAGGCTGCAACTGAGGCAAAGAAACTGATCGCGAAGAAAGGACTTGTGGCTGATTGTTCTCATCCGGTCTGCAATTTTTATACCAGCGGCGACCCCGAGTTGTTTGCAAAAGTGGGATCAATGATTTTGGGTTGGCCAATTGATAAAGTAGAAAAAGTTGTTTTAGGATAGATTGCAAGCTGAATCCTTTTAGCATGAACATGATATGTTTGAGTATGGAAAGAGCGTTTTTGGATATGGCAGGCGGGGGTTGTTTAGTTTTTTCAACAAACCCATCGTTTTATCTAAGCCCCCAGAGGGGGGCGTAGATAAATATTTGTAATTTATTCTTTGGTTGGCAATTCCATAGCTTCAGTCGACTCGGGGAGTATTTGTCCTCCATCAACCACTATCGTTTGTCCCGTTATGAATTTTGCAAGGTCAGATGCTAAAAATGCAGCTGCATTTCCAACGTCTTGGGGTTCACCCAAAGTGCCAAGAGGGATCGATCTTTTCATTATGTCAAGATACTCCTCTCCCAAGCTTAAGAGTCCTTCCGATACAATGTTTCCTGGCAACACAGCATTAACGCGAATTCCGTACCGGGCTAGCTCAATTGCTGCAGAGCGCATAAATCCAAGCTGAGCTGCCTTTGTGGCACCATAGTGGCTCCAGCCAGCAAATCCGGTAATGGGGCCTGTAATCGAGGAAGTTATGACGATACTTCCGCCTCCCTGTTTTTTCATATGAGGGATGCATTCTTTGATGCTTAAAAACATCCCTTTTACATTTATAGTGTTAATATAGTTCCACTCTTCCTCCGTCATATCTTCTATTAAAGACATAGGATATATACCAACGTTACTGCATAAAACATCGATTCGCCCATGCCTTTCCATAGTCGCGCTAACCATACGCTGAATATCTTCCGTCTTGCTTACGTCGGCCACTACGTAAGAAATTTGACCAAAACTTGATAGTTCTTCGACTGTTTTTTGGAGATCTTGTTCCTTTCTTGATGCGATGACAACTGTAGCCCCGTGTTTTAAAAATGCCTCTGCGATACCTTTGCCAATGCCTTTACTGCCCCCAGTAATTATTGCAAATTTACCTTCTAGCAAACGTGCCACTGTACATCGCTCCTTTCAGGTACTATTGCACTGATTCCTTATTCTTCGCACGAAATGGGAATGCTTTCGCGTGGCTCCCTTTGACGCGATTGCTCTGACCCCCACACTGCCATATCCTCATTCAACGTCCATGTCCTGTTCTTTTATTGAAATATTATCTTCTACGCATCGAGGTGTCTACTCCCCTGCCTATTTAAATCCCTTTAAATTAGGATGAAACGATTGCGTGATGTCACAAGAAGTTTTGTGTCGTATAATTGATAATAGCTGTTAATTAAATAGCTAGTTTAATTATATATGTATGGTTTTTTCGCTCAACGAATTGATATTTGTGGCGACTCTACGAGGAGGTTTAAGAATGGCTTGCAATCGGCTTGGACTAATAGTTAATCCTATCGCAGGTATGGGTGGTAGGGTGGGATTAAAAGGTACTGATGGAGAGGAAATCTTGAGGATATGCAGGGAAAAAGGCGCTGTTCCGGAAGCTCCCAAAAAAGCGGTCGAGGCCCTGAAGCGACTTTTGCCTGCCAAAGACGAGATCGAAATAGTGACTTATCCGGGTGAAATGGGAGAGTTGGAGGCTCGTGAAGCAGGCTTCGAGCCAATCGTGATTGGTAGCATTATTCCAGGCAACACAACGTCTGAGGATACGAGGAGGGCAGCCAAGGATATCGCTGATTTTGGTGTAAAGTTATTACTATTTGCGGGTGGGGATGGGACGGCAAGGGATGTGTATTTGGCGTTGAAGGATAGGCAACAACCAGTATTGGGAATTCCAGCGGGCGTCAAAATTCATTCTGGCGTATTTGCCATAAATCCAAGGAGGGCGGGAGAACTTGCCCTCCTTTTTATGCAGGGAAAAGTAAGAGACATGAAGGAAGCTGAGGTCATGGATATCGATGAAGAAGCCTTTCGCCAAGGATGGGTAAGCGCGGCGCTTTATGGGTATTTGTTAATTCCTCACGAAAGAACTTTCGTCCAAAGCAAAAAGGCGGGTCAAGCCGCCTCCGATACGGTAGATTTGGAAGGGATATCTTACTATATCTTAGACCACATGGACGAAAATAAAGATGCAATTTATATCATAGGGCCCGGCACTACGACTAGGGCAATAAAACAGAAATTAGGAGATGAATACACACTGCTTGGAGTGGACGTCAGCCAAGACAAAAAAATTATTGCACTTGACGCCGATGAAAAGAAGTTGCTTGAAATTTTATCCGATGCCAAGAAGGCCTTTATAGTGGTTACCATAATAGGCGGTCAAGGTTATATATTTGGAAGGGGCAATCAACAGATAAGCCCGAAAGTCATAAGAAAGGTTGGCCTTGAAAACATCATAGTAGTTGCTACACGTAACAAAGTATCAGCTTTGGGCCATAATCCCCTCTTGGTGGATACGGGCGATGAGGAATTAGATCAGGCCCTCTGTGGCTACGTGAGGGTTGTCACGGGTTACCTTGAGCAGCGGATTATGAAGGTATCGGTCTAAAATTGTTTTATTTTAAGGGAGGTATTTGACGTGGAATTTGGCGAGCTCACGTCATCCGTCCATAAGGCATTGTCAGAATTGCTATCTATAGCTGAACTCAAACCAGAAAACATATTAGTAGTTGGATGCAGTACGAGCGAGGTCTTGGGGAAGAAGATAGGATCTGCCTCCAATCTAGAGGTAGCTAAGGCGATAATGGAAGGCATAGAACCATTGGTCGAAAAGTCAGGCTTATTCCTTGCAGTGCAATGTTGCGAACATTTAAATAGAGCTCTCGTGGTAGAAGAGGATTGCGCAATGAAATATCATCTGGAGGTTGTGACCGTTTTGCCACATCTCGAGGCTGGCGGTGCCCTCGCGGTGTTGGCTTACGAAGAGTTTGCAAAGCCGGTAGTAGTTGAAAGCATACAAGGTCATGCAGGAGTGGACATAGGGGATACTATGATTGGAATGCATTTAAAAAGAGTCGCCGTACCAGTTAGATGCGAAGTCAAGAAGGTAGGAGCTGCAAATTTGGTCATGGCTCGCACGAGACCTAAGTTAATTGGAGGGGAAAGGGCGAAATATCCCCCTTACTATGTAAAATGATTTCGTACGATGGAACCATTGATGTAGCATTGATCAATATGCCCTTTGCCAGCTTCAGACAGCCTTCCTTTGCCCTTGGTCTTTTGAAAAGTTCAATAAAAGATAAGTTCAAAGTTAAGGTTTTTGATTTTAACGTGTATTTCGCGGAAAAAATAGGCGCGGATCTTTATGATAGAATAGCTACGTGGCACATAGTAGATTTGTTGGGTGACAGGTTATTTGCTCAAACCCTTTATGGCGATCAGATTCCTCCCTTCGAGGAATACGTGGATAAAGTGCTTAATGGAAATTTAAAGGAACACGAGGCACCTTACGACAAAAAATTGGTGGATTACGCCTTTTACAATGAACTTCTCGAAGTTCAAAAAATGACTGATCAATTTTTAGAAGAATGCTCACGCATCATTGCTAAGGCAAATCCTAAAATAGTGGCCTTTACCAGCATGTTTCACCAGCAGACATCAAGCTTGGCGTTGGCTAAAAGACTTAAAAAAGTTCTCCCACATGTTTTAGTAACCTTTGGCGGGGCCAATTGCAAAGGCCCGATGGGCATGGAGTTAATGACACATCATACTTTTATTGATTGCGTGTGCTTGGGCGAAGGAGACAGTTCGTTCAAAAAGCTGGTTTGTGCCTGCACAGACGATCAGACCATAGATGTCTTGTCCAATATACCCGGGATGATCTTTCGCAAGGATCTAAAAAGTGATGATGTAAATCCTTTTGCCCTTTGCAGCAAAACGTTAGAGATGGATTTAAACCTGGTACCTACTCCTGATTACGATGATTTCGCCCAGCTTTATGCCGAAAGAAAATTTATGCACAAAGAAAAACCGAGAGTGTTCTTCGAGATGTCCAGGGGGTGTTATTGGGGACAGAAAAAAAGATGCATATTTTGCGGTCAATCGAGCGAAACTCTCATCTTTAGAAAGAAAAACCATGAACGAATAGTCACGGAATTAAGAAAAATTGTGAATGAATATCCAGCCTTTGCCTTATCTGCTAGCGATGAATCAGTTGATGAAGGAGCGCTTGAAGCGTTAATTGAGGCGCTTTCTACTCTACAGAGAAAACCTGAAATAGTTTACCTTCAAGTTAGACCTGATATAAATGTGAAAATGCTCAAGAAATTGGCGGTCTGCGGGCTAAAGAGGCTCGAGGTTGGCATTGAATCACTCAGTTCAAAGGTACTTTCCATAATAGGCAAAGGCGTTAATGGGCTTCAGAATATAACATTTCTCAAAAATTGTCGCGAAGCAGGAATAGAGCCAATATGGAACTTCTTGTGGGGTTTCCCAAAGGAACCGGAAAGCTCGTATAAGAACATGGCAAACCTGATACCCTTGCTTACTCACTTACACCCACCCAATTACGCAGGACCCTTTAGACTTGATCGCTTCAGCCCATGCTTTGAAAATCCCTACGAACACGGCATAAGAGAAATAAAACCCTACCCCTCTTACCGATTTGTTTACCCCTTTAACGAGGAAGTCGTAGACAATTTTGCCTCATTTTTTACCTTCAAATTTCAATCCCCACAAAACGTCAAAGATTACACACGTCAACTTCAAGAAAATATATTTTTTTGGAAAGAAATTTACCCCAAAAGCGCTTTGTATTACAGTCAAGACCTGGTAATAGACAAAAGATCCGGCATCGACGAGTGGCACATAAGGCTTGATCCTTTGACTATGGCGGTTTGCAAAGCTTCAAGTAAGCCCGTGACCATGCAGGAGATCCCCCAAAGGCTAAAAGAAATGGAAATTGTTAAATCTGAAGAAGAAATAAGGCAATCCATCGGATATTTAATCAAATACGGTATTTTGTTAAAGGAGAAAGAGATGTATTTAAGCTTGGTTACTGAAGAGAGAGGTGATGCAATGACGTGCGATGATTAGGTGAAAGCGTCATAAAAATTAATTAAATTGGGAGGGATAGTGTCATGGAAGAAAAGGAAAAAAGAGTTGCTCATCCCTACATCCCCAATTCCGTTCCGGAGATCAAAGAAGAATTATTAAAAGAAATAGGGATCGAAAGTACAGAAGATATCTTTGGTCAAATTCCGGAACATTTACGGCTCAGAAGGCCGCTCAACATTCCTAAAGCGATTCTTTCAGAATACGAACTTAAAAAGCATGTCACAGAGCTTCTTTCCAAGAACAAAAATTGCGAGGAATACAAAAACTACCTGGGCGGAGGTTGTTGGCAGCACTACGTTCCTGCGGTATGTAAGACCATAATGGAAAGGGATGAGTTTTTGTCTGCCTATGTGGGAGAGGCTTTTGCCGATCACGGTAAATTTCAGGCTCAATTTGAGTATGCAAGTTGCATAGGGGAACTTGTGGATATGGATATGGTAAACACCCCGACTTACGATTGGGCTATGGCCTGTGCCACTACGGTGAGGATGGCGTCACGCATGACTGGAAGGAGCAAGGCATTGGTGGCTAAATCCATAAGCCCCGAGAGATTATCCTGCATCAAAGATTACGCATGCTCTGCGACCCCCGACATAGAGCTTGTTAACTACGATCCGAAAAGCGGATTGCTTGATTTAAATGACTTAAAAGACAAACTTTCCGAAGATGTTTGTGTTCTTTATATGGAAAATCCTAACTTCTTCGGTGTTATAGAAAAGGACGGACAAGAGATAGCAGATCTGCTTCATTCAAAGGGCGCATTGCTATCGGTAGGCGTTGATCCAATTTCTCTTGGCGTGTTAAAACCACCTGCTCGTTATGGTGCAGATTTTGCTTGTGGCGATGTGCAGCCTCTGGGGATACCCATGAGCTACGGCGGTGGTTTGGGCGGTTTTATTGCTACACCTGACGAACCGAAGTTCGTAGCCGAGTATCCTTCCTTGCTATTCGGGATAACGGAGACGATAGAAGAAGGCGAGTATGGCTTTGGAGAGGTCTTATACGAGAGGACGTCTTACGCATCTCGTGATAAGGCCAAAGATTTCTTGGGAACGATGGCTCAACTTCACGGCATCGTGGCGGGCGTATACATGGCTTTGATGGGTCCGCAGGGAATGAAGGAGTTGGGCGAAGGCTTGCTGCAGCGAGCTGTATATGCTGTCAGAAAACTGTCATCTGTTAAGGGAATCAAGGCTCCTTACTTTAATTCATACCATTTCAAGGAATTTACGGTGAATTTCGATGATACAGGAAAGACGGTCGCAGATATCAACAAGGCGTTGCTAGATCACAAAATATTTGGCGGAAAGGACCTATCTAAGGACTTCCCAGAGCTCGGACAAAGCGCTTTGTTCTGCATTACGGAGGTTCACAGCAAAAAAGACATCGATGAATTAACCGAAGCCCTGGCTTCTGTCTTGGGAAAGTAATTGAGGGAGGGGATAGATCATGACGAATGTAAGGTTAAGAAAATTTCATCAAGCTCATTGGGACGAGCCGATAATATTCGAGCTTTCCGTTCCGGGACGTAGAGGCCTCATCCCTCCGGCTCCAGAAGAAGAAATCAAAGAAGCAGCAGGCGATCCGAAAGGCTTGGTACCAGAGGAAATGCTTCGAAAAGAGCCCCCGGCATTGCCGGAGCTCGACCAAAAAAGGGTTTTAGCTCACTACATTCACCTCGCCCAAGAGACTTTAGGTGGAAACCTTTGTAACGACATAAGCCAAGGCACGTGCACGATGAAATATAACCCCAGGATCAACGAAGAATTGGCGGCGCATCCCGGCATAGCCTCACTTCATCCGTGGCAAGATGTGGATACCGCCCAGGGAATACTTGAAATATACTACAAATTTGAGGAGATATTGAAGGAAATCTCGGGGATGGACAAGTTCAGTTTGCATCCCCAGGGAGGAGCACATGCCGTTTATACAGCTGCGAGCATCATGAGGGCGTATCATCGCGATCGTGGCGAACTGGATAAGCGCAGGGAAATCATAAGTTCTGCTTTCACTCACCCCTGTGATCACGCAGCTCCTGCCACTGCTGGCTTTAGGCTGATAATACTGCCCCCCAGCGAAAACGGCTATCCATCTGTTGAGGCGGTAAAAGCTGCCGTATCGGAAAACACCGCCGGCATGTTCATAACAAACCCGGAGGATACCGGAATATACAACACGGAGATCGACCAATTTGTGAAGATAGTGCATGACGCGGGGGGGTTATGTTTTTACGATCAGGCCAACGCAAACGTACTCTTGGGTATCGCTAGGGCGCGAGAGGCCGGGTTTGATATGTGCCACTTCAACATCCACAAAACCTTCGGTACGCCTCACGGATGTTCAGGGCCGGGACTTGGTGCGCTGGGCGTAAGGGATCACTTAGCAAAATATTTACCCATACCAACCGTTGAATACGATGGCACCAAATATTACCTCGACTTCGATAGACCCCACAGCGTAGGCAAAGTAAGACAATTCCAGGGACCTGCAGGCGTCCTTGTGCGTACTTACGCATGGGTAATGACCATAGGACAGGAATATCTTAAAGAGGTATCTGAGATATCCACGATAAACCATAACTATCTACAAAAGAAACTGCAGGAACAGATCCCCGAAATAGAAGTACCTTACGCACCCGGCAGGAGGCGCCTTGAAGAGGCTCGTTACTGTTGGCAGAAATTGCTGGAGGCCACGGGCGTAAGTACGACGGATATCTTGAGGCGAGTGGGAGATTTCGGATTGCAGCATTACTGGACGAGCCATCATCCCTGGGTGGTTCCGGAACCCATGACACTAGAACCCTGTGAGAGCTACGGCAAGGAGGATTTGGACGAATACGTGGCAGTTTTAAAACATATTCGCGATGAAGCCTATTCTGATCCGGAAATTGTAAAAAATGCTCCCCACAAATGTGCGTCCCACAAGCTAGCCGATGAAACGGCTTTAGATGACCCGAAGCGCTGGGCAACTACATGGAGGGCCTATGTAAAGAAGAAAGGTCGAGCCTAAAGTTAGTAGGACGAAGTAGCGTAGATAAAAACATAATGGTGGCAAAGCCTCTAAAGAAACATGACTACGTAATAGGTTTTGCCACCATTTTTATATGACCATAAAGCTGCCTTGGACAAGGTTTTAACCCATCGAAGACGCCTCAAAGAGAATGTCGCTGTCGTCGCAGAAGGCGCATGCATCACGATCTTATGTGATCTGCTATAAAAGACGGCCAAGAAGCATATTTTGATAGAGAAATAAAACTTGACGACGTTGCCGGAAGCGAGCAAAGGGGTGTATTATTCAAGATGAGAAAGGTTATAAGAAAGAGATGTTTCTTATGAGTATATTTGGTCCTGTTCCGTCTCGTAGGTTGGGCTCTAGCCTTGGCATTAATAACATTCCCTATAAGACCTGTTCTTATACGTGCGTCTATTGCCAGATAGGGCTGACGTTGCGCATGGAGACCCGGCGCCGGCGCTACAGCGATCCGGAAGAACTCGCTGTTCGTGTCAAAAAAAGGCTCTTACAGCTTGCGGAAGCGGGGGAGCGTGTTGATTACCTAACAATAGTTCCCGATGGTGAGCCCACGCTCGACCTCGCCCTAGAAGAGTTACTGTCGAGGTTGAAGGAAACAGGTATTCCTGTTGCCGTCATTTCCAACGCCTCTCTCATCTCGAAGGCAGACGTGAGAAAGGCACTACATGTTGCGGATTGGGTCAGTCTGAAAATTGATGCCCTTTCGCAAGACCTCTGGAAACGGATCGACCGCCCGCACCCATCCCTTGATCACGACGACATTCTTGCCGGCATGGAGGAATTCGCCAGCTTTTATAAAGGCACCCTGTGCAGCGAGACCATGCTTGTGAAGGGGCTTAACGACGGACCAGCGGAACTCGAAAAGGTTGCCCGGTTTCTTTCCACCAGCCTCAATCCAAGCAAGGCCTATATTTCCGTCCCCACCCGCCCTCCCGCCGTTTCATGGGTTCAGATGCCCGATGCCGAGACGGTCGCAATAGCCTATGCAATATTTGCAGAGCAAGGAATCGACACAGAAACGCTGACGGGCTACGAGGGCAACGCCTTTGTAGTCACCGACGACCCTATAGAAGAGATTTTAAACATTACCGCCGTCCATCCCATGCGCAGCGATGCTGTCAAAGAGGTTTTGCGTCGCAAGGGCTCCGACGAAAAAAGCATCGACCGCCTCGTCAGCGAAGGCAAGATCAGGCGGGTTCGATATGGGGATTGGGTCTATTATGTCCGCGTTATGAAAGAAGGGGAACAGTAAAAATGTCGAAATTTTCCCTTGACGTCCTGAAACGACATGTCTACCCCTTTACTATTCAGGAAAAGAAAGACTCCGACGTCGTCCTGGGATCGACCTTCGGGGAAGATGTAGCCGTGACGCGCATAGGAAATGATATGCTCTCGCCCCCACGTGGATCCAATAGTTGGGTTTTCGGAAGGGGTGCCCTGTTGACTCGAGCCTTAGCCATTTACCCTTATATCAGGATGATCAATTCGGAAAAGAGGAGGAGTTCATGATGAATGAAGCCCACGATAATGCGCCAATTGCTAAAACCAAAAACGAGGGCATAGATCGTGTGTTGGCTATAGGAAGTGGCAAGGGCGGTGTAGGAAAAAAGCTCTGTCACCGCCCTGTTAGCTGTAGCCTTGCGGCGACAAGGATTTAAGCTAGGTATTCTGGACGCAGACCTCACAGGGCCATCCATCCCAAAACTTTTAGGAGTGGATGGTAAGCCCAAGGCTGCTTTTTCTGGCTTGATCCCCCCCAGTTTCGCCAAAGCTTGGGATCCGCGTAATGTCCATAAATCTTCTCTTGGATGATCCATACAAACCTGTAATATGGAGAGGGCCCATCATAGCAAACGTAATAAAGCAATTTTGGGAAGAGGTAATGTGGGGAGAGATTGACTATCTATTAGTGGACTTACCGCCAGGCACTTCTGATGCTCCGCTTACAATCATGCAACTACTGCCTTTAAATGGTTTTTTGGCTGTCACTTCACCCCAGTCCCTTTCGGCCATGGTGGTAATCAAGGCAGTAAACATGGCCAATATGTTGTCCATACCAGTTTTAGGTGCGCTGGAAAATATGAGTTATGCTATATGTCCTTATTGCCATCAGACGTGGAAGCCCTTTGGTTCTAGTCACTCAGAAGAGCTAAGAGAACATCATATCCCTATTTTAGCTAAACTGCCCATAGATCCATCAATTGCTAAGCTTGGAGACGAAGGCAAACTTGAAGCCTATGATGACACAAAGGTAATGCAGACTCTCCTAACTGCAATAACAAGTAAGTAGCGATGGATGCGGCTCCTTCTTATAGAAGCTGATGTGTTTGCAGAAAAAAGCGTTAACACAATTGTGAGACTACTTGTCTCTAAATATGGATCCTTTAATGATAGTTTCGCTTTGATTTTTAGTTAACCTGCTTACGTGCCCTTTTGGACACACTAGGGAGTAGTTCCTAATAATCCTACACAAAGTTGACGCGGTTGAGGCAACTCGCAAGCTTGTTTCTAATAGACCATATGTGATATAATCGCCACATATTTTATGGACGAAGGAGTTGATTTTGAGTTGAAAATACAAGTTCTCGGCACGGGGTGCCCTAAGTGTAAGAAACTTGCCGATATGGCTGAAAAAGTTGCAAGAGAACTTAATCTCGACTACGAGCTTGAAAAGGTTACAGACATTAACAAAATAATATCCTTCGGAGTCATGACCACCCCCGCCTTGGTGGTTGACGGAAAGGTTGTTATTGCAGGGAAACTTCCATCGGAAGAGGCATTAAGAAATTTGTTGGGTAATTAGATATCTTGTAAGTATAATGTTTCATAAGCTACCTGCCTTAATGAAGAAATTTAACGCAATAAAGGCAGGTTCATCGATACATAATAACTATACCTATGAACATGGCCAAATTCCGCTTATTCAAAGATTACCATAAATTATTCCAGCCAGCGAAGAAAGCAGCACCACAAGAATTACGTATATAACAGTTTTTTTAGTCCCTAATACGGTTCTTATTACCAACATACTTGGCAATGATAGAGCTGGGCCGGCTAAAAGAAGGGCAAGTGCCGGTCCTTTGCCCATTCCTGCGCCTAAAAGACCTTGTAATATTGGTACTTCCGTTAGTGTGGCAAAATACATGAAGGCTCCAACGATCGAAGCAAAAAAGTTGGAAAAGATCGAGTTGCCGCCCACCAGATAAGAGACGTAAGCGCTTGGGATGATGCCTTCGTGTCCGGGGCGACCGAAAAGAAAGCCTGCGATCAGTACGCCAACAAAAAGCAAGGGCAATACTTGAAGCGCATATCCCCAAGTTGCGTTGAACCATTCAGATCTTTCCTCCCTTGTAAACCATTTTTTTGTTGCGAAGGCCGCAAAGGATACGCTGATGAGGGCTAATATCCATTTAACGTCATAAAGGTATGCCCAAAAACCGATATTTGCCTCCGGAGCTGCAAGATTTGCGAATATCAAAAAGCAAATCATACTAGCCATAACTGATGCCGGTTGCCACAAAGGACGAGATGTGGTATCTTCGACCGAAACAGCAAAACTTTCCTGCCTTTTTTCTTCGTCTTTTCTAAATATAATTGACATCGCTAATCCGATGACTATGCTGAAAAGGATGGCCCCGATCGCTCTGGCCAAGCCCATCTCAAGACCCAGTACCCTTGCCGTTAAAATTATGGCCAACACATTAATAGCCGGTCCTGAGTAAAGAAACGTAGAAGCAGGGCCTATTCCGGCTCCCCTAGCGTAAATTCCTGCGAATAAAGGAAGAACAGTGCAGGAACATACGGCTAAGACTGTGCCCGATACCGCTGCAACGGAATAAGATATGAACTTTTTTGCATTGCTTCCGAGATATTTTATGACGGATTGTTGACTGATGAAAACGGAAATGGCGCCCGCTATAAAAAAAGCAGGGATCAAGCAAAGCAGAACATGTTCTCTGGCATATTCATGAAGCATTGCCAGGGCTTCCGAAGCGGCGATTGATACCCTAGGTGAATCTGCCGGTATAAAGTAAAAGAAGAGAAATGTAAGCAGGATCAATGCGAATTTTTTGCTGTCGCTCATTGGAATATCTCCCTTACTGCCTGTTTATTTTTGTTAAATTTCGTTGTTGTCTCTTGAACACGAACATTTGTAATCAAATTGAATTTCGACCTGATCGCCCAAAATGGTACGTTCTATGCATTGAAGCATAGGAACTAAGCAACGCAAGGTAAGTCTGTAATAGATGTATAATCCTTCCCGTCTTTGTTCGATAATTCCCAAATCTTTCAGGATGGCCAAGTGTTTGCTGACAGTAGTTCTGTCATAATCGAACAGGCTGGCAATTTCACAGGCACACATCTCTTTTTCGCCCAACACTTCAATGATTTCGATGCGGACCGGATGTCCCATGGCCTTTAATAGCTTTGCTTTTTTACGTTGAGTTTCGATATCCATAGCCATCTTCCACCCCCTGATAAATATGTGGCAATATTATCACATATAATGCAAATGCGCAATTTGCGTTTTAGCCAGATTGGTATGGTTGGGATCTTTTGCTGGTATTATTAAGGGAAGGTAAGGCATCGTACCATTTACGTGCCATTTAGGATGCACCAGTGGGTAGTCCCTAAAAACCCTACACAAACTTGATGTGGTTACGATAGACTGCAGTCCCCCTCATGAATGATGAATGTTGTATGTTCCAATAGAATTGGATGATATTCCGGGTTTTTTATGGGAAGTATAGGTCGTAACTGCTAAAATTTTTGTTATGCGGAAAATATTGGATTATAATCTTTATAGGCGTCAAGGCGCATTTTCTTAACTAAACTTCACGAAGCATTAGGCATGGCAAGCAGGGCATCATCCCTGCGGTGGTAGTTGTTTATAGGTATTTTAATAAGGAGGTCGAACCGTCATGTTAAAACCACGTAAGCTCGTAATGATACCTGGCCCTACTCCGGTAGTGCGGTCAATTCAAGATCAAATGGGCCGCGAGACGATTGCTTTTGGAGACCCCGATTTTATTGAGGATTTCAAGAGTGTTGTTAGAGATTTAAAGGAGCTTTGGCAATGCAGCGGACAGGCGTTCGTTCTCGCTGGTTCCGGCACACTTGCAATGGAGATGGCAATAGCTAATATATCAAAGGCCGGAGACAAGGCGCTTGTGTGCTCAAATGGTTTCTTTGGCGATAGATATGCAGAAATATGCAGGCGACGTGGCCTGAAAGTGGATGTACTAAGCGCTAAGTGGGGAAGTTCAGTGACTCCCGAAGATGTCAAAAACAAGCTATCGGAGAGCAAATACGACATTGTAACAGTAACTCACGTGGAGACTTCAACAGGGGCTATGGCACCTATAGATGAAATTGGTAAAATTGTACAGGAACATGGGGCGTTTTTTGTGGTCGATGGCGTTGCTGCCTCTGGGGGTGTGAAAGAATATGTCGATCCTATGGGCATCGATGTGCTCATTAGTTGTTCACAGAAAGCCTTTGGGGTGGCTCCTGGATTAGCTATATTGTGGGCCTCTAAAAGGGCACTAGAGAAACGAAGATCACTAGGGACAATTCTTGATTCCTATATGGATTTCGAGAAATGGTTGCCCGTAATGGAAGATCCATCGAAATATTGGGGAACTCATCCTATTAATATGATATGGGCTTTAAAGGAATCTTTGAGGATTATAAAAGAAGAGGGCATTGAAGAGCGCTATGCCCGTCACGCAAGACAGGCGGTTATGGTAGACGAAGCCATCGCCTCCATGGGCTTTTCAATATTAGCTGATAAGGATTTTAGGGCTCCAACGTTATCGGTGTATCTTTACCCAAAAGAGGCCAACGTTGATGACGCCAAATTTAGGGCACTGGTATCTGAGGAAGGAGCTTATATTGCTTCTTGTCTTGGAGATTATGCCGGAAAGGGCTTCAGGATGGGTCATATGGGCAACATTGATAAGCATGTATTAGTGTCTGCAGTAGCTGCGATTGAGAGGGCAGCTATGCGCGTCGGAATTAGACTAGAGCCGGGCAAAGCCTTGGGCATTTTGCAAAAAGGTTTTGTAGAAGAAAGCTCCAATTAGGCCTAGACGCACAATTAATCTTATGATATCTTTAGCTTAGAGGTGCCGGGGTGGCGGAACAGGTAGACGCAGTGGACTCAAAATCCACCGGTACTTGGTACTGTGCGGGTTCGAGTCCCGCCCCCGGCACCAATGATGAAAAGGCCTGCCCTGATCGGCGTTTATCGCTGTAAAGGTTAGTTTGCGGAGGAAGTTTAAAAGGCAGTTCAAAGATGCGAGTCCACCAGTCATGAAAAACGTTGTTTTCTGACTCTCTCCCGTCACCAATGGGTGAAGGGAGAGAGTTTTTATGTCCGTAATTTCGTTTCGTTGTAATCTGTCTTTGTAAGACGCTGTATGAATTCATTTATTTTAAAAATAGCAGACTATAGATCGAAGTGTACTATCAGTGGATAGTATTTATTAAAAAAGCTATACTTATTCTTGAGAACGGCATTGATTAAGAAGGGAAGGTTAATTTCTATGTTCACAGTTTTAGTGACCGGCGGAGCGGGTTTTATCGGATCGCATGTCGTTGATACATTTATTGAAGAAGGACATAAAGTTGTCGTCGTGGATAACCTGACGCAAGGCAAACTTGAAAACATCAATTCTAAAGCCCTTTTTTATAATCTTGACATATGCGATGCAGCGCTAGAACACGTCTTTGAGAAGGAACGCCCCGATTATATTTGCCATCACGCTGCACAAATTGATGTAAGAAAATCGGTTGCCGATCCGCTGTATGATGCTAAGATCAACATTCTAGGGCTCCTGAATATCTTGTCTTCCTCGATAAAGATTGGCGTTAAGGGAGTGGTATTTGCCTCCTCAGGTGGTGTAGTCTATGGTGAACCAGATGTTTTGCCAGTGCCGGAAGATCATCCTAAGGGCCCGCTTTCGCCTTATGGTGTAAGCAAGCTTTCTTCAGAATATTATTTATATTATTATAATAGTGTTTTTGGGCTTCCCTATATTGCACTTCGATATGCCAATGTGTATGGCCCAAGGCAAGATCCCATGGGAGAAGCCGGAGTTGTTGCCATATTTACCAATAAGATGTTGCGTGGCGAGGAGCCCACTATCTACGGCGACGGTAATCAAGTGAGAGATTACGTGTTTGTAGGGGATGTGGCAAGGGCAAATTTATTATCTTTGCAACATTTAGACAAAATGGATTTCCCTTCCTCGATAGATGACCATGCCTTTAATATAGGAACATCTGCTGGCACATCAGTCAATGAATTGTACGCTCTTTTAAGTGAAATCATTGGTTTTACAAAAATGGCGAACCGCGAAGAACCTAGAAAGGGAGAACTGTATAAAATATATTTAGACATTAGGAAAGCACGAGAGGATTTGGGATTTAATCCTTCCGTCTCTTTGCGCGACGGTTTAAAAGCGACGATAAGTTATTTTAGTAAAATACGGTGATCTTGAACTGGGGAGTGAATCAAATGACTATACAAGGAATAAAAAAAGATCTCGCAAAGAAGGCCGCTAAGGCCATGGTTCCGCGCTTAAGAGAAGAATTCGTAAGTAAAGGAGGCCAGTTGGAGGATTTCGATGAGGAATTGGCTATAAGTAAATTGTGTGCCTTTTTTGAATCGCAACCTCCAGTTTTTTGGGATCAAATCGCTATCAGCGAAAATGCTTCTTTAGATGAAATTGCGCAAGATATAGCTGACAGTTTGGAGGAGGCAATTTATTTAGAAAAAATGTCGGCCAGAGATATTATTGACATGCTCATGGAAGAAGAAGGGATTTCACGGCGTCTGAAGAGTGTCAAACAATAATGAGAATTAGCCGGCAAAAGTGTCGTTCAAGACATTTGCTAAATCATCTCAAAACCAGGGCGGTAAATTAAAACTGAACAAGGTGCATGACGAGCGATAGTGGTTGTGGTACTTCCAATGAGAATATGTTCTATTGTGCTATGTCCTTTGTGCCCAACTATTATGAGGGAAACTCCCTCCTCCTTTGCCCTCTGAATGATCACCTCTCCCGGGGATCCCTCTTCGATTAAGATGCTGTGTTCGTGAGGAGACAAATCCTTAAATTGAGCCTCGGCCTTTTGAATCCAGTAGGATATTTTTTTGTGAGCAATCTGCTTGACTTCATCCCCTATTTGTGGCGGGATCCAGGGCTCATAACCTCTCCATATCGAAGAAATACGTGGCAGGACATGAATATATATTATTTCATCATTGAGTCTATGTGCAATGTTGTGGGAATAAGCGATTAATGATTCCGACATTTTGCTCATGTCAACACCAACCAATATTTTCCTTGTCAATTTTTATCACCTCACATCTTTAGATTTATCGAAAAATCGTGAAAAAACTCTTAAAGTCTGCAATCTTCATTACTAAATTACTAAAGCATGGTTTATCAACTAATCAGTCGTTTATTATTTTGTAAATAGAAGGGCACTTAAGAGCCAATCCCCCCTTTTAGTAAGCTCAGTAAAGATGAGACTTGGCGTTTGAATAGAAGGATTGAAAACAGATCCCGAATCATACTTTATCTACACTTTAAAGCCATTGTATCACAAATAAACACCCATGTGGCGAATGGAAGTGAAGATCATCTTTTGCCCATATTTTTGAGTTGCTGCCCCAGGAAAAAGATCATATTTTTAGTATTAGTCCGTATTTAAGTATTAATCTGTATGGTAACTTTGCGTGAAGGTTTCATGATTTATAATATGATATGTAATATAGTAAATGCAATTTATTTGTGTTTGAGTACAAAGGAGCTTTATATGCTTCGATAAAAGGTTGTTTCGGTCGTTGTGCTTTGACATGATGATTGTTTGTGGGAGTGTGGTTTAGGTTTGATACTATTTGAAAATGTTACTAAAAAATACGGCGATACCGAAGTTCTAAGGGGCATCGATCTTGAGATGCGAAGGGGCGAAATCACAATACTTATAGGCCCCAGTGGTTGTGGCAAGACAACCACGTTAAAGATGATAAACAAATTGACAGAGCCCACGGGCGGGAAAATTTTTATAGAAGGGCGAGATATTGGGGAATTAGATCCCATCGAACTTCGGAGGAACATCGGATACGTAATACAGCAAATAGGCTTGTTTCCTCATATGACTGTGGGCGAAAACATTGAGCTCGTGCCTTTTTTAAAAAAATGGCCCAAAGAAAAGAGGGTAAAGCGTGTTAGGGAACTATTGGAGCTTGTTGGAATGCCAGAGGCAGAATTCATGGATAGGTACCCAAGTGAACTTTCAGGGGGACAACAACAGCGTGTGGGCGTGGCGAGGGCTCTGGCGTCCGATCCGGAGATAGTTCTCATGGACGAGCCGTTTAGCGCTTTAGACCCCATTACGAGGGAACAACTTCAAGAAGAACTATTTAACCTGCAACAGGAGCTTCACAAAACTATAGTTTTTGTAACCCACGACATCGATGAAGCCCTCAAGTTGGGAGACAGGATTTGTATAATGAGAGACGGTCAAATTTTACAATTTGACGTTCCCGAGGTTTTGTTAAAAAGTCCAGCCCATGGATTTGTTGAAGAATTTATTGGGAAAAAACGTTTGTTGAGTTCGCCTGAACTCATGACAGCGGAAGATGTCATGATAAAGGATCCTGTGAAAGCACATCCCAAAAGAACGTTGGCTCAGGCTGTTGAGATAATGAGAAGCCACGGAGTTGACAGCGTGTTAATTGTAGATGAGGATAATAAACTTTTTGGAATAGCAACGGCAAGGGATATCAGCGAACGATTTGATGAAAAAAAGTATTTAGAGGAAATATATACAAAAGATGTCATACACGTTCCTCCAGATGAATCACTATCAAAAGTGTTGAAAATAATGGCAGAGAAGAAGATTGGTTATATCCCGGTTGTGGATGAAGAGGGCGTTTTGGTGGGTTTGATAACCAGGAGTTCTTTAATTAACGTTTTGGGCGAAAACTATTTTTAAAGGCGTGATAATTATGAATATTTTGAGCGAATACATAAGTTTTATGCTTGAAAGACAGGATCAAATTTTATCTTTAACGGGTCAACATATATATCTGACATTCACAGCGGTTTTCCTGGCAATTTTGTTTGCTGTTCCGCTGGGTATAGCGATAACCAGATTTGAGAAAGTCGCTGGCATAGTCGTCGGAATTGCCAATGCCGTTCAAGCATTGCCCAGTTTGGCGCTTTTGGGCTTTTTAATTCCTATCATGGGGATTGGCTCTAAACCATCGGTCGTCATGATATTTTTGTATTCCCTACTTCCGATCATAAAGAACACCTACACTGGCTTAACGAACGTTGACAGGGCAATTTTAGAAGCAGGAAAGGGAATGGGCATGACGAACTGGCAATTGATGCGAATGGTACAACTACCCCTGGCTTTGCCTGTAATAATGACCGGGGTGAGGATATCTGCAGTTACGGCGGTAGGATTAACAACTATCGCTGCCTTAATTGGCGCTGGTGGTCTTGGCCAGCTGATATATCGCGGCATTTCCATGGTCAATAACAAAATGATAATTACGGGTGCTGTTCCGGCCATGGTACTGACTTTGATCGTGGATTATTTGTTAAATATTTTAGAACGGGCGGTAACGCCCAAGGGGATAAAGAAAAAATAAAAGAGCAGGAGGAGATTTAAGTGAAAAAGTACACGTTAATAATGTTAGCAATTCTTTTTGCCTTCGCTCATATCGTTTCTTTTAGCGGTCTGGCTTATGGCGCAAGCCCCGCCTCAGGGATCATCGTGGTGGGCTCCAAAAATTTCACCGAGCAGATGGTAGTGGGCAATATTGCAGCCGAATTACTCGAGGCACAGACCAATTTAAAAGTCGAAAAAAAGTTGCATTTGGGAGGCACTAACGTCTGTTTTGAGGCATTAAAAAGAGGAAGCGCAAACAACGGCATCGACATTTACGTCGAATATACGGGCACTGGCTTAGTCAATATACTTCAAATGGAAGCGAAGACCGACCCTCAAAAAGTATATGAGACGGTGAAAAAGGAATTTAAAGATAGGTGGAACCTGATTTGGCTTGAGCCTTGGGGTTTTAATAACACCTATACCCTTGCCGTTAAGGAGGAATTTGCAAAGCAAAACAACATAGAGACTTTCTCCGATCTGGCTAAATTTGCTGATCAATTAATCTTTGGTTGCACCATGGAATTCATGGAGCGTCCTGACGGATATCCTGGCTTTAAAAAGGCCTACGGTTTTTCCTTCAAAGAAGCAAAGGCTATGGATGTAGGCCTAATGTATGCCGCGATTGACAACGATCTAGTCCAAGTTATAAGCGCTTTTGCTACCGATGGATTGCTTGTAGCCCATAACCTCAAGATTTTAAAAGACGATAAAAAATTCTTTCCTCCCTATCATGCAGCGCCTTTGGTTAACGGCGAAGTTTTAGAGAAATATCCTGGCATCGCTGAGGCCCTTAACAAACTTGCAAACTCAATAACCGATGAGGACATGCAAAAATTAAACTACAAGGTTGACGGCGAAGGCAAAGATCCTGCTCAAGTAGCCAGAGAATTTCTAAAAGAAAGGGGAATTATTTAGTTTTTAATCCAGCGTGTGATTTTAGCGATCTGTCATTGTGCGAGTTTGCTTTAAAAATACAAAGGATCATCTAAAAAGTCAATTTTATTGAGCAAGTTGATTTTTTGAAATTCGGAGGCTAAGATAGTAAGCGGAAAAAATAAAATAACATGATCGTTTCGGTAACGGGAAACCGGTGAAAGTCCGGTGTGGCCCCGCCGCTGTAACTCTGACGAAATCGCAATATTGCCACTGCCTTTAGGTGGGAAGGCGCGAAAAGTAGGAAGAAGAGAAACCAGAAGACCGACCGAAATGATAGTAGTGCCAGCGTCGTGCGGGGGCGTGACGTGGCAGGGAAAAAGGGGTAACCTGTCGATTTATGGCAGGTTACCCCTTTTTTAATTTTAATAGATCTGATGTAACGAATGGAGGGAAGGCATGTGAGGTTAATTTTACGGTTTTCAAAGTTAGCAGCTTTTTTAGGCGTTCTTTTTCTTTTAAGTGTTACGGGCGAAGTTTTAGCGCAGGAAGAACCTATCACTGTGGCCCCAGAACTTGTGACCGGAAGCAGATTGGCCGAATCTCTGGATGAGGTCCCCCAGGCTACATACGTGATCACGGCAGAGGAGATCGAAAGAAGCGGAGCCAGGACTTTGAGTGAGATGTTGGATAAAATTCCCGGCATATCTACCTTGAGGAAAAATTCGTGGACACAAGACGATAGGATAAAGATGCGAGGCCTGGACCTCGAAGTCTTGGTCTTAGTGGATGGAGTGCCCTTCATGCCGATAAATTACGATGATATGTTTACTGCTGATTTAAGGTCCATCCCCTTGGAGTCCATAGAGCGTATCGAAGTCGTCAAAGGCGC
>ERZ773359.935-NODE-935-length-41779-cov-8.232240_pt1 | contig 41779 bp, 38 predicted proteins | sample MGYA00374955_ERZ773359 | MGnify/ENA primary metagenome ERZ773359 (study PRJEB29098, sample SAMN04486028) | biogas fermenter metagenome | study: EMG produced TPA metagenomics assembly of the Biogas fermentation microbial communities from Germany - Plant 4 DNA1...
ACCTCCTATGCGTTTTCTCTATTATATCATAATTCTCGTGTAGACACTATCTAGAAAACTGTTTATACTGTTTCAAATATATCCCGGGCTTTTTTCAGCATATCCGGAATGTCAAGTTTGTATTCGCACCATTCAAGACACAGTCCGCATTCAATGCAGTCTTCCACTCTGAGCCCTTTATCTGTGTAAAGCTTGAATAATTCCGATGTATCCTTATTGAGCTTTTCTCCGACTGTATAACGGGAATACAATGAAAGCACCCCCGGAAAGTCAACTCCCTGCGGACAGCTGAACTTCTCCAGACAATGCATGCATTCACGGCAGATTCCATCCATATCTGCAGCTATCACATCAGCTTCAGATTTATATTTCTCAATCTCCCGGATACTGAGCCTGTTCCCTAAAGCTGTTTCAATATCCTGCCGGAACTCTTCCACACTCTTTGCCCCGGCATCAACCGTGGAGATGAACGGATTAGACAAACAGAAATTGAGCATAGTCGGATAGTCTATAGAAATCATATCTTTAAGCATTTTATAAATCGGAACCATTATGGTGCCATTGAAGGCTTTCATATTAACAATGCCCACATCTTTGTTATAGGCATATTCCAGCAGATTAATTGCTCCGTCTTCACCCAGGCTGCGGTTAAAAATGTTATACGGTAATTCGGCAACATCAAATATACCGGTATCCAGCGCCTCTTTAATTTCTGCCGCATTGGCATAGTGGCTGGAAAATCCGATGTAATTTATGAGCCCTTCCTTCTTGCTTTCCTGAGCCAGATCCAGAACACCGGATTCTTTCATCGTTTTCCACCTGGTGTCATTGAGCCCGTGGAAAAAGTAGACCAGCTTAATATCATTACCGCCTATTTTCAAGCTGCCCTTCCCCTCTACACCCAATTTGGAAAGGCTTTCAAAAAGGTCAGTTTTATAATCTTCCGGTACATACCCATGACCTTTGGTAATAATCACGATGGGTTCTTTCAAATCAGTTCTTCTGCGTATAGCATTGCCTACCAGAACTTCGCTTTCCACCATCTGCCCTTGCTTGTTTTCTCCGTTATAGGTTCTGGCTGTATCAATCAGGTTAATGCCCTGATCCAATACATAGTCCAATAATTCATATGACTCCTCTATGAAATTCATTAACCTTAAATTCATGGCGCCGAAACTGAGTTCAGTAACATACAGTCCTGTTTTTCCCAGTCTCCGTCTGTTGATGCCGCTTTTCATACACATCACCTCAACTTGGAATCGCATTCACTAAGCTCTTTGATTTCTGTATCATTTGTCGTAGGTAAACCAGGCAGTTGCACTGCAATCCTTATCTACTGATACCCTTACCCAATGTGCGTTAAATCCTTTGGGAAACACATGTTCAAAAACTTTTCCGGACTTTACTGTGAATTTATCGTATACGCTCCATGTGTCATCTGCCATAAAATCAATCTCAATAGTAAATACAATGTTTTCTTTGCTGTCATGAGAAAGACTTACGGTTTTTTTACTGTAACCGGTCATAAGATAAGGATCAGACGGCTCATTTGCCTTCATGGCCGTATTCAGGCACGGCCCCCCTTGTCCGAAAGGTGCGCCCAGCTTCCATAAATCATCCACATTTCCAAACCACAAGCCGGTTTTTTTATCCTCTGAAATTACATAATGATCATCCTCTGCTGCATCAGCCAGATTTCCTGACAGCACCAACATGCCTCTCCAGGACGCAAAATCATATATTTTGCGATTGTGAGTGCAAATAGGCTTTATTTTTGCCAATCCGCCGGAAGCCTCCCTTGGCACTTCATAGAAGCTGCCGCCTGCGTTCATGAGATAGCGTTCTGTCACAACTTCACGTATAGTGCGATAACCATCATTCTCAAACCGGCTGATTTCGCGGGCAGCTTTTGGCAAGCGATATCTTTTTCCGTTTTCGTACATGACAACCATAGAAGCAGTTTCAGCCCGGATAATAACTGAAATGAGATCATCTTTATAATCCTTTTGTATTTTATATTTACTGCGAATATCATTCTCCAGAGAGATTATCTCAGAAGTCCTGTCAGGCTTCTTAATAACAATATCTTCTCCCACTTCATAATAACCGGACCCGGTAACATTTCCGGAAGAATCCACATAATCAGCTGCAAATGCAAGAGTTAAGTTATCATCATTTTTCGGATGAAGAATGCCTCTGGTGTAGGCTTGATCTGCATCAGCCGATGCCAAACTTCTGAACATGCCTGTATCATAATTTTTTATATCATTTGAATAATGGAAATAAGCCGTAACGGATTCTGCATCCTTATCAGCAATCAAACGCAGCCATTCGGCCGTCAGATTTTCAGGCAAAATATAATATTTATATCCTGAAGCCTCTACAGTTATTTCTGCATACTCTTCCCAATTTCCGATACCCTTTTTGTCAACCTCAAGCTTGAATTTTACAGGTGTCGGACTGTCATGTTTTATATGCAGAACGCGGCTTGTAAATCCGCTGCATAAGAATGGTTCAGACGATTGATTGGCTTTAACGCTGTCATTGTACCAAACACCGCCCCAGCCTGCAGGTGTTCCCAGTTCATACAAATCTTCAAACTTTGTAAACCACAAATTAGACTGTGAGCGGCCTAAATATGGATTTCCCATTACAGAAGCATCATCAGCAGCTATGACCAGGGTGCCGTTCCAATCGGTAAAATCAACAATCATCTTATGATACCGTGAAATGGGACGAATGCCTGCAGTGTTGCCTTTACTGAAAGTATCAGGAAATTCAAACAGCATGCCATGCATGGTCATAAGCAGTTTTTCCCTTCCGATACTGCGTATCCGCGGCCATTCCGTATAGAATCCGTGATCCGCATCATGGGTATAGCTTCCTTTGGGAAGCCTGAATCTGATCCACTCACCGCCATCACATATCATTACTATTACGGATTTTTCATCCCAGCCCAATGACCAGAGAGGGGCCTTATCATCAGGTGCCCCGTATATACTGCCAACGCTTGTTATCTCCGTATACTTGTTTCTATCAACAACTGTCCAGCTTTCAGGCTTTTTGGGATCTCCTTTGCCGTCCCACTCAATCAATACGCCGCCTCTGCCATTATTTGAATATACAAAACGTCCCTGTCCTGTATAGGCCCCCTTGCCATGTTTACCCGGCAGCATTTCCTTACCCCTGAGAGAATAGTTTTTATCACTAAGCAATTCCCTGACTTCAAGAGTATGCACATTTACCTCATACAATCCTTCTTCCATGGTAGCGAGATAAAGCTTGTTTTCAGGATCCGTCAGATGTCTTGCTGCAGCAGTCAGCCTTCCCTGGAGAACCTGCGGTGAAATCACCCGCACATTGTCCTTGTCATCGATAAAATACAAGCCAATATTCAACTGATTTGACTCTTTGTGTATCATTCTGTTTGCATGGGTTCCGCCGACGCTTGCCGGATGAATCTTCACATTCAGGTTTTTGTCCAGACAGTATAATTTATCATCACTGCCCGAAGGTTTGTGTGCAGGATAAGTTATATACCATAGTTTGTCGTTCCAGCAGACTATTGCGCCGATTCCGCTTTCAGTGATATCGCCGTTTGTTACAACCAAATGCGGATATATTCCGCTGAAGTTTTTGTATTTCTTTACAGTTGAATCATTCATCAGTTTTATAACCCCCTCGCCTATATCTTCCTTTGCCAGCGTTTGTCTTCCTTTACACCCGGTTTTTACAGCCGGCAAAGCAACGCAGGTCATCGATGTCAAAATACTTCAGCATGCCGGGCATCAGCAAGGATTTTATATTATGGTTGTTGTAATATTTTCTTTCAGCAATGTATCTGATACTTTTTAGCGGTTCATACTCATCCACGAATTGAATTCTGTCGTCTATAAGCTTAGCCATAAGGGCATATAAATTGTATTTTCCTTTTGTTATAATTCCAAATTCAGTATCTTCTCCAATAATCTTTTCCAGCGCGTCCAATGCACGGCATATTCCTCTTACCCGCATTGCCACAACATTGTCGCCGTTTACCAACAGATTATTGGCAAAGTTTGAAAATTTGGTATGGAAATAATCCGGTTCATACTCTTTGTAATAATCGTTACTGAGGGAACCGGTTCCTACAAGATCAACTACAAGTACTCCATATCCTTTTTCGCAGTATTCCATAACCAGATCCAGATTGCAATGCAACATAGAAACCCCGCCTTCCCAGGCAGCGATTATTACCTTATCGGGTTTTTGTCCGGGAGTTTTAAGAAGTGCTCCGAAATTAAGAATGCCTTCCTGCTGGAACCATGTAAAAAGCTCCATATTGAGATTTAGCACACTGTTTTGTTTATATGACCGTTTAATATATAAGGGATACGATTCGTAATTATAAACCTGTTCATATATAAACTTCCTGGCATTCTCGCGCCGTTCTTCATAAGATAATCTGCTGTTTTCACGATCAATGGATTTAAGCTCATCTATTACAAAATCATGTATTATTCTTGAATTGAGTGACTTGACAACATTGCCTGTCTTTGTTGCATACAGATCCTCGGGATTGCTGACCGATATGCTTTCCATATATTCTCTCGGCTGCCCTTTCAATGCACGGGAAAAGAAATCTGCTGCGGCATTGGCCAGATTCCACGTATAGGCATGCAGCGAAGCGTCAATGGCTATCTCCAGGGCATCTCCCTTATTAAAAATCTCCCATAAAGGTCTTGCCTTTGCTAAGGTGCGTTCTGTGCCCTCCAGGGGGAAAAAGTCGGAATCATCGGCTAAAATCATAACAGGCTTAGGCGCCATGCATGCCAGGATATCGGCATGGTCAAAACCGTCTGCCGCCATACACGGCCATATCTGTTCAATATCCTGGGGAGCCCGTGAATACATAATAGCCTCTCTGTCAGTTATAAAAGTTCCGGGTGCTGCAGCCGCAATTTTTTCGGGCACTGCCATCATAAGCATGGATGTTTGTGTTCCTCCGCCGCTGGATCCGGTTACCCCTATCCTTTTTTCATCCACGTCCGGACGGCTTGCCAGATAATCCAAAGCACAAATACCATCATAAACAAAATATCTGGTTATAGTAATTCCAGTTAAAAGACATTGAATACCTGCATATTCATGCTCGTGGGTGCTTGGGTTTACTGCATATTCAGTTTGGTTTTCCTCTATATAGGTAATCCTCTCCCCCTGTCCGATTGGATCCAGGCCCATGACAACGAACCCGGCTTTTGCAATGCACCTCTGAACTCTCTGGTAAACCTCATACATTCTGCCGAGAGCAGAGTGACCGCACACCATCAAAACTGCGGGCAGAATGCCTTCTGCATCTTCAGGCTTGTATACATTTGCAGCAGCATAATAACCGGGAAGGGTTTCCAAAATAAGATTCTCGCAGATCAGGCCTTCCACCACATGAGTCTTGGTAACTACGGCTTTTACTTCTCCTTTTGGGGGCAGCCCGCCTATAGCACGCATAAACGAATTTTTTACTTCTAAGCGGTATTTTTCCAGATCTTCAGCAGTTTTAATATTTGCCCGCCTTGCGTCGCCTTTTGAAAGGTTTTTCTTTGTAAGATTGTCTATGTAGGATTCCAGCTGATTTTTATTATAGGCTACAATACTGTTTATACCCAGCTTATTCAATTCAGCGGTATTCATTTTTCCCATCCTTCCATGCTTTAAACTCATTACCCTTGATTTACAAACTCATTCATGACCGGCCAGGCTTCATCCGCATAAAAACGATGGCCGCCTTCTCCTATAACCAGCTTGCAGCGGCTGTCGGCGCCGGCTGCTTTGTACAGGGATTGGGCCAGTTCATAACTTTCTATAACGCCGTTAATGGGGAAAATCTTGTCTTCTTTACCTGCTACTATCACCAAAACTCTGGGGGCTATAAGACCGGCAAGGTCACCCATTTCAAAATACTTGCGTATATGGGGCACATAATTGCATGAACAGTGGTGCATGGCTGCTATGGAATCCTTGTATGTGCATACTGCACAGCTTGGCATAACATACTTGATTCTGGGTTCCAGACATCCGGCATAGAATGTGGCTGTACCGCCTCCGGAGTTACCCATGCAAATTATTTTATCCATGTCAACCTGGGGGAAGTATTTATCCAGAACATCTATTGCCCTTTGAATGTCCCAGACCCTTTCTCCGATTGTTGTTCTACCAATAAGAAGGGCAGTCATGGTTGAATTGTAACAGTTGGGACCTTCTTCCGTACCGCCGCATTCCCCGAAATTACGCTGTTCAATTGTCAGGGCGCAATAGCCTTCTTTTATTGCCCTGACTGCAAAATCCCTGTCTCCCCCGCTGATGGTTTCTTCATCTCCCGGATATTTGGGCCTTCCCAGTGAAATATGCATGCCTGTGGAATGCCCCTGCAGACAGATAACAACAGGTATGGGTTCTTTTTTGCCATCAGGTATCCAAAGATGACATGGAACATAATATCCTTCTTCACTCTGGAATTTAAAACGAATCTCTTTAAAACCCTCATGCTGCTTTTCGTATTCTATAACCATCCTGTCCTCACACTTTTCATATGGAAGACCGAGCAGTTCCTTTAATTTTTCAGCAGCACGGGCCTGCCAGCTCTTAAAATCCTCTTTTTCGTCGTATCTCATGCTTGGTTGAATGGCTGCCAGTAATTTCTGATTATGGTCAAACGGCATCTGATTCATTTTTCATCATCCCTTCATAGTTTATCTCATATGAAATATTATTTCGCACAGCGCCTGGCGATTTCCCGATTAATGCGGTTTCTCAGGGAAATCAGATAATAATCGGATTTAGGATAGGTATCAAATGTAATGGGCTCAGACAGATCGCCTTCAATTATTTCCATCACATACTCTTTATCGGTCAGGCTCTCAAGCAATTTCATGGCCCGTAAATCTGTCATGGCATGATAGTGTACAATCATACGTATGGATTCCTCGGGTGTGCCGTCTGCCTTAGGGTAGACCAGAAATGGATCGCCTGCAGGAAAGGCTCCCAAGGCATCAGTAACAGCATATGGATTAATCTTCTTCAGTGAATATTGTGAATTATAGAAGTTATACCCCCAATGCAGCACCCCTTCTATGTCATACTTGTATAACTGTACACCGTAGATTCGGTTCCTTGCAGACGGCATTGACATAAAACGGTTGCTGACCTTTTCATACTGACTGGTGCAGTAGTATGACCACATGTTCTTTACGCCGTTTTCCAGGAATGTATGTATATGATTGTTTGAGCTAACGGGTTTTTCAACAACGCCGGTTTTGTAAAACTCGTAGCTGGACAGGGCATCTATTATCACAAAGTCCTTTAGGTATTCCGCTACCGAATCCTTAGCGGCCCTGTAGCTTTCCAGCTGTTCTATTCTCGGCTCATCAGAAATATGGAAGTAAGTCCTGTCTGCAATACCCCATTCTTTCAGCTTCTCAGTCAATTCAAGAAGGTATGCCTGAAGAAATCGGGTATACTCTCCACCTACAGCAGGTGTATCCCAGCCGAAAATCCTCTTATACTCTCCGTTTACTGAGGCCATTACCTTTGGAGCTGCGGCTGCACCCCATTGAGTAAAGAGATGGGACATTTCAAAGTAGGTTACCCCAACTTTACGGCACATATCCACCCATCTTTTCAGTTTGGAGAAATCGAATGAATACTTGCCGTTTGTCAGGGTTACATCCACCAGCTGTATTGTGGTTCTTTCTCCTCCAACTGCCGTATCCAGCGGCGGAGTAAACTGGGGAGTTAAAATCATATTAATGCCCCTTTTGACCGCTGCGTCAATAAAGTTTTCCATTATCCTCCAATGCTCTTCCGAAAACACATCTACCTTATAATAGTCCGCAAGACAGTCTCCATGGAACCATTCAGTCCTGATAAGCTCCTGTTCCGGAAGAACAACATCAAATATTGTAACGGAATTGCTCATAGAACAGACTTCTTCTCCATCGGCATTAAAAAACTTGATTGTAATGGGATGTGTACCGGAAGGTGTTTCTTCCTTTACTTCGATATCCACCCATAAACTCTGCCAATGCCCGGCTGCGTAGATAATCTTACCATCTTCCAGATCGGTGAGAAGATCCGGGTATAGGCCTGGTTTAGTCCGAAGATAGTTGTCGTCCACAGTAGGATGACAGCAGTAATAAGCAGGAACCTCTACCACTTTCCTGACGCGAATATACTCTTTGATTGGTGATTCCACTTCAACCCATCCGTATGTTATGCGGGGACTTCCTGATTTATATGCTGCCTGAAAGGAAACCGTTTCATTTTTTAATGCCGTTAGAGTATTGCATTCCGGTTCATATCTTGGTTCTTCATCAGAAAACACTTTCTTTAAAGAACTTAAGATCTTAGCTGTGTAAGTTGATTCATTCATTAATAAGCCCTCCATGTGTATATATAATGATTCATTATTCATAGTTTATATTTATAAGCTTTTTTAATTCAATACTTTTGTATTCTACAAAGTTTACTAATCTCCTTCATATAAACGAACGGGGCAAAGACCACATTATGATGCAATATATCATTAAGACGATAAAAGAGGCACTTCCGGCATGTTTCTTTTTGCGGCCTGATGCCGCTTTCGCAACAGCCAAAAGTGCCTGTAATTTTTCATTTGAATATTATTGTTCTTGTGTTTCCTGTTCTTCGTCCATTATTCCCAGTTCCTGTCTTCTTGTCTCATATTTTTCAGCATCCTTATGTTCAATAATCCACTCCAGCACCTCTACAGCTTTTTCAGTGTTCTGGCTATATGACATAACCCCCATTAGGGTATCTTCTGTATTAAAAAACTTACCTCCTATAGGTTCTACATCCGAAATAGGCAGGCCGTATATTCTGGGTGTAGGATCATTTGCCGTTGTAAATGTACCTTCTTCCAATTCTTCTTCTGTAAAATGACTGAGCAACTCCGGATAATCATCCAGCGGCAAAAATGCCTCCATCTCTACCATTACCTCAAACTCACCTTTTGTAAAAGAGAAAATATCTCCTGTTTGACTTCCTATCATTACCATAAGCTGCTGGCGGCCGGTGTATTCCATTTCACCTTCAATATTTATGTTATATATGTTAACCTCCCATAATTCCGGGAAATCAGCCAGGATCGTTTCTGCATACTTGTCAGCTTCTTCATACAGGCTGTAGCCTCCTACAAGGTAGATATCAACCTTTTTGTCAGCAGGTGTTCTGGGAGTTGTAATGGTAGTCAGCATGCTCCAGGAAAATATAACCAAAACAATGCCCAGTATATACTTCCATTTGTCATAATGCAAATGATTCCTTATCTGATCCTTGTTAATTTTCGCCCGATACATTGAAACACCTGCCTCTCTTGACAAAATCATAATAATCAAAAATACTTCAGTATATATTAATTATAAAATAAGCTATTTTAAAAAACAAGCAGCCGGTATGTTACCGGCTGCAAAGTTTACATTTTATTCATTTTTAGGCTTCATGGTGGGGAACAGGATAACATCCCTGATAGAGTAGGAATCGGTAAGCAACATAACCAGTCGGTCAATGCCTATGCCAAGACCTCCGGTAGGAGGCATTCCGATTTCCAATGCATTGACGAAATCCTCATCCATCATCTCTGCTTCTTCGTTCCCCGCTGCCCTTTGCCTTGCCTGTTCCATAAATCTTTCTCTCTGATCAATGGGATCATTTAATTCAGTAAAGGCATTACCGAACTCCCGCCCTGTTACGAATAATTCAAACCGTTCTGTAAGCCTGGGATCATCCTTCTTTTTCTTTGCAAGAGGGGAAATCTCAATGGGATAATCCATAATAAAGGTAGGCTGAACCAAATGTTCTTCCGCTTTTTCCTCGAAGAGAAGGCTGAGCACCTCTCCCCAGGTTTCTTTTCCTTCTATTTCTATACCGGCTGCTTTTGCCGCCCGTCTGGCTTCTTCATCACCGCTGACAGAATTCATGTCAATACCGGTATACTGCTTAACAGCATCAATCATGGTGATCCTCTTCCAGGGAACAGCCAGGTTGATCTCCTGTCCCTGATAGATAACAACATCAGTACCAAGTACTTTCTTCGTCACCGTTGAAATCATGTCTTCTGTAAGGTTCATTATGTCATGATAGTCTGCATAAGCCTGATATAATTCAATGGTAGTAAACTCCGGATTATGCTTTATGCTGATACCTTCATTCCTGAATATCCTTCCGATCTCATATACCTTATCAAAACCACCGACAATCAAGCGCTTTAAATGTAATTCGGTGGCTATTCTCATATACATGTCCAAATCCAAAGCATTATGATGGGTAATAAAGGGACGGGCTGCAGCGCCGCCGGCCGTAGTGTGCAGAACCGGCGTTTCCACCTCCAGGAACCCTCTCTCATCCAAATATTTCCGAATTTCCTGGATAATCCTGGAACGAAGCACAAATGTCTGACGTACATCAGGATTCACTATTAGGTCTACATATCTCTGACGATATCTAAGATCCGGATCCTTCAGCCCATGCCATTTTTCCGGCAATGGACGCAAGGATTTGGACAAAAGTGTGATCTCCTTGGCCTTGACAGATATTTCCCCTTTACGTGTGCGAAATACCTCTCCTTTAATGCCTATAATGTCGCCTATATCATATGTCTTGAATTCATCATATGCTTCCTTGCCAAGTTCATTAACCTGTACATATGCCTGTATCTGTCCCTTGGAGTCAAGAATATGGATGAAACTGGCCTTGCCCATAATTCTCTTGGACATAATTCTGCCGGCCAGATTAACCTCCTGTCCCTCCAGGGTATCAAACTCATCAAGTATCTGACTGGAATAGTGGGTAGGATGATACCTGGTTATCTCATATGGATTTTTTCCCTCTTTTTGTAATTTGAAAAGCTTTTCTCTGCGAACCTGCAGAATTTCACTGAGGTTCTCTTCTGATTCAACTGCTTCGTTAACCCTGTATTCATCATTTGTTTGACTCAAATCACTTCATCCTTCACTTTTTAATCTCCAAAATTTTTAATGTAATCGTTCCATCAGGAACTGCAACCTCAACTACATCGCCTTCGGTTTTACCGATTATGCTGCTTCCTATAGGAGATTGATTAGAAATTTTGTTTTTGGCAGGATCTGCCTCTGCAGAACCAACTATAGTATATTCTATAACCTCATCGAGTTCAACATCAAGCAGTTTAACTGTTGAACCGATGCTGACCACATCAGTAGAAATATCTTCATCATCGATTATCTTTGCATTTTTAAGCAGGTTTTCCAAAGCTACAATACGTCCTTCATTGAAAGCCTGTTCGTTTTTCGCCTCATCGTACTCAGAATTCTCGCTTAGATCTCCAAAAGTAATGGCTTGCTTAATTCTGTCAGCAATCTCTTTACGGCGTATTGTTTTTAACCTTTGAAGTTCCTGCTCCAGCTTTGCAACTCCTTCTGGTGTCAGTATAGTTTCCCTGTTGGTCATATTCCGCTTCTCCCCTTTAATTATACTATACCAAAATGATATGTTGCTAATATATGCCTCTACATCATTTTTATTCTAAGGTAACCGGGAAATGAATAAATTATAAATAAGCACTGCAATATTTTCGAACAATTTGCAGCGCTTTTTGTTCAGGAATTTTTCATTTTTAATAGTAATACAATGCCAGCAATGATTATTATAATTCCGGTACTATCCATTGTCAAGTGAAATATGGCTAATTTCCGCAAAATACCTGCGCCGGAACTGATCAAAGTGGATTTTCTCTCCATTTTGCACAAAGCCTTGCGGTTTTATTTGGTAGTTTTCGTAGAATGTATACACCCACTTTATCTGCTCCAATGTGATTCTTCTGTGAAGTATACTCTCTCTGTATGCTCCGCTGACAAGATAATAAAGCCCATCAAGCAGAGCAGGTTCATCCCATGGATTCAGTTTTTGTGAAATCGCAATGTTATGCGGGCCGGCCATCCAGCCCGTTTCAACAGGAAAATAAAGAGTACCGGCAGTATTAGCAGCCCTTGATTCTCCTCTATAAAAACGAAAGTGGAAAAAAGGTTCGGGAGCATGAAATAAGCAATTTAAAGTTTCTGCCTCTACAAGAAAGTTCTTGCTGCTGAAACAAACGTCCGGCCGGACTGTTGTCTGACAGGACAAACCGGTGGACTCCATAATGTAATCGGCCAGTCTCTCCAGTTTCTGTAAGTCACGGCCGCCGATACACATATGATTAACCCTGCTTGCCATGACCTCTGCCCAAAGCCGCCCCAGGAAGGTATCCGCTCCCCATATGCCTGTTTCAAAAAAAGGTATCTCCTTCTCCAGGATAATAAGAAGCCGGTTGAAAACCAGGAGCAAACCCGCCACACGATTGAGAAAACCGTCCAAAAGCGTTATTCCCTGTTCTTCCAGCAAAAGACATTCATCTTCATAAAAGTAATCCATTATATCAGAAAAACACAGTATGGAAACATTAAGGGCTTTTAGCTTTTGTGCCAGGCTCCTTATTATTTTGCGCCTGTTCCCTTCCTTCTTTTTCTTCAGGCCGGATAAAAAACCGGGCATATCCAAAAGATAGCCCAGGGTCTCCCCGCTCCTGATATCTGTTATAGTTCCTGCCTTTTGAACGGATAAAAGAGCAAGAAAATGCCGGGCAAGTTTTTCCGGCAAAAGCTTTAATACTGGATTATTCCGAATAATTCTCTGCCCCTTATCCGACTGCATAATAACTGCAAACTTTTCCATCAGCAATACTCCCGGGCAGCTGTAAAGTTTCCCGTGTGCTCTTTCATATTTATTATATCAAGATACTCTGGTTTTTACTTTTTCTGCTTCCGTACTATCTTAAATTCCTGGTGCTTTATTATCAGATATATTTCTTAATGCCTGTAAATATTCCACCCGGTGGCGTAAGATGCCTTGCTTCAGCACCTGATCATATTCATGCGGCAAAATGTCTTCCGGTTTTTTATTTACAAGCGCACAGACAAGAGCTTCCATCACATTGGTGCCGTAGGATCTCCCCTCCAGCTCCGGAGTTGAGGTTATAAGAAGTTCAGCTCCTCTGTCGCGCAGTATCTCAACATCCTTAGGTGTTACTGTATTGGTGACAATAATTTTGCCTTTCAAAGACAAAGGCATATATTTCTTTATATACATAAAGTCTCCGGCAATTATATCAGCCTTTTCAAATGCCTTTCTGAACCTGGGCGTATTCTCCTCCTGACTCATCCCGCTGGGATAGAGTACTTTCAGCGGCATCCATTGTATTACCGGCATCAAAATCGCGGCCAGACGGTGTAAGCTGCTTAGTTTTTTTATCGCATAGGGAATTCCCAATACAAACATCAGATCGCCGTACAAGGTCTTGCATCCGGCCTGAGAAAAGGCCTCAGCCATACCCAGCCGCTCCATGCCGCAGACAAGCAGCACGGTTTTTTCTTCTATGGAAATACCAAGTTCTTCCTTAATGAATCGAACCACTTTATGCTCAACCGTTGACTTAAATCCGGAACCATCAGCCATAGGGGTAAGCCGGGCAGCCTTTCTAAGAGGAACTGCAGAACGCAAGATATAGCGGTGATTGTTTTTTCCATAGAGATACATACTAATACCGCCCATGCCAAATGCATCCACTTTGCCGTCCAACTCACGAATCAACTGACATGCTTTATTAAAATCTCCGTCAGTTCCGATCCTCTCTATAATAAACTCATCATTGCCTATTTTTAAAACAACACGATGATTTCTAGAAGAAGAACCTAAACTAATACTGACAATCCTTTTGCTGGCCAAATCTCTTCCCCCTTGTTTTTTGATCAATTTGGTTCCTTTATTAACTTTTTTCTAAAATATGATCAAGTATTTCGGTAATACGAGCGGGATTCACATAGACATCCTCGATCAGCGGCGAGGTTCCTATATCAACCATGATAACCTGATTGTCCAGCAATGATTCAACCCACTTGGTACGCATATCTGAAGCCAGTACTATAACCGTATCATATGTACGGTATTCCTGAATCAAAGTCGACATCTCATTGACAATTTCCATGCCCGGTTTTCTTTGGACAAAAGCCCTGCGTTCTTCTTCCGTCATGAGAAGGCAGTTCGTGATGCCTCTTTCAGCCAGTACTTTCCGTATTTCTTCCTTGTTTGCAACCGGAAAGCCCACTACACCAATCTGCTTTGCCTTGCGAAGCTCTCCCAAAGACTCCAAACGAGAAATAAAGCTTCGTTCCATACCCAGAATTTCTGCTGTCTCGCTCTGCGACTTCCCCTGACTCCTGAGTTTCAGGGCTTTTCTAAGACTGGTTTCAATTCTGCGGAAGCTGATGATTTTGTCGCCGACCCGATAAAAGTCCAAAACCATTACCTCCCATGTTCCCGCTTTGTGCACATTTTGTGTGCTTTTATATTACTCCTAACAGAGGTAATTTTCAATGCAATTTCAATAATTAATTCGTCTGCTGTTCAGCGGATTCTTCTAACTCCAGAAGATAGGAACGCAATATATTTTCCACCTCGGAAGCACTAGAAACAGAATTTACTCTGCTGCGTATCCTGCCGGAATTAGTCAATCCCTTCAGATACCATGAAATATGCTTTCTCATTTCCAGAACAGCTGTCTTTTCTCCCTTAAGTTCAATCAGCATATTCATATGCCGTAAGGCGGTATCAACTTTATCCTTTGGGTCAGGCGGGGGCGGGATTACTCCTCTCTCCTCAAAAGAAAGAATATCCCTGAAAATCCAGGGATTGCCCAAAGCACCTCTGGCCACCATAACTCCGTCACAAAGGGTTTGTTTCTTCATCTCAATTGCTGATTCTGCTGTAAAAATATCTCCATTCCCGATTACCGGAATGGAGAGTTTTTCCTTTACCTTCCTTATAATGCTCCAATCTGCTTTGCCGGAATAATACTGTTCACGGGTTCTTCCATGTACCGTAACAGCAGCTGCTCCGGCTTGTTCTGCTATGGAAGCAATCTCCACGGCATTAACGGAATTTTCATCAAAACCCTTTCTGATCTTAACCGTTACAGGTAAAATTGTGGCACGGGAAACCTCACGAACTATCTTTTCCACAAGAGAAGGATTTTTCATCAGCGCGCTGCCTTCTCCGTTCCGAACAATCTTAGGCGCCGGACAGCCCATATTGATATCAATCAAATCAGGGCGCAACTTAACCGAGGCACCTGAAGCAATATGCATTTCTGTAATTCTTTCAGCCATTTTTGCCATTAACAGCGGTTCCGAGCCAAAAATTTGTATTCCTGCAGGGTGCTCATCAGGATGAATTTCGATCATGTTTTCCGTACGCCGGCTGCCATAATACAGTCCCTTGGCGCTTATCATTTCGGTGTATACCACATGACAGCCCTGCTCCCGGCATAACAATCTGAACGGAATGTCGGTAATACCCGCCATAGGTGCCAGAAAAAGCGGTTTTTCTATGCGAAGATTGCCGATTTTCATTTCAGTCATCACGCCCATTTATTCAGATTCCAAACTCCTTACAAACTCAATACCGTTAATCTTCCATTGTCCTTCTACCTTGACAAATTCTATGAGTTTTTCCCCATTTTGCCACTTGGGGCTGGGAATCTCCAATTCAAATGCCGGTTCGTCCTCTTCTTCTGATGCACCTTCTTCATTCTCCGAGTCTTCTTCTTCTCCCTCCGGCAATTCTTCAGCCTGCGGCATTTGGGCAAGCATCAGCCTCTCACGAAATTCATCGGTAATGTTGAACTTCCAGGATTCATCATCGATAACCTCTTCCACTGTCACCACAGTGCTTGACTCCCAAGGCCAGACCCACATATGTTTGATTTTAAGGTCATAATCATAATCAGACACAATATAATCCTTATATTGATCACTTTGGAATGCAGGATCTGAAAACAGATAAGACATTGTAAAAAAACGGCTTAAATCAGACGGATCCTCATGATGTATAATCACATTCACTCTTTCTGAAAGCCCGTCATTTATCATCACATATATATTTGCCATATCATAGGAAATAAAAGTTGCCAACACTATCAGGATAATTACCACAGCAATGGCAATCAAGTTTCTTGCCAGAAAGGTTATCAGTCTTAAGGCGGTATTCAAAGGATGACACCTCTTTCTATTGTTTGAATGCATCCAACACTCCATTTTCATAACAAAAACATAGTAACATAAAAGAAAGACTTTGTAAATTTACAAAGTCTTTAATACTTCCTTGCTGCTTTTTATGTTAATTCCAGTACCCGTATCAGGTCCAAAGGTTCTATGCGGAAAGGCGAACCCTTCCCTTCATAAAAGCCGTGTTCCTTTATCATATGGATATTCAGTGCCGTCCAGCGAATTTCCTCTCCAGTTTTTTTATTTACTACCCTTACATTCTCCTTTGGATACATACCCATATGCATGAAGGGACAGGCTATAGTGCCGCGGGAATCTTCAACGGTAACCTCCAAAAAATCATCTACCAGGACAGGATTCCCAAAACCTTCTCTTCCTTTGTCGGTCAATTCCTGCATTCTGTTTGCAATAGTCTGGTGATCCAGATAGAGGGAGGTAACCGTATGTCCATCATCTAGCAGAATTTCCGCCAAACTTCTTTCATCATTGCCCAAGAAGCCTATGCTGCTGATCTCTCCCGGCCGCATTTGTTTCTCTACCGCTTCCAGCCTTGGATCTTTTTTCACTTCAATTCCTCCCTTTAGAATTTATCATAGAATATCCTGTCATCCGTAACACCTTTATTATACAGCACTTTAATACAGGCATCTATCATTCCCGGACTGCCGCATAAATAAGCTTCCATATTGGAACCGTCCTTAATGTACCGATCAACAACTTCTGTAATAAGACCGGTTTCCCCGTCCCAGCCCTCATTTTCGCCGGCTCCGGATAAAGCTGGAACAAACTTGAAATTGGGAATTTTTCCTTCAAATGCTTTCATTTCATCTATATAATACAGATCCCGTTTGCCCACACAGCCGAAGAAGAAAGTGGCTTTTCGGCTGATGCCTTCTTCCTCCATCTGATGGAGCATGGATTTGATGGGTGCCAGCCCTGAACCGCCGGCGATGTATATGATTTCACGGTCAGTATCGCGTAGATAAAAATCACCGTAAGCGCCGTTTAAATCGAGCAGGTCGCCTTCTTTTAAGTAGTCAAATATATAAGTAGTGCATATGCCTTCCGGCACCCGTCTTATAATAAGCTGAATGCTGTCCTTGCGAGAGGCTGAGGAAGCTATGGAATAAGCCCGGTAAACCTCTTCCGTGTTCTTGCCGTATTTTGGAACCTTGATCTGGACATATTGACCCGGCCTGAAGTCCATCTCCTCTCCATTTAAAAATCGTAAGGTAAGGGTTTTTATATCATGAGTCAGCTCTTCAATTTTCTCTACCCTGGTTGTATACTCCCTGATATTAAACAATTCTTCAGGAATCTCAATCTCAATATCCTCCCGCACCTTAACCTGGCAGGACAATCTGACATTGTTCTCCTGTTCTTCTTTGGTAAGATAAGGAGTCTCTGTAGGCAGCAAAGGCCCGCCTCCGGACAGAACCTTTACCTTGCAAAGTCCGCAACTGCCTCTGCCCCCGCAGGCAGAGGGAATAAATATATCGTTTTGAATCAGGCTGCCCAGCAGATGATTCCCGCCTTTTACCTCAATTTCCCTGTCTTTGTTTATAATAATTTTGCATATTCCATAATTAAGCAGGAACCGTTCCGCAAGGGTCAAAACAGCTGCCAGTAATACTCCCATGCCGGATATGATTGAAACAGTACGTATTATTTCAATTGCCACTTTTCATCCCCCCTGTTTACAGCTACTGGATAGGCAGCATTCCGGAAAAACCGATAAAAGCCAATGCCATGATACCCGTTACTATCATCGCAAAGCCCGCGCCCTGCAAACCTTTCGGCACCCTGCTTTCATCCACCTTTTGCCGGATTGCTGCCAGGGCAGAAATTGCCAATGTCCATCCAATACCGCCGCCTGCCCCGTAAGCAAGGGATTGAAGAAAATTATATTCCCTGATTACCATAAAAAGAGCTACCCCTAATATGGCACAGTTAACGGTAATCAGGGGGAGAAAAATTCCCAGGGTGTAGTAAAGATTAGGCATAAAGCGTTCCAGAAGCATTTCCACAAACTGTACAAATGCTGCAATAACAATAATAAATACAATGAACCTTAAATATTCCAGGTCAAAGGGCACCAGTATGTACTTGTAAACCAGGTAGTTAAGCACTGTGGTTGCAGTCATCACAAAGATAACTGCTTGCCCCAGCCCAAAAGAAGACTTTAAGTCTTTGGAGATGGATAAATAGGAACACATTCCGAGAAAATTTGTTAATAATACATTACCGGTAAATATGGAAGCAATGAATATGACAAAGGGATTAATCTCCACTGACCTGCACCTCCTGTTTTGCCGATTGTTTTACGGGAGCATCCTTTTTTTCTGTAACGGACTTTACTATCCAGATAATAACGGCCAGCACAAAGAAAGCACTTGGTGCCATAACCATAACAGTCCAGGGAGTCCACCAGTCTCCCAGAATTTCATATCCTAAAATAGTGCCAAAACCTAACAATTCACGAACAATGGCAATAGTTGTTAAGACCAGAGTATAACCTAAGCCGGACATAAGTCCGTCATAAAAGGACAAGAGCGGTGGATTGGACTGAGCAAAGGCTTCACAACGGCCCATTATAATGCAGTTTGTGATAATTAAGCCCACATAAGGCCCAAGTGCCCTGCTCATATCAGGAAAGTAGGCCTTAAGAACGATGTCCACTAAAATTACATAAGATGCGATAATCAGGGTTTGCACCATCATTCTGACCCGTACAGGAATGATATTGCGCAAAAGAGATACCGTCAGACAAGAAAAGGCTGTAGTCAACATAACCCCAATTCCCATTACCAGGGTATTTGCCACCAGGTTAGTTACGGCCAGGGCAGAACAGATTCCCAGAATCTGTCTGATAACCGGATTTTCCTTCCATAACGCCTTTTTTGTTATATCGCTATATGTAGAAGCCATTAGTTTCCACCCCCTGTTTTGGCTCTTAACTCTTTAATACTCTCATTAATGACAGAAAGCAGTGCATTTGATGTAGCCGTAGCGCCGGTAACGGCATCCAACTGCCCTTCCTTGCCGGGAGAGGCATAACGGAGCGGTTCCCCGTCCTCATACAGCTTAATGCCCCTGAACTGCTCTTTAAACCAATCCTCTGCGATACGTCCCCCCAGACCCGGAGTTTCATTCTGCTTAATTATGTCCATGCCTATAACGGTTTTAAAATCTTCATCCAGGGCAATGACACCGACAATATCACCCCATAAAGCAGCGCCTTCAAATATCAGCAAGTTCTGTACAGCGCCTTCTTCGGTTTCATATTGAAACAAGGTCACATCATCTTTTTTAACTTCTTTTATATTTTGATCATAAAAAGCTTCAAGGTCTATAGAGGACATGCCGGCCGGCAGTTCTATCTGAAGCGCATTCAATTGAGCCCTAATCTCATTTAAACGTGCATTTGCCTGAATCTGAGGACGTGTGAAGACATATGCTCCGGAGAGTATTCCGGTAAAGAAAGCTGTGCATATGAACATAAACACAATATTAAACCATCCCTTGTCCTTCATGCAGCGGCCCTCCTTCCTGCCGTATTTTTTTTACGGGATTTTAATGTAATTTCCATAAGGGGCACAAACGTATTCATTGTCAGAATTGCAAACATGGTTCCTTCTTTAAATAAGGAAAACTCACGTATCAGCACAGCTATTACACCTGTTAAGGTACCGAATACAAGCTTTATCAGTTCATCTCTCGGAGCCGTAATTGGATCTGTGGCCATGAAAACGGCACCGAAAAGGAGACCGCCTGATAATACAGCGTACAAGGGGTCAGGAAAACGTGATACACCGGCGAAATGAAGAATAGTTTCCGTAATCAGTGCGCTCCCAAGTACAGTAGAAATGATTTTCCAGGACGCGGTTTTTGTAGCTATTAAATAAACAGCAGCTATAAGTATGAGGATGGCGGCTGATTCCCCCATGGAGCCGGAAACATTTCCTAATATAAGCTGCATATGACTGGGTATGACTGCAGCCTCCCCGGAAACTGCAGCCAGCGGCGTTGCTGCACTGATACCATCAGTCAGCTCAGGTACCCATCGGGCAAAACCTCCGGGAAAGCCTGAGAAGGGTTCCACCCAGGCATTTGTCATCGGACCCGGAAAGGTAATGAATACAAATACCCGGCCTGTAATTGCGGGATTAAATACATTCCTGCCAAACCCTCCAAATACCTGTTTGCCAAAAACCACAGCAAATACAATACCTGTAACTGCCACCCAATAAGGTACCTTTGGAGGTAATATGAGGGTAAACAGAAAGCAGCTTACCAGGATCGACTCTGTGGGTTTCCCGTTTCTGGATTTTTCGAATATGTACTCTGTAATGACTCCTGCTAGTGTAACCGCCGTCAATACGGATATGACCCTCCATCCATACATATAAACGGTAAACAGCAGAATTGGAATTAAGGATAACAGGACTCGCCTCATCATGGGCTGTTTTCGGAAAAATGTTTTCATAGATGTGAACAGGTTTGACTTTGTGCGGCTTTTTGTCTCTATATGCGCACTCATAACACAATTCCCCCCTTATTATAGATTTGCAGTTTGTAATTATATACACCATAGCTGACAATTTATAACACATTAATTTTTTTCGTATGAATATAAAGTTTCTAATCAGCTATTGATTTCCGATAGTGAATCCTATATGATAAAAGTACAATAAAATATTGCATCAAGTACAGGTTGCTTATGCATTAATAGGGAAACAGGTTAGAATCCTGTGCGGTCCCGCCGCCGTAAAAGCAGAAGGCGATTATAGCAGCTTAAGGCTGCAGCCACTGGGTAACTGGGAAGGCCAATCGCCGCAAAATAACTGCTTAAGCCGGAAGACCTGCCTGTACAGAAAACACCGATAACCTCACGTGGATGGGGGGTGTTGTGAAATATGCAGGTGAATACTATGTATTTACAAGGCTTATACTAACAGCATACGCATATTTATTGCACAACAGCTTCCCCTTCAACAACAGGTTGGAGGGTTTTTTGTTGCTTTAAGATTAAAATAACGAATTGGAGGTTTTACAAATGAAAAAGAAAATTTTAGCCATTGTTGCCGTCGTAGTTGTTTTTGCCTTGCTTTACGCAGGATATCAGGCATTTCTTGCGCCAAAGGGAACCGAGGGGTCAAAAGAAGTTACTATTAAGATTATAGTGGAACCGGAAGAAATAAATGAAACCTTTACCTATAAGACAGATCATGAATTTTTAACTGACCTGCTGAAGGAAAAGCAGGATGAATTAGGAGCCATGCTGGAATCAAGCGAATATGGAACAATGGTGGCCGGCATGATGAATTATAAAGCCGATCAGAACAAAAATGAATTCTTCCTTTTCCAGGTCAATGGTGAGGATTCAATGGTGGGAACAGATGATACACCTATACAGGACGGCGATGTGTATACATTTATCCTGACCACCTGGTGATAATATGAAAATACATGATATTGTCCTTATTGGCCTTCTCAGCGCTCTTACTACCGCAGGAAAACTGGCTTTAAGCTTTATACCCAATGTGGAAATTGTTACTTTGTTCTTCATCCTCTTTGCCGTCACATTAGGCCTTAAACGAAGCCTGCTGATTTCACTCGTGTTTTCAATTGTTGAGATTTTATTATATGGGTTTTCCACCTGGGTCCTGGGCTATTTTATAATATGGCCTTTGCTGGTGATAGTTGCATCTTTCCTCAGTAAAAGGATAAAAACGGAATATGGATATGCTGTCCTGGGCGGATTGTTTGGATTATTCTTCGGCATGGTATTTGCGTTAACGGAATCCTTTTTCTACGGCCCTGCATACGGTTTTGCCTATTGGGTCAACGGTCTTGTCTTTGATCTTATCCATGGGGTTTCAAACTTCATTTTAATCCTCCTTCTGTTTAAACCTTTGAAAAAGATTCTGGACAGCCAGCTAATGAGGTTTAATCTCATATAGACTTTATAAATTATGTTTAATCTTAAAAATGTGAGGTTATAAATAGTACTAGTAAGTAATATTGAGTATATTTAGGAGGTTATCAAATGAAAAGTTTAGCAGGTACAAAGACAAGAGAAAATCTGTTAAAATCCTTTGCAGGAGAATCTCAGGCAAGATCCAGGTATATGATGTATGCAAAGAAAGCCGAAAAAGAAGGCTACAGACAAATTGCCAAATACTTTGCGGAAACAGCTGAAAATGAATACCAACACGCAAAACGATTCTTTAACTTCCTGGCAGAAGGCTTAGAAGAAGAACTTCCCACAGCCGTTGAAATTACTGCTTCATATCCGGTTGCAATTGGAGATACAATTGAAAACCTCAGGGCAGCTGCAGCAGGTGAAAATGAAGAATGGACCGACCTGTATCCCACATTTGCAGAGGTTGCCAAAGAGGAAGGTTTCCCGGAAATTGCAGCTGCATGGAAAAAGATTGCAGATGTCGAAGAAAAACATGAAATCAGATTCTTGAAACTTAAAGAGAATGTGGAAAAAGGCATTGTATTCGAGAGAGAAGAAGAGGTAGAGTGGATATGCCAAAAATGCGGTTATATACATAAAGGAAAATCCGCTCCGAAGGTATGCCCCTCCTGCCTGCATCCCCAGGAGTATTTCGAGTTGTTTGTTGAGAATTATTAATACATATACAAACTATTTCCAATATAACTGAAATAGTATGAGAGCTGAGCACATGAAAAATTTGTGCTCAGCTCTCTTTTTGCCCCGATTTTTTACTCTGATGACCTGATATCCCGATTATCTTTTACCGGCGACCCCTTAAAGGACAATCCACTATGCATCTTTCCCCTGTCACAGGCCGGAATTTATATACATTATCCTGCTTCCTCAGTGCCTCTGCGAGGTTTTCAGGAGTAATCTCATCCGGGCAGGGAATATTGGTCGGATTTCCGCCAAACTTATTGCCGTCTTCATTTGTCAGTGCATATTTGCTTGCCCAGTCGCAACGATTAACATCAACCGGCAGGTACGAGATTTTGCTTCCTGCAATGTCCAGCTCAACAACTTTATCTGCATTCAATGCCCGGGTGGGGCATGCTTCGATACATTTCCTGCATTTGCTGCATTCATCTGCTTCCCCGGCTATAATGCTGTCAGCATCAAGCTCAGCATCTGTAACTATGGCTATAAATCTCTGATGAATGCCATACTTATCTGTATTGACAGACCCATTCAGGGTCAGGCTTCCAAGGCCTGCTGCAACCGCTTCCAGGGCATTGCATGCGGCATCGGCAAAAAATCCGCGTGGGCTTCCCACCACCGAACCCGCTCCTGTCAGGTTATATGTGTAAACAGCCTTGTATCCCTGATTTTCAAGGGCCTGGCAAATTGCGTAGCCAATATGCCCCAAAAGGAAATTGGTTTTATATTGGGCAAATACATATGGGCCGATTGCTTCAGCAGGAGGCTGACCCAGTCTTTCCACAGGTGTTACCGGATAATGCAGGCCTGCAACAATAACTGACTTAGCTCCATCAATATAATCTGCCGTATCTCTGATAATGCGTTTCTTCACTTCTATATGGGGATCATATGGTTTAAATCTTATATTCTTATCCGAAGCTGAAATTATTACTTCATCTTTCCTGATTTCCTTAAGCTGCTCAGCTATTGAGTCTATTGTTGAAGCAGAGGCAACTCCAACCATGTCTGCGCCTTTTTCCTTAGCTATTCTTATAATCTCTTCTTTTAAGTCAGCCGGTTCTTTGAACTTATTCAGGCCGGTAAAAGCCTTATCTGCAACCGGTGCCTGAGTGAGAATCATGGCAGTATTAACAAAGGTATTGCCCTCATTCTTTACGCCGCATATCTTTCGGACCGGTTCATGATCCATGAGCGTCTTAGGCATAGTTGAATACCCCATCTTCTCCATTATTCTGCAGATATCCAGTTCAGCATAACCGACATTAAAGCCTGTGATCTGAAGGTAGCTGCGCCACTCATCAGGGAATTTTTCCTGGAACTCTTTAACTGTACCTTTTATTGGCAGACTATATCGCTGTGTTATTAATATTACACTTTGTCCGTCAGGCAGATGGTCCTTAATATCTATATTATTTTCTGCCAGGGTTTCAGCGGACACAAAGTGTACGCTGTCCATATCCCATGTCTGGCATATTTCCAGCACACGATCATAGGCAGACCGATCCAAAGGCAGATCCGGAGCTGCAGTATGACGTTTCCGCCTGTCTGACAGTTTAGTGTAATCCGGATCCGGCTCCCGCAGATGTTTTGGCAGACAAACCTTTAAGCACACACCCATTTCTCCGCCTCTCAGGCCGTATTTACGCACATTTTCCAATAAAACCTCTTCATCGACTTTGTCCGGTATGGGAATGTCCAGGTCTATATCAAAATGCTCTCCCCATGCACAGCGCCACAGGTTTTTGTTGGCGAACCGATGATGTTTTCCATCGATAACCACATCCTTAACGCCGTTTATCTCTTTCCGGTAGGCGTCTGTGGGACAGTGCTCTATACATCTGCCGCACATATCGCAAAGCTTCTCGCCGTTATACAGGGGATCCGGCTCCAGTTCCGCTTCTGTAATAATAGAAATAAAACGGTTCCTCGGCCCGTATTCCGGTGTCAGGCAGAGTCCGTTCCAGCCCAGCTCTCCAAGCCCTGCTGCTACAGCACTGTAAATATGACTGATGTCCGGAGCAAATATGGCATCCAGATCTTTATAACCCCTGTAACGCCATATATTTGAACTTGCTATCGGTATGGTTTTATAACCCATGTCTTCCAGCATTCTGCCTAACTTAAAAGATATTACATCCAGCTTGCTGTTCATTATGTACTGAATGCGATATGGCCCCATTACCTGGGAATGAACCTCGCCGTCAAGTTCGATAGCAGCATCAGGATGGTGAATGGCACATACAATAACAGATTTTGCAGTCGGCAGAATTCCCTGCGGACTCATTTTAACCGGCGCATTTTTGTATCTTTCGATATTGGCAATGCCAACCAAATCGGCCCCTAAGCTGTAAGAATAACTCTTTACTTTGTTTGTTAATTTTATTTCCATCTTAACCCCCCCATTCATGTTATAGATTTAGTTGTTTTTATTGTCTCTTCTATCTTTTCAAATCCTGTTCTTTCCAGCATATCACCAAATCGTTCTCCGGTATTTGCATTAAGCTTGTTATACTCCAAAATTCTGCCTGTTAATTCAATTGCCTCTTCAAAAGAATATAAACGGTTCAATCTCTGACCTATCCGGTACTGCCTGCCGAATTTACCGCCCAGAAAAACTGCAAAACCTTCTTCTTCTATTGTAATGGCTTCTGTCGGACAGACTCTGATACAGCTGCCGCAGTTTACGCATTTGTTCTGATCGATCTGTATGCCGCCTTCCCCTGCCTTGTCTATAGCCTTTACCTTGCAAACGGAAATGCAGGCATAGCAGTCGGTGCACTTATCTTTATCATACCCGGGTACACATTGGCCCATAAAAGCCAGATCATTCAACTGAACTTTAATACAATTGTTAGGACAACCGGTAATTCCAATCTTAAACTTCGCAGGCTGGGAAATCCCGAAATAGGCTTTGTCCAGCTGCCTGCAAAACTCCTGTGTATCAACCAGGCCATAACGGCATATAGAACCTTTGCAGGCCACGATGCTTCTGACAGTCGGTCCGGTGCTGCCCACTGTAAGACCGGCTTCCTTAAGCTCTTGGACCGCATCCTCCAGTAATTCCTTCGGGACCCATGGAATTTCAATACCCAGCCGCGAGGTTGTGCCAACATAACCTCTGCCGTAACGGTTGGCAATATCTGCAATAACTTTTAACTGTTCACTGTCAATATTTCCTGCTGTCAGCTTAATACGTATTACCCGATACTCGCTGTTACGCTGAGTAATACAGCCGGGTACCTTTTTTTCCGTTATGTTTTTGCTCACTCTTATAACCCCTTTTCTTTACCGCAAAATAGATCAATGAAATCATCTAACTTTCTCTGGATAATTTGTCTGTCGACGATATAACAGCATTATGAATCAATCTGCGCGCCCGCGCCATCTTATCTGCATCATGATTATTAAAATGGGTTCGGTTCGTAAGAAGCACTACATAAAGATCCAGACATGGATCAATTACTATTGATGTGCCTGTCCATCCGGTATGTCCGAAAGCAGCCTCTGAGAACAACTCAACTACCGGGCCGGCTCCCTGACTCACCATATGAAAGCCCAGCCCTCTTGCTTCATCCATTGATGGTGTATGATTAGTTGCTGCTTTTAAAATGGTTTGCTTTGATAGTATACGATTACCGTCAAGCTGCCCCCCGTTTAAAAGCATGCGGCAAAAAGTCGCACAGTCGGACAGGTTAGAGAAAAGACCTGCATTGCCTACAGGGAACCCAAGATAACGGGCATTGTAATCATTTACAACACCGATTGGAGTATCATCCCATGCAGTTGATGCAATATTCTCCCCCTTCGGGGAAAAACCGGTGTTCTTCATCGAAAGAGGCTCAAAAATCAAATCCTTTGCCAGTTTGTCCAGGCTTTTTCCGGTGATCCGTTCAAGCAGCCTGCCCAGGAGTATAAACCCGAGACAAGCATAATCCACACGTGTTCCTTTTGGATATGAGGGTGGAAGAGACAATATTTCCATATCAATCTTGTCTCTGTTTTTTCCAACAATTGAAAGGTAACCGGGTATGCCCGATGTATGGGTGAGCAGATGCTTTACCGTGATATCCCGGGAACTGTCGGGAATATCATCATAGAACTGCCCCATTTTGTCACTAAGAGCAAGAATACCCTTCTCAACCAATATCAAGGTAACCGTTGTTGCAGTCATGACTTTGGTAACTGAGGCCATATCAAATATTGTCTCTTCATCTGCCTTAAGCTTATCAGGCCTTATCCGGCGGTAACCTACACTGTAGCGGAATAAGGTGCCCTTGCTGTTTCCAATCTCTATATTGGCGCATGGAAAAATTTGCTCATCTATAGCCCTGTGAATAACGTCTATAACTGTATCAAAACAACTTCTCATAAATATCTCCGTTCTTAAAGCTCTACTTGAATTTACTTTTCTCCTGTTCGCCGTCTCTGATCCCGGGATACAGCCTGTCAAGTCCTTCTTCCCTGAAAGGGTTAATAACGCCTGCTTTTTCTCCTTCTCTCTCGACAGGTATGTTCCACGATTCCTTGCGATAGAACTTATTCTTAAATCTGTTTTTAATTCGTTTGGATTTTTCCAGATTGTCCATGCAGGCCCGTATGCAGCCTTTGGCGCCGCATAGTGCAAAATATCCGCAGTGATTTAATATATACTTATAATACTTTACTATGCTTCCGCCATGTTCTTCATAAAAATTGCTTCCCCATGTTCCCAGGCCTATGGGATAAGTAAGCCTGTATGCTTCTTCCTCAGTAATATCCGAGTTAGCCGCATCAAACTCCAGATTGGGGAAATCCTTTTTAAGGAAGGGAGAGACTGTATTGTTAAGTCCGTGATGGGTCAGGGTACAGCGTCCCATATGCACATCTCCCCAGGAAATCTCCTTGCCCCCTATATTTACTTTAATCTTTTTATCCTCATCATTGACAGGCGGAATTGCATTTCCGGGGCAGTCTCTTACACATCTGCCGCATTTATTGCAGATTGTCCCCGGTTCAATAATCGGATCCGGTTCCAGTTCTGCATCGGTAAATATGGAGCCCAGTCTGACCCGCGGACCGAATTCCCTGGTCAAAAACACTTTCGAATGACCCATTTCGCCTACTCCTGCGCCTACAGCCAGAAGTCTTACACTGCAGGCAACATCATGGGGAACCTTGCCTTCAGCCACAGGCGCATGTGCAGGGGATCTTTCAGGTACAGCCGGGTAATGGGGCACAGCCTCCCAGCCGTGATCTTCTATGAAACAAGCCAGTTCATATGTAAGTCTGGGCCTGAAAACAGTATTCAGCCTGTTGTATGCATAAAAGGAATAATTGTGCCAATGAGTACCTTCTTCGATACCCCTGTAGGAACCTCTGGGAATTCTCATGGCAACAACAATTACTGATTTTACTTCAGGAAAATAGGTTTTGGGGTTCAGCATTGTCGGCGCATTTTCGTATCTGTCTATGCTTCCTATGCCTACAATGTCTATTCCCAGTTCCTTTGCTTTTTGCTTAATCATTGCGGAAGTAAGTTCCATAAATGACCCTCCCTTATCAAAGTCTGTCCGCCTTAATCCAACTTGACATATTTGCTTCTGTCATATATGTCAATGGCCCAGGCATCCCTTTTTCTGAACGGTCTTTCAAAGGTGTTCTTAACCTTTTTCTGATCGTCAAGCTCATGGACACAGGTCCTTACGCAGAGTGCTGCCAATCTGTCCGGTTTTCCGTTTTTAATCAGACTGTTTGCGAAAGCACCGTTCTTGCACTTTTTGCAGAGGTTATAATCCACATTGCCTACTCTCATTGCTTTTCCGCAAATCTCAACTTCTTTGCTTCCGGTAATCGCACCCAGGGGACAGACTTTCGCACATTTGTCACAATCGGTACAGATGCGTTCTTCAAGAATAGGATCTTCTTCAATTTCTGCATCGGTAATTACCATCTGCCACCTTTGTCTCGGCCCGAATTCAGGGGTCAGTATTTCACCGTGGTAGCCGATTTCGCCCAAACCGCATGCAACAACAGCATAGGGGAAATCCGGGGTTACATTCGGCGCGGGCTGACCTTCACGAACAGGTATACCCATTCCCTTTGATTCCGGAGGATTTGGGAACACAGGAACTGCTTCATAACCTCTGTCTTCCAGGTACCTTGTTACCTCATAGCACATTAAGGAGTTAAAATTATTATCCAGCCATGATGAACCAAACATAGAATAATCACCAAAATTAGTGCCTTCTTCAACACCTCTTAATGCGCCGCGTGTAATTCTTTTGCCCAAAAGAATCACTGTTTTTCCTTCCGGAAAGATTGAAAACGGGTTTTCCTCAGGTACAACTCCTTCAAACCTCTCTTTGGATGCAAAACCTATAAGGTCAATGCCCACAGACTTTGCGTAATCTTTTAAATCCTTTTTGAACTCACTCATAATGATCCCCTTTCTCTTTCTTTGTGTTTATATAGAATAATGTTACCTCTCTTTATCAGCTTAACTGAAGTTTTTTAAATGATCCCCGATCTACCACCTCATTGGAAAGCTTAAGTTTAACATTTAAGGATCTGCCTTTTAGGATATCAAACAATATTTCCCCGCTTTTTACTCCAATTTCATATATGGGTACTTTAATGGTGGTTAAAGGCGGAGTGAGAAAATCTGCAAAATTTTGATCGTTGCATGCAATAACCGAAATGTCATCAGGAACCTTAATGTTATTCTCGCCGAAGGCTCTTAAGAGAACTGCTGCATACCTTGTTTTATTGACAATTACGGCTGTAGGCTTGTCGGCCTTTTCGGATTTTATAAGATCAATTATTTCTTGCATTGAATTTATATCAAAATAAATGTTGGAATCGGATAAACTTAAGTCTCTCAGTGCTTCTTTGTAACCTTCAATTCTTTGGACTGCCTGTCTGCTGCTTAACTCTTTTTTATCAGGAAGCATATAGCAAAACTTCCTGTGCCCGTATTTATATAGATGGTTTACTGCAGTATATGATGTTCCAAAGTAATCAATGTATACATAACTGATATCGGGATCTTCAGTGCTGCCGTCAATGACCACGGCAGGAATTTTGTTTTTCTTTATCCTGTTTATAACTTCCTGTTCATTAAAGCTCTTTGCAGGATCCACATGCGACAGCATAATTACCCCATCAATCTGGCTTCGTTTGAACAATTCCACTATTTTATTGCCCTTATGCCTGTCTTTTATATTTATATATGTAACTGAATACCCGTGTTTTTCTGATATACTGTCTATTGCTTTCAGGGCGTCAGTAAATACAGAATCAGACACATCCCAAAAGGTAGCCAGACCTATAATCATGGATTTTTTGGTTCTCATGCTGCGGGCAATGCTGTTAGGCGTGTAATTGAGTTTTTGAGCTGCATGAATAACCTTGTCTCTGGTTTCTTTGGATATGGATACATTTGGATTGTTGTTTAACACATATGAAACTACGGATATACTTACTCCGGCTTCTTTTGCCACATCTTTGATTGTTACAGTCTTCATTAAGAACACCCCTTAATGAGAACAGAAACGTTTCTATCAGATATATTATATCAGGGGCGTATACCTGTCAATATAAATATTACATACTTTTTACAATCTGCCTCAAATCTTTACAAAAACATATATAAGCAGACAAAAAACGGAATGTGTGCCAAACAATCGCAACATCCCGTTTTTTAGAAACATTCTGAATGCTTATCTGACCAGCTCTTTAAGTACTTTTAATGATCTGGCTGCATCCTCTTTAAGATCATCAGTAAAAGCCTCAATGCTTACCCTGCCCTGGTAGTTAATCCGTTTCAGAATATCAAACAGCTCTTCATAATCGTCTTCATTCTCATCAAGCGGAAAAGCGCCGTTTTTACTGTTTCTGATATGTAAATGAAGAATATATCCTTCGCCTTCCAGCAGGTTATTTATATCCTCTTTCATCGTCTTTACATGCCCGTAATCCACCATCATTTTTACGTTCGGATGATTTAATTCTTTTACAAATTTCAAAGCTTCTTTAAATGAAGTCAGGGTATTGGTGCTGGTGCCTGGAAGGTGTTCTACTGTAACGGTTATGCCATGTTTCTGCCCTTCATCTCCTGCCGTCTTCATAGCCCAGGCAAACTGCTCAAGTCCCTTTTCCATGCTCCAGCCCTCAGGGACTGTTCTGGAACGTCCGCTTCCTATTACAACCAGCTTTGTTCCCAGTAAAGCGATTCTTTCAAAGGCAATCTTCATATACTCTTCCAGTTCCTTTTTGTTTGCTTCAGGCCCTACCGCCTTAATGGCAACGGGAAAGAATAAATTGCAGACATCACATTTTATACTGCTCTGGTTCACTATTTTTCTCAAACTTTCGAATTCTTCCTCATCCATTGTTGCTGCTTTCTGGACAGAACCCTCAAGAAAATCATAACCCAGCTCTTCCAATAGTCCAATGTTTTCAAAACCCGTACAAATTCCAAATTTCATCCTTCTAAATCTCCTTTTTAATTTTTTATAGTATGTACAAAGGCAGATTTGTCCAGCATAGATTTAAACTAACAAGCCTTGCACTGCTGATCTTAATTTATTCCGTAAGCTTTTTGAAGAAATCTGCAAATATATGATCTCTGTTCATATAATATATGCTTCTTATAAAATGCCTCTGAGGATCAAAACTCCAGGTATACTGATCGGTCAGAATCGGGCTGGGAACAATGCTTGACTGGAACCACCGGTCGTCTATAAGCCATCCGATCGTTGCTATATCCCATATTACCTTGGACCAGCCTACAGGATTGCCGCCGGAATAGTCTCTGACTATTTTAGTAAGGTAGTCGCCTATTTGGCTTTTTCCCTCCAAATAATATTCAAGCTCAGGCACTGTAGTAGTAAGATGTGTAGCAACACCCATGCAGGGGATATGTATCAGGGGAACTCCGGAATTAAATATAATCCTGGATGCATGTATATCCTGATGAAGATTAAACTCCCTGGTATCCTTCCAGTTTAGCGCATGGCCTCCCAGCCAGACCACAACTATTTTATTTATTATCTCAGGTTTCATTAAAATAGCAGATGCCACATTGGTTATAGCTCCGATGGCTGCAACGTATAACAGGTCATCATCCCGGCTCATGGCCCTTTTTACCAGATCCCGGGCCGCTTCACTTTCCCTGGGTGTGGTGCTGTTTTCAAGATATCCTCTGGAACCTTTGAAAACAAAGCCATCCTTCTTATTAATATTCAATAATTTCAAAACATGCAGGATTTCATTATAGCTCTTTTCAACACCCTCTTCAGGGCTTACTGAACCCGCGTATGAGAAGGGTGCTGAATAAACTGCTTCTACCTCTAGTTTTTCAGGTGATTTTAAAGCATAAGCCAAAGCGAATTGATCGTCCACCTCACAACCTATATCCGTATCAAGTACCATTCTCACTTTGCCGGTTGGCGGTGATAATCGGGATAACCGTGTTTCGTCAGACAGCCTGGGAAAGTTCATATAGATTCTCCTTTCAAAAATTTCCTTACTTCCTCTTCCGTCGGCAGGGACGGCTGAGCACCCCTTCTGCTGACACAAATCGCCCCTACCGCATTGGCATATCTTACTGCCTCAGCTATATTACCATGTTCCAAAGCTTTGACGGTTACTGCAGCCGTGAAAGAATCGCCTGCTGCTGTAGTATCCACCGCCTTAACCGGATAGGAAGGAATCATTTCATAATGACCCTTGTCATACAGTAAAGCACCTTTGTCTCCCATTTTTATTATAACATAGTCGGCCGATGAACTGTCCCGCAATATCTCTGCCGCCTTTAATGCATTCTCTACGCTGTCTGCTTTGATACCGGTCAGTTTTGATGCTTCATATTCATTGGGGCTCAGTATATATAGTCCTTTTAAGCGGGACAAATCCACTTCAACAGCCGGCGCTGCGTCAAGAACCACAGGAATTCCTTTTGCCTTTGCCTTTTCAAATGCATAATAGACAATATCCAAAGGAATCTCAAGCTGAAGCATTATTGCATCATATGATTTCTGCATTGCCCTATCCACATCTTCTCTGGAAACAAGATAGTTGGATCCCGGGAATACCATTATGCGGTTTTGTCCTTCAGAATCAACAGGGATAACTGCCAAACCCGTTTGTGAGGAATCATCTACAGTTATATAAGAAGTGTTTACCTTATTATCTGCCAGGTTTTCCAGCAAGATTTTTCCGTTAGAATCACTTCCTACCCGCCCGCAGAAGAATACTTCCCCGTTTAACCGGGCAGCTGCCACTGCCTGATTGGCTCCCTTGCCGCCGGGAATATATGCATAGCTCTCTCCCAATACGGTCTCTCCTGCTTCAGGTGCCCTATCCAGGGTTAAGACCAAATCCATGTTTATGCTTCCGATAACAAGAATTCGTTTAGGCTTTTGTTCAATCATACAGCCTGGCTTGCCCCCTCTCAGATTTTTAGTTTTTTATTAACCTGCTTTCTTTTTTAGGCTTATTAAATAAAGTGTTCAATTATATCGGCAGCTTCTGTCAGAATGGAGTCTAAATCATGGGCTTTCGGCCGCATTTCAGCCAGCGGCAGAGAGAAATATTTCTTCCGGTTCAGAGCGCATCTGCTTTTTATTTCCTCCCGGTTAATGGAACCTGTTTCCAGGGAAGACTTAACCGCATCAAACAGGATTCGCATTTCAGGTACATAAAGATATTCAGCATTTTCATATATGTATGAGCGGCAGTAAGTGTTTTCTGCATTGTTCTTGAGAGTTGTTTCAAAGGTCGGATTAACCAGAGCTTCTGCCTTCAGCCTTTCAAGTGAATCGTAAAGCGAAAAATCAAAATGTCCTCCCAGCAGGTCTGCCAGAAGCTGATTCAGTCTAAGAGTTTTATCAAGCGTTGAGATCAGCATTTTCTTAGCGGCGCTGTCCTGCTTCCCGGTCATTATACGAGAATATATTTCTTCTGCCTTCATTATTCCATAGTCCACATAACGACCGAGCACGGTTCTGGCAATATCGTAAATATCACGTCTTAATAGTTCATCGTAAATATCTTTATTATTAACAGCACTTATATCCACAAGCATTCTGAGGATCCTCACCGCATTTTCAAGATTCTCTTCAGCCAGCCTTATCGGAGCTGCATGTTTTCCGGGATTTACATCAAAGGGAGCACGAAGAATGATTAAGGGAAAAATATCGAATGCAATCTGTGGCGAAGATGGTTCTGCCCGCCATGTACGCATGCTGACTATGGGCATGAAAATTTTCCATAGCTCATGCATTTCATCGGCAAATGACCGATATCTGTCGCGGCAGAATTTTTCTACCAGGAAATCCAGGGACAATACCTTACTCTCCCATGCGTTCTGCGTAAAATATTCAGTCATAAAGGTATCGCCATGAGATAATTCAGGCCAGTATACCATACCGCAGCACATATTATCCGATTTGGCAATTTTCAGGCGCTCACCTGTCAGATCATACAGCCCCCTGAATTCACTGTTGGGCTCATATCCTCCGAAAATGCCGAATATCCATGGAAACTTTCCAACTATGCCCCATTTGGTGAAATTATTTTCCCTGGTAGTATCGGATGTATAATCGAGAATTATGGACTGATCAGGGTCAAGTTCAGAAACCAGCTCTTTCACTTCATCCGGAGTATAATACATCCATAAATCCCAGCTGGCTATAAGAAGAGGTGCATTGGGATATTTATGCTTCAGATAAGCCTGAATCCGTCTGTATACATAAAGTTTCAGCCTGAGATTTGCATCCTTATCGTCAGAATATTTTCGTTCTGCCAGGCCGATTGTATGGAATATTTCAGGTCTGCCGTAATGCTGAATATGTGCTTCAGTCAGTTTAAAGTAGTTCTCCAGATTCTTATCATCCCGTATATCCCATACCAGGCCGGTGCTTTGATTATAACCCGCGGTTGTTTGGGCAAGAAGCTTAGGCCTTACTTTTTCCAGAAAACTTAAAGGCGTCCGTGAATACCAGTGAGTCATTGTACCGCAGTCTTCCGGATGCATCAGATCGCGGTCAAAGGCGTACTTAAGTATCTTTCTGCGAAGTTCCCCCCGATGTTCCAATGACCAGAAGAGAGAACGGTCATCATAGCCCTCTGCCGCTTCCGGCAGCTTTCCTTCTGCAGGAGGATAAGGCACTATATAAGGGAAGGCTTTCTGGAATAAATCATCCTGTCCAATTCTCAGCATAAAGAGATTTAATCGTTTTTTAAGCAGCCATTCTATTTCCCGCTTCCAGTCTTCAAAAGTCCAGTGCTCTGCCTGAAAACGGTGAAGACTGCGGTGGGCAAAATACCTAATCCCACGATATTTAAATCTTGGACTTTCTTTGATGTCTATACCGGAAATGGGCAGCACCTTTCTTTCCGGAATAATATCACCGTCCCAGAAATAACGACAGCCGGCAAAAAGTTCAAAGTAGCGGTAAACTGCGTATATGGTTGATCTGCCCCGCCCTCCTGCAATAAAGAGCAGGGTCCTGTCTCCCTCTTCGGCAGATTTCAGCGCATATTCATCAGTATTATACCTGATGCCAAAACTATTAATTCGCTTTGTCAAATAGCAGTCTGCAGTAAAATGATTGACTGCGTCGCTTCCGATTACAATCAAATCGGATGCAGCATCAGCAGCTTCTCTGTCCGTTATTATTCTAAGAGTTTCTCCGGTTACTTTGCTGTACATGCTTTGAAAAGTTTCAGTCGCTATTCTGTATGCCTCCGGACTGTTTAATGGTGCGACAATCGTTAAATTATTCACTTTATTCACCATCTTTCTCTTCGAGAATTTTATATGCATTTAAAATTCATGCGGTTGATAAAATAACATCCTGTACGCTCAGTCCTGAAGCTGTCTGCTTATTGAGCTTAATCTTTTTTTAAAGTAAACACATACTGGGTACTTTCTCCATCCATGGCAACCGGGCAGCAATTCACATGGAAAACCCGCTCAAGCTCCCTGCTCTCCACAATCTTTTCAGAAGAAGCATATAATATAATACGACCTTTGTCCATCAGGCAGATCCTGTCGGAATAAGTTAAAGCGCTGTTTAAATCATGCAGCACCATAACCAGAGTTTTACCCATTTTCTTTAACTGCAAAATGATATTAAGGATTTCAAACTGATGATTTATGTCAAGATAGGTAGTCGGTTCATCCAGAAAAATAATGTCCGTATCCTGAGCCAGAACCATAGCCAGATATGCTTTCTGCCGTTCTCCGCCGGACAGAGTCTGAATATTTCTGTCCCTGTATTCAGCTAATCCCATCTTTGCCAAGGCATCTTCCACGGCCTTTTTATCTTTTTCCTGAGAGATTCTGGTAAAGCCCATATATGGAAATCTGCCGTGCATAACCAGATTATATACGGAAATTTCCGGAGTGATGCGGGTCTGAGGCAGAAAGGAAATCTGCCGGGCTATCTCATTTGAGGAATGCTCTTTTATATTCCGTCCATTTAATAATACTTTCCCCGATAAAGCTTTAAGCAAACCGGAAGCAGTTCTTAGCAGAGTAGTCTTGCCTGAACCGTTTTTCCCTATAATAGTCGTAATCGTTCCCTTTTCAAAGCTGATACTGGCATCTTTTATAATTTCCTGTCCATTATACCCGGAAGAAACATTTTGCAGGCTAACCATATACTCTCCTCTTTCTCTGTCTGAATAACAGGTAAATAAAAAAGGGACCGCCCAGGAAGGACATAATTATTCCCACAGGTATTTCATAAGGCGCAAAAAGCACCCGTGCCAGAAGGTCGCAAAAGAGGGTGAACACAGAACCGAGCAAGGCGGAAAAAGGAACCACCAGCCGGTTGTTATGCCCAATCAGAAACCTGGCAGCATGGGGAACAATAAGACCTATAAACCCCAGAAGCCCCGCAAAGCTGATTACGCTGCCCGCCAGCAAGGCAGCTGTAGTAAGAAATATAAACCTGATTAAGCCTGCTTTCATTCCCAATGACCTTGCAGTCTCATCGCCTAATGACAAAATGTTCAGATCATAGCTGAGGATAAACGCTGTAATAAGAGCCGGAATAATAAACCACAGGGAAAAGCCGATATGGTCCATGGTAACTCCTGAAAAGCCGCCTACAGCAAAATGAACGTGATTAATTGCTGTATCAGGCCAAATCGTTAGAATAGTATCGGATATAGCCCCGATAAAACTGGAAACGGCAATGCCAGAAAGAACCACTGCCATTCTGGAGGCTCCCGTAAGTTTTGCTATAAAATATACCAGGAGTATAGCCAGCATTGCCCCTATAAATGCGGCCACAGGTGTAAACATTATATAAGATGGAAACAGAGCCGCTATTAGGATTACAAAAAGACCGGACCCCGCATTCACCCCAATTACATTGGGGCTGGCTAAAGAATTGTTAAGCACCGACTGCAGGACAGCTCCTGCAACGGATAACCCGCTGCCCGCAAGAACTGCGGCAATGGTTCTTGGAACTCTGATATAAGTAATTATGCGGTACGCCATAGATGACGGATCCGGACGGAATAATACAGAAAGTATTTCTGATATGGTTATTCTGACAGAACCCATGGTAATGCTTAAGAAAACTCCCAGGACCAATAAACCAAGAAAGACAGCAGCAATAATTACTGGGTGTTTCCTTATGTCCTTACCTGAACTTATCCGGGTAAAGAATTTTTGCCAGATATTCATAGCTCTCTCCCCACCTTGCGTTCGGTTTATAGTGGAATAAATCCTTTGGAAGAACTATATATCTTCCGTCCTTTACCGCAGTCAGACCGGACCATACCGGATTTTTTTCTATGCCCTGCTTAAGGCCTTCAATAGCTTTTTCGCTGTCCCCCATGGTAATTACGAAAATAAAGTCAGGATCTTCCTGTAGTATAACCTCCATACTCAAATCTTCAAGCAAGGAACTATGTCTGGAAGCTATGTTCTCCGTTCCAAGATCGTTAAGGATCCTGCAAGCCATATTATCATCGCTTTTTGCCTTGGCACCGCTTGAAAAAGCCCGAATCAGCAAAATTGAAGGCTTGTCCTCTGCTGATGTATCTATTTTGGATAATATATCCTGAATCTTTTTCTGTACCTGAACCCCGTTTTTATCATAGAGTTCCTTATTGCCTGTTATATCTGTGCAGATCTTAAGCATATTAAGATAGTCTTCAAAATGCTCCACATCAAAAAAGGCATGGGCTATTCCTGACTTCTTAAGTGTCTGGGCCAGCTTTACATGACTATCAATATTGGGAGACAGCAGAACAAAATCCGGGGAGAGGGTAAGCATCTCTTCCAGATTGGGATCCTTTATTGTTCCGATAATTTTTGTGCCTTCAGGCAGTTCCATATTCCTTTCGGTTATAACATCATTGGTTACGCCTACCGGTTCTCCGCCTGCAAGAACCCAAATTTCCGCATAGGAACCTACAAGGGATATTACTCTTGAAGGCTGCTCTTTAAGTTTTACCTGATTCCCCAAAGCGTCTTCGAAACTGTAAAAATAATCCCCGGTCTGAGCCTCAGGCTCTTTTGCACATCCTGTGAATACTGCAGCAAAAAAAGTAATAATCAAAATATAAAAAAAGATACGTCTGATCTTTATATTGTTGTTAAAAAAAGCAAAACCCATAGATCTTCTCCTTAAAAGTTAATTAATCAACTTTTATTCTAATACATTGAGCCCGTAAAGTAAAATAAGATATTGACACAAATAATTAACAAATTCTTTACTTTGCAATAATATTGTGATAACTTGTTAATAGATTTTAATGCATCACTTCAATGCTTGATTAAAGGGAAAACCAGATTCTCAAAGGCCAATCATAAGAAAGGACGTATTAATATGATACTCTCATCCGATTTCCATATTCACTCAGAAGCCTCTTATGACGCTAACATACCGGTGAAAACCATTGTGAAAAGGACCAGGGAACTGAACATAACTGAATTTGGGATTTCAGATCATGTAAATTCCCCGTCATGGTTGCATTATCTGGAAAAATCAAAACAATTATTTTTGGAAAACAAAATACCAGGCTTCCATCTGGGAGTGGAACTGACAGTCATATCAGCTAATCAGGTCCGTTATGACAGGCAGCACGGCTCGCTGGAGGGGTTCAGCGAAACATACAGCAATGATGTAATACCGGATATAGATTTGCCCCTTACTTTGGAAGAACTTAATGAAGTCGGCGTAGAATATGTTATTGCGGCGGCCCACAGAACTTTTGTTGAGAAAGAAGAAGAATCCTTTATAAAAGACTATCACCGTCAACAAATGTTTCTGGCCCAGGACCCCAGAGTAACAATTGTAGGACATCCCTGGTGGGTGCCTTTCGAATACAAGGACAGAAACGGGGCCATGACCAGATTTCTTAACTTTGACATTGTCCCCAAAAGTATGCATGATGAATTTGCCTCAGCCTTAAAAGAGAATGGCAAGTTTATGGAAATGAATATAGGCGCATTTCTTCACACGGAAACCCGCCCTGAATCATTTAAAATGCAGTATGTGGAATTCGTAAGATATATGTTTGAAAAGGGCGTAAAAATCACACTCGGCACAGATCAGCACGGAAAGCAGGTAGAAGGCAGCTATCTTGACTGGAGAGATATAGCGGAGAAATACTTAAGCAAGGCAGGCTTCACCAAAAAAGATTTTTCCCTGCCTGTAAATAGTGAGGTGTAACATGGCAAAACCTGTTTGCAAAAAGGGAGAATTTAGGTTTTCAGCCATAGGCCTTGATCACGGCCATATCTATGGAATGTGCAGCGGCCTTTTGGACGCAGGCGGGGAACTGGTCTCTGTATATGATAAGGATCCTGAAAAGGTTAATAAGTTTCTTAAAACATTTCCGGGTGCCAAAGCTGCCGCTTCCATGGAAGAGGTCATAAGCGATCCTTCCATTCAGCTCATTGCATGCGCTTCAATCCCCATTCACCGAAGCTCCATGGGCGCCAGGGCAATGCTTGCCGGTAAAGACTTCTTTGCCGACAAGCCGGCTTTTGTTACATTGGAGCAGGTTGAAGAATGCAGAAAGGTATGCAGGGAAACCGGAAGGAAGTTTTTTGTATACTACAGCGAACGGCTGCATGTAGAATCAGCTGTTTATGCAGAAAAACTTATAAAAGAAGGGGCTATCGGCAGAGTAATACATATGGACGGCTTCGGTCCCCACAGGCATAATCCGGGAATACGCCCAAAATGGTTCTATGACAAATCCAATTATGGAGGCATAATTTGCGATATTGCCTCCCACCAGTTTGATCAGTTCCTGTATTATACCGGTGCCAAAAAGGCAACGGTAGACTTTGCGCGAACCGCTAATTATAACAATCCCCGGTATCCTGAATTTGAAGATTTCGGAGAAGTGATACTTACTGCAGACAACGGAGCAACCTGCCATATCCGGGTGGATTGGTTTACCCCTGATGCACTTCCTGTGTGGGGTGACGGGCGGACATTTATTATCGGAACGGAAGGATATATGGAACTTAGAAAAAATATCAATATCGGTATTAGCAACTCCGGAAACCATATTTACCTTTGCAATCAAAAAGAATGCAAATACATAAATGCAAGCAATACTGTCGGGTTTCCCTTCTTTGGCCGTCTGATCCGCGATTGTCTGGATCGTACTGAAACCGCTATGACCCAGGAGCATGCATTCTACGCAATGGAGCTGGCCATTAAGGCGCAAAACATGGCACAGTTTAATGATTTCCTGCTCCGCTGATTTGTTGTTTGGTATGACTTCTTAAATAATCAATCCATGGCTCAACAGCCCTTTTTGACAGGTGCACGTAATTATCCATTGAGTACCTGGACGCAAGATGACCGGAGTTGTTTTTAAATATGCTGGCCACATCCAGGAAATAGCACTGATTCTCTGCACTCCATTCAAGCATTTTTTTGTTGAACTTATCTATATTGGCATTGTTAAGTTTCTTCTTCTGGCCCCTTCTTGACATAGGGGGAATGGATTGTATGTAGATTTCAACATCAGGGCTTTTTTCCCGAATGCGGCTGATCAGCTCCGCATAGTTCTCAACTGCTTTATCAACACCTTTTGCTATATCGTTGGTGCCAAGGCATATAAAGACCTTCTTAAAGCCATAGCAGGCAACGAAATTCTCTACATGCCACTTTCTGCCCCCATATTCCGGGTGTACAGCATCCTCCTGATCCAAAGGGGCCAGCGAAAATTGGAGACTATAGCCCACTGCGGTTAATATCTTTGCCTTGCCTAAATAATTACTGTCCTCCTGGCGCTTTTTATCAACATACTTTTTCAGAGTGAAGGTGTTAGAGTCGCCAACAAATACAGCATCATCAAAATAGCTCATGGGCTGCATTTCACCTCTGGGCAAAAGGCCGTAAGCGGCTGGTTCCTCGGTTTCCGTTTTATTAACTTCATCATCCCGGAGTTCTTCAGTTTCATTCAGTGGTTCTGCTGATTCCGGCGGCTGCTCTGATATGTATTCTTTCTGATTTGTTGCGGCCTCTTCACTCGGCTGAACTGTTGGGGCCGGCGCAGGTGTTATTCTTTCTGCACCTGTTTGTTCCTGTGGATTGTCAATCTCCCCTTCCCTGTTCTGCTGCGCTATGCTGGCAGGAGACTGCTCGGCACAGCCGATAAGAAAGGGTATAAATAACAGACATACAAATATGCAGACGATGACCTTGTTCCCACTTATCAAAGTAAAACCCCCCTGTTGATACCATTTTTACCTATTATACACTAAAAAATTAAAATATACATAAATTTTAGGTGAATTTTGGAATCTTATGTTGAATCATAAATTATTTAAACTTTTTTTGCTTTCAGGAAGGATTTTTCGAATCTATGTAGAATGTTATAAATTTAAAAGAATTTAGGAGGAATATAATGCTTGTATTGCTGCATATCAGAAAGCATCAAACAGTTTCAGTTTTCTTCATAAGAGAGTATCAGCAGCATACACATTAGAAGTAAGATATAGTAAAAGCGTTTA
>ERZ773359.937-NODE-937-length-41737-cov-9.762895_pt1 | contig 41737 bp, 42 predicted proteins | sample MGYA00374955_ERZ773359 | MGnify/ENA primary metagenome ERZ773359 (study PRJEB29098, sample SAMN04486028) | biogas fermenter metagenome | study: EMG produced TPA metagenomics assembly of the Biogas fermentation microbial communities from Germany - Plant 4 DNA1...
CAATTCTTTCTTTCATTTTTGCCCTCCTTTAGTTTATTCTCTTTCGCAAAGCTCTATAAGTACTCCAAAAGTGGACTTTGGATGTAAAAAGGCAATTTTAGCTCCACCGGCCCCATATCGAGGTTTTTCATCTATCATCCTGATTCCTTTTTCCTTCAATTCTTCTATGGCTTTTTCTATATCATCTACTCTATATGCAATGTGTTGAATGCCTTCTCCTCTTTTTTCTATAAACCTTGCTATTGGACCATCTTCATCTGTAGATTCTAAAAGCTCTACTTTGGTGTCCCCAATAGGTAAGAAGGCTACCTTCACCTTCTGCTCTTCCACCACTTCAGTACCTACACTTTTAATTCCCAACACTTCTTCATAAAACTTCAGAGTTTCATCTAGATTCTTTACAGCAATACCTATATGGTCAATTTTAGTTACCATATTATCCCTCCCATTATTTAATAAGCTTCAATACCTTATCCCTGGCCGTATAAGGGTCTAAATTCTTCAAAAGGACATCTTCCGATAGGCTTTCCAACAGATTTTCTTCTAAAGCTTTATCCATTATTAAGTTCATTAGCTCCTCTTCTACCAATTTAATAATCTCTAATTTAGTATTTCTCTTCCTTCTTTCAGAAAACTTTCCTGTCTTTTCTAAATAGTTTCTATGCTCCATTAATTTTTCTATCAATTGGTCTATATTTTCATTTCTGCTGGCTGAAACCTTCACCACAGGAGGCCTATAATCGCTCTTCTCATTTAAATCTAAATTCATCTCTATTTCCAATTGGGTTTTATCTGCTCCATCTAAATCGGCTTTATTTATGGCAAATACATCTGCTATCTCCATTACCCCAGCTTTAATGGCCTGTATATCATCTCCCAAATGGGGTACCATAACCATAAGCACGGTATCTGCTGTCTTTACTATATCTACTTCCGATTGCCCTACTCCCACAGTTTCAATGATTATATAATCTACTCCATAGATATCCAATACCTTTGTAGCACCCCAAGTAGCCTTAGACATTCCACCTAAGGAGCCTCTAGTTCCCATGCTCCTTATAAAGACTCCCTCGTCTAAAGCCAGATCACTCATTCGGATTCTATCTCCTAGAATTGCCCCTCCAGTAAAGGGACTAGTAGGATCTATGGCTATTATCCCTACCCTTTTATCCCTTTTTCTAAGTTCCTTGGTAAGCTTATCCGTAAGAGTGGATTTCCCACTTCCAGGGGGCCCAGTAATCCCAATTACATATGCATTCCCACTGTGCTTATATAGCCTTTTTATAATCTCTATGGCCTCTGGGTCATTATTTTCTAACATGGTTATAAGCCTAGCACAAGCTCTTTTATCTCCCTTTAATAGTCTTTCTTCTATATTCAATCACCGCACCACCTGTATCATCTTTTTACATTGTTCCTAATATATTCTACAACATCCTTAGTAGATGTTCCCGGTGTAAATATGGCCTCTATTCCAGCCTCTATTAATCCAGGGATATCATCATCGGGTATTACCCCTCCACCAATTATCAATACATCATCTACTCCCTCTTCCCTTAATAGATTTGCTACTTTAGGGAAAAGATGGTTGTGGGCTCCAGATAATATGCTCATAGCAACAACGTCTACGTCCTCCTGAATAGCTGCCTGAACTATTTGCTCAGGAGTTTGCCTTAAGCCCGTATATATTACCTCCATCCCAGCATCCCTTAAGGCTCTAGCTATTACCTTAGCTCCTCTATCATGACCATCCAATCCAGGTTTTGCCACCAAAACCCTTATAGCTCTTTCCATCTAATTCAACCTCCCATTTTATTCAATGCACAATTCACAGTTCACCATTCACATTTTTTCATGTCTAGCTTCTAGGTCTTATATGCGACCGTAGGTCGTCTTATGCCTCAATAGCTAGACTATAAATAATTGTGCATCGTACACTGTGCATTGTGAATTGCGAACAGATTAAAGTATTATCGACTGTTCATATTCTCCGAATACTTCCCTTAATACTCCACAGATTTCACCTAATGTGGCGTAAGTTTTTACAGCATCTAGTATATAGGGCATTAGGTTTTTGTCGGTGCTGGCTGCTTCTTTTAGCTCATTTAATTTAGTTTCTACCAGCTGGTTGTCTCTTTCTTGTCTTAGGGCCTTTAGTTTTTGTCTTTGTAACCTTTCCACCTCTGGGTCTACCTTTAATATGTCTTTATGATGCTCTTCTTCTATTTGGAACTTATTGACCCCTACTACTATTCGCTCTCCCGATTCTACTTCCATTTGATATTTATAGGCTGCATTTTGGATTTCCTTTTGAATATATCCTTTTTCTATAGCCCTTGGTGCTCCTCCCAATTCATCTATCCTCTTAATGTAGTTCATAGCCTCTTCTTCTATCTTGTCAGTTAAGCTTTCTATATAATAAGAACCTGCTAATGGGTCTATGGTTTCAGTTACTCCAGACTCATAAGCTACTATTTGTTGGGTTCTTAAGGCAATTCTAACCGACTCTTCAGTTGGTAAGGCTAAGGCCTCATCCCTTGAATTAGTATGCAATGATTGAGTTCCTCCTAATACCGCTGCTAGAGTTTGAATGGTTACCCTTATTATGTTGTTATCTGGCTGTTGAGCTGTTAGGGTAGAACCTGCTGTCTGAGTATGGAACTTTAACATCATGGATTTTTCATTTTTAGCCTTGAATCTTTCCTTCATGATTCTTGCCCATAATCTTCTTGCAGCTCTATATTTAGCTACTTCTTCTAGTAAGTCGTTATGGGCATTAAAGAAGAAGGATAATCTCGGAGCAAAATCATCCACATCTAATCCAGCTTTTATAGCCGCTTCTACATAGGCAATTCCATTAGCTAATGTAAAGGCTACTTCCTGGACAGCTGTAGAACCTGCTTCCCTTATATGATAGCCACTAATACTTATGGTATTCCACTTAGGTACTTCCTTTGAACAATATTCAAATATATCGGTTATAAGCCTCATGGATGGTTCTGGTGGGAATATATAGGTACCCCTTGCTATGTATTCCTTTAAGATATCGTTTTGAATGGTACCTCTTAGTTTATCCTTAGACACTCCTTGTTTTTCTGCAACAGCAATATACATGGCTAGTAAAACGATTGCAGGAGCATTAATAGTCATGGAAGTACTTACCTTATCTAATGGAATTCCATCGAATAATATTTCCATATCCTTTAATGAATCTATGGCTACCCCTACCTTGCCTACCTCTCCTTCAGATAGTCCATGGTCTGAATCATATCCAATTTGAGTTGGTAAGTCGAAAGCAACAGATAAGCCAGTTTGCCCTTGTTCTAGCAGATATTTATATCTTTTATTAGATTCTTCTGCTGTAGCAAAACCAGCATATTGTCTCATGGTCCAAAGCCTACCCCTATACATGGTAGGTTGCACCCCTCTAGTAAAGGGATATTCTCCAGGAAAACCTAATTTTCCCTCATAATCGAAATCTTTAATGTCTGCAGGTGTATATAGTCTGTCCACTTCAATATTAGAACCTGTTGTAAACTTTTCTTTTCTCTCAGGAAATCTTTCAATGACCTTTTTAACCTTTCCATCAGTCCACTTTTCCTTAGCTTCCTCAATATTTTCTATTTTTTTGTCATCAAACATATTTCCAACCTCCTTATTGGAAAACCCTTTATTCCATAAAACAATACCTCCATTATCTATTATATTAATAATCTTACAAACTTTGCAACATATATTTCATTTTTTCTAAAAATGAAATAAAAATTGCAAAATTCATAAGAATTTTATCCTCTTATTTGATGAATGGGGGTTCTGGAATTAAACTGCTTGGAGATAAGCCTCTTCTTCGATATTATGGCCTATCATGAGGTAGGCTAAAAATTCTTTAACTAAATCGGAAATCAAAGTAACCATCACATCTTCTATAATACCTGTCTTAGTATTAATCAAAAAACCTACCCCTACTACCTTATGTACATAAGTGGCTGCTGTATCCGATGGAAGCTTGGCATAGGAAACAAAATATACGGTATCCTCTCCAAAATCCCGGACCTTTCTCACCAATCCACCCCCTTTATATGGTATTTAAAGCCCCCCTAAGTAATATATTGTTCTATACCAGCCTTTAAAAATCCTCCATAGGTCCAAAATAGGCTGCAGCTATAATGCAGCCTATTTAAGATTTAATATCCTCCTAGCTTCATCGGGAGTTGCTATTTCCCTTCCCAATTCCCTAGCAATCCTTACCACTCTTTCAACTAACATAGGATTTGTTGCTAATATACCCTTATCGTATAGAATGGTATCCTCAAGTCCAGTTCTTGTATGCCCTCCTAATAAAATGGCCATGGTCAACATGGGTACTTGGCTAGCCCCTATTCCTGAAACGGTAAAGGTTGACCCTTCCGGTAAGGATTCTACCATATGGAGTAAATTCCTAGGAGTACCAGAAACCGACCCCCTAACGTTCATTACTAAGTTAAAGTGGAGCGGAGGCTTTAAAACGCCCTTCTTTACTAAATACTTAGCATTATCGATCATCCCTAAATCGAAGGCTTCTACCTCCGGTTTTATATTGTTCTCATACATCTGAAATATATAATAAGCGAATAAAAAACTGCTATAGTAAATATATTAGCCCCATAATCCACCAATATGAATTTAAATACAGGTCCAAAAATCCCTACTCCAAAGGCAGTAACAGCCTTAGCCATAAGCCCAAATACCCCTATTGGCGTAAATTGGATAACCATATCCACCACTCTGTACATCATATCTGACAATCTATCCACCAAATCAACTATTGGTTTCCCTCTTTCTCCCATAAGTAATAGGGCAGCTCCAACGAATATAGCAAAGGATATGATATGGAGCATTTCACCTTCTACTAAAGACTCGAATATGTTTGCTGGGAATAGACCCAAGATGGTCTCAAATACCGTTGGCAGTTCTTGAATCTCTATTGCATCAGCGCTCAATTCAGCAATATTTAGCCCAGCTCCCGGCTTAAATATATTGGCCATTACTACTCCCGTACCTATTGATAAAAAGCCTGTTAATAAGAAGAATATCAAGGTCTTGATTCCTACAGACCTTAGCTTTTTAATCTCATTTAGATTTGCCACACCAGATGTAATGGAAAATAACACTAGTGGAACTACTACCATCCGAATTAACCTTAAGAATAAATCTCCCAATAACCCAAGCCAAGGTACAACAGTTTCTACAAAGGGCGTGTCCTTGCCTATTGCTGATAAAATTGCACCTACGATGATTCCCAAAAATAAGCCTATAAATATCTTATAAGACAATTTAAGCTTCCTTGCTTTCCTCACGCTAATACCCCCTATAACCTAACTAATGTTTATAATATTAAACCCTCTACCCTCCTTTCTTTTGAGGTAACAAAAAACCCAGTATTAATGACACTAAAACATTAATACTGGGTTTTATTTGCTAAACAACTTGGGATTAGCCTCGTTGTCACAAATAAAGCAGTACTAAAATCCTTTAAATTTTAAATTTGTTGGTATTATACCATATTTAGAAAAAATTATCAAGAGTTAATTTTCAAAATATTTAATTTATTTCTTCTTTTACTTATACTATATATATTATGTACTAACACTAGAAATACTCACTTATTCAAAAAACACAGAATAAAAAGGTAGCTAAAGTTTAGCTACCTTATGCTCCTTGAAATACCTCTTCAAATTCTTTACTATCAAGAGTTTCCTTTTCAAGCAAAGCTTCTGCTACCCTGTGTAGTTTGTTTATATTTTCTTTTAATAGTTCTTCAGCCTTATTATAAGCTTTGTCTATTAAGCTTCTCATCTCTCTATCTATGGCGGCTGCTACTTCTTCACTGTAGTTTCTAGTTCTACCAAAATCCCTTCCTACAAATACTTCATCTTCATCTGTTCCATAGGTCATCGGCCCTAGGTTGCTGCTCATACCATATTGGGTTATCATCTTTCTTGCCAATTTAGTTGCTCTTTCTATATCATTTTGAGCCCCAGTACTTATATCCCCTAATACTAAAGCTTCAGCAGCCCTACCACCTAATAGGCTTACCAATTCATCTTCCATCTTGCTCTTAGTCATAAAGTACCTATCCTCTTCTGGTAAATAGGCTGTAAACCCTCCAGCCATTCCCCTTGGGATTATGGTTACCATATGGACCGGATCAGCATTTGGAAGCAATCTAGATGTAACGGCATGGCCTGCTTCATGATAGGCCGTAAGCTTTTTTTCCTCTTCGCTAATTACTCTGCTCTTCTTCTCTGGCCCAGCAACTACTTTGATGGAAGCTTCATTTATAATCTCCATTGTAATCTCTTTTAAGTTATTTCTTGCAGCTAACAAAGCTGCTTCGTTAGTTAAGTTCTCTAAATCTGCTGGAGAAAATCCTGGAGTCCTCTTGGCTACAACTTTCAAGTCCACATCATCAGCTAAGGGCTTGTTCCTAGTATGGATTTTCAATATCTCTTCTCTAGCCTTCACATCTGGCAAACCTACATAAATTCTTCTATCAAATCTACCAGGCCTTAATATTGCAGGGTCTAATATATCTGGCCTATTGGTTGCAGCCATGATTATTATCCCTTCATTAGTACCAAAGCCATCCATTTCTACAAGCAATTGATTTAAGGTTTGCTCCCTTTCATCATGGCCCCCGCCTAGACCTGCTCCCCTTCTTCTTCCTACAGCATCAATCTCGTCTATAAAGACTATACAAGGAGCATTCTTCTTAGCCTGCTCGAATAAATCCCTTACCCTGCTGGCTCCAACCCCTACAAACATCTCTACAAAATCGGAACCAGAGATGCTGAAGAAGGGTACTCCTGCTTCTCCTGCTACAGCCTTACTTAAATAGGTCTTTCCAGTTCCTGGTGGTCCCACTAATAGAACCCCTTTAGGAATTCTAGCTCCTATTTCAATATATTTTCTTGGATTCTTTAAAAAGTCAACTATCTCCTTAAGTTCTTCCTTTTCCTCTTCCAAACCTGCCACATCGTCAAAGGTTACCTTGTTGGCCTCATCTTCCTTATGCATTTTAGCCCTACTCTTCCCAAAGGACATTACTCTACTTCCTCCCCCTTGAGATTGTTGCATGAAGACGAACCAAAAGGCAAGGACGATTAAAACCATAAAGATGGTTGGCAGTGCAGAAATAAACCAAGGCTGAGATGGTTCATGTTCTGCCGATAAAATTATTTGGTTTGAATCAACTTTCTCCTTTAGATAATCTTGGTAGAAGTTATTTTTCATGTGCTCTGGTAATAATACTGAAAATTGGTTACCATCCCTAAATCTGCCTCTTAATGTATCTCCAACTATTGTAATACTTTCTATTTCATTATTATCCAATCTTATTATCAACTCGGTTACATCAATTTGAGTAACTTGCTCTACATCTTTTCCAAGCATACCAACTACGAAAATAATTATGATAAGTAGAAGCAAATAGAGACTTGTTCCTCTAAAAAAACTTCTCAATCCAAGTCCTCCCTCCTATCCAATGTCAAAGCTACATTCCTAGATTATAACATATTATATGTTAAAAAACAACATCATCACTTTTTCCTGTATAGACTTCTTCCTTTAAAGCCGCTACATAAGGCAGGTTTCTATATTGTTCGGCATAATCAAGGCCAAAACCTACTACAAACTCGTCGGGAATTTGAAAGCCTATGTAATCCACTGGCACTTCTGCCTTTCTCCTATCTGGTTTGTCTAAAAGGGTGACTATCCTAACGCTTTTTGCCCTTCTCTTTTTTAAATTATCAGTTAAATAGGATAGGGTTAGGCCTGTATCGATAATATCCTCTACAATTAGAATATCCTTATCTTCTATACTGCAATCTAGGTCTTTGATTATCCTTACAACTCCAGTAGAAGTAGAAGACTTGCCATAGCTGGATACAGCCATAAAATCCATCAATACTGGCATATCAATATTTTTAGCCAGCTCTGCCATAAAGATGACCGCTCCCTTTAATATGCCTACCAGCATTAGGTTCTTGCCCTTATAGTCTTCAGTAATTTGTTTTCCTAACTCCTTTACCCTTGTCATAATCTGTTCTTCAGTCAATAGCACTTCTTTAATAATGCCTTCCATGTCCTTCCTCCTTAATTTAAACTTTTTTAATCAGTCCAATATTTCTATTACTAGAACATTTTTTGTTTCATCAGTTATTCTATATATATTGCTAGTTCTATAGCCGACTATCCATAAAATATTTTCCTCATCAACAATTATTGGAATCCTATCCCTTTCTTCTTTAGGAATCTTTTCATCGATAAAGAAGTCCTTTACCTTTTTGCTCCCCATCATGCCATGGGGGATAAAACGGTCTCCATCTCGTCTATTGCGAATATACAAACTTCCTTTTATTTTATCATAATCGAAATACTTTTTAAACCTATCCTTTACATTTATTTTAACATCTTCGACAGGAAATACCTTTGTCCTCACCTCTATATCGAGTTCATCAATATATGTATTGCCTTCAAAAGGAACTTCCACTTGAAAATCCTTTATCTTAAGCTTTCTTCTCCTTTCAATTATAAGGTCATCATAGCTTGTCTTAGCAATTATATTATTGATCAGGTGAACACCCTTTCCCGTTTTTCCTTCTAAAAATAGCTCTACAACATCTGAAATATGCCTGTTGGTAAAGCCTTGTAAACTTCCATTTATATCTTGTATACAACTTCTTATAAGCCTTAATTGTATGCTTAAATCCTCTTTAATAAACAAATTCCTGTCTAGTATTATCCTATTCTTTTCCTTTTTCTTCACTAGCTTATTATAGGCTTTCTTAGAATATTCCTCTAAGAAGTTGCTATCTATAGCATATATGTGGGAATTCCTCCAAAGGGTGTCTACTATATTGGGATTAAAATATTTTTCTATATAGGGGATTAATTCTAATCTTATCCTATTCCTATTATAAATAGGTTCTAAATTTGTCCTGTCCAATCTAGTTTCTATTTTCCTGTCGGCTAAGTATTTTTCTATTTCAAACCTATCTATACCCAAAATTGGCCTTATTATATCTCCATTTTTGTACTCCATTCCCTTCAAGCCATCTATACCAGTACCTCTAAAAAATCTCATTAACAAGGTTTCCGCCTGATCGTTCTTGTTATGGGCAACGGCGATTTTCCCGCCTCCAATTTCCTTTAATATTTCACGAAAAAAAACATAGCGCAAAGCTCTTCCTGCCTCTTCAGATGATAATCCCTTTTCTTCTGCATATTTATCCATATTTACCCTCTTAGAAAAAAAGGGAAGATTTAATTCCTTGGCTAAATTTTCTACAAATTTTTCATCTGCCAAGGCCTCTTTTCCCCTTACGCCGTGGTTTAAGTGGGCTACGAATATATTGAATTCTATTTCTTCTTGTATTTCCAGTAAAAGATATAATAGGGCCATAGAGTCAGGCCCTCCAGAAACGCCAACCACGATATTGTCCTTTTCCTCAATCAAATTATATTCCTTTATTACCTCTAATACTTTCTCTTTCACAAATATCACCTATATACATTATACATGATAATATCACCAACTTAAATAAGATTTTACTCCAAAAATGGCAATAAAAACAAAACTGACTATACTAATGATAAGTATATAGTCAATTTTGTCCAATTTATAAGGATTATTTTCTTGCTGTAGAAGAGATGTTAATGCCTTGGAATATCTATTTAAATCTGCATACTTTCCCCTTAACCCATCTATTAATAGTCTTTTTTGCCTTCCATTTAAAGGGAGTCTATGAATTCTTTGTATTACCTCCTCCAAACTTATTACCAGGGGATTAAATTCCTCCCTTTTAAGTAAGGATACCATGACCATGGTTATGCTAAAAGATATACAAGCTTTATAGCCCTTACCCTTTAGCCCCCAAGACTTAATATTGTAAGTGGGGGTATATTCTTTTGTAGGCATACCCTTTTGAGTTAAACTTCCAAAGTCCACAAAGAATACTTTACCCCTATTGTCTATTATTATGTTTTCCAATTTAATATCCGTATACCTGAAACCAAGCTTGTAGATTTTAATCATTATATCCGTTAACAGCTTTCCAATTTTAAATACGGTTTTAGGCTCAAGTTTTTCTAAAGTCATTATCTCTTTTAAATTATTGCCCTCTATATAATCCATCACAATAAATGGGTATGTTCTCCCCTTAACCGTCCAATCATCAAAATCATAAACCTTAGGGATAAAAGGAAAGCATCCCAACTTAAGCATAGAATTGTATTCATTGGTTATGGATAATATATCCTCAGAAACTTTAACGGCCCTTATATCCCCCTTATGGTCTAAAACCCTATATACCCTACCAAAATTGCCAGCCCCTATTTGACCTAGCACTTTATACCTATTACCATTCCATTTCCCTTCAATTACCATTAGACCACCTATACTATGTATTCATTAACAGGATAGTCTTCATCCCTTGTAAGCATCTTTATAGCTCCTTCCATGGCATAGCCAGTGGGGGTAGTTCCCCCTGTAGATATTTTTTCTATATCACCTTTTAATTCATCTATATTTGAAGTAAAATCGGATAGCATTTGGTAATATCCATCTTTACCAGGATATGCAATTAAGCCTATCTGGTTTTCTCCCTTCCTCTCCTGTAGAAATAGCAGTAATTCCAGCACGCTTTTTCTAGCTACATCTATTTTATTCTTCATACTGCCACTAGCATCTAAAAGGATTAAGCATTTTAAGGGTACCTCATTGCTTATCTTGTCTATCATATCTATTATTTTATTCCTTTCCTCTGGGTTCATGTCATATATATCTCTATCTGAAATGGTCTTTAGTTCCTCCCTTACCACCTCTTCAATGGAATTGTAAACTGAACTTATGGTAACCCTACTTAAAGCAGCTGAAAGCTTATCCAAGGTGGTCAGTTCACATAGGCCTCCACCCTTTTCAGCAATGTCCTCCAATTCCTCAATGGCATCCCTATCCTTATTACTGTCAATAATCCCTATGGTATTTACCCTAATCCCTTTGTTATAGGCCAGTTCTGCAATACTAGATGGCTTAGGACCTACATTGGAACGGCCATCTGAAATGACTATGATTTGATTTAGCATAAATTTTACCTCCTATATAGTTTTATCTGGATTATTGACCTTTTTGTAAAATATATACTCAATTTATTCTATTGTTTTCCAAAACTTGGTTACCAATAAGGTCATATCGTCTTTTATCTTACCTCCACTAGCCCTATTTGCAGCTGAAATTATCTCATCTGCAATCTTCTTGGGATTTAAACTATTTATACCAATTATCACATCCCTCATCCATCTTTCTACATTCTCTACCTCTTCATTGGCTTCCAATACTCCATCGGACATCATGATTATAATATCTCCATCTTCTAAATATTCTTCATACACGTTAAAGTCAATATCCTTTAAAATCCCCACCGGTAGAGATTTGCTGTTAATTACCTCTATCCTATCCTTTTTCCTAATAAAGGTTGCCGGTGCTCCTGTTTTAATTATCTGCAGTTTGCCTGTGTATAAGTCTATTAAGGAAATATCAAAGGTTGTAAATACCTCATCATTAGATTTTAACATCAAGATTGAATTAATGGTCTTTAAGGCCAACTCCTTATCGAATTTTGCTTCTAGAAACTTTTCCAATAAGTTTATGGCTATCCTACTTTCATTATTAGCCTTTCTCCCAACTCCCATACCATCGCTTAGAGCTACAAAATAGCTGTTTTGGTTTTCTCCAAAGGTATAATTATCCCCTGAAACATTATCATTATAGTTGGTTATTGTTGCTACTTCCGTAATAGCACTATATCTATTGCTTTTTATAAACTTAAACCTTTGTCTGTTCTTTTTTTGCTGACCTATATTGTACTCCCCTTTAAAAGGCATGCCTAGGGTATCGGTGACTATTCTTCTTATGTTTTCTAAGCTGTTTTCCTTTTTATAAGCCCTATCAACTTCTACCAATACCTCCATATTGTTGTTATCCAATTCTACTACTATCACCTCTTTTACATTAACCTTATTCTCCTTCAAGTTTAAAAGCAGCATTTCCTCCATATCCTCTTTAAAAATAGGATCGATATAAATATCCTTAGCAATATCCTCCATTATATCTGCCACACCATTTAGTTGCTCTGAAAGTAGGAGCCTATTTTCCATTATCCTATCTTTCCATATCCTATTGAGCTTAAAGTTATTAAAATATCCCTCTAACTCCTTTATTATTTGACCTCTATTTATACAATAATCCCTTATTAATTGAGGTAAATTCCTCTCTATTAAAGGTACCCGTTCTTCTAGTAGACTTACCATCTTAAACATGGCATGATAGGTATTATAAAAGCCCTCTTCCCAGCAGAACTTTCTCATCCCACAAGCGCAGCATATGGAATTGGCCAGCTGGTCTATTAACTCATAAACTTCATTTGCACTATATCCTTCCTTATTTATGGAATCTTTAAAGGTTTGTCCCAACTCCCGAAACACTTTAGATATTTCATTAAGCCTTCTTACCGCTAATTCATCTTTTTTACTGGCGTAGGTTTTATCCTTAGCCCTTCTACTAATTATTTCTATACCATCGGCCAAATAGCTATCTAAAAATTTATAAAATAAAAGGAATAGAATAAATCCTCCAATAAGTTCTTTTATGTTTAAAAAGCTTATTCCATAGCCATTAATATAAAAGGACACTATTCCGTTACCTAGCAAGAATCCAAGTATGGAGCCCGGTCTTCCTAAATCCTTAAAAACTCCTGATAATAAGCCGGATAGCCCGTATAAGGCAAGGAGAAAGGGCATCTCCGGTTGAGCAATATTGGAAATCATCCCTAAAATTATGCCAACAGTTCCACCTATTAAGGCGCCTTCCCTATATCCTAGGGAAAGGGTGAACAATATGATCAATGTATTTTTTATAGAAGCTCCAAAAATGGCAATATCATGGAGGCCTGAAAAGACTAAGGCTAAAATTATAAAAGCAGATACAATCCTTTCATTGGTGTAAACCCTGTTTGTTAAGTCAAAGGATAAACTATATAAAAAAACATAGGTCAAGGCAAATACTGCCATGCCCTCAAATCCCATGATGAATAAATCGTAAAGAAACACTCTATTGAATGCGAACTGATAAATTAGCTTTGTTATGGTAAATATAATACTGGCTAAAAGGGAGGACTTTAGCATTGAAAATTCTTTAATGAAATTTAGGCGATTGAATATAAGCCATATGATAATGGCTCCAGCAACATAATCCATTCCCTTTAGTCCATGATAAGATATTATCCCCAACAGGGAGGATAAAAGGATAAAAAAACTTCCCCGCTTTGATAAAAAATAAGCTGCAATAAAAGCTAGACCAAAGGGCGTAAGCTTGTCAATAATGCTGGCTCTACTTATAAAAAAAACTAATATGCAGGATAAAATACCCTCCCAATTGACGGTAACCCCGTCTTTCTTTTTTTCCTTCCTTAGAATATATTCCTGCCTTAACATTCTATTCCCCCTATCCCATCATCTTATAGATACATCTTATCAGGACAAGGAGAAATAATTTGTCAATCCTTCTTGTAGATGGGAAAAAATTTTTGACATAATGAATTTATATTTTCCCTTTTTATATAATATTTTTTATAAAATATAAAAAACCGGATTAATCCGGTTTTATAAGTCCATGCTTCTGCTTCTATTTCGGTGACCAATCCCTCTTCTACCCTCTCTCATCTTCAACTGGTCTTGTCTTTCACTACTATCCTTTAAGAATTTAGATAGCTTATCTTCAAATGACATATACTTTTGCTTTTCATCCAACCTATTCCAATCGATTTCAATTGGATTACTGGTTTTTGGTTTTGCTTGTCTAATAGAAAGGCTTATTTTGCCATCTTCAGAGATAGATAAGATTTTCACTTTAACTTTTTGGTCTTTTTTCAAGTAGTCGGCTACCTTTTCAACATAGTCATCAGATATTTCGGAGATATGGACCAATCCGCTTTTACCTTCAGGTAATTGAACGAACGCCCCAAAGTTTGTAATACCTGTGACCGTGCCCTCAACTACTCTTCCAACAGTTATGGGCATAAATAAATGATTCCTCCTTACAATAATTTTTCTCCTTTTAGTATATATTAGAAAGGGCTTATTGTCAATGAGTTCTATCTGTTAAAAAATTTAAACAACCCTTTATCTTTACCCCTATCTATGTATATTATTTCCCTAGGTTTAACCATCTTTAAATCCTCTCTTGCAGTTTTTTCGATAAAGGAAAGGGAATCCTTATTTTCAATCTCCTCATTTAGCTCATCTATTTCCTTTTCTAATTGGGTTATAGCCTCTTCCTCCAACCTTTTCCTTTCATTTAATTCTTTAAGCATTAAACTCTGATCGATTAAGGTTTTACAAATCCCAAAGATGATAAGCATAAGCATTATATGTCTTAGTTTAATCTTTCGTTTCTTCCTCCTTCTCATCTTACCACCTCTATATGTATATTCTACTTTTTTTTGAAAAAACCTCTATTTTTTATTGGATAAAATTCTTTTATACCTTTTTATTTCATGGAAAGCTTCCTTGGGTATTCGCTTTAATCTACTGGCTTTCTTGATTTTAGGAAGCAATAGGGTCTTTGTCCTTATAAAGGGCAATTTTATAATTTTCATAATATACCTTATCAATATTATAATCCCTTTAAACAATTTTAACCATAAGGGAAATAGAAGCTTACTTAAAATTTTTAAATAGATAAGGCCACCTATAAAAAAGCCTATAAACATATATCCCCTTAAGCTACCACCGCTACTTTTATTGAGTATATAAAAGAATATAAGGGATAAACCTATCCAAAACAGTAGATCTTCCAATAATGTAGCTATTTTTTTAGGCTTAAAATAATATCTAGTAGTTCTATAGATATCATAGGCTAATCCAGATATCAATCCTCCATAGATGGAAGTTAAGAATATATAGAGTTGAATCCTTATAGTGCTTTCCATACTCTACCTCTACCTACTTAAAAATTTTCCCAACTATTTTCCCCTTTTGAGATGTACCTTTGTCCATATAGTTTATACCATTGATTACCCCATCTATTTTTACATTTCCATCATCTAAATTTAACTTGCCTACATTAAGCCCTTCTCCCTTTATTATCATGCCTCCTTTTACGGTCTTTAAAACTATGGTATTATCATTAAAACTTTCTACCTGTTCAACCCCAGTTATAGTAACTTTATTCCTGTCCTCTATTAGGACATTTTGATTTTTAAAATTCCCCCTTATCTCACTCACCTAATCTCCCTCCAAGTCCTTTCTTATTAATATTTATGAATAAAAAAAGGCTTTTAGAACAAAGCCTTTAATCGATAGTCCTATATAATTTTTCTGCCTCATCTTTTTTTACATTATCCTTTACTTCTAAAACCTCCACCTTCACCGAGCCAGTCCCAAAGTTTACCTGGATTACATCTCCAACCTCTACCTTGTCACCCGGCTTGGCTACCTTGCCGTTTAATAATACCCTTCCTCCTTCACAAGCCTCCTTAGCTACAGTTCTTCTTTTTATGATCCTAGAATTCTTCAAAAATTTGTCGATTCGCAAAATTTCCCCTCCCTGTAGTCAAAAAAATCAGGTCTAAGACCTGATTTTTTTACTTATTAACTGCTTCTTTTAATCCTTTACCAGCCTTGAACACTGGCGCTTTTGATGCAGGTATATGGATTACTTCTTGTGGATTTCTTGGATTTCTTCCCTCTCTAGCTTTCCTGTCCCTTACTTCAAAAGTTCCAAATCCAACTAATTGTACCTTTTCTCCCTTAGCTAATGTTTCTTCTACCACAGCCATAAAAGCGTTTAATGCGGCTTCTGCATCTTTCTTAGTCAAATTTCCCTTTTCTGCCATGCTGGCAACTAGTTCAGCTTTATTCATTATAGATTCCTCCTCTTATCCTAATGTTAAACTCTTTAAAATTATTCTATATTCTTTTTAAAAATCCTTCTTATTATATTATCTTTTTAATAAATTGCTAAAATTTATGTAGCTTAGCCTTATTCCAAAGTTCATCCATTTCTTCCAAAGTCATATCCTCTAGTTTTTTACCCATTTTTATGCTTTCTTTCTCCATGATTTCAAACCGCTGGATGAATTTGTTCACCGTTCTGTTCAAAGCAACTTCTGGATTTACATTTAAAAATCTACACACATTGACAACGGCAAACAATAAATCTCCCAATTCTTCTTCTATCTCCCCTATATCACCACCTTCAATGGCATTAATGGATTCAATAACCTCAAAATACTCTTCCTTTACCTTTTCTAGGGCTCCATCTACATCGGCCCAATCGAACCCCACCTGCCCTGCCCTTTCTTGAACCTTATAACTCTTCATCAAAGCAGGAAGCGGAGGAATGTCTTTTAATATGTCGGTATATGTAGATATGCCCCTTTTATTGTACTTTAACCTATCCCAATTATATACTACTTCAGCAGATTTTTCTACTTTTTTTTCATCGAAAACGTGAGGATGTCTATAAATAAGTTTATTATTCAGTTGGGTTGTAACATGGTAAAGGTTAAACCTTCCTTCTTCTGAGGCTATCTGGCAATGGAATATAATCTGTAAAAGTAGATCCCCCAGCTCCTCAATTAACCCTTCTTCATCCTCCCTATCTATTGCATCTACTACCTCGTAGGCCTCTTCAATTACCGATTGTCTAATGGATTTATGGGTCTGCTCTCTATCCCAAGGGCAGCCTTCCTCGCTTCTCAATTTCTTCATTGTATCTATAATATCGGTAATATCGTATAATTTTTTAATTATTTTATCCACTTTAGGAATATATATACTAGTTAAAGAGTCTATTCCATCTATTCTGTCCAATTCATAGATAGGGATTTTATAGAGTTTTTCTTCCCCTTTTACCCCTGCCCTATTTACCACATATATTTCATACTCGTCACCATAAACCTCTGAAAGTACAAGCTTTATATCAGAGGCGACTCTCCTATTATACACTTGAGTTATAATATAATCAATATTAATATCTATATCTTTTATGTCAAATTCCTCTCCATTTACTATCTTTAGTCCACTAATAGGGTCCCTTTTTAACAATTCCAACATGGGTTCAATAAAACTTAGACCCGTCATAAGCTCTATTTCAAGGTCTTTGTCTTCCTTCTTAAGCAAAAGCTCAACCGTCTTTTCCGCCACCATGGGATTGCCGGGTACTATATAATTAATGGATTTATACTCTTTTGCCTTTTTAATCAAATCCTCCACAATATATTCATAAACATCTTTAAAATCCTCTTTCATATCATATACATAATCGTAGGATTCATAGGGAATATTGTTGTCATTAAAGAATTTAATGGTGGGATGCTTTATAGTTCTTAAGAAATTTTTATCCCCACTCTTAATCCTATTGACAACTCCTAAAGTTAAAGAGTCTACATCTCCCGGTCCCAATCCTAGTATATAAATCTTTCCCATATCCCTTTCTCCTTTGCATTATAAATTTATCTTTTAATTAGTTTAAACTTCAATAATAAGTTAGCTATTTTATCGCCTTTAGGTAATAGGCTAAAATCCTCATAGGTAAAGGAGCCAGTTACAAGCAGTAAAACTCCATAAGCTATAGCCCCTATAAAGATGGCCACAATAGTGGATAATCTATCTCCTATTATGCCCAATAATCCTAAATAGCTTACTTTTGTAAGTACGGCCATACCTAAGGAAGATATCAATGGCTTTATAAATAGGTCTTTAACCTGTAATTTCAAACGGGTATATTTTATTACGCTTATTAAATCCAATACTGCAGCAATAAGGTAAGCTATTAATGTACTTATGGCTGCTCCCTTAATGTTTATGCTTGTAATCCCAGTCAATACATAAGTTAGAATTACCTTTGCAACCGCCCCAATAAATAGGTTTCTTACGGATATCAAGGGCTTACCAAGGCCTTGTAAAATAGCCGTAAGAGATTGAACTAAAGTTAAGAATATAACGCTAAATGAAAGTATGGATAGTATTTCGCCTGTACTAGTTATACTTTCTGCTGTATTTTTAAAATATAGTAAGTTTATAATGGGCCTTGCTAAAACAAATAAGCCAAATGCACATGGTAAGCCTATTAATAATGTTACCCTAATTCCTGAAAAACTAATACTTCTAATCTCATTAAATCTCTTCTTTACATGGGCCTCAGAAATAGCTGGCACTAAACTTATGGCCAAGGCTGTGGAAAAAACTTGAGGTAAATTGATTAAGGTTTGGGCAAGTCCCGTCAACTGCCCATATAGCTCATTGGCTCTGGCTGCACTAAAGCCTATGCTTTGTAAGCGATTAAATACCAATAAAGTATCTATAGTATTCATTATAGGCACTATGGCTGCCCCTATGGTAATAGGAATGGCAATAGATAATAAGTCCTTTATTATCTTTCCTGAGGATTCTTCCTTATGTGTTAAACTCTTTTCCATCTCCTCTTTAATCTCTTTTCTCTTAGATAGATAGATTAATATTATAATTCCAGCCCCTGCCATTGCTCCTATAGAGCCACCAAAGGATGCCCCTCCTGCAGCCACAGGGATTCCTCGTCCTAACAATAGATAGGTCATAAGTAACCCACCAGTTACTCTGAAAAACTGTTCCACCACCTGGGATAAGGCTGTTGGTGTCATAACTTGTCTGCCCTGAAAAAAGCCTCTAAAGGCTGCCATTATTGGAACAAAAAACAAGGCGGGAACCAAAGCTATTAAAGAATAATATGCCTTTTCATTGCCTAAGGCTTTAACAATATATCTAGCATTAAAAAAGACAAAGGAGGATGTTATCAATCCAGTTAGAAACAAACCAAAAAACGCTACCTTAAAGATCTTATGAGCCCCTCTGTAATCCCCTAAGGCTTGTTTTTCAGAAACCAACTTAGCAATAGCTACTGGAAAACCTGCCGTAGAAAGGGTTAATAGTAGTACATATAGAGGGTAGGCCGTTTGATAGTAGCCCATTCCTTCCGTCTTGATTATATTACTAAGGGGTATTCTATAAAAGGCCCCTAATATTTTTACTATTACTCCAGCAATTCCAAGAATAGCTGCTCCCTTCAAAAAATTCTTCCTAGTCATCATTTCTCCCCCTACTAATTAATACAAACTAAAGCTATTATATCAAAAATATATTTAATATAATATACCATTATAACAATAAAGATCAATGCTTTACAAAAATAATATAGCCCACCATATGTGGTAGGCCTTTAATTTTCCATCTGCTTGGATAAAAATCCTGCTGCCGTCTCTATTAACTTCATCTCCGTCTTTCCCATTACCGCATCGGGCTCCTTGGATACCAGTATTACAGTTCCTATAGGGTCTCCCTGGGTGATTATTGGGGCTATTGCTTGGGCTGTATATTCATCGGGGTTTTCATCTTCATAGAGTATTTTTATGGGTTTATCCATATCCTTGGTTATATAAGTAGTTCTAGATTCCATAATCTTTTCCAATTCTGGGCTAATCCTCTTATCCAGGTATTCCTTTTTCGAACCACCAGCAACAGCAATTATATGATCCCTATCTGAAATAATAGCAATAAAGTTAGTGGCTTCGTATAAGGATTCACAGTATTCATTGGCAAATTCATTCAACTCTCCAATGGGCGAATATTTCTTTAATATTACTTCTCCTTCTCTATCAGTAAATATCTCTAGTGGATCTCCTTCTCTAATTCTCAAGGTTCTTCGAATTTCTTTAGGTATAACTACTCTTCCCAAATCATCTATTCGTCTAACTATACCTGTTGCCTTCATTTTTTCCCTCCTCAAGAAAATTTGTTGTGTATTTATTATTTTACTAATAGGAATTTTTTATACATTTATGGTAATCTTAACTTAAAGTATTTACATTAAAAGAAAAAACCTCCACTTAATAGTGAAGGTTACTCTTCTATATCCACATATATTTCTATATTTGCCTTTTCTTTCAAATTTATAATCTCTTCCTTGTGCTTCTCATTTTTGAATTCTTCCATTATCTCTTCCCTTAAATCCTCAAAGCTGTCTATCCTGTCCTCCAATAATATAATATGATAGCCTAACTCCGTCTTAATCAGTCCGCTTATCTCACCTATGTCTAATTTAGAAGCCGCCTCTCCTAATGGCTTATAGGCCTGTAAAATGGATTCCTTGGTAAAATAGCCTAAATCGCCTCCCTGTATGGCTGAATCAGAATCTATTGACTCCATCATAACCAGAGTATGGAAATCCTCACCCTTTTTTAATTTTTCTAAAATCCTATTACCTTCCTCTTCAGTTTTCACTAGAATATGGCTGATCCTATATTTTATAAAAGAGTCCTTGTTCTTATTAAAGTAATCCTTTATTTCATCTTCCGATAACTCCACTTCATTGAAGAAATGCTCCCTATGCTTTTCAAAGGTTAAAACCCTTTTTATATCCCTTATAATAACCTCTTCAGATATGTCATTTTCCTCTAAAAACCTCTTATATTGATCTTTTCCACCAAATTCAGTTATATAGTGGTTTTCTAAAGCTTCTTCTACTTCTTCATCGGTAACCTGTATGTTGACTTTCTCCAGTTCATTATTTATCACCTTATCTAAAATCAGGGTTCCTAAAAGGTCTTCCTTAAGGACATCTTCATAGATCCTATTATCTTCCACTTCCTGAGATAGGATCTCCTTTCCATATTGAAGCTGCCTCATCTTTTTTGCCAGTTCAAAGTCCTTATCAAATTCTTCCTGAGTGATTGCTTCCCCATCTACTTCAGCTATTATGCCCTCTTTGTTTTTCCCTTTAGTACAACCTATAATAGATAAAGAAATTAATCCAATCATTACTGCTAAGATTAAAAGTCTTTTATTTAGTCTTACCACTCATAATTCCTCCCTAATAAATATACTTATATTATACAGTATTAGCTGGATTATGGAAACCTCTAATTTTCTCAACCAACCCCTTTAAGTCTCTTAAAATATCCTTGCTAGTTCTAAAGCTAAAGGAAGGGCTATTGGACAGATCGAAACTGATCCTTTGGCCATATTCTTTGGAAAGGTAATGGATTAAATTTGGCGAAATATGTTCTACCGAATCCAATTCTAAGATTATCCTGTTTCTCACTTGGCTAATATTCTTTATATAGCATAGGCTTGCATTATTCTTTATATAGGAAATGTCCATTAAGTTCTTAACCTCATTTGGTACATCTCCAAATCTATCGATAAGCTCATCTAATACTTCCTCATAATCTTTCTGACTCTTAATGGCAGCAATCTTTTTATAGATTTCAATTTTTTGTTCTTCATCTTCAATATATTTGTTAGATATATACCCATCTATGGCTAAATCTATTGTAGTATTAATACTTTCTTCCACCTTTTCGCCTTTAAGTCTTCTGATGGTTTGGTTTAAGAATTTAACATATAAATCATATCCTATGGCCTCTATATGCCCATGCTGTTCCACCCCTAATAGGTTACCTGCTCCTCTTAACTCTAAATCCCTCATGGCAATTTTAAAGCCTGAACCAAATTCAGTAAAGTCCTTTATGGCCCTTAGCCTTTTCTCTGCAACTTCAGATAAGACCTTATCCTTCTGGTAGGTTAAATAGGCATAAGCAATCCTGTTGGTACGACCAACCCTACCCCTTAATTGGTATAGTTGGGATAAGCCCATTTTATCTGCATCATATATGATAATAGTATTTACATTGGGAATGTCTAATCCCGTTTCGATAATGGTTGTACATACTAGTATATCATATTCATGGCCTATAAAATCCACCATGACTTTTTCCAGTTCCCTTTCGCTCATCTGCCCATGGCCTATGGCAATTCTTGCCTCAGGAACTAGCTTTTTTAGTTGTAAAGCCATCTTCTCTATATTTTCCACCCTATTGTATACAAAATATACCTGACCTTTCCTGCCCATTTCTTTCAGAATAGCCTCTCTTATCATCTGTTCATTAAATTCTAAAACATAGGTCTGAACAGGGTATCTTTCTTCCGGCGGCTCATCTATTAAGCTCATATCCCTAATACCTATAAGGGACATATGTAAAGTCCTAGGTATGGGAGTGGCAGTTAAGGTTAACACATCTATATTCTCTTTTAGTTTTTTCAACTTTTCCTTATGTTTTACCCCAAATCGCTGCTCTTCATCCACTATCAAAAGGCCCAAGTCCTTAAAGACTACATCTTTAGATAACAACCTATGGGTTCCCACTACTATATCTACAGTTCCCATTCTCAGTCCTTCCAAAGCTTCTTTCTGTTCCTTGGCAGTCCTAAATCTACTCAACATGGCCACTTCAATGGGAAAATCCTTAAACCTTTCCTTGATGGTATTGTAATGTTGCTGTGCTAATATGGTGGTAGGCACTAAAAAGGCCACTTGTTTTTCATCCATAATGGATTTAAAGGCAGCCCTTAAAGCTACTTCTGTCTTCCCATAGCCTACATCCCCACATAATAGCCTATCCATGGGTTTATCTTTCTCCATATCCCTTTTAATCTCTTCTATGCTCCTAATCTGGGCCTCCGTCTCCTCATAGGGAAAAGAATCCTCAAACTGACTTTGCCACACGGTGTCCTTGGAAAAGGCAAATCCCTTTTGACTTTCCCTTTTGGCATACAATTCCAATAATTCCTTAGCCATATCCTCTACTGCCTTTTTAGCCCTCTGCTTAGTCTTTGTCCATTCTTGGCTGCTAAGCTTATTGACCTTAGGTTTAACCGAATCGGCCCCAATATATTTTTGTATCAAATCCATCTGGTCTATAGGTACATATAACTTGTCATTACCCCTATATCCAATGGTTAAATAATCCTTAACCACCCCTTGTATATTTAACTGCTCAATGCCCTCATATATTCCAATTCCATGGTTTTCGTGGACTACAAAATCTCCCACCTTTAAATCGGTAAAATCGATGGTATCCTTCTTAGACTTTTTCTTTGTCCTTCTTCCTTCTTTTGAAGTGCCAAATATCTCTTTATCGGAAATCACAGCCAACTTTAAATCTACATATTCAAAGCCTCCATTTATGCTGCCAGGAGTTATAAACACCTGGCTAGGCTTAATTTCCCTGTTTTCATCTTTAACGAAGCTACACACAAGGCCTAAATCCATTAAAGTGGATTGTAATCTCTTTCCCCTTTCCTCCGTTCCAGAAAAGATTATGACCTTATAATCCCTTTTTCTATAATGTTCTAATTCCTCTTTTAAATAGTCCATATCATTGTAAAAAGGCTGCATGGTCTTAGTTGTAAACTTGATTATATCTTCCGCCTTAAACTGGGAATCATAACCCAATAAAGGAGAGTTGGCTATATGGATTCTTTCATTTATGTGGGCTACTATATCCTCATAGTCATAATTGATATCCTTATGTTCCAAAAGGACTTCTCCCACTTCTAAACACTCGGAATATTTAAATAAGAATCTCTCCTCTATATTTTTAACCCTTTCCTCTATTCTTTTAGGCTCATCTAGAAAAATTATGCTATCCTCTTTAAAGTAATCTAACAGGCTGGATAGATATTCTTCTGGTATGAAGGGAATAACCATATCCATATTGGAAATGTATAATTTCTCTTTTAGTCCACCAACATAGGATAGGAATTTGTCCTCTATCTTTTCCCTTATTTTAGATCCCTTTTCCAACTTCTTGGTAGCCCTTTTTACTCCCCTTTCCATTGCTTCTATTACCTTATCCCTAAAGTCATCCAACAATAATACTTCTCTCACAGGAGGAATATATACGGATTCTACCATTTCCAAGGACCTTTGAGTTATAATATCAAAGCTTCTTATTGAATCTATCTCGTCGTCAAACATCTCAATCCTGTAGGGATTATCGCTATTAGGAGGATAAAAATCTATTATTCCACCTCTAGCACTAAACTGACCAACCCCTTCTACCATAGTTTCCCTTTGGTATCCTCCAGCTATAAGCTTTGAGATCAATTGGTCCAGTTCTATTGTGGTTTCAAGGTCTATTTTGGTGGAATTTTCTTTAAACAGGGTAGGATTCATGAGTTTATTTAAGATACTCTCAATATGGGCTACAACTATAATGGGCTCATCTTTTACTAAGCGGGAAAGTATTTTTAATCTATCATTAGTCCTTTCAGAGCTAATGGCGTCTATCTTGTAAAATATTATATCCCTGTCGGGATATAATTCTATCTTATCTCTTTGGAAGTTTTTAATATCTTCATATATCTTTTCCGCCCTTCTTTCATCATAGGTAAGAATTAAAATCTGCCTATTTAGGTGTTGATTTAGGGCATAACAAAAATGTCCAATGTTGGACTCGATTATTCCATAGGTGGATATAGATTTCTTCTTTTCTACCTTTTCTAATAGTTTTTGATAGGAAGTGAATTCCTTCAAGGGGTCAATAAATATATTTGCCATCTTATCAGCGCTCCTTAAAAACTGCATAGTTCTTAAGCCCAGAAATTACTTTCTGGGCTTATTGTCTTTTTTATTAAATTCATTCATAGCTTTATCAATACCGTCAGCAAGAATGGCTTCCACTGCCATAGCAGCCTTCTCTATTGCCAATTCTATATCCACTCTTTCTTCCTTAGTGAATTTACTTAAGACGAAATCTGCCAGATCTTGTCCTTCTCTTCTATTGCCTATTCCTATCTTTATTCTCGGAAATTCTTCTGACTGAAGGTGATAAATTATGGACTTCAAGCCATTATGAGTTCCTGCACTCCCTTTTTTCCTTATCCTGATAGTTCCGAACTCTATATCTATATCGTCTACTATAACTAGTATATTTTCTATAGGCAACTTATAGAAGTTGACAAGATCCAATACCGCCATGCCACTATTATTCATATAGGTGTGCGGTTTCAATAAAATTACCTTTTTATCAGAAATAAACCCCTCACCATAAACCGATTTAAACTTTATTTTGTTTACCTTAATATTATTCCTACTAGCCAGTAGGTCTATGGTGTTAAAACCGACATTATGCCTGGTATTGGCGTAATTCTTACCTGGATTGCCTAATCCGATTATTGCAAACAATCTATCACCTCTTGGTTAATCGAACAATATACTTACCGATTCATTGGTGTGTATCCTTCTTATGGCTTCAGCAAAGATTGGCGCTATACTTACCACTTCAATCTTATCTATCTTTTTTTCCTCTCCTAAGGGGATTGTATCTGCTACTACGAATTTTTCAATTACGGAGTTCTTTATCCTTTCGATGGCAGGTCCAGATAAAACGGGATGAGTAGCACAAGCATACACGACTTTAGCTCCAAACTTTTTTAATGCTTCAGCTGCTTCAGTTATGGTGCCTGCCGTATCCACTATGTCATCTACCAATATGGCATGTTTGTCTTTTATATCTCCAATTACATTCATCACTTCTGAAACATTGGCCTTAGGACGCCTCTTTTCAATTATGGCTATAGGAAGGTCTAATAAATTTGCAAATTGTCTTGCCCTAGCCACCCCACCTATATCTGGTGAAACCACTACCGTATCGCTGTCTATAATATCCTTGAAATATTCAGCTAGTATTGGAACTCCAGATAGGTGGTCTACTGGCAAATCAAAATAGCCTTGAATTTGTCCGGCATGTAGATCCATGCTCACAACTCTATCGATACCCGCTACAGTTAACAAATCTGCAACCAACTTTGCTGTAATGGGCTCTCTAGCTTTAGTTTTTCTATCCTGCCTAGCATAACCATAATAAGGTATTACAGCATTTATCCTGCCTGCAGAAGCCCTTTTAAAGGCATCTATTAATATCAGTAATTCCATCAGATTATCGTTTACAGGTGAGCAAGTAGGTTGGATTATAAATAAATCATGGCCTCTTACAGTTTCACCAACATCCACGAAAACCTCTCCGTCACTAAACTTACCTACTTCACATTTCCCTAAAGGTATGTCTAGCTCCTTGCAGATATTTTCAGCTAATTCCCTATGAGCGTTACCAGTGAATATCTTGATTTTTTCCTTTTGTAATTTCATTTGTAATTCCTCCTATTAGTTTACTCCCTTTCTTTTAATCCCTTTCTCTCTACCCATCCATCTTTGTTTACCTGCTTTGCCCTTGCAATAGATAGGCATCCCTCTCCTACATCTTCTGTAATAGTAGAACCTGCTGCCACATAACCCCATTTTTTCACAACTACTGGAGCTACTAAATTGGCATTGCTACCAATAAAGGCATTGTCTTCAACTAAGGACCTAGATTTGGAACGGCCATTATAATTAACAAATACTACACCACAACCAATATTCACATTTTTGCCCACATCTGCATCTCCTATGTATGCCAAATGTCCTGCTTTACTATTATCGCCAATTGTGGAATTTTTAACTTCTACGAAGTTACCAATTCTAATATTCTTGCCTAAATGGCTATTTGGCCTTAAATGGGCATAGGGTCCAATTGTACATCCATCGTCCACTGTACTTTCAGTAATGGTAGATGAATATATTTTCACTCCCTTACCAATTTTACTATTTTCAATTCTACAATTTTCCCCTATTATACAATCTTCGCCTATTATGGTCCTGCCAGCTACTATGGCCCCAGGATATATTATACTATCTTTTCCGATAATAACATCTGGTTCTATATAGGTGTTTTCTGGATTTATTATGGTTACCCCATTTTCCATATGCCTATAATTGATTCTATTCCTCATAATCCTTTCACAGAAGGCAAGTTGAACTCTAGAATTAACGCCATGGATCTCGTTAGAATCCTCTATTACATAGGCACCAACCCTTTTACCCTCTTCTTTTAAGATTGTTATCACATCGGTAATATAATATTCACCTTGAGCATTGTCATTTGTAATCTTTCCTAAGGCATCCTTAAGGTCCTTACCCTTAAAGCAATAAATGCCTGAATTAATCTCCTTTATATTCAACTCCTCTTCTGTTGCGTCTTTATGTTCAACTATTTTTAATATATGGCCTTTTTGGTCCCTAATAATTCTACCATAACCTGTCGGATCTTCCAAATGCGCAGTTAAAACTGTACCATCATAGTTATTTTCTTCATGGTAATCTATAAGTTTCTTTATAGTTTCATCCCTTATAAGGGGGGTATCTCCGTAAAGTATAACCACATTGCTGTTATCTTCAATATAGTCCATTGCCTGCATAACTGCATAACCTGTACCATAGGGATATTCTTCACCCATAGGCTGGGTTCTAAAAGCTATATCCCAATCCTTAAATTCATCTTTTACCATATCAGCTAAATGTCCAACTATTACACAGTTCTTCTCTATATTGGCCTTATTGCTAGCTCTTAATACATATTCCAACATAGGTCTACCACAAATCCTATGCAATACTTTAGGAATCTTTGATTTCATTCTTGTACCTTCCCCTGCTGCCAATATAATGGATATATTCATACTAACACCTCTTTTATATTTACTATCAAATATATTTTAACTCATTTGAGATAAAATGCACATAAAAAAATAACTTTTAGCCTTATAATAAATAAAAAAAGTAAAAAAGGCCCTAAGGACCCTTTTTACTCGGCTATTAAAACCTTTTCATATTCTTCAAAAATTGCCTCCTGAATCTTTTGCCTAGTCTCTGCATTAATAGGATGTGCAATATCTCTAAATTCACCATCAGGCATCTTTCTACTAGGCATAGCAACAAATAACCCATTCTGCCCTTCAATTATTTTGATATCATGCACTACAAATTCTTCATCAAAGGTTACAGATACTATTGCCTTCATCTTACCTTCCTCTGTGATCTTTCTAATTCTTACGTCGGTTACTTGCATGGTCAATGTTCACCACCTTCCATAGAAGTCAAAAATATATTCGAATATTCTTTATATTCTCTATTTTTTTCAAAAATCCTTCTTATTCTAGAATATTTTTCAGATTTTAATATTTTAGTTTTTCCACTATATCTTTTTACATTTTTTTGTTATGACCCTTTTGTATTGCCTTTTTATTGTTATAATAATATGATATAATCAAGCAGTGACAAAAATCTAATACTGGAATAAAATAATATTAATACGTAACTTGGTAATAATATTGTAAAGAACTGTTGACTTGATAATATAGGAGGTAAGTGTATGCTTAATTTTTCCATAAATGGTCATCAATACTCCCATATCCATTTTATTGGAATTGGTGGGGTTAGTATGAGTGGGCTGGCAGAAATATTATTAACTGAAAAATATAAGGTGTCTGGTTCCGATATGAATAACAGCTATACAGTGGAAAGGCTAAAAAAATTGGGAGCTGATATATACATAGGCCATGACAAAAAACATGTGGAAGGTGCAGACTTGGTGGTCTATACCGATGCAATTTCCAAGGATAATGTAGAGCTTAATCAAGCTTTAGAAAATAATATACCCACAGTGGATAGAGCTACTTTTCTTGGTGCACTTATGAAAAATTATGAAAACTCCATTGCAGTATCTGGAACCCATGGAAAAACGACTACAACTGGTATGATAGCCACCATATTAAACCGGTCCCTTTTAAAACCAACAATCCTCCTAGGCGGTCAGTTAGATGAAATTGGTGGAAATGTAAAGTTGGGTTCTAAAAAATATCTTGTCACGGAAGCTTGTGAATATAAGGGTAATATCTTAAAATACTATCCCAATATAGCCATTATATTAAATATGGAAGAAGAACATCTAGATTATTTTGAGGATATAGACCATGTGGTAGATACCTTCTCCCGCTATGGTCAAAATATTAAGGAAGATGGATACTTAATCATAAATAGGGATGACCCTAATGCCAGTAGGGTGATTGATAATACTAAGGCAAAAGTAGTTACCTTTGGCTTAAATAATAAATCAGATTTTACTGCTGAAAATATTTCCTTCTCATCTGATGGTTATCCAAGATTTATGCTCAATATAAAAGGTGAGTCCATATATCCGGTGGAATTAAGCGTAATGGGTCTTCATAACGTTTATAATGCTTTAGCCAGTATAGCTACTGGTTATATTTTAGGGTTACCTATTGCTAGCATAATTGATTCTATAAAGGACTATAAGGGTACCAACAGGCGGCTAGAGATGAAAGGAATAATCAATGGCGTAAAGATTGTCGACGATTATGCCCACCATCCTACAGAAATCAAAGCTTCCTTAAAGGCTATAAGAAACCTAGCAAAGAATAAAATCTGGTGCATATTCCAACCCCACACCTACACCAGAACTAAGCTATTATTAAATAACTTTGCTGAATCCTTCTCTGAAGCCGATAAGGTTATAATACCCGATATATACGCGGCCCGGGAAAAGGATAATGGAGTAGTCCACTCTACACATTTAGTAGAAGCCTTAATTAAAAACGGAATAGATGCTGAGTATATCCCATCCTTTGAAGAAATAGAAGAGTATATACTCAAAAATGCAAAAAAAGGAGATGTAGTCGTTACTATGGGCGCAGGAAATATATATTCCATAGGAGATGCCCTGCTTGAACACAGTGAAAAAGAAGCAATATAACCCCCTGATTAAGGGGGTTTTATTATTTAAAAGTATTAAGGAGAGTCCCTCTTTACATTGAAAATTTCCTCTAAAACCTTCTTTACCTCTTCTGAATCATAAATAAAATAGGATAACATCCTCCCTTGAATCCATTTCAATTCCCCTTCTCCTGGTAAAGTCATAAATCTAATATCTTCTGGCTTGATTCCTAGGGCCCTTGTGGAGTAGGAAAGGCCTTCCCATAACCTTATATCCGTTTCTACCTGTTCTAAAACTGTTCTTGCTAATATGGGTAGCCTAAAGGACAGAGCCTTATCTACAAAGGACTTCAAAAATTGCTGCTGAGCCCTAATCCTACCTAGGTCGCCGTCTATGTAACCGCCCTTATTGTTGTTTCCCTGTCTATAGCGTAAAAACCCCAAGGCCTTTTTACCATCTAAAAGCTGTTTCCCTTCTTTTATATCTATTTTTAATGGCGGATTGGCAGTAGGGTCATCATACTTCATATGGAAGGGCACCACCACTTCAACTCCACCAACGGAGTCGATGATTTTTTCCACCCCTTCATAATCCAGTATAATATGATGATGAATTGGCGCCCCTTCTAATATGTAGGATACAGCCCTTTTAACTCCATCCAGACCATGTTGTCCATAAATGGCATTTATCTTCCTGTCTTCAGGCCGGTCAAAACCCTTTCTATGGATATAGGTATCCCGTGGAATGGATATGGCATCCAACTTTTTAGATTTAAAATTAAAGCTTGCAAAGATTATGGTATCCGTCCTGACCTCTTCTAGTCCCAATAGAAGGACATTTAACCTATTGTCATCTTTAAAAGCTTCCGTTAAAGATTTGTAGGTTTTTACTTCAGCATCTTCCTCTTCTTTAGGCTGCTCTCCTTTTTCTCCTAAGCCCCCTCCTATGCTGGTACTGAGCCTCTGGTTATTAAATTTCATATAGGAGTAAGAACCCAGAAAAATAGCAAATATGAAAAAAAAGAAGGACACAATAAAGACTTTCCAAAAGTTTTTCACCGGTTATCCACCTTCCATAAACAGTCTTTTTATATATTGTGTCCAACTTTTTCTATTCTATATCAAATACCAGCTATTCGATTATCTTATCCTTCCTATTTGGAATAATCGAAAAAGCCCTTCTTAGTCTTTCTTCCTAGTAGGCCACCTCTTACCATCTTTCTTAACAATGGATGTGCCCTATATTTAGGATCGCCAAATTCAGTATATAATACATCCATAATGGCTAAGCAGACATCCAATCCCACTAAATCTGCCAAGGCTAATGGTCCCATTGGATGATTTGCCCCTAGCTTCATGGCTTCATCTATATCCTCTGCGCTTGCTATTCCATCAGCTAGTATTCCAACGGCCTCGTTTATCATTGGAATAAGTATTCTATTAACTATAAATCCTGGAGCTTCTTCAACTTCAACTGGAGTTTTACCTAAATCCTTTGATAATTCAATAATCTTATCCTTAACCTCATCTGATGTTCCAATTCCCTTAATAACCTCAACCAACTTCATTACTGGAACTGGATTGAAAAAGTGCATTCCTATAACCCTATCTGGCCTATTGGTACTGCTTGCTATTTCAGTTATTGATAAGGATGAGGTGTTTGTAGCAAGTATGGTTTCTTCCTTACATATTTCATCTAATTTTTTAAAGGTTTCCTTCTTAACATCCATATCCTCAGCTATAGCTTCAATTATTAAATCGCAATCCTTTAAGTCTTCATAATCGGTGGTTATTTCAACTCTATCAAGTATACTGTTTTTATCCTCTTCACTTATCTTTTCCTTTTTAACCAACCTATCTAGGCTTTTTGATACTGAGTTTAAACTTCCCCTTGGGTCTGCTGGGTCAATATTTCTAACCCACATTACTACATCATATCCCTTCTGGGCAAAAATTTGAACTATCCCTGAAGCCATGGTTCCTCTACCTAAAATTCCAATTTTTTTCACCTAAACCCCTCCCAATGACTATTTTAATTTAAAATTCGGTCTACGCTTTTCCAAAAAAGCAGTCATACCCTCTTTTTGGTCCTCAGTTGTAAAGCATAGTCCAAATAAATTCTTTTCAATATCCATGCCGGTTTCCATGTCTGTATCCATTCCCTTATTTATAGCATTTTTAGCTAGTCTAACTGCAATTTGTCCATTAGATGCAATTCTTTCTGCCATCTTCATAGCTTCATCCATTAATTCATCCTCTTTAACTACCTTATTTACCAATCCAATTCTATAAGCTTCCTCTGCATCTATCATATCCCCTGTAAATATTAATTCCTTTGCCCTTCCTAATCCTACTAAGCGGGGTAATCTTTGGCTTCCTCCAAAGCCAGGACAAATTCCAAGGCCTACCTCTGGCTGGCCGAATTTGGCTTTAGTTGATGCTATCCTAATATCACAGCATAAGGCCAATTCACATCCGCCACCTAATGCAAAACCGTTTACTGCAGCTATTACCACCTTTTCCATTAGTTCCATCTTTCTGAATAATTGCAGCCCTTTACTTGCAAATTCCCTGGCCTCAATCATATTCAAGTCCTTCATTTGAGAAATATCTGCCCCTGCCACGAATGCCCTACCTGCTCCTGTAATTATTAAAATATGTACTTCGTCGTCGGCTACAACCATGTCTATCATCTTGTCCAACTCATCTAAAACTTGGGTATTTAACGCATTTAATGCATCAGGCCTATTAATGGTCAATATGCCTATATTGTTTTCTTTTTTAAGCGAAACATATTTAAAATTCAAACCACATCACCCCCCGTTAATTCTTGCGAACTTAACCATATTTTATCAAAATTCACACGATAAAACAACAATAAATTGTTTATTTTTTAACAATTCATTGTGTTAAATGATACTTCTGTTTTATTTATAAAAATAAAATGGTATCAATTGGTTAAATTTGCTTAATTATATGATAAACGCCCTCTTCATTATTAGTATATTCAGATACATTATTCCATTCCCTTAACAGACCCAAATCAGAATTTTTCATTGCTATTCCTATTCCTGCATATTGTAGCATTTCTAAATCATTCAAACTATTTCCTATAGCTAATATAGCATCCCTTCCAATGCCTAAATAGTCTGCAACTATTTTAAGACCTTTTGCCTTTGATACTCCTTTTGGAATAACGTCTATTGAATTTGATACAGATGTGGTAATAGTAACATCTATGTCATTAAGCTTTTTATCAATTACTCCATGTATATCATACTCATAATAAACAATTACCATATTCACATCTTCATCTATATTTTCACTTAGTTTCCCAACTACCTTATAATTTATATTGTTACTTAAAGAAAAAGCTAGAGATTTAGCATCAGGTTCTTTTATATACAAAACATCATCTATATAAACCTTTACATATAGGTCCCTTTCTTCTCCATATTTAATAACCTTTATAGCTTCTGTCAAAGGTATTTTTCTACCAAAGACCTCACCCTTTGGTGGAATAACTACCTTCCCTCCATTATAAGCTATAATGGGCATCTCTACCCCCAGCTTTTTCCTAATAAATTCAGCAGCTCTAAAGGTTCTACCTGTAACTAAAGCAACATAAATTTTCCTACTAATTAAATCTTCGATGGTTTTCTTAGTCCTTACTGATATCTCTAGATTATCATCTAACAATGTACCATCAATATCTAAAGCAACTAACTTAATATTCTTAAAATCATTATTTTTAGTACTCATTTAAAATTCTCCTTTCCTAGCTACGAACATAATTATATTATAAAAAGGGCTGTCAAGTTTCCAACTTAACAGCCTATGTATTCGGTTCTACTAGATATTTAGGTTCCATACCCTCTAATATACTTACCAACCCTTCAACAGCCATAATGCTCATCCTATTGGTTGCATCTATAGTTGATGCACCACAATGAGGAGAAAGGAGTATATTATCCAATTTAAGTAGTTTATTATTTATTGGTGGTTCTGTCTCAAATACATCTAAACCTGCCCCTGCTATTTTTTTATCCTTTAGTGCCCAGTATAATGCCTCTTCATTTATAATTCCACCCCTTGAAGTATTAATCAAAATTGCAGTATCTTTCATAATATCTAGCTCTTTTTTGTCTATAAAATGATACATTTCATCTGTTAAAGGAACATGAATAGAAATAAAATCTGCCCTCTCTAAAAGTGTATTCTTATCTACATATTTCATCCCTATTTTATTTGCAAAATCCCAATCAGGATATATATCATAAGCTAATATTTCCATGTCAAAACCCGTTGCTCTTTTAGCAACACCTTTACCAATAGCTCCTGTTCCTATAATTCCTATGACTTTCCCATATACTTCAGATCCTATTACCTTTTCCCAACGATTTGTTCTAACTATTTCATCAAGTCTTTTTACATTTCTACTTAAGCTAAGCATTAAGGAAAAAGCAAGATCTGCTACGGACTCATTATTAGCACCTGGAGTATACGTTATCTTAATTCCTAGCTTCTCAGCCGCAACCAAATCAATATTATCAAGTCCTACTCCATACTTAGAAACAACTTTAAGTTTTTTCCCTGTTTTAAGTACTTTCTCTGATATCGGATCTAAACCTACTATAATCCCATCTATATCGGGAACAATATTAAGTAATTCTTCTTCTGTATATTGTCTTCCTGATTGATTTCTAATTACTTCATAATTATGTTTTTTTAGTATTTCAAAAGGTACATTACTGGTTTTACCAAAGGATCTTGGAGTTACTAATATTTTTTTACCCATTTTATTATTGTCACTTCCTATTCATAAACTATATTAAAAAAGCTTAATAGGACTTAATAGCATCCTTTAAACTAACCGCCTTAGTATCTGGTACAACTTGAAAGAATACCTCTATACCCTTATTTGCAATTTCTTTTAATACTTCTAGTTCATCAGGTTTTACAGCTACATTAGGTATAACAAATTTGGAATCTTTACCCTTAGCTATTCCTCCAAGGTTTAATCTCTCTATAGGGAGTCCTTTATCAATAGCATCTTTAACAGCTCCAATTGTCTTAAATAAAAGTATTACTCTGTAATCTTCATAATTTTCCTTATTCCAATAGTCTACCGCTTCATCAATGCTTAAAACCTTAATAGTCATTCCTGTATTTGAAGTTGACATCATATAAATATCCTTCATAAATGGGTCTGCTGCTATTGCATCATCTACAACAAATAAAGCATTAGTATTCATTCCTTTTGACCATTTAGTCATTACTTGACCATGAATAAGTCTATCATCTACTCTAGCCAATAAGATTTTTCCCATAAATAATCACTATCCTTTCTAACTAAATTCAAATTTATTAATACCTTCCATACTAGAGTTTATCATTTTTTCTAATAGTTCATCTAATTCAACAAGATCCCTAGATTGAAAAACTTCTATTAGCATAGGCATATTAACACCCGTTACTAACTTAACACTATTATGTTTTTTCAATACATACAGTGCTATATTTGATGGGCTCCCTCCTAAAATGTCTACAAATATTATAGTCTCTTTATCCTCTTTTTCATTTTCAAGAATAATTTTTTCAACTTCATTACGCAAATCGTCTACATTATCCCCTAGTTGAAGACCTAAGGCCTTTGCATCTTCTTGTTCACCCATAATCATTTCAACACTTTTTAATAACTCAATTCCAAACTTACCATGAGTAATAACTAAAACAGCTTTCCTATTCATATGTTCACCGTCTTCCTACTATATTATATCATTGTATATCAAACTACATTAGTAAAGGCTTGGCTGTCTCCCTTCCCCCAATAAAAGATTTCATTCATATAAAATAAACCTCAAAGGAAGAGAGACAATCCAATAATAAGTTTTACCTTATAAACCCACATTTTAGTAGTTCTTCTATAAAATACCTATGGCTGCAAGCACACCCAAAATTAAAGATAATCCTACAAGGGCTTGAGTAATCTTTAATCCCTTCTTACTAAAGTAGAAATACACTCCCAGTACAGTAGCCAATGGTAATAAACCAGGAAGTACTGAATCAAGAATATCTTGAAGAACGAACTCCTTACCTGAAATTGACCATTGTAATGAACTGCTAACTTTAACATAAGAAGCTGCTAGTATGCCCATCATAAAGAGACCTAATACAGATAATCCATCAATAATTTTTCTTATATTTTTACCACCAATAATTTCCGATGCAGCAGAACGACCCAATCTATAACCTAATTTAGTAAAGTAAAATCCATACATATATGTTAATATCACAAATGCAACCCAAGGGAATAATGCACCTAATGCACTACCTCCCTGTGCCCATGGCAATGCAATAGCTATTAAAATATATTGAACCGTACCAGAATCAATAGCATCTCCGATACCCGCCAATGGCCCCATAAGACCTACCTTAGTACTATTTATAACATCTGCGCTAACTGCTTCCTCTTCTTTTCCTTCAGCTAATGCTCTAGCCCTAGCTTCTTCTAAAGAAGCGGTTATTCCTAGAATAGTTCCTCCACCCCATACGGCTTGTGTATTATAAAATTGTGTATGTCGTAAATATGCTTCTTGCAAATCATCCTTATCTTTATATAACTTTCTTAAAATAGGGGTTATTCCCCAAAGAAAAGAAGGAGCTATCATCCTATCGTATGTATGTGGAATTTCGTTAGCATACCACCATCTGAGCCAGCTCCTATGTAAATCTTTATTGGTAATCTTTTCAGGAGCTTTGGTTAAATCAATACTTGTTTTTGCATTATTTTCATTACCCATTCAAACCTTACCTCCCTCTAATTTGATTCTGCACTTTCACTAATAACTAAAATATAGAGATATGCTATTATGGCTCCTACGATTGCAAATGTTACAGTATTGATTCCAAGAGGTTTTAACATTACTGCTGTAAAATACGCTAAAAGGAAGAATACAAGATATTTTGTTTTTCCTATTACTTGTAGTATAAGTGCAATACCTAGAGCTGCAAGGCCTCCTCCAACCGCATCTAATATATGGAATATCCTGCCTCCTGAAAGCGAAGCTGTAAAGTCTGCAATTACAGGCGCCCCATAATATAGTCCTATATACATTGCAGGTACAAATAATGCGAAACTTACAATTGTAGGTAGAATTATAATAGAAAAAGTTAATCCTTTATCGTTCAATTCAGCTGCATACTTGTCAGTTAATCGTACAATAAATGTATTAAGGAAAAATCTAAATTGATAAAGATAACTGCCTAATAGCCCTACCGGTACTGCTACCGCAATAGCCTCTGTAGGTTGCAATCCTGCTAGTATAGCAACAGGCACCGCTATTGCAGTAGCTACTGCTGGTTCACTTGGCATAGCTCCGCCAGGAGCAATCATTCCCATGTAAATCAATTGTATTGAAGCTGTAATTGTCATAGCTGTAGAAACATCTCCCATTACTATACCAACAACTAAACCAGTCATTAAAGGACTAAACCTAAGATTTAATGTTGAATAACCTAGAGCACGTGACTCAACAAGGGCAACCCAAATAGCAATTATTAATGCTTGTATTGAGCTAAGACTAGCTTGTCCCATTTTACTTCCTCCTTATTATAGTTTTACTAATTAATATGTTTGTGTGATTGTGGTTCTCCAAATTTTACCTCCCTTCTATTTATATTACATTTGCATAATAATAAATAATAATGATAATGTTTTCATAAACCTTAAAAAATATTAGGATTCACACAAACATATTATAGTCTCATTATTCTACTCCCAAATAGTATGAAAAACCCCATCCTTATCAATTCTCATATAAGTGTGAGCTCCAAAAAAGTCTCTTTGAGCCTGAATAAGGTTTGCAGGAAGATTTTCTTCAACCATACTAAAAAAGTAATCTAAAGCAGTATTGTGAACAAGGGCAGGTATGTAAAAATCCTTTGCAATATTCGTTATATTTTTAACAGAATCTAATTTATCCATAAGAAATTTTAAAGTTTTTTCATTATTTAGTAAATTTGCATTTTGCTTGTCTTCATCAATTATTTCTCTCAGGAAATCGAGCATCCTTGCTCTTATAATGCATCCACCCTTCCAAATTTTAAGAACTTCAGATATATTGATATCAAAATCGTTTATTTTAGATATTTCCGCCATAATCCATAGTCCTTGGGAAAATAGTATTAAATTTGAAAACAACAATGAATTTTCCAAATCTTTTATAATTTTTTCCTTATCATATTTGGTTTCAACATGTTTTTTAATAATTTTCCTTGAGAGGTTTGTCCTATCTTCTTTGAAATATGAAAGAATACGTCCTTCTACAGCTGCACTTAAAGATGGAGCTGGAATCCCATTATCAAGAGCAGTTTGAACAGTCCATTTGCCAGTCCCTTTCTGTCCGGCTTTATCCAATATAATTTCCACTGTAGGTTTACCAGTTTCTTCATCCATATGTCTCATAATCTTATAGGATATTTCCATAAGAAATGAATTGAGTTCTCCTCCGTTCCATTTTTCAAATACATCCCCTATTTCTTTTGCAGAAAGTTTTAATACTTTTCTTAATATATCATAAACTTCTGCTATTCCCTGCATCATTCCATATTCAATACCATTATGTAGCATTTTTACAAAGTGACCTGCAGAACCATTCCCTATATAAGTACAACACGAACCAGCTTCAGTCTGTGCTGCAATTTTCAATAGTATATCTTCAACTAAATCATAAGCTTCTCTTGACCCTCCTGGCATTAACGAAGGACCATTAAGAGCCCCAGACTCTCCACCAGAGATTCCCATTCCCAGATAAAGTATTCCTGTCTCTTTTAATTCATTAATTCTTCTCGTAGTATCGGGATAATATGTATTTCCTCCATCCATAATAAGGTCTCCTTTATCCAAATGAGGAAGAAGTTTTTTAATCATATTATCTACTGGTTCTCCAGCTTTAACCATTAAAAGAATTTTTCTTGGCTTACTCAATGAGCCAATGAAAGATTCTATATCATAATATGCATGAATATCTTTACCTTTTGCTTCATTATTTACAAAATTCTTTGTTTTTTGAGAAGTCTTATTATAAACGGATACACTATAGCCTTTATTTGCAATATTTAAAGCAATATTTTTCCCCATTACCCCTAGTCCAATTAAACCAATATCTGTCATAAAGTATTCCTCCTACTTTCATAATTAATTATTTTAATAGTTCTTTATTAACAACATTATCAGGATTTTCTCCTTTTACAACTTTCTCAACATCGCTTACAACCTTATCCCCCATCCCGCTTAAGCATTCATATGTATAAGCTGATATATGGGGAGTTATTATTACATTTTTATATGCAAGTAATGGATGATGTTGATCTATTGGTTCTCCTTCGACTACATCTATTCCTAAACCTGCTACTATACCCTCATCTAATGCTTTGATTAAACTTTTTTCATCTATAAGTTCCCCTCTGGCAGTGTTTACTATAAATACTCCCTTTTTCATTAGGGAAAACTCTTTATCCGAAAGTATATGATAGCTATTTTCATCTACAAAAGCATTTAATGAAATTATATCCGAGTTTTTAAGAAGTTCTTCTAAAGAAACAGGCTCTGCTCCTCTTTTTATAATTTCTTCTGAACTAAGGTAAGGATCATACGCAATAAGCTTAGTATTAAATCCATATTTTAATATTTCTCCTACTCTACTTCCAATATTCCCAAAACCTATAATTCCAACAGTTTTTCCTTTTATTTCATAGCCAATCAACTTAGCCCTTTCTTCCCATTTGCCTTCCCTTACCTTTCTCCAAGCAAGTCCTACCTGTCTTATTACAGATGTTAATAAAGCTATTGCATTTTCTGCCACAGCCTCTCTCTCTACAATAGCATCCACTATTGTTACAAAGGTGCCCTTTTCGGTAGCAGCCTCTATATCAATATTGTTATATCCGATTCCATGACGTGCAATTAAAAGTGTTTTATCCTTTTTTTCAAAAAACTCTCTATCATATTGTGCAGTTACACTTGCTATAATAATAGAATATCCCATCAACTTTTCAGCTAACTCTTTTCCTCTTATATCTTTGGAAAACTCAAACCTGTCTACTTCTCCCAACTTCTTTAATCTATCCATATGGCTTGGAAAATATTTCCCAAAACTACTAGAGTTTACAATAGCAATTTTTATAGTCATTTTATCTCTTCCTTTCATTTTAAATATTAAAACTTACTAGAATCATTGTTTCTACTTACCAGCATGCAAATGGATGTAATTTTTTTTATGTTTATGTGTTTTTACGAAAAAAAATTCTTTCTTAGATTATATCCTATCTGAAAATATTTTTCAAGTCCTATTCAAAAAATTTTTCCTTTATATCTTCAGTTTTACATTTTGACTTTTTGATATAAATATCTTATTATAAAAATATCAAAGTAGGAAAGGTGATACTATGACATCTACACCACGTGTATTTATTCAAATAAAATCACAATATAGTAACTTTAATGAAACCGAAAAAAAAATAGCAGATTTTTTTTTAGAAAATCCTCAAGAACTTATATATTCCACAATAAGCCAAGTAGCTGATAAGCTCAAACTTGCAGATTCGACTATATTTCGATTCTGCAAAAAAATAAATTTCAAAGGATTTCATGACCTTAAAATATCTTTAGCTACTGATTTGTCTGGAAATATAAATAATTGCTCCAATAATCAAATTCATGATTCTGACGATGAACCTACTATCATAAATAAAGTATTTAAGTCTAATATATCGGTATTAAAAGATACATTAGCTTCCATTGATTCAACATCTATAGAAAAAGCTGTTAATCTGCTACTAGGAGCGGAACAAATCGTGTTCTACGGAAATGGTGGGTCAGGCATTGTTGCGATGGATGCTCATCACAAATTCTTACGAATTGGCTTAAAAGCTACATCCTATACGGATTACCATATGCAGCTTATGTCCGTTGCCCAGCTTACAGAAAAGGATGTTATAGTGGTGATCTCTCATTCAGGTTCTAATTTATGTATAATGAATGTGTTGGATATAGCCAAAGAAAATGGTACTAAATCCATTGGAATAACTTCTTTTTCCAAATCCCCTATTAATGAAAAAGTAGACATTCCTCTTAATATTATTTCACACGAGACAGAATATAGATTTGAAGCATTTGCTTCTAGAATTGCTCACCTTAGCATAATAGATGTTTTGTATATTTCGACGACCTTAAAGAGGAAAGAGCTATCTGATAATGCTCTTAAAAAAATGAGAGATGCAATTTCTTATACAAAAATATAACTTCCATACCATATATTTCTATATAAGTAAGAATATCATTTGAGCTCATTTATATATTCAAAATATCATTAGATAAAATTATATGATATTTTGTTTTTTATTTCACAAAGATTAGGAGGAGTAAAATGAGAAAGTATCAAATTTTAACTAAAATTGAAGAAGTCGGGGTTGTAGCTGTTGTTAGAGCTAAAAATGGCAAAGAAGCTAGAAAAATTGCATTAGCTTGTATGAATGGTGGTATTAACACCATTGAAATTGCATTTACAGTCCCTCAAGCCCACAAAGTTATTGAAGTATTAACTGAAGAATTTGGAGACAAGTTATTGGTTGGAGCTGGTACAGTTCTTGACAGTCAAACTGCAAGAATAGCAATATTAGCTGGCGCAAAATATATAGTTAGCCCTAGCTTCGATGCTGAAACAGTAAAACTTTGTAATAGGTATCAAATACCTTATATGGCAGGCTGCATGACTATTACTGAAATGGTTAAGGCGATGGAAGCAGGAACTGATGTAATTAAAGTTTTCCCCGGAAGTGTATTTGGTCCTTCCTTTATATCAGCAATTAAAGGCCCTCTTCCCCAGGCAACATTAATGCCAACTGGCGGAATTAATTTAGATAATGTAGACCAATGGATCAAAAATGGTTGTATGGCTGTGGGGATAGGGGGAAACCTTACAAAAGGCTCCAGTGAAGATATAACCAGAGCAGCTAGAGAATTCGTGGCTAGGGTAAAAAAAGCGAGAAATGAGTAGTAAATCTTCTCATTTTGATTAAAGTAAAAAAAGACGGAGAAAAATCTCAGTCTCAGTTTGTAGACAAAATCACGGTTTTCGTCCTTATGAAAACCGTGATTTTTAATAAAATAATAATAAAATTATATAAATTTGTTACAAGACCATGCATACT
>ERZ773359.938-NODE-938-length-41717-cov-6.907014_pt1 | contig 41717 bp, 36 predicted proteins | sample MGYA00374955_ERZ773359 | MGnify/ENA primary metagenome ERZ773359 (study PRJEB29098, sample SAMN04486028) | biogas fermenter metagenome | study: EMG produced TPA metagenomics assembly of the Biogas fermentation microbial communities from Germany - Plant 4 DNA1...
AAAAATTTCTCAAAATTTTTATTATAAACTCTTGACTTTAATTAGCTGGTCTTTTTTCTGTTGCTTTAGCCAAAAAAAGAATAAAGGTTACGCTAAGCATAGCAAGCGAGATTAAAACTGCTGCTTTTATCGCCGTGGTGAAAAACGCAGTGATCAAATAAATGCTTATCAATTCCATAGATGCAATGATTCTTGATATTTTGCGAAATTTTGTTTCTTCATCATCTATAAAAGGTTTGTTTTTATGTTCAATCGGAGCCAGAAGCAATATGACCACAAAAGAAAATGTTCCCGCAATTATTGAGAAAAAAGCGCCCGCTTCAACAGGCAAAAGCCGTGCTGTTATCATCGCAGTCCCATAAATACCCGTAAATATAAGTATGCATGAAACATGAGTCTCGGCATGGTAACCGCCGCAATACATCCTAAGGATGCCGAACATAAGTATAAAGAATATGCTTTCAAGCGCTATACCTGCTATAATGCCAATGGTAAGCACGATTATAATATTAATGACAGTAGAGAACAACGCCACAAATCCATATGTATATATCTCCCGATTTTCATTGTCTATGATTCCCTTCATTAAAAGAAGATCAGTTAACTGTTCAGAAAATCTTTCCAACATAATTCTACCTTCTTCAGAGGTTTTTGGGATCCAATCAGGAATGCTGCATTTTAAGCCGCCTAATTCGGAAAAACTTATTTAGAATTGGCGTTTATTAATTCGCCAATTCTAAATAATGAAGAAAGATAGTAATGGATAAGGTTTAAACAATCATCGTACAGTCTATGGGGGGTAGAGGTTGTACGGTGATAATATCTCTTGTTTATTAAACTACTTGGCAAATAGAGTTCAGATTTCGCAATCTTATGTAAAATATTGTAAAGAATGGTTGTTAAGTCTTGAAAATTAATATACTATATTTAATACCAGCTATGTCATGAAATGTAATAACTGCGGCTTTAAATGTAATGACTGCGTAATTGTGTCATAAATAATAAAACCGGATATAATATCTTGTTATTACATCCGGTTTTATCGAAAAACTATTTATAGTTCTGCTCAAAAACTGTATTCTGCCTGGCAGCGGCAAAGCTGCAGCCACAGTGCCGTTTCAAAGCTGAATGACTATTCCTTATCTTCGCCGAGTGTCAGCTCAACTGTAATATACTTGCCCTGGCTGGCCTCGCCTTTCTGAGGCAATCTGTAGATTGTCAGCTCTACCTTGTCACCTGCTTTATATTTATTTTTTTCTGTTTCTAGCTCTGAAAAGCTCTTGATTTCTACACCGTTAAACTTGGTAATGATATCGCCTGTTTTCACGCCGGCCATAAAAGCGGCACTTAACGGTTCAACCTCATAGACAAGTATCCCTTCCGGCACACCGTTATTCTTTGCAATAGTAGAGTTAAACCTTGTATCGACAACAATACCGATCTTGGGTCTTCCTGCTACATATCCGCTCTTTATAAGGCTTTCAGCAACCTCTACGGCATTATTGGAAGGAATGGCAAACCCTAATCCTTCATATCCGGCGCCGCCGATTTTAGAGGTGTTTATTCCAATTACCTTTCCTTCTGAGTTTAACAGCGCGCCGCCGCTGTTACCGGGATTAATTGCTGCATCTGTCTGAATAAGCTTTAGAACAGTACCGTCATCAAACTCTAATTTGCGGTTCAAACCGCTTATAATGCCTGATGTAACTGTCCCCATGAACTCCAGTCCCGCAGGATTGCCAATGGCAATGGCTTTTTGACCGACCTTCACTTTATCCGAGTCGCCAAACTCCGCTGCCGGCAATTCTGATACGTTTATCTTCAAAACGGCAATATCGGTCTTTGAATCTCTTCCGACAACCGTAGCTTCATAAGGAGTATCGATTTGGTTAGGCAGTATAACTTCAATCTTGGCGTTCGGAGCAATTTTGTTGCTGCTTGACATGGCATTTTCTATCACATGGTTATTGGTTATGATATAACCATCGCTTCTGTAAATTATTCCCGAGCCCTCTCCTGCACTCTGAGTTGAACCAAATAAGAAATCACTCGTTATATAAGTAGTTTTGATACCTACTATTGAAGGACTGACCTTTTCAGCTACAATGGTTTCAGCGGACGTAGTTGTTTCATCCACAATTTTGACCTGTTTTTGACTTACTTGTTGCCCTGAATAAGCGTTTCCTGGCGTATTAGTCGTTTCGCTGTATTTCTGAGGCAGCCCGTAGGTAAAATAAGCTCCCACAATACCTCCTGTTAAAAGCGAGCTTATAAGGGCCACAATCAGCATTGGGGCAATCAGGCTTTTTAATCTTCCTTTCGCAGGCTTTTTATAGCTCTCGTTATAAAATGAAGATGTTTTTAAATCATCATATCTATCCTGATACCTTTGCTGGTAAGAACTTTGATAAGTATAGGCATTATGGCTGGGGTAATAACTGTTTATATAGCCCCATCTGTTGTCTTCCCTGTTCTGGTTTAAATCATTGGTATTGTTGTTATTATCCATGACACCTACTCCTTTCTTTAGTTTATTCTTTATGTACAGCTTAATTATAGTCATAAATTTTTACAAAGATATGAATAAAATGTTAACTTTAGTGTTACCCGGATATTGAAGAGCTACGCAGGCTAAAAGTGAATACTGAACCATGACCTTCATCACTTTCCACCTTTATGTTTTCATTATGTGCGACTATGATATTTCTTACAATGGCAAGACCAAGGCCGACACCTGAGCGATCTTCGCTTCTTGACTTGTCAGCTTTATAAAATCTTTCGAAAATATATGGCAACTCCTCTTTAGGTATACCCTTTCCGTTGTCTTCAACCGAAACGTATACTTTACCTTTTTCAGTATATGTTTTTACCCTTATCTTACCGTTCTCCGGCGTGAATTTGACCGCATTGTGCAACAGATTTATTATAACTCTTTGGATGGCTTCTGAATCAGCATGCACAAACATTCTCTCTGTCTCGAAATCGGCTGTGATTTCAAGTTTTTTTTCAATAAATATTTGTTGAAGGCTTATGACGCATCGTCTTATTAATTCATTAATATCAAAATCCGTCATGTTGAGTGTGACTTCTCCGGCCTGCATTTTGGCAAGATCTAATAAATCATTGACCAAATGCTGCATTCTTCTGGTTTCATCCAAAGCAATGGCAAGATAAGATTCTTGCTTATCATCCGGTATGACACCATCCAAAATCCCTTCAATAAAACCTTTTATTGTTGTAAGTGGAGTTCTAAGCTCATGACTGACATTTCCGATAAAATCCCGTCTCATACGTTCAAGGTTATCCAGTGCGGCAATCATATTGTTGAAGCTTTCGGAAAACTCGGCTATCTCGTCCTTTCCCTTTACATTTATCCTTTCTGAGAATTCGCCTGAAGCCACTCTTCTGGCCACATTTTTCATCTGTTTCAATGGTTTGGTGATGCGTTTCGTTATCAGCGCCACAAACATTATGGCAATAGTACATGCAGCAAATCCGGATATAATAAAAATTATTATTATTGATGTTTTAAGCCTGTATATATTCGGGACTTTCGAATGGATCAGTATGACTCCGTTTGCTTCCATATTATAAGGAGGAATATTACTGATAGTAAAATGCCGGTTTATCGTGACCCAATCAACGCCGGTATCTGCAAAAAGGCCGAAATAATCGCCAATCTCATATTCTACCGGTTGTTTCTGGTATTGGCGCGAGTCGGGCAGCTTAAGCCGGCCTTCCTCTGAGACTTCCAGTTTATCTTTCAAATAGTCCGGGATTTCCGAATAGAAAACAAGTGTACCATCGTCTCCGGCTATCCAAATAAGACAGTCGGTATTATTGGCAAGTGTCTGGATAAAGCTTATGAATAAATAGGGATTGCGGGTATTTTCATTCCTGAGTACCGTGTCCAGCGCATTTATGACCTTTTCGGCGACTAATTGAAGCTGCTCTACTTTTTCTTCGGCCACCATTTTTTTCAGGCTGTAGTTCATGATAAGGCCTGTTAAGGTAAAGCTAATAATAAGAACAGCTATAACCATAAAAAGCACCTTGCCGAACATTGTTCTTATCATTATTTCACCTCAAATTTATAACCGACTCCCCACACAGTTTTTATCTGCCATTTATATTCGCCGGGCTCAAACTTTTCTCTTAATCTTTTTATATGGACATCCACTGTTCTGGTATCTCCATAAAAATCAAAGCCCCATACATTTTCAAGAAGCTGCTCCCTTGTAAACACCTTGTTCGGGTTTGATGCAAGGAAATACAATAATTCCAGCTCTTTTGGAGGCATCTCCAAATCATTGCCGTTTAATTTAACAGTATAGTTGGATTTATTTATTACCAGCCCCGGATAGATTATCTGTTCGGGAGAAGCTTCCTCCTGCCTGCCATAGCGTCTTAGAACCGCTCTGATACGGGCTATCAGTTCTTTTGGCTCGAAGGGCTTGACTATATAGTCATCGGCGCCCAGTTCCAGTCCAAGAACCTTATTAAAGGTCTCATCCTTTGCTGACAACATTATTATCGGAATAGAGCTGATTTTTCTGATCTCACGGCAAACCTCCCAGCCATCCATGCCGGGAAGCATTATGTCAAGTATGACAATGTCAGGAGCTTTTTCTTTAAATAGTTCAACCGCATTGTAACCATCATGGCAGACTGTAACCTGAAAGTTCTCCTTTTCCAGATATATCCTCTGAAGCTCGCAAATATTTACATCATCATCCACTACCATGACATGTGCCCTTGCGTTCATCTTACACCCTATCCTTCTTGCAGAAATTTAAAATATTATTTTCTTATATTTTACCTTAATTAGCAAAGGTCAAACTATATTTGACATCATTATTGCTTATACAATCTGTAAATTCAAGTTTATATAATGAAACCAACGTAAATTTTTTGTGAATTTTTTCAGAGCTTTCAGAAAAACTAAAAAACGGTCCCGTTGCATCGGGACCGTCGGGGCCGTTTTTTACAAATCCATCTTAATATTATTCCCAGCTTACATATTACAGAGCTGATATAATAAAGTTCAGAATAAATAAGAAAGCTGTAATGTACATAATAGGATGTACTTCCTTATACTCACCCTTGAAGACTTTAACTAAAACATAGAATATAAACCCAATGGCTATACCGTTTGTAATGCCGCCGAAGAAAGGCATGCCTACTGCGGTAAAGAATGCAGGAAGTGCTTCGTCAAAATCACCCCATTCAATCTTACCAAAGGAATCCATCATTAGAACACCAACAATAATTAATGCAGGGGCTGTAGCAGCACCGGGAACTATACTGGCCACAGGTGCAAAAACAAGGCAAATTAAGAACATTATTGCAGTAACCAGAGAAGTTAGACCGGTTTTTCCTCCTACTCCTATTCCTGCGGCGCTTTCTACATAAGTAGTAGTATTGGATGTTCCAAGCAACGCTCCAATTGATGTGGCTGTTGAATCAGCAAAGAGCGCTTTATCCATTTTTGATTTAAATCCTTTTCCGCTGAACAGGGCAGCTTCGTCCTTATCATCAAAGATTCCGCTTTTCCTACCAGTTCCAATAAAGGTTCCAATAGTATCAAATGTATCAGAAAGGCTAAATGCGAATATTGTTGTGATAACCAATATCAGCTTTGAAGGATCACTGAAAAGGCCTGCGATATCTAACGCAAAGAAAGTCTGAGAAATATCTGATACCTTATAAGGAGTAGAGCCAAGCGCTGTAACTCCCATCGGGATACCTATCAGTGTAGTTGCGATAATTCCTATCAGGATGGCACCTTTAACCTTAAGAACCATTAGAATTACAATAATAACCAGACCTATCAAGGCAAGCTGTGTACTTGCATCATTAAAAGTTGTCAGGGTTTGACCCGATTCGGTAAACACAACAAACCCTGCGTTCTTAAAGCCAATGTAGGCAATAAATAAGCCTATGCCCCCGCCAATCGCATACTGAAGCGATTTAGGGATAGCCATGATAAGCATTTTTCTGATCTGGGTAACTGTAATAATAATGTTGATCAAACCACAGATAAACACCATTGCCAAAGCTTGTTGCCATGTAAAGCCATTATTCATGGTAACAAAACTGACAAATAAAGCATTGAGTCCCATTCCAGGCGCCTGTGCATAAGGAACGTTAGCAACCAAACCCATAATAAGAGTACCAATAACGGCTGCTAAAATAGTTGCAACATACACTCCGCCTGCAGGCATTCCGTTAGCACCGCTTAATATTTGCGGGTTGACAAAGATAATGTAGGCCATAGTAACAAATGTTGTCAGCCCCGCAACAATCTCGGTTCTGACATTTGTCCCGTTTTCCTTTAACTGGAACTGTTTTTCAAGAAAGTTCATTGGTTTTTTCCCTCCTGCAATTTTATTAATCCTTTTCCAATACTGTGAGCCAATAGGCGAATATACTAAGTCTCCAAGTGCACAGTTTAAACTTAGAACCAAATTCACTTTTTGATCTTGTATAATTCGTCTGATTGCCATCCAGTCAGGGTCTAAGGAATAATACTAAGGTGAAATCAAAAATTATAAAATCATTCTATCATACAGAAATATAGAATCAAGTGGATTATAATAAAATTGATAGAAATCGCCATTTTTTTGTATGCAAACATTTTTCGTGAAGGATATCGAATCAGCTATAAAGAATACCTATAACTTTTTCCTGTATTCGACCAGGCAGAAGCTTTTTTAAAAACAGCACCAATTTATACTGAAACCCGACTGCGACACGAACAGGAGGATTTTTCTTTTTTATCATTTTATAGATAGTGCTGGCTACACAAAAAGGAGAAGCACCGTTCTGTTCATCCTTCTCCATACGTGACAATGATTTTTTGAACCTTATGTAATAAGGAGAGTCCTCACCAGCATTTTTTGCCACAATACGACTCTTGGTAAAATCCGTCTTGGTATCTCCCGGCTCAACCAGGCACGCTTTTATCCCAAAAGGCGCAATTTCGTGCCTCAAAGCTTCAATCAGACCTTCCACGGCAAATTTGCTGGCGCTGTAATGAGCCTGATATGGTATGGAGATTACACCTGCTACTGAGCTTATGGCTATGATCTTTCCGTATCCCTGTTTTCTCATATAAGGAATCACGGCTTTTATCATTCTCAAGGTTCCGAAGAAATTCACATCAACCTGTAAAGCCGCCTCGGATAATGAAACATCCTCAACTGAGCCGGCAATGCCAATGCCTGCATTGCTGATTAAAACATCTACATGCCCTTCTTTGGATATAATATTATCCACGGCGGTCTTAACAGAATCTTCACATGTAACGTCCAGGTTTATCATACGTATAAATCCGCCGCTTTGTAAGTCTTCAGCGGCATTAACATCAATATTTCCCGTAACTTTTCTGGATGTGCCGTATACATGAAAACCCTTTTTCATAAGGTGTTCTGCCGTTGCCTTGCCTATCCCCGCAGATGCACCGGTAATAATGACCGTTTTCGTTTCCATTTTGCTACCCCCGTAACCGTTGATTTATTAAAACTTTTCTACTCAATGTATCTCTTTTTTATTGTATAACAAATTATTGTATTATATAAAGCAGGAAACCCGGCAGAAATTCTTCAATTAACTTTGGGCTATTAAAAGATTAAATAATACTAGATATTTAATATTAATATGATACAATAAAATAGTATTATTATGATGCTGGTAATATAATCAGGTCATAAAATAATTTCCTTAATTATTAAAGGGGATGTCGAGATGGATTTATTTACGAAATGCTATGAGTTTACACAAGTAAAAGAAGCTGTAGAGGCAGGTATCTATCCTTATTTCCATGCCCTTCAATCAGGTCAGGACACCGTTGTAACAATGGAAGGACACAGAACCATCATGATCGGGTCCAACAATTATTTGGGTCTGACCTCGGATCCAAGAGTTAAAGAAGCAGCTATAAAAGCTGTCGAAAAGTATGGTTCCGGCTGCAGCGGGTCCAGATTTCTAAATGGCACACTGGACTTGCATATCGAACTTGAAAACGCATTAGCTGAGTTTTTGCACAAAGAAGCCTGCATTACTTTCAGTACCGGCTTTCAGTCCAATTTGGGAATAATCTCGGCTATCGCGGGTCGTAATGACGTAATTCTGTGTGATAAAGAAAATCATGCCAGTATCTATGATGCATGCCGCTTAAGCTATGCTACAATGATCCGTTATAAGCACAGCGATATGGAAGACCTGGAAAAGGCCTTGAAGGAAATCCCGGAATCAAAAGGAATTCTTATTGTAACAGACGGTGTTTTCAGTATGGGCGGAGAAATCTGCAAACTTCCGGAAATAGTCGAGCTGGCCAAAAAATACGGTGCCCGTATTATGATTGATGACGCTCACGGTCTTGGCGTTCTGGGTGAAAATGGCCGTGGCACTGCCGAATATTTCGGGCTGGAGGATGAAGTTGATATACTTATGGGAACCTTCTCGAAATCGCTTGCCAGCCTTGGAGGATATATGGCTGCCAGTGCTGAGGTTATATCCTATGTCAAGCACACATCCCGTCCTTTTATTTTCAGCGCGTCTATTCCGCCTGCAAATGCGGCTTCTGCTCTCTGCGCTCTGAATATTCTGAAAAAAGAGCCTCAGAGAGTCCGACAGCTTAATGAAATAGCCGATTATATGAGAGGGCTTTTAAGAGAAAGAAACATTCCTCTTAAAGAAACCCAAACCCCCATAATTCCCATTATGACGTATGATGACACCAGAACATTCGTACTCTGCAGGGAACTGCTTAATGAGGGAGTATATGTAAATCCTGTTATTTCCCCGGCTGTCCCCCAGGGTTACAGCATGATCAGAACCAGTTATACCGCAACCCACACCAGGGAGCTTATGGATGAAGCTGCGGATATCTTTGCCAAAGTGTTTTCCAGATTTTAATATAATACATATAATACACGAGAGGCCGTTTCAATAAGAAACGGCCTCTCGTGTATATCTGTTACAATTGTTTAACCTCTAAGTTGAGCTAAACAATCGTTACAAATATTCTTTCCCTTATAAACCGTGATGTCTTTAGCGCTGTCGCAGAAAATACAAGCTGGCTCATATTTTCTTAAGATAATGGTTGCTCCGTCAACATATATTTCAAGAGCATCCTTTTCAGCAATATCAAGAGTTCTTCTGAGCTCAATGGGCAGAACTACCCTACCGAGCTCGTCAACTTTTCTGACGATTCCGGTTGATTTCACCAAACTTCCCCCCTAGATTTTTTATATAAGTCATAATACCATATAATTCAAGGACAGGTCAACATAATATATCACTTAATTTACGATTTTTGCTAAATTATGCTTGAAAAGTATTCATATTTCAATCCCTTTCCTGAATAAGAAAATATGTCTTTAATACCATATTCGGAAAGGGAAATCAGTACTTCTTTCCTCATTCTATATCATTTTAAATTGATAGCTTAAATATTCAGTATTACAAATCAGGTGGATTATTAGAATATCTATATGATGGTACAAACCAGTTTTTTCATCATAAAGGTAACCAAGCAGGACGGAAAAGTATTTATATTTCACTTTCCTTTATGAATAAAAAAATATATTTACTATATTTATTTAGAGAGGGAATTTATTTAATATCGGATTGATTCTATGCTGAATGCAATTTGGGTTATTATGATTTTTGCCGGCGTCATAACGGGGATTTTTACCGGCAGGATGGGTGAAATATCTGACGCAGTTTTAGAAAGCTGCATAAATTCAGTAAATCTTGTGATTACAATGCTGGGATCCATGTGTCTTTGGTCGGGTCTTATGAAAGCAGCGCAAAAAGCGGGCCTTGTAAACAGCCTTGCAAAGCTGCTTAAAGAAGTTTTCAGATTTCTTTTCCCCGGCGTACCCAAGGATCATCCTGCAAACGGAGCTATCGCCATGAGTATAAGCGCGGATCTTCTAGGTCTGGGCAATGCGGCGACCCCCTTGGGTATTATGGCTATGAAGGAGCTTTCAAAGGTTAATAAAGACTCACCCGTAGCAAGCAATGCGATGGTAATGTTCGGCGTTGTTAATGCCGCCTGTATTCAACTCATCCCTTCAACTGTTCTTATCATACGCCAACAGGCAGGTTCTTCAAATCCGTCATCGGTTATACCATGTATTTGGGTGGCATCATTTATTTCTTTGGTTTCAGGAATTACAGCGGCGAAATTCTTAGAAAAATTTAACTTACGGAAGGGATGATTCAGATGAGTATCATTTCAAATTTTTCAATTCCCGTAGTAATCCTGATAATCGTATTGAACGCTTATCTTAAAGGCGTTCCTGTTTTTGACGTATTTATTGAGGGAGCGAGGGAAGGTGCAAAAACTGCGTTTAATATCCTTCCTACCATGGTGGGGATTATAGCGGCGGTTTCCATATTAAACGCATCAGGTCTTATTGATATTTTAACAGGCCTGATTTCAAAACCTTTAGATTTAATCGGCATACCCTCAGAAACCGCTCCGATCCTTTTAATCCGTCCGTTTTCCGGAAGTGCTTCTTTGGGATTATTCAGTGAGCAAATCAAAGCTTATGGAGCGGATACATATATAGGAAGAGTATTGTCTACTATCATGGGTTCCAGCGAAACCGTATTTTATACCATTGCAGTTTACTTTGGCGCTACAAGGGTAAAGGATACCCGCCATGCCGTGGCGGCATCCCTGATTTCTTCCTACATGGGAATGCTGGCGTCAATATATATATGCAAGATACTTTGATAAACCTTGTATATTCCTGGTATCAAGAATGCTAGCGAAGGATCATCACTTTACCAAAAAAGATCCTTCGACTCCGCTGCGCTTCGCTCAGGATGACATCGCTAGGCGGGTGCAAGGTTTCTCATGGAGATAAGCCGGTTTGCTTCATCCTTCCACTTCTCATTTCAAGCCAAGCACCTTTTTCCCCTTTCGCAATATGATAGTAATGCAAGTAAAAACGCCTCTTTTGGGAGGTTGTTTCCAAAGAGGAGGGCACTTATGTCAAAGAACATCGTTGATATTCAGAGTGTGGGTATGAAATACCAATCCATAAACGGCGAAATACCCGCAATTGAAAATATCAGCTTTTCTGTTGAAAAGGGGAGTTTTGTCAGCCTTGTAGGTCCCAGCGGCTGCGGGAAATCCACCTTGCTTTCTATTATTTCAGGTTTATTAAAGCCATCCAGCGGCAAGGTGTTTATAGATGGCGAAGAGGTGACCAAAACCTCTGACAAGGTAGGATATATGCTTCAGAAAGATTATCTTTTTGACTGGCGGACCATATATCAAAATGTGATTCTCGGTTTGGAAATCAGAAAGATCCTGACCCCTGAAAATAAAGATTTTGTCCTTAATCTTTTAAAAACTTACGGACTTTATGATTTTAAGGATAAATACCCCAGCCAACTGTCGGGAGGAATGCGGCAGCGGGCTGCACTTATCAGGACCCTTGCGGTTAAGCCGGAAATACTTCTTTTGGATGAAGCCTTTTCAGCATTGGATTATCAAACTCGTCTGGCTGTTACCGAAGACATATACAGCATCATAAAAAGCGAAAACAAGACGGCAATTATGGTCACTCATGATATCTCCGAAAGCATCAGTATGGCGGACTGGGTAGTGGTGCTTTCAAAACGGCCTGCAGTTATAAGGAATATTCATCGAATCGTGTTCGACTGTCCAAAGAGAACACCACTTAAATGTCGTGAACACCCCAGCTTTCGCGAATATTTCAATCTTATATGGAAGGAGCTGGATGTACATGTCTAAAGTTATTGATAATTTATCTGCAGAGAGAAGAGCCTATTTAAAAAAAATGAAAATCAGAAGAACTGCCACATGGATAATCCGGCTGTTAATCGTCGTTTTGCTCTTTGCTTTCTGGGAGATCGCCGGCAATCTAAAACTCATAGATTCGTTTGTGACAAGCCAGCCTTCCAGAATGGTCAAAACCCTTGTTAACCTTTATACAGATGGAAATCTTTTATTACATATAGGAGTCACATGCCTTGAAACGGTGGCCGGCTTTATTATAGGAACCATACTTGGCATAATTGTGGCAACAGTCTTATGGTGGTCGGAGTTTACTTCCCATGTTCTTGAACCGTATTTGGTAGTATTGAACAGTCTTCCTAAAGTAGCGTTAGGTCCTATTTTCATCATCTGGATTGGCGCAGGACCCGCCGCCATAATCGCCATGGCATTGGCAATATCATTGATCGTAACTATTTTGGAAGTTTTGAACGCTTTCTTGCAGACTGATCAGGATAAGATTAAACTGGTTGAGACTTTCGGAGCAAATCGGATGCAGGTATTCATCAAGGTTGTTTTCCCTTCAAACATTCCTGCCATGATAAATGCTTTAAAGGTCAATGTGGGATTGTCATGGGTCGGTGTAATAACAGGTGAATTCCTTGTATCCAAAGCCGGTCTGGGATACCTGATCGTATACGGAGGACAGGTATTTCAGCTTGACCTTGTTATGACCAGTGTAATAATCCTGGCTGCTGCTGCGGCCTTAATGTACCAGGGGGTGGTATTGCTGCAAAAAAAGCTTTCCGGGGGATGGTTCGACCAACAACCTTAGACCCTGCACAAAATATTCTATATAGGAGGGTTATTCTATGAAAAAGATGGGGGTTATACTTGTTGCCATACTAATGCTGACGTCTTTGATTCTCTGTTCCTGCGGAAAAGACACAAAGGAGAAAATTACCTTGAACGAAGTTACAAGATCGGTTTTCTATGCGCCTCAATACGTTGCAATAAACCAGGGATTTTTTGAAGAGGAAGGCATTAAACTTGAAGTAACCACCGGCCAGGGCGCGGATAAAGTAATGACTGCAGTAATTTCCGGGCAGGCGGATATCGGTTTTTCAGGTCCCGAAGCATGTATTTACGTGTATAACGAAGGTAAAGAAGATTATGCGGTAGTATTCGCCCAACTAACCAAAAGAGACGGTTCGTTTTTAGTCGGAAGACAGCCGGAACCCGACTTTAAATGGGAGAACCTGAAAGGCAAATACATCATTGGCGGCAGAAAAGGCGGCGTGCCTGAAATGACACTGGAATATGTACTCAGGAAACATAATCTTGAACCAAATGTAGATCTGACTGTTGACACCAGTGTCCAGTTTGCTGTAATGGCAGGAGCGTTTACCGGGGGAACAGGAGATTATGTAGCACTTTTTGAACCGACAGCCACAATGCTTGAAAAAGAAGGCAAGGGTTACGTTTTGGCATCTATAGGCCAGGAAAGCGGCGAAATTCCCTATACCGCCTATTATGCCAAGAAGAGCTTTATAGAAAAGAACGGAGATTTGATCCAGCGGTTCACCAATGCCATATATAAAGGACAAAAATGGGTGGATTCCCACAGCCCGAGAGAAATTGCCGAAGCTTTAAAGGATTTCTTCCCGGATACTGATATTGACACCCTGGAGAATGTTGCAAAGCGCTATAAGGATATTGATGCATGGAACAAGGATCCTGTCATGAAAGAATCATCACTGGAACTTCTGCAGGTTGTTATGGAAGAGGCAAAGGTTCTGGATAAACGCGCTCCCTATGACAAGATTGTAACCACTGAATTTGCCGAAAGAGCAATAGAAAAAATCAAATAGCCTTATATACGCGGTCTTCTTATCGGCACCACTCTCTTGTCCGATATAATCCGGGCAAAAGGAGTGGTGTTTTATACTCAAAATAAATACATATGAAGGATCAGAAATATGCCATACTTCTGTCATATTGATGTAGTATACTTAAAATTAAGAGCTTAACCGGTTATTCAAAGTTTTCAACTGACCCGATGATAGCAAAGATATAAGTCTTTTATTCGAAAAGTGATTTAATAATTCGTGATACGGATATTTTAAAAGAAATATCAGGACATTCTCCGGTACTGATAAAAATAACCATTACAACTGCCGATGATGACTTTTGCGGGAAGATCGAACCTAATGCGGCTCCATCATCCAAAAGATTCGAAGCAATAAGGGAACTTTCTGAGCAGGGTATTTTTACGGGAATTCTAATGATGCCAGTTCTCCCGTTTATAGAGGATACCGAAGACAATATCACCAGTATTACGGAGCTGGCCAAAAAAAGCGGGGCCAGGTTCTTTTATCCTGCTTTTGGGGTAACTTTAAGGCAGAATCAAAGGGACTGGTATTATAAAAAACTTGACGAACTGTTTCCTTCAATAAAAGATAAATATATAAAACACTATGGAAATTCTTACGAATGCAGATCTCCAAAGGCAAAAGAATTATTTGAGCTTTTCAGGGAAAAATGCGAAAAACTCGGGATCCTATACAAAATGAACGATATTATAAACGAATACAAAAAGCCATACCAGATAGAACAAATATCATTGTTCTGAGCAAAAATTAAAAAGTAAAAAAATCACCTCATAACTTAAGATCGTTGAGGTGATTTTTGTTTGCTGCGCTTTTTTCTGTCTCAGCAAAACAATGTGGCCCATTTTCTTGCTATCATGCCGAAAATCAGGCCAAAAGTGCATTTTTGTGAATCCTTGGCGGCAACGATATCTATTGATGCCAGTATTTCACCTTCCAGTTCAATATTCAGAACACCTACGGCCTGACCCGTTTTCACGGGGGCATTAATAATCTCAGGCATTTCTATTCTTTCCGTAATTTTGCCCTTACTGCCCTTTCTGACCACCACCACGGCATTATCGGAGAAAATTACCGGTATCTCGGTCACTGTACCTTTTTTTACCCTTATTGTTCCGGCATCCATTTCCTTTTTTTCAATCCTGGCGCTTTCCCAATTACTGAAGGCAAAGTCCAGGAGTCTGGCTGTTTCCGAGAACCTGTGATCATTCGAGTCCGAACCCAATATCACCGAAATAAATTTGGTTCCGTCCCGCTCTGCCGATGCTGAAAGGCAAAAGCCCGCCTTGTTGGTAAAGCCTGTTTTCAGTCCCGTAGTCCCTCTATACCGCTTAACCAGTTTGTTTGTATTGTCCAAATCAAATTTGCCGTCCCGGAAGGTGTCATGCCATATCGTCGTATAATGCACTATTTTAGGATGCCTGATAAGCAATTCCCTTGACATGATCGCAACATCATAAGCCGTGCTGTAATGTCCTTCATCTGTAAGACCCGTACAATCCAGGAACATGGTGTTTTTCATTTTAAGTTCCTGGGCTTTTTGATTCATCATTGCCACAAAGGCTTCTTCGCTTCCTGCTACTGCTTCGGCAAGAGCTACGGAAGCGTCATTGGCCGAATGCACCGCCACAGCCTTTAAAAGCTCCTCCACCGTAAAGATTTCGCCTTCCTTGAGATAAACCTGTGAGCCGCCCATTTGCGCGGCATTGGCAGATACTGTTGTTTTCTGCTTAAGGTCTAATTTCCCTGAATCAACTGCTTCCATGACCAACAGCATTGTCATGATTTTTGTTATGCTGGCAATTGGCAACGGCTCGTGTTCATTAAAAGAGAATAAAACTGTTCCTGTATCCGCTTCAATCAATATAGCTGCTTTTGCATTAACATTAAACTGCGGAGTCGCTTTTGAAGTCTCTTCTTCCTGGGTTGAGGCATCTTCGGAGTTATCTTCCGGAGATTCGATCGTCATAATGGAAATTTCGGAATCATATGTACCTGTGAGAGCATCGGGATCATCAGCAAAGGCTGTCATGCCGGATGCTAAACAAATCACCAGTATCAATGATAAAATAAACCTGCACTTACCTTTCATAGATATCACTCCATAGACTTATCCATAAAAACTATATGCAGGCTTATCTGGGTTATTCGATTTTTAAACATTTTATTGAATAATATCAATTATCAACGGGGTTTCGGGAGGTTTCTCACTGCTTATTACAACTGCTTGTTCCAGTTGATTGACCGATTCTTTAAACAGGGATTGAGAATTGGCATGAAGTATCATTATGGGCTCTCCTGCCTCCACCATATCTCCCGTTTTTTTCAGCAGCGTAATCCCGGCAGACGGGTCAACAGAATCTTCCTTGGTTGCCCTGCCAGCGCCCAGCAGCATGGATGCCACGCCTAATTTATCCGAGATGATTGCTGAGATATACCCTTTTGAAGCCGCTTTATACTCAACAGTATATTTAGCCGAAGGCAGAAGGTCCGGATCATCCGCAACTTTTTCATTTCCATGCTGAGCTTTGATCATTTGCTTAAATTTCATAAGAGCACTGCCATCACGGATGGTTCCTCCAGCCAGTTGCGCACATTTTTCAAAGTCGCCCATTCCGGCAAGTTCCAGCATTTTTGCCGCCAGGGTTATACAAACCGTTGTTATATCATCGGGTCCATGACCTGAAAGCACTTCAATGGCTTCTCTTACCTCCAAAGCATTGCCGACGGCATTACCCAGAGGACGGTTCATATCGGTTATTACCGCCACGGTCTTGCGTTTGGCTCCCTTACCGATTTCCACCATGGCTTTTGCCAGTTTTCGCGCATCCTCTGCGGTCTTCATAAAGGCGCCGCTTCCCGCCTTAACGTCCAGCACAATGGCATCCGCTCCGGCAGCCAGCTTTTTACTCATGATACTGGATGCAATGAGCGGTATGCTGTCAACCGTACCAGTTACATCCCTGAGTGCATAAAGCTTTTTATCGGCCGGGACCAGATTGCCCGTCTGCCCTGCCACAGCAAGGCCTATATCCTTAACGATCCTGATAAATTCCTCCTGGGTAAGCTGGGTATTAAATCCGGGTATTGATTCAAGCTTATCAATGGTGCCGCCGGTATGACCCAGCCCTCTGCCGCTCATTTTGGCTATCGGAACTCCCAGTGCCGCAACCATTGGACCCAGGATCAGCGTGGTCTTATCCCCTACACCGCCGGTACTGTGCTTATCAACTTTAACTTTTGGTATCTGAGAAAGATCTACGGTATCACCGGAAGATGCCATCGCAAGTGTGAGATTCAGGGTTTCCTCATCGTCCATACCCTTTAAACAGATGGCCATCAATAAGGCACTGGCCTGGTAATCCGGAATCGAGCCGTCGGTTATTCCTTTAACGAAAAACTCGATTTCTTCTTTGGAAAGCTTTATACCTTCCTTTTTTTTGATGATAATGTCAACCATTCTCATATAACTCAACCTTCCTTATCAATTATTTTGAAGTTGGCTTATTTGGCAGGAAAAAACCTTGCACCCGACTTTTCTTTATTAACTATAATATCCGTCCCTGTGGTTATATTTGTATTTCTTCCAGGAAACTCTTGCCCTCAATCTCAGCCTTGATGCCCAAATACTCTGCAACTGTTGCGGCTATGTCGGAAAAGCTGTTACGTGTATAAAGGTTCACTCCTTTTTTGATTGGCTTTCCATAAATCAAAAGAGGTACATATTCTCTTGAATGATCGGTACTCTCGGTTGATGGGTCACATCCGTGATCAGCAGTAATAATTAATATATCGTCATTTTTCATGGCCCCGGTTATTTCCGGAAGGCATCTGTCAAAATCCTCTATTGCCCGTGCATATCCTTCAACATCATTCCGGTGCCCGTAAAGCATGTCAAAATCCACAAGATTGGTAAAAAGGATCCCTGGAAAATCTTCTTTTATCCATTCGATGGTACGGTCTATACCTTCGGAGTTCCCCTTAATGTGGACCGCGTGTGTAATGCCTTGCCCTGCAAAGATATCTTCGATCTTCCCTACGGCCCGTACCTGTAAGCCCTGTTCTTTTGCGAAATCAAGCACGGTTTTTCTGACAGGCTTTAAAGAAAAATCCCGCCTGTTTTTAGTCCTTATAAAACTTCCCGGCTGCCCTACAAAAGGCCGGGCTATTACTCGACCTACTCCATGTTTTCCCGTTAATATGCTTCTGGCTTTTTCACACATCTTATAAAGCTGTTCTATTGGGATTATTTCTTCATGAGCGGCAATCTGGAAAACACTGTCCGCAGAGGTATATACAATGGGATACCCGGTTTTCATGTGTTCTTTCCCAAGTTTCTCAATAATAGCCGTCCCGGAGGCGGGATAATTACCTATGCATTTTCTGCCTATAGCCTTTTCAAAAGCGCTGATAACTTCATCGGGAAATCCATCGGGATAGGTAGGGAAAGGGTTGTCCAAAATAATCCCGGCAATTTCCCAATGCCCTGTGGTAGTATCTTTACCCTTGGACAGTTCACCTAATCGTCCCATTGAACCCATAGGGTTCCATGTCTTTTCTATATAATCCACCCCTTCAATATGGCCTAACCCCAAACTTATTAAATTCTCCAGCTTAAACCAGGGTTGGTTTTGCATTGCGGCAGCTATATGTCCAAGGGTATTGCTTCCGACGTCCCCATAAGCTCCGGCGTCCGGCAGCTCCCCTATCCCCAGGCTGTCTAAAACTATAATAATAACTCTTTTCACTTTTTGCTTCCTCCGCTGTTTTATTTATAGAATTCTTTATTTACATTTATCTATTATACGCTATTTTTTATTTATCACCTGTCAACAGCTATAAAACACAGTATTTGCTTTAAAAATATAATCTGCCCTTTCAAGCATGATCAAAGCTTGTCGGTATCATGAATCATGTGATAAGCTGTTAAGGGTGGTGACGGAATTTGTATTTAGCCCTTCTGATAATCTCCCTGTTTATTATAATGGTACTGCAGGCGGGATATTTGAAATGCGAATTTATAAAAATGCCACAGAAAAATTTGAACATAAGAATTGCCCTGATTTCTGATGTTCATATGGGACTTCTTTTGGTTTCCGCAGGTCGCGCTGCAAAAGCCGTATGGAAAAACAGTCCTGATTTGATCATTATAGCCGGAGACATTATTGATAAGGAAGAACATATCTATTCCTTCTCTCGCTGGATAAAAAAAGTTGCGGGGAATATCCCGGTTTTTGCTGTCCTGGGAAATCATGACCACTCCTGTTTCAGAAAAAGGCCAAAATCTAAAGATATTTTTATGTTTAATTTAAAAAGCATGGGACTAAAGTTATTGATAAATGAAGCGGCTGTTTTCAGGAAAAACGGAAAAATTATAAATCTCATCGGCATAGATGATTATAAACATGGCAAGCCCGATAAGAAACTTGCCCTGTCAAAAAAAGATCCTTCTGCGGATATGACCGTCGCCATCAGTCATAATCCTGATCTTGCATTATCATTATTGCCGGGAGAAGTTGACCTTCTGTTGTCGGGCCATTTTCACGGCGGCCAGATCTGGATGCCTTTTGGGTTGGAATACAAGGTCTTAAGAAAAGATGTAACCTGCAGAAAAGGTTACCGTAAAGGTCTTCATATAATTAACGGCACCCCGGTTTATATAAGCCGCGGGATAGGAAATGTCATCTTTCCTTTCAGGCTAGGTTCCCTCCCCGAGATTACTTTTATTGATATCTAGGTTTTAATTTCATCCGCAATTTCCTTAATACTGTCAATAGTATATTGAATTTCGTCCGGGGTGTTAAAATATCCCAAACTAAGCCTTACCAAGCCGGTTTTCTCTGTTCCCAGCGCTTTGTGGGCCAAGGGCGCGCAGTGGAAACCGGCTCTTGCCGCAATATGATATCTTGAATCCAGGATTTCGGCAATTTCGGAAGAATCCATCCCATTGATTATAAAAGCAATTATCCCGCTGTTTTTATGATTTTCCGCAGTTGAATACAGCTTTATTTTTCTGTGTACGGCCAGACCTTCATAAAGCTTCGCAAGAAGAAGTTCTTTTCTTTTTAGAATATTATTTGTTCCGGTTTTGAGAATAAACTCGATCCCAGCGCCCAATCCTACGATTCCAGGGGTGTTTATTGTCCCGCATTCCACAACGTCCGGCATAAAAAGCGGCTGGACCGTCTCGAACGAGCGGCTTCCCGTACCCCCTTGCATAATTGGCTTTATGTTGATCCCCTCTCTTACGTACAATCCTCCTGTCCCTTGTGGTCCCATCAGGCTTTTATGTCCTGGAAACGCCAGCATGGAAATATTCATCGTTTTTACATTCAATGGCAGTACGCCGGCTCCCTGGGCACCGTCAATCAAATAAATGATTCCCTTGCTTTCTGCAATTTCCCCGATATCCTCGTACGGCATAATAGTGCCGGTCACATTTGATGACATCGTCAACGCAATCAGCCTGGTATTAGCCCTTACAGCCCTGGAAACGGCATAAGCGTCTATAGCCCCGAATGAGTTGTAGGGCATAATAACGGTATAATCTATCAATCCCCTTCTTTTAAGCTCATACAGGGGCCTTAAAACCGAGTTATGATCCATTGCGGTGGTAATGACATGGTCGCCTTTTTTAAGAACGCCTTGAATGGCTATATTCAGGGCATGGGTACAGTTGGCGGTAAATCCTATCCTCAGAGGGTTGTCAATATTAATTAGGCTGGCTGCAGCCTCTCTTGTTTTCATTACCCAATTGGCAGATTCTCTGGCCATCTCATGGGATGACCGTCCGGGATTTGCGCATGATTCTCTTATAAACTGGTTCATTCTGTCATAAACTTCTACAGGCTTAGGATATGAAGTCGCCGCATTATCTAAATAGTACATCAAATACCTCTTGTCTAAAGCTCATATACTATGATATGCAGGTAGACAAGTTTAAGTGTCCCGGCCTGATTACTGCCTTAATTTCAGCTGGAACAGTTTCTCCCGTACCTTCTTGATATCAAGATAGAAGTCGGCCTTCTTGCTGTAGTCCCTCAATACCGCCGCTGGATGATATGTAGGCATTATCAGTATTTTCCCCTGTTTATCTATCCATTTGCCGCGGATTTCGGTAATCTTGACATCGTGATCTATTATAGCCCTGGCAGCGGTCGAGCCAAGGCAAACCACTATTGACGGCTTTATCGCGCTGAACTGGTATCTCAGCCAGGGCATGCAGGCATCAATCTCATCCTTTGTCGGGACACGGTTATTGGGAGGACGGCATTTAACGACATTCGCAATATAATAATCTTCTGGTTTTATCTCCAGGGCATCCAACAGAAGATCAAGAAGCTTTCCGGCTCTGCCGACAAAAGCTTCACCCTGGATATCCTCCTGTTCCCCCGGGCCTTCTCCGACAAACAGGATAGGCGCCTGTTTGACCAGCCCTCTTCCTATAACGACATTTGTTCTCGTCTCATGAAGGCCGCATTTTTTGCATGAGGTACATGCTCTTACAAAATCATCCCATTTATTCATAACAATCCCTTGCCTTTTATTCTTATATAATATTATAAGTGGGCAGGTGTAAGGTTCTCATTTCGAACGCCATTAATCACCCAGGTCTATAAGATCAATATTGCCGTTTTATGACATTCCTCCGCCTGGCTCCGTCATGTCCTGAATGAGGGGTCTTCCTCTCACGGGTCGCTCATACATTTCTAATAAAGTTATCGTTCGGTGCTCTTTCCTTCGAAGCAAACCGGCTTATCTCCATGAGAAGCCTTGCACCCGCCCTGATACAGTTTGATTGTAATAGGTATCGCGGGTGACAGAATAGCACGGGTTACAAAGCGTAGCATCCTATTTATATATCATACAATAAAAAAATACTTGATGCATTCCATGAAATTGCCGATATTATTAATAACAAAGTCATAACCAGGGATAGGTGTTTTTTTTGCAAGGAGGCATGTCTTATGAAGATTGCGGATTCCCGCGTTCAGATGAACGCCCAATGGTCTGCTGTCAAGTACCAATCTGCAAATGAAACAATTCAGTTCTGGACCCAGGAACAGAATCAAATTACAAATGATAACATATTGATTGACATATCAGATGAAGGAAAAGCACTGCAGCAAAATTCCCAAATTTCAGCTGCAAACAGCCCCCGAAACACTTTAGCCGTTGAATTGACGGATAAGGACAAAGAAAAAATTCGTCTTATTGAACACTTCATCTATGTCCTTACCGGTAAAAGAATCAAGTTTAAAGTATTTGACCCGGAAGACTTTGAAGACAGGGAAATATCAGCATCGGGACAGAATACTTTAACACCTGCCGGCTGGGGATTAAAGTATGATAAGTATGAATACTACCATGAGACTGAGAGTATGTCATTCAGCTCTTCCGGCAGTGTAGTAACCGAAGATGGCCGTACAATCAACTTTAACCTGAATTTTAATGTCAGCCGTGAGTTTATGAGTTATCATCACATATCCATCCGTGCAGGAGATGCTCTTCTTGATCCTCTTGTCATTAATTTCAAAAACGCTTCGGCGTCCCTTGGCGACAGGAACTATTACTTTGATATTGACTGCGACGGCAAAAATGATCTCATAGCCTTTACCGGAATGGGCTCAGGTTTTTTGGCTCTGGACCGCAACAATAACGGCTTTGTTGATGACGGCAGCGAGCTTTTCGGGCCCCAAAGCGGCAACGGTTTTGACGAGTTGGCTGCCTATGACGAAGATCGGAACGGGTGGATAGACGAGAATGATGAAATATTCGATAAGCTGAGAATATGGACTTTGGACGAAGAAGGGAACAAAACTCTCCTGGCCCTGGGTCAGGTGGGAGTAGGAGCCATTTATTTGGGCAATATCCGTTCGGAGTATGGTCTTAAAACCATGGGGAACGATTCATTGGGTCAGATTCGTTCAACAGGTGTTTTCCTTAAAGAAAACGGTGAGGTAGGTACCATACAACACGTGGATTTGGCAATTTAAGCATATTCACAGTAAAACCGGGGAGTTCTTATCCCCGGTTATTTTATTCGATCCTTATTCCCGGCGGCAACAGGCGATAAATTACTTTCCACCGTTTCCGGCCGTCAATACAGCATTGCGCTGTGCTGTATTGTTATCATCTGTTTTGAATTCTGTTATGAATTCAGGTTAAAATATTGGTTTTCGCCTTCCTTTATTGTCGCATTCTCTCCGAAAAGGACTATATCAATTTGGTCTCCTTTTTCCAGGTTTATTATTACTCCTTTATCATTTACGGCAATTTTTAAAATACGGTCTCTGAATACCAGGCGGAAGGAATACTCATCCCACGATTCGGGCTTGAAGGGGCATAGATGCAGCTTCCCCTTTTTGATTCTTATTCCGGCAAAACCGTATACAATGCTCATCCAGGTGCCTGCCATGGAAGTAATGTGAAGCCCGTCCTCCGTGTCTTTATTGTAATTTTCCAGATCCAGCCTCGCCGTTCTCAGGTAATACTCATAGGCTTTATCCTTTCGCCCGATTTCGGCTGCCAGAATCGAATGGACACATGGCGAAAGAGATGATTCATGCACCGTCAAAGGCTCATAGAACTCATAATTCCTTATTTTTTCTTCCCTCGTAAACTTGTCATTTAAGAACCATATCCCCTGCAGAACATCAGACTGCTTTATATAGCATGATCTTAGTATCCTGTCCCACGACCAATGCTGATGTAAGGGCAAATCCGAAGGTTTAAGCTGTTTTACCGGTATTATCTCTTTGTCAAGAAAACCGTCCTGCTGAAGAAAGATTCCCAGTTTCTTATCCACCGGAAGATACATCTTCTCACTGATTTCTTTGAATTTTTCCGTTTCGTCAGGCGAAATACCCAGTCGGCGGATAGTATCACTGTAAAGCTCCTTATGGTTTTCCTCCATCTTTTTCAGGGTATCAACGGTATACTTAAGGCTCCATTTTACCATACGGTTTGTATACCAGTTATTATTAACATTGTTCTCGTATTCATTGGGCCCTGTAACACCAAGTATCATGTAAACATCCTTATTTGAATTGTACGTTACTCTTGAAGCCCAGTACCTGGAGGTTTCAACCAATACATCTATCCCTTTTTCCAAAAGATATGATTCATCGGCCGTATATTCGGTATAATTCTTTATTGCATAGGTTATCGCACAATTTCTATGGATTTCTTCAAAGGTTATCTCCCATTCATTATGGCATTCCTCTCCGTTCATGGTCACCATTGGGTACAGCGCTCCCCGGGTTCCCAGCTTAGCCGAGTTTTCCTTTGCTTTCTCAAGATGATTATAGCGGTATTCCAGGAGGTTTCTGGCTACCTGAGGATTTCTCGTCCCCAGGTAAAAATACAGGCAGTATGCTTCGGTATCCCAATAGGTGCCTCCTCCGTATCTCTCTCCCGTAAATCCCTTGGGACCTATGTTTAAACGCGGATCATCACCGGAATAGGTGCAGTTAAGCTGATAAATATTGAACCTGATCCCTTGCTGGGCTTTTAGATCGCCTGAAATACTGATGTCTCCCATACGCCATATGTCGGCCCATTTTTGCTTATGAGCGTCAAACAGACTATCATACCCTGCCTTTAAGGCTTCCTGCGCCTTTCTTTTCGAAATCCCGCATATTTCGCCTGCTTCATGGTATCTGTCGCTTATTACTGAGATATATTTTTCAAGGGTAATTGTTTGACCCCTGGAAATATTTACTCTTATCCGGGTCCCGACAAACTCGCCGTTGTTCAGGGTTACTGCTTCTTTTTCCAAAATATCGGTGCCGGTTATATTCCATGCAAAAGCCGTAGCCACATTGAAACCGGTTTTCAATGTCTTCATGTGTAAATAAGATACGGAGTCGGTTGCACGGCCGGATACATATTCCCAGAATTTTTCCTGATAGTTGGCATCCTCGTTTCTTACATCCCCGTTTAAAAACGGCAATAGCTGAAGTTCTCCGTCATTGTCAAGAGCTGTAACGGAATATTTGATGACCGCAATGTCTGGGTCATCATAGCTTAAAAATCTCTCAGTTCTGATTCCATATTTTGAGCCTGAAGAGTCAGTATAAGTAAAGCTTCTTCTCAAAATACTTTCTTTCATGTCCAGTTCTCTTCTGTAATCAGAGAAACTGCAGGCGGCAAGATCAAGAATCTTTCCGTTGATCCATACTTTGATGCCTATAAAATCAATTGCATTCAATACCTTTGCAAAGTACTCAGGATACCCGATCTTCCACCAGCCGACCCTGGTTTTGTCCGGATAATAAACACCCGCAATATATGTGCCTTTAAAGGTATCGCCGGAATAATCTTCTTCATGATTTCCTCTCAGTCCCATCCTGCCGTTACCCGAAGACATTATGCTTTCGAAAAACCGGTTTTTTTCAGGCGAGAAACCTTCCTGTATAATTTTCCATTCATCTAAAAGTAAACCCATATCTTTTACTCCAATCATCTAGTATTCAGAAATCCTGACATATGATTCTTACATGTTTATTTATCTTATACATACTCCGCGCAAAAGATGTGCTATCCCCATTATATCCTTTGTGAGCAATCAAAAAGAAATTGCCCAGTTGTAAAACTGAGCAATAATCATCCCTACATGGTTATAGTCTGGTCCCGGCCCGGACCCACACCGATATACTTGATGGGAACACCGGTAACCTCTTCGATTCTGCGTATATATTGCCTGGCCGGTACAGGAAGCATCCCAAAACGTTTTATCCTTGAAATATCATAGTCCTTCCAGCTCTCAAATTCTTCATATACCGGCTCGCAGGCAGCCAGATCTTTAAGACTTGAAGGATAATAATCTATTATTTTGCCGTTAAGTTTATAATTCACACACAGCTTGATGCTGTCCAGTTTCCCGATCGTATCCAGATGATTTAAGCAAAGTCCCGTAAGGCCGTTTAATCTGGCAGCGTATTTTACCATAACAAGATCAAGCCATCCGCACCTGCGGGGCCGTCCTGTCGTTGTCCCATACTCGTGCCCCAGTTCACGGATCTTATCGCCGATTTCATTATTCAATTCGGTAACAAACGGACCCAGACCGACTCTCGAGGTATATGCCTTCATAACCCCCAGAACTTCGGTAATCATCTTTGGTCCTACTCCGGCACCGACGCATACACCGCCGGAGATCGGATTCGATGAAGTTACATACGGATATGTCCCGAAATCAAGATCCAGGAATGTAGCCTGTGCCCCTTCGAAAAGAACTGTCTTGCTTTCTTCCAGCGCCCTATGGATTACGGAATTTACATCGGTAATATAGGGCTTAAGTTTTTCCGCATAACCCAGATATTCATTAATGGTTTTTTCCGGATCGATGGGAGTGCCTCCGTAAACTTTTTCTATAATTGCATTTTTTACCTTGATCACTGAATAAACTTTTTCCTTAAAATAATCGGCATCCAGCAGATCCCCCATACGGATACCGCTTCTCTCGGCCTTATCCGCATATGCTGGACCTATACCTCTCTTGGTGGTACCGAGAGCTTCCTTGCCTCTCATTTTCTCCTGCAGATTATCCAGTTCAATATGCCAGGGCATAATAACATGAGCTCTGTCGCTTATGAGCAATTCCGCTGTTTCTATTTCCTCTTTCTCAAGGCGTTCAATTTCGGAAATCAGTATCGAAGGATCAATGACCACACCATTTGCAATAATACAGGTCTTGCCTTTTCTCAACATTCCCGACGGTATCAGATGAAATGCGTGTTTTATACCCTCATAAACGATTGTATGCCCGGCATTGTTTCCTCCGGAGTATCTGACAACATAATCCGCATCACCGGATAAGATGTCAATATATTTTCCTTTACCTTCGTCTCCCCATTGAGTTCCAACTACAACAATAGCCGCCATACGTATTCCTCCGTCTTCATGAAAAAAATTGTACAAAAATTTATACATAAAACAATTATGTCTTATTATATATGTTTTGGCACCTCGGTGTAAATAAATACTTGAACTAATTTATAATCTTTATGTTATTTTTTTGAAACGAATAACTTTCCATACATACAGAAATGCACTCCAAAAACCGGTTCTGGAGTGCATTTCTAAAAGGCTTCACTGATTTTATCTTATTGATTCAAAACCATGCTCCAAATCCGCGATAATATCGTCGATATGTTCAGTCCCGATAGAAAGTCGCACTGTATTGGGTTTAATACCGCAGTCCAGCAATTCTTCTTCGCTCATTTGGGAATGCGTTGTGGAGGCAGGATGGATAACCAATGATTTTACGTCAGCCACATTTGCAAGCAGGGAGAACAACTCCAGGCTTTCGCAGAATTTTTGGGCCTCTTTTGCGCCGCCCTTGATTTCAAACGTAAATATTGATCCTGCGTCTTTCGGAAAATACTTTTTATATAACGCGTAATCCTGGCGATTGGGTAAAGACGGATGATTCACCTTTTCAACCTGGGGATGCTTTGAAAGATAATCCACAACCTTCAGCGCATTCTCCACATGGCGTTCAACTCTGAGGGACAGTGTCTCAAGCCCCTGAAGGAGGAGGAAAGAGTTAAACGGACTGATTGCCGCTCCGGTATCTCTCATGAGGGTAGTCCGGATTTTAACGATATAGGCCAGGTTCCCGCAAGCCTCGGCAAACACAACACCGTGATAGCTCGGATTCGGTTTTGACAGGCCCGGAAATTTATCATTCTGTGTCCAGTCAAATTTTCCGCTGTCTATTATTACACCGCCCAAAACCGTACCATGTCCGCCAATGAATTTTGTGGCCGAGTGAACTACTATATCTGCTCCGTACTCAATGGGGCGAAGAAGATACGGGGTTGCGAAAGTGTTGTCAACTATAAGGGGAATCCCATTCCTGTGTGCGATCTCTGCCACTTTCTCAATGTCGATGACATCACTGTTGGGGTTTCCCAGGCTTTCAATAAATATTGCCTTTGTATTGGGCTTGATTGCATTCTCGAAGTTTTTTACGTCACTGCCGTCAACAAACGTTGTTTCTATTCCAAAGTCGGAAAAAGTATTTGCAAATAGATTATATGTGCCCCCATATATGGTTTTTGAAGATACGATATGGTCCCCGGCAACTGCAATGTTCTGGATGGCATAGCTTACTGCGGCCGAACCCGATGAGGTTGCCAATGCGGCGGCTCCGCCTTCCAAAGCCGCTATTCGCTTTTCAAAAACGTCGGTTGTTGGATTCATGAGTCTTGTGTATATATTTCCGCTCTCAGTTAAAGCGAACCTGCCGGCAGCCGTAGCGCTGTCCTTGAATACATAGGATGTGGTGGCATATATAGGCACTGCTCTGGCGTCAGTGGCGCTGTCGGGCTGTTCCTGCCCTACGTGGATCTGTAATGTTTCAAATTTATAATTCTTATTTGCCATGTCAAAAAATCCCTTCCTGTTAATTTAATTTAAATATTGAGGCAATTTGATTTTTTAACAACGGCACATTCGTCCGTTCCTGAAGTTTTGGCGAAGCAGTTCTTCAAATATCAGAATCATTGGATCACGCCCGCTTTCATTAATAATATAAATCTTATAGGATTTATATGAATTAATAGGATTATATTAGGAATTTTTTGAGTTGTCAATATATAAAATAAATATTTTTATGTAAATTAAAAACCTTGCATCCGCCTCATTACGTTAACTCGTGGGCGGGTGCAAGGTTCTCATTTCGAACGCTTTTAAATACCCAGGTCTATAAGATCAATACCGTCGTTTTATGACATTCCTCCACTTGCGCTTCACCATGTCCCGGACGTGAGGTCTTCCATCTGGTCGCTCATTCATTCTCAACCAGGTTACCGCTCGGCAGCCTTTCCTTCGAAGCAAACCGGCTTATCTCAAAGAGAGACCTTGTATCCGCCCTTGTTTGAGCAGCAAGCAGAGGCGTTCCTCCTGGTTCATCCGTTAGTCTCCATACCCATCCGGATGATTCCTGTGCCATTCCCAGGCGCTGGCTATGATGGTTTTTAAATCATTTTGGGTCGGGTTCCACTTTAGTTCATCCTTAATCTTTTGCGAGGATGCCACCAGCACTGCAGGATCGCCTGCCCGTCTGGAAACGATAGTTTGTGGGATTTTATGTCCGGTTACTTCTCTTGCGGCCTCAACCACTTCCTTTACCGAAAAGCCTACACCGTTTCCCAGATTGTAAACTGTACTTTCACTGCCGTTCCTCAAGCTGTCCAGCGCCAGGCTGTGGGCTCTTGCAAGGTCCGATACGTGGATATAATCCCGGATACAGGTTCCGTCGGGGGTGGGATAATCGTCTCCGAAAATTTGAATACTCTCCCGTTTTCCCAAGGCCACATCAAGGATAATAGGAATCAGATGGCTTTCAGGCCTGTGGTCTTCTCCGATTCTTCCGCTTTTATGGGCTCCCGCGGCATTAAAGTACCTTAAGGCCACATATTTTATTCCATAGGCTGAATCGCACCATTTCAACATTCTTTCAATGGCCAGTTTGGTCTCTCCGTATGGGTTTGTGGGAATAGTCCTGTCGCTTTCAAGGATCGGAGTGTTCTCCGGCTCCCCATAGGTTGCCGCAGTAGACGAAAAAACCATATATTTGACCTGGTAAGTCTTCATTTTTTCCAAAAGGCACTGGGTTCCGTATACATTGTTGTAATAGTATTTGAGAGGCATGGTTACGCTTTCGCCCACGAGAGAATCAGCGGCAAAATGTATAACCGCTTCAATACTGTTCTCGGTAAATACTCTGTCCATAAATTCGCCGTCCCGGATGTCCCCCTGGTAGAACCTGCCTCCCAAAACAGCCTTTTTGTGACCTTTCTGAAGGTTATCAACCACTACGATATCTTCATTTCTTTCCAGAAGCTCGGCAACCATATGGCTTCCGATATAACCTGCCCCGCCTGTCACCAATATGCTCATACTGTAACCTCCACTTCCCTTCCTCCGTCTCCTATAGCTGAAATATAGAAGCTGGCTTCATATCCTATTTTTTCTTTATAAGCCTTTCCTACTTTCTCAATGAATTCTTCTATTACTTGGTTGGCTACCAGATTTATGGTACATCCGCCGAACCCGGCGCCGGTCATTCGGGCTCCCAGTACCCCTTCAATCTTTCTTGCTTCGTCAACCAGAGTATCTAATTCAATTCCGGTTACTTCATATAAATCTCTGAGGGAATCATGCGATTGATTCATAAGTTCTCCGAAAGCTTTAAGATTTCCCTTCTTTAACGCTTCAACAGAATCGATGACCCTCTGGTTTTCATAAATGATATGCTCAACACGTTTCCTGATTATATCGTCAGTCAGCATACCTTTATGCTGTTCATAGTCAGAAACCGATATATCCCTAAGGAAAGCAGCCTCAGGAAATACTTTTCTCAGGATGCTCAGACCTTCCTCGCACTGGGCTCTGCGCTCATTATACTTACTTTCGCCCAGGCTCCGCTTCTTATTAGTATTGCCTATAACCAGAGAGTATCCGTCAAGATTAACAGGGACAAGCTCAAAGCTCAAATCCTTGCAATCCAGGAAAATCGCATGATTCTTTTTTCCCATTGCTGAAGCGAACTGATCCATTATCCCGCACTTTACGCCTACATAATTATGTTCGGCCTTCTGTGAGATCAATGCCATTTGCACTATATCGACCTTCTTTGTTTTTCCGTAAGCCTCATCACCCAGGCTTACCAGGGCAATGGCTGTCGCAACCTCTATTGCTGCCGAGGAAGACAGTCCGCTTCCCAGCGGTACTTTGTCATCATACATAAGGTCGCAGCCTTTAATAACGTATCCGGCTTTTTTCAGCTCATCCGCCACCCCCAGCTGATAATTCCCCCATTTAAGGTTCTTATATTTTGATAAATCATCAAGGTCTGCTTCTACCATAATCTCAAGATCATTTGCGATAAGTCTTATCTTATCATCATTACGGGGTCTTGCAACGACTGTTGTGGCCAATGTAAGAGCGGCCGGGAAAACAAATCCGCCGTTATAATCAGTGTGTTCGCCAATTAAATTTACACGCCCCGGTGAGGTAAATATCCTGATACCTTCGCTGCTTCCGCCGAAATAACCTAAAAAGCTTTGGATAAGTTTCTCCTGATCCATAAAAATACCCTCCCTGATAAGGTTAACAAATACTTCAGTCATTATCAACAAACTTCCTGTATGCCGCTCTAAGCTCTTCCGCCTTCTCCTCAGGCGCGGTAGGATTGCAGTGGGCCCACGCACCGGTCTCACTGGAAGCGTTGAATTTTTGCTTAACAGCCGAACGCATCGGTGGGAAAAATTCAATATGGAAATGATAAACATCAGAATAATCTCCGCTGTTTACAGGATCCTGGTGCATGCACATCATGTAAGGAAATGGTTTATCAAACAAAGTGTCCAGCATTCCGACAGTCTGGCGGATGGTCTTTGCCAGGTTGTTTTTTTCTCTTTCGTTAAACTGGGTAAGGTTTTGCTTGTGACTTCTGCTTATAATGTATACCCCGTAAGGATACTCTGTAAAGAAGGGCAGAACCACTGTAAAGTCCTCATTTTCAAAAATAACTCTTTTTTTGAAGTCTCTTTCCTCGGAAAGCATCCTGCAAATCAGGCACTCTTTGGTTCTGTCAAAATACTCTCTGCAGGATTCCAACTCCAGCTCTATCTTCTTGGGAATAAAAGAATAACCGTAAATTTGTCCGTGAGGATGGGGCATTGTTACTCCCACAACCTCACCCCGGTTTTCAAAAATAAAAATATATTTTATATTTTCATCTTTTTTTAGTTCCAGGAATCGTTCAGTCCATAAATCCACAAGCTTTCTTAAGTGGCTGTCCGACAATTGAGGCAAGGTAATGGTATGATCCGGAGAATATAGGATGACCTCGCATTTGCCGTATGCAGGTTTCACCTTAAAGAAATCATTTGCTACGTCATCCGGTGCAGGAGGATTCTGCATAAGGGCAGGAAAGTCATTGTCATACTTCAATACCTCGTAATCGTCAACCTTGCCGCCTGACGGACAAAACGGACACCAGTCCTCGGGCATTTGCGGTCTGTCCTGCCTATGGGAAGCAATCATGACCCAGTCCTTAATAAGCGGGTGCCATCTCAGCTCAGCCATTACTATCATCCTTTCGCGCAACTCTGTTGAATTCACTATATTATTAACTTGCTCTACTCTGATTATAAATTTACACATGGTTAAGGTAAATGTTATAATGTGAGTATAATATGGGTTTTTGTTGACAAAGAGGATGATACCCTTGCTTGAAAAGTATTATATTTCTAAGAAAGAAAACACAGACCTTAATGTGTATAGATGTGGTATTGAAGAATGTTTGCCGAATCATTCATGGGGTCCCGGAGTACGGGATCACTATATTATCCATTTGATAATCTCTGGAAAAGGCTGTTTTACAGTTAACGGAAAAACTCATAACCTTGAGGCAGGTGAGGGTTTTTTAATTTGCCCCGGGGAGATTGTCAGCTACAAAGCCGACAGTATCCTGCCGTGGAAATATTCCTGGGTAGGCTTTCACGGCCTTAAAGCCCAGCAGATTATAAACAGGGCCGGACTATCGATTGATGTACCCACATTTCGTTATGATGAACGGGATTTTCTTGTGGAAAGTCTTGACGAAATGATAACTGAGGCAAGAAGCCGCAGGCCTTCCGATTTAATGCTGTCAGGATTATTGTATCAGTTTCTGGCGCGTCTGGTTAAAAGTCTTCAGTTTCGGGAACCTGTTGCCGGTAAAAATCTCGATTCATCATCCTATGTATCAAAAGCCATAGAGTATATTGAAAAAACCTACTCCGGACCTCTTTCGGTCAGTGGGATCGCGAGTTATCTGAAAATTGACCGGAGCTATCTCTCTACCCTGTTTTCCAGATATTTAGGCATATCCCCAAGAGAGTTTATCATAAATTACCGTATTAATAAGGCTTGTGAGCTTCTGGGCAATCCCCTGCTCAGTATAGGCGATGTGGCAAGATCAGTAGGATATGAGGATCCCCTGCAATTTTCAAAAACCTTTAAAAAAGAAAAGGGGGTATCACCCTCTCGCTACAGAATCGGAATATTAAATAAAATCATTTAATTTGGCTAAAGCAAACCTTGTTGATTATATCAAAAAGGTATGTGGGGGGGGAACATATTGGGCAACGTTTCATACCACGATTTCACCGGATTTTAAGCTTACATAAACCAGCCAGTATCCTCCCATATCACGGACCGAATTATCCTGTACCGGCACCCACCTGCAGGCATTGTCAAAAGGCTTATTATCCCTGTCATCCCTGGCCGGAACACCGATGACATAATAACTGGAGCCGTCATCGCCGCGGTAAAGACCGGCCAGAATGTGTTTATACTTAAATAATCCTACTAAAATTTTAGGGTTAGCAAACAAAGGCACATTTATTCCTGACATGTACATAATACTGCTGAGCTTTGCCAGGTCCGAGACCCGGTACCATGAATAACCTCTGTTGGCGCGTTTAAAGGGATAATGTATCTCAAAGTTATTGCTGAGAAGACCCTCCAGCTTACCTATATCGCATATGCCCGCCGATGGATCCTTCCGGTGTATTCTTCCGGGTTCATTGTATTTCCTGCTAAAATCTGAGGGAGGATATAATTTTGAAGAATTATTGATGGCATCAATCGCTGAGTCTTCATCCGGAGTATGCTCCTGCTCCGAATACTCAGGTACTGTTTTTTCTTTTATTACCGGTTTTTCTTCAGATAAATCGGAAGTTTTTCCGGTAAAGGCTATTCCCGGTTCGGGAATTGTTTCATTCTTCTCTTCTTTTGCTGTATTCATCAGAAGGATTTGCCTGATACTTTCGTCCCATCTTTGGTTTTTTTCAAAACTGGCAAAAAGCGGAATCCATTTTTTGTTCTGGCTTTCGGCGGTCAGTGCCGCAAAGCGTATCGATTCAGGCTGTATATGATTATTTTTTAATGTATCGGCTTCTATTTCAAGTCCGTTTTGCACACTGCCAAAGGATATATTCACATCGCCGGCTTTGATAGGTATCAGTACGCCATCCCTCGCAAAAATCAAATAGAGGACATATTTAAACGGACCCTGTTTCAGGCCTTTAACGTGAATAGATGCTTGGATCCTGCCCTCCCAGCAATCTAAACGGACAAATGCCTCAGGTGTGCTTCCTGCGCTGAACCCGCCGTCAAGCTCTTCCATTATGGCATATTTCCTCGCAAATCCTGCCTGCATAATATCACCCGATTAGACCCTTTCATGAAAGTATACGCATCTAATCAGGGTGATATAACATTTCCCTTGTAATTCCCATCAGATTATTACGCCAGTTCCCGACAAAGGCGGGCAAAATCCTCTATGGTCAGTTCCTCTGCACGGACAGCTTCTTTTATGCCCAGTTTGACAAGAACGTTTCTGAGACGTTCCTTCCCCCCCTCCAGCCAGCCTTGGGAGCCGAGGGAGTTAAGGAGTGTCTTGCGTCTTTGACTGAAGGATGCCTTTACTATTCTGAAGAACAGTTCTTTGTTAATATCGCCGAAACATTCAAGATCCCGTCTTTTCAGCTTCACCACTGCTGAGTCGACTTCGGGCTTGGGGATGAAACAGTTCCTGGAGACAGTAAATGCCAGCTTGGGATCAGAATAGTAACGTACTGCTACTGATATGGCGCTGTAGTCTTTTGTGGAAGGAGCGGCGGCAAGCCTCAATGCTACTTCCTTCTGTACCATGAACACCAGTATATCCCATGCTATATCAGTTTCCAAAAGCATCATGATTATCGGGGTGGTAATATAATAGGGCAGGTTTGAAATAACTTTTTTTGGGCCGGTCCAGCCGTTGATAAGCTCCTTGATATCCGCTTTCATTATGTCCTGGTTCACTATGGAGACATTCGAATACTCTCCCAGGTTTTCTTGCAGTGCAGGGATAAGATTTCTGTCTATTTCCACCGCAACAACCTTTCCGGCACGCTTTGCGATTTCGGCTGTCATGGCGCCTATCCCCGGCCCTATTTCCAAAACCAAATCAGAGGGACACACCTCTCCTGTCTCTACTATTTTTTTTATTATATTGATATCGGTAAGAAAATTCTGGCCTAAAGTTTTTGTAAGCTTCAGCCCGTATTTCTTCAATACCTCATTGGTGTTGATCATTGTTAATCCTCACATTGGCAAAGTTATGAATCTTTTTCATCATATCATAAACGCAGGGGGATGGGCAGGCACCCATTTTGCACTAATAAAACAGGCGGTATTACCCGCCTGAAAATAATTTATTAAGATTTTATTTGCATGCGTCTGTATTGTTCTTCCACCGTGTGTCATTCTGCTCGTTCAGAATATACACATTTACTTTTTTATTTCCCCACTTTCTTACTTCTTCACGGGTGTCAAAATATAAGTCGATGTTATTCCCTTTAACAGCGCTGCCGATATCTCCTGCGATAGCAAAGCCGTAATCCGGAGCCGGTCCGGGAACCTCAATATAAAGCTTGGTACCCAGGGGAATAACCTTTGGATCTACTGCGACCACACCTTCTCTTGCTTTCAACCCCGTATATGTTACTCCGAACGTAGGGTGATCCGGATTTTTTCCGGTATCTTCATATGACGATGTATATGCAGTCGCCTTCATGGTTAAAACCTTTGAATACCTTACAAGCTCGCCGCGTGAATTTCTGAAATTCAATACTGTTCCATACTCAACTACCTGGTTTACGGGGTCTTTTACAACCTGCTCATTGACAAACACCCTGTCCACAGGTCTTCCGTCTTCATAGGTAATCTTATAGTATTTTTCTCTTATCCCGTTTTCGCCACGGACGATGATCTTGGTTTCACCTTCATTCATTACCTTGTTGGGTTTTTCAACAACGGTAAACGGTATATTCTCTTTTTCAGTCGTAATTTCTTCACTTACACGGACTACCCGAATAACCATGTCAGCCGAGACCTGGCTTGCAAGTGTTAATCCTTCCAATCGATCCAACGGGTTTAACGTAATACCGTTTTCCTTTATAACTTCTTCTACCGTGTCCCTGTAGGACCATACCTCCCTAAGCTGCCCGTCGATTATGATGTTAACCGGTACTGCCCGTTTAATATTGATAACATTCAATGAATCATTATCTAAACTTGCATTAAGTGGCATGCTGATATAGTCAACCGGTCTTACCGATATTCCTAATTTCTCAAGCGCCTGTTCAACACTTGCGCTCATTGTTTTCACGACGATTGGCTTGCCGTTGTCAATAATCTTAACATCCTTGCTGATACTGTTGTAAAGTTTTATGCCTGCCAATACGGCAAATGCCGACAGGATAAACAGCATGGCCAATTGCTTAAGGGGGAGTATGCGTTTGAAGAATGTTGAATATGTTCCGTTCATTCAAACTACCTCTCCTTATTATTTTAAAAATATTATCCCGGCAATATTACCATTGCTTTTATCTGTAAGTATCTCTAAGCGGCATAAACAGCCGTTTCATTTGTAAATCGGGTCTGAAACAACCTTCTTTTTAAAGCTTTGCGAGGCTTTTACATTTTATATACGTTCGTTTTTTTTGTCAAGGGTTACCATTACCTTTGGTTATTACGTATAATAATACCCAGGATTCTTTATCGGTATCGTAAACAAAACCTACCTCCAAATTGTTAATCCCGTTAACAAGTTGGGGTAGGATTTTTTGAGCGTCTTCTTCAATATATGCATCAACCAGGATGCTGGCTTGTATAACGTCCGGTTCTCCGCCTGAAAGGATTGTAAAAACACTATCCTGACCTGAACCATTTTTTTCAGCCAATGATATTGAATTTATATTCGATATTAATTCTATGTATTCTTTTTCTTCATAGGATTTTCCCCAGAGCGTACAATTATCCCCAAGAAAGGCAAACGACTCATGATAGGCTTTTTGCGTTATACTTGAAAACCATTTTTTGGTAATCTCTTTTACATCTTCCATCATAATGCTTTTAAAAATATCCAGCGCTTCTTTTTGCTTCTGTTTTTCCAGCAGATAATTTGCCTCTTTCTGCCTGGCATCGCGCAATTCCTCTTCCAAGCTGCTTATTTTTCTCTTTTGGGAAGCTATCTCTTCTTCCAGCTTTTTTTTGGCTTCTTCCAGTTCATCGACTGTGGTTGTAAGGATGCGATTCTGTCCCCTTAACCAATCCTGCTCGATTTTATCGCTTTCCCGCTGATTCTGCAGTCTTTCTTTATCCCACACCAGATAATTGAGCATAAGAAACACAAATAGCACAATAGCAGATATCATTACTACTACAAATTTTTTCATAACAACTCCCCCGGAATTCTAGTTACCGAACTGCAGTTTGAACAGATGAATTGCGTTATTCGACGTAATCTCTTCGGCTAAAGCATAATCAATTCCCTTTACCTCGGAAATCTTCTCCAAAACATACTTAATATATCCTGACCAGTTTCTCTTTCCCCTGTGAGGTTCGGGAGCCATGTAAGGGCAGTCGGTTTCAACCAACAACATATCAAGAGGTACATATTCCAATACCTCAACAGGCCTCCTGGCGTTTTTAAATGTTACGGCTCCCCCCAATCCGATTCTGAAACCCAGGTTTAAAACCTCTCTTGCCATTTCCTTAGATCCGGAGAAGCAATGAAATACTCCCCCCACTTCATAGGCCTTCTCACTTTTTATTATATCTAAAATATCGCTGTGAGATTCCCTGTCGTGGATAATTATAGGCAGCTTTAAATCACGCGCAAGGGCGATCTGCCTGGCAAACCACTCTTTTTGCGTATCTCTGGGCGAAAAATCATAGTGGTAGTCCAGGCCAATTTCACCTATTGCTACCACTTTATTCGCCTTTGACAGAAACTTAAGGGTCTCAATCGTATTTATATCGCATTCTTTGGCGTCGTGGGGATGAACACCTACGGCCGCGTAGACAAAAGGATATTTTTCAGCCAGTTCAATTGACTTTTTCGAACTCTCAATATTACTGCCTGCATTAATTATATGGGTTACACCATGGGCAATACAGTCCTTAAGAACCTGATCGCGATCTTTATCAAATCTTTCGTCATCATAATGTGCATGCGAGTCAATCAATGCGAACTCTCCGTCCTTTAGCTAACTTTACTGCCTGTAGGTATATCTTTATCCACAGTGACCAAGACAAGCTTATCATTATTGGAAGCGGCAAGAATCATTCCCTGGCTTTCAATGCCCCGAATCTTCGCAGGCTTTAAATTTGCCACAAGAATCAATGTCTTGCCCACCATTTCCTCAGGTGTGTAATACCTGGCGATGCCCGACACTACCTGTCTTTTTTCTTCTCCACATTCAACGACAAGCTTTAACAGCTTTTCGCTCTTTTCTACTTTTTCACATGAAATTACCTTTACTACTCTTAAATCGACTTTTGCAAAATCATCTATCCCTATCAGGGCAACTCCTTCCGGCTTTTCTTCCGGTACTTTTGGTTGGGGAGCAGTCGTTTCCTGTTTGTTCTCTTTGGAAGTCAAAGCCGACAGCGCCTCCATTTCCTTTTCAAGATCAATACGAGGGAATATGATCTCACCTGGGGTTACAGCTCCGGACTGTCTGTAAACTCCCCATATTCCTGCACTGTCCCATGTCCTTTGATCTTCGGGAATAGCAAGCTGACGCCAGATAAGTTCCGGTGTGTCCGGCATAAACGGCTGGATCAGTATCGATATGATGCGGATACTTTCCGCGAGATTGTACATTACCTCAGCAAGTCTGGCTTTGTTTTCTGCTTTCTTCGCCAGGGTCCACGGCATTGTTTCATCGATATACTTATTTACCCGGGAAATTGTCTTCCAAATTTCAGTAAGGGCAGAGCTGAACTGAAGCTTATCCAGGTATTCCTCTGTCCTGGCTTTTGTGCTGACAACAAAGCTCCTTAATTCCTCATCAAATTCGCCTTTTTCCCTTACTTCGGGTATAACCCCATCAAAATATTTCTTTATCATGGCCGTTGTCCGGCTGATCAAATTACCTAAGTCATTCGCCAAATCGGAATTGATACGGTTAATAAGAGCTTCGTTGGAAAATACTCCGTCAGCCCCGAAAGGAACTTCCCTCAACAGGAAATATCTGATGGCGTCAAGACCGTATTTTTCAATGAGAACAACAGGATCCACCACATTACCCTTGGATTTTGACATTTTTCCGCCTTCCAGCACAAGCCATCCGTGGCCGTAAACCTGCTTTGGCAGAGGCAGATCCAGCGCCATAAGCATTGCCGGCCATATTATCGTGTGGAATCTGACGATTTCCTTGCCGACAAGATGAACATCGGCAGGCCAGAATTTTTTAAAGTCTTCATCGTTTTCCGACATATATCCAAGCGCTGTGATATAGTTGGAAAGAGCGTCAATCCAAACGTATACCACATGTTTTTCATCAAATGTCACCGGAATGCCCCAGTTAAAAGATGTCCTCGATACGCAAAGATCTTCAAGTCCGGGTCTTAAAAAGTTATTCAGCATTTCATTGCGGCGTGAAGTCGGCTGAATAAAGTCCGGATTCTCTTCCAACAGTTTAATGAGTCTGTCCTGATACTTTGAAAGTCTGAAGAAATAGCTTTCTTCCCTCGTTTTCTCAACGGCTCTGCCGCAATCGGGACATTTGCCGTCCACAAGCTGGGTTTCTGTCCAGAAAGATTCGCAGGGAGTACAATACCAGCCTTCATATTCGCTCTTATAAATATCACCTTTATCATAAAGGGCTTTAAAAATCTTTTGGACTGCTTTTACGTGGTAATCATCAGTGGTCCGTATAAACTTATCGTTGGTAATTTTCATGAGCTTCCACAGCTTCTGTATGCCATCAACTATATTATCAACATATTCTTTTGGGGTCACGTTGTTTTCCGCGGCTACTCTCTGAATTTTCTGGCCGTGTTCGTCAGTGCCCGTCAGGAACATGACATCATAGCCCTGTAACCTCTTATATCTTGCCATCGCATCTGCTGCGACAGTTGTATATGAATGCCCTATGTGAAGCTTTCCGCTGGGATAATATATTGGTGTTGTAATATAGAATGTTTTTTTACTCACTGCAGTGGTCCCTCCAAAATTTCTAAAAAATAAAAGCAATTATAATATTGGAATAATGGTTAATTATTACTCCCGTTAAAAGAATTATACCATAAGTTGGGCTCATGGCAACGAAATCATTATCCGCGCTTTATTCCCCGCCATCCTCATCTTTTACGGTTATTATTGCGGTACAATATATACCGTTGCCCTTTCCAAACTCGGTAAGGCCCTCTCCTGAAGTTGCGGTTATTCCCACGCTGTTTGCATCGATGCCAAGCATACCCGATATACTTCGCCGCATGGATTCAATATATGGAGATAACTTTGGTATAAGAGCTTCTATGGATATCGATACATGGATGACTCTTTTGTTTCCCAGGGTTGCAAGCGCTTCCTTAAGATATACCGCACTGTCGGTGATTCCTTGATTCAGACAAAGATCATCTGTTCTTTTCCCCAGGATATTTACGCACGAAATACCGGAAATGGCATTGGTAATTGCATGAAGCACCACATCGGCATCACTGTTCCCTTTTAAACCTGGATACCCGTCAATTACGACTCCGCCTAAAACAAGCTTCTTATTCTCATTTGGTTCGGTAAATCTGTGACTGTCCTGTCCTATCGCTACCCTGAACAAATAATCAACCCGCTTCCTTTTTTATTATCTAGTATAATAGAGTTTCGCATATAAATCCATAAATTGTTGCGTTTGCATAGGGTATGCATAAAAAAAGAAATTCAACTATGAATTTCTTTTTTGCAGCATTCATGCCGCATGACTTTTTGATTATCAAAAACTACTAAACGGAACTAGCAACATTTTTCCCGCAGCCGATATCCAAGAACCATTAAACTGTCACTTAAGTGAACATTCTCCACAACAACGTCATCGCCAAGTCTTAAATCAGTCGGAGAAAAGTTCCATATGGCTTTTATCCCCAAAGCTGTTATTTGTTTTGCAACATCAATTACTTTTTTATTGGGCACTGTCAAAATAGCTATATCCACTTTATTATTGGCAGTAAACTCAGGAAGTCTGTCATTACTATAGACCTCGATACCGTTAATCCTGGTTCCTATCTTTTTTTCATCCACATCAAAAATTGCTATGATGTCAAATCCTCTTTTTCTGAAATTTTCATAGTTAGCCAGAGCATTACCCATATTTCCTGCTCCGACGATTATACAATTAAACCTTGTGTCAGTTCCAAGGATCCTGCTTATTTCATTATATAAATATTCAACGTTATAGCCGTAACCCTGCTGACCGAAGCCACCGAAACAGTTCAAATCCTGACGAATCTGCGATGCCGTAATATGCATTCTTTCGCTTAGTTCCTTTGATGAAATGCGCTTAATATCCAGTTGCATGAGATCAGAAAGATAACGAAAATACCGTGGTAGCCTTCTTATAACAGCCATAGAGATTTTCTTGTCTTCTCCCATTATTATTTCCCCTTTAATGTGACTTTTTAATTATCTCTTTTTATATATACTATCATAATTGTTATTTTTTTGTCAATTTGTAATCGAAAAATAAATGCTAACATGCCCTTGAAATTTGAATCTTCCAAAGGCCCCGGGGGTATATCCTGCCCCTTAAGCAATTACAATCTTACTGGAATCCCGTTATCCTTTAAATATTTTTTCAAATCCGGTATTCTCATCTGTCCGAAATGAAATAAAGAGGCGGCTAAAACCGCATCTGCCTTGCCCTCTGTTATGGCATCCCTGAAGTGTTCGAATTTTCCCGCTCCGCCCGAAGCAATAACAGGAATCCTGACTGCTTCCGACACCGCTCTTGTAAGCTCTATATCATATCCTGACTGGGTTCCGTCCCGGTCCATGCTTGTTAACAGGATTTCTCCGGCTCCCAGCCTTTCAGCCTCATATGCCCATTCCACCGCATCTCTGCCCGTATTTACGCGGCCTCCGTTCAAATAAACATCCCAGCCCGACCCGTCAGAGCGTTTCTTAGCATCAATTGCCACGACAACGCATTGGGAACCGAATCGCAGCGCGGCCT
>ERZ773359.940-NODE-940-length-41698-cov-8.083111_pt1 | contig 41698 bp, 40 predicted proteins | sample MGYA00374955_ERZ773359 | MGnify/ENA primary metagenome ERZ773359 (study PRJEB29098, sample SAMN04486028) | biogas fermenter metagenome | study: EMG produced TPA metagenomics assembly of the Biogas fermentation microbial communities from Germany - Plant 4 DNA1...
CTAAAACGCAGAAGATGACAGGTTTAACCTGTCATCTTCTGCGTGGGTGGAAGGCAATGGTGCAGTTGTTGTCTATACATAAGGATAATAAGCTAGTATGGCCTGGGCAGCTGCTTCTGGACAAGTCAGAGGGAAATCTTTATCTTTCATTTTATCCTTGACTTCACTGATTTTGACTTCTGCTTCACCGCAGCGGCAGATATGTTCTATACCCAGGGGAAAGGCTGAAACCAATTGGTCCGGAGACATGATCGGAAACGGTGCCTCCATGAGAGCATCACAGATTTGTTTTTCTAATTCACATCTTACCGACGACATATTCACAGCTCCTTTCGCTTTTCCTTGGTAACATTATAAAAGTAAAACAGCAGCAAGTCCTTAATAAAAGATTATATAAAGGCAAAAGTTGCCAGGGATAGTCATGCAGCCGCTGCAGCCTTTTATTGACTTCAAAGTCCGGTATGATATAATTTTGACAACTGTACAGCAGCAAGTTGATTGTGGAGGGGTAGGCAGGGTGGATGATAAGCGTTGGGCTATTTTAACGGCGTGTCAGCGATTATTAGAGGACAGCGGCTCCATAACCATTGATAAAGTAGCGTCAGCAGCCGGAGTCGCTAAAGGAACGGTTTATCTTTATTTTGACAGCAAACAAGAGCTGATACAGCAAACCTTTCTTCTCAGTATAGAAGAAATATCGACAATTATGGAGCAGGCAGCCGCTGCCATAAGCGGGACAAACTTTGAGCGGCTCTCTGCCATGATTAATGCGCACTATGAAGCAGTGCACGGTAAAATGATGCTGCTGCAGCGGCTTTTTGGGGAGGAACCTGAATTTTCACGCCGTCCTCTCAGGGGGCAGGCCCTGGAGCTGCTGCGTGCCGTAAAAAAGATAGAAAGTCAATACATGGATGTTTTGAGTGCAGGTATTACCGGCGGTGAATTTCGGCCACACAATGTGCAGTTAACAGCTGCTGCTATCATGGCCATGATCAACAATTTAAGTGCCGGTGAGATCTTTTGGCCGCAGGAGAATCACCAAGATATACTACCGGAATTACTACAATTTATTTTACAGGGTATTGCCGCAGAGTAAGCGGTGTTATTTTAACTGCCGACGAACACTGTGTCTGTGCGGTGACGATTAACTGATTAGGAAGAGCAGGAGGGAACGGTTTTAACCGTTCTTTTTTTTCGCAATTTTGTCTGTAAAGTGACGCAAATCGGTCACCCTGTCAGTGACGTAAATGCGTCGCCGGTGTGTTTATTACGTTAAATGGGTAAAATACTGACGTAAATAGGTCACTGTTGCAGGTGTTTAGACCAAAACAAGGCCGCCCCTGCCTGTTTCTCCTCTTGTGAAAGTTGGCACAACTTTTGCATTAATAAAAGGTGAGGAGATAGAGCGACAAAAATAAAAGGGGTGAAGGAAAATGTCAAAAAGATGTCAGTTTTGGAAGGATTACGATTCAGTTTCCGGCGGCATTTCTTATTGTGAGCTGGCAGCCTTTAACCAGCCGGTTAATCCAGAGTTTTTAATCAAAATAGGCTGCACTGAGCAAAAAAGAACAGAATGTTTAGGTACAATGCAGCTTAATATTGGTGGTGCCGCTGTACCGGTAGTGCAGCCCACAGCCTGCAATGCACCTGGTGAAATTGCCAAAACTTGTGTTGGCGCGGCAGAAAAAAAGGCTGCCATTGCACCACGGCCGCTCTCCGTGCTTGCCTTTCTTGCCGGGGCCTATATTGCCATGGCCGGTATTCTCAACACTGTCATAACTAATGATTTAGCAAACTATTTCGGCGACGGTCTGACCCGCCTGATCGGCGGCGCAGTCTTTTCACTGGGACTGATTCTTGTGATTCTCGCTGGTGCTGAATTGTTTACAGGCAACAATTTAGTGATGACTGCAGGTTTGCTTGATAGAAAAATCACTTTTGATCAAGTGCTGCGGAATTGGGGGACGGTCTACTTCTTTAACTTCATCGGCTCCGTTACTGTAGCTGTTTTAATCTATTTCTCGGGAATCTGGAAATTTAATGGTACAGCTGTTGGTATTAAAGCTGTAAATGTAGCTTTAGGCAAAGTGTCGCTGCCTTTCTCCGAAGCTTTAGTCAGAGGTATTCTTTGTAACTGGTTAGTATGTTTAGCTGTTTGGCTGTCCATGTCTGCCAAAGATGCTGTTGGTAAACTTATCAGTTGTGCCCTGCCCGTTATCGCTTTTGTTGCCATGGGTTTTGAGCACTCTATAGCCAACATGTATTTTATACCGATGGGAATCTTTTTGTCAGGTCAGGAAGCAATTGTGGCCGCTATCGGTACCGAGGCTCTGCAGGGACTAACTTGGTCAGCATTTTTTATTAAAAACCTGCTGCCCGTAACAATTGGCAATATGATTGGTGGTATTGTCTTCGTAGCCGCAACTTATTACAATGCCTATCTGCGCCCGTCTCCTGCCAAGGAAGAGCCGGCAGGAAAAGTCAAGCCGACACCTGTCCACCACCAGCATTCTTAAGCAACTACAACTAAGAAAGGAGTAGTCTGGATGGATAATACGATTAAATGCCCACATTGGAGAGAATATCAGGGACTAAACGGCTGGGTTATGTTCTGCAGTGCCGGAGCTTTTGCTCAGACCTTTGTTAGACCGGAAGCAGAACGGATCGGGTGTACAGAGGAAAGAAGGGCAAAGTGCAGACAAATTATGGAGCTCAACCTGGGATATGCTCTGCAGCCGGAAATCATAGAAAGAGCAGATACTGCTGAAGAAGCAGTGCTCACAGCCGTTCCGACCCATTTCCCTGATTTTGCAGCGGAAAAGAGCTTAGATGACTACCCCGCGTTGTTGACGATAGACATGGTTGCCGATTATCTCAACCTCAGCCTCAGCAAAACGATGGCACTGATCGATAATGGTTCTCTGCCGGTGGTAAGCAGCGATGGCGAAATTAAAGTGGAAAAAGCTAAACTGGAAGAATGGCTAAAATGTACTGCTTAACAAAGTTTTTTCATAGTGTCTAAGAAGTATCTTCTTAGACACTTTTTCTGTCATTTTTTAGCGCCGGGAGCAAGCGTCAACAACCCAATTGATCGGCAAAATTCGACTATTCCCACTGTAAAAATTCTTTTGACAACCTTTAGCAGGATAAGGGGAAAAAGTGAAGAACTTAACATGCTAGGGAGGAGGACCAGATGTATATCAGTAAGTTTGTTACACCGGAAATAATATTTGGCAGTGGCTCCATTAACCAGGTTGGTGAAAGCTGTCATCGCCTGGGTGCGTCACGTATTTTTTTGGTTGCCGATAAAGGTGTGATTGAATATGGTTGGGTTGAAAAGTGCCTCCCATACATAAACGAATTAAAGCTGGATTACCGTATTTGGTCAGGTTTTACCGCAAATCCTAAAGATTTTGAAATAGAGGAAGGCGCGGCTCTTTATTTACGGGAGCAGTGCGACGCAGTCCTGGCAATCGGTGGCGGCAGCGCCATTGATGCTGCTAAGGCGGTAGCCATTTTAGTGACTAATGGGGGGAAAATACAGGATTACGAGGGTATCGATTTAATTGAAAAACCCTTACCTCCCTTGATTGTACTGCCCTCTACAGCCGGATCGGGAGCAGAAGTGTCACAGTTTTCGATCATTGCTGACAGTAAACGCAATATTAAGATGACCATTGTTTCTAAATCACTGGTACCCGACATTGCCATCTCAGACCCTTTGATTCTTTCTACCGTTAACAGCAGGGTGACCGCCACTACAGGTATGGAAGCCCTCAGCCACGCCATTGAGGCTTTTTTATCGCTGGCAGCGACAGATTTAACAGATGTTCACGCCCTTCACTCCATCAAGTTAATTGCGCGCCATTTGCGGGCTTCAGTGGCCAGCCAGGTAAATAAAGAGGCTAAAATTGGTATGGCCAAGGCCAGTCTGCATGCCGGTATTGCCTTTTCCAATGCGGTGCTGGGACTGACGCATGCCATGACACACCAGGTAGGAGGGCTGTTGGATCTGCCCATTGGAGAGATTAGTGCGGTACTGCTGCCCCATGTTATGCGCTTTAATATGATTTCTTCTTTTGAGAAGTATGGGGCCATTGCTGAAGCCATGGGGGTAGATGTCAGTCGCCTGACGGCACGGGATGCAGCCGAACAGGCTATCGAAAAGGTTCAGGAGCTGACCCGTGATGTGGGTATTCCCACCGGACTTTCCGAATTGGGACTGCCGCAGGAAGTTATTCCCGAACTTAGTAAGAATGCTATGAATGACGCCTGTTTTATCACTAACCCGCGCGATGTGGACGTAGATGGGATTATGAGTATTTTTAACCAAGCACTATAATTTGCTGAAGGGTGATTGGAAGATGGTTATTACAAACAAAACCACACTGATCGAGAAGCTGACAGGTATTCATAGTTCCAAAAAATCTTACTATGTGGAGTTAAAGAAGAAAATCAGTGAGTTGGAAAAAAAGAACATTCAACTGGAAATTATTAATCAATTGACCAAAAGTATCGGCGTCAATATGTCTCTGCACGAGATTATTGAAAACTTTATTCCCAAGATGCAGACGCTTGTTTACTTTGACCTGCTCAATTTATATATAATGCGTAACGGCAGCAAAATCAGGCGTGTGACTTTTTATCAGGATGACCGGCAGGAAAATAAAATTAAAGAAAGCATTTTGGATGCTAAACAAGTTATGCAGAACCCGGAATACAATCAGGCAACGGAAGACGTAAGGCGCGTCCTGCAGGAACAGGAGCCTTATTTAGTCAACAGTGTCGAGGTTCATGCCCTGCCGGAGGATGCAGAGATAGTGAAGCATCCTTTAATGTCTAAAGTCATTTTCCCACTGCTGGTTAAGGATAAAACGATTGGCATTTTAGAGTTAATCAGCCAAAGAGAATTTGATGAGGACTGCCTGTCCTTTATCTCGCAAGTTGCTGACCAGCTGGCAGTCTGCCTGGAAAATATGGAACTTTATAACGAGGTCTGGCAGCATAAGCATGAGTGGGAAATTACTTTTTCCGCCGTGACAGATCTGCTGGTGTTCATTAACGAGGATTTGGAAATCCAGAAAGTTAACCAAGCGGCTAAAGATTTTTTCACTCTAAAAGAGGAGGAGATCATTGGCCAGAAATGTTACAAGATGTTTTATGGGCGCAGCAGCAAATGTAATCCTTGTTTAGGTGAACAGGTCCTGCAAACTAAAAAGACGGCGTACACCCAAGCGCGCACCCGCTTTAACCGTATTTTGGATATTTATGTTTATCCTTCTTATACGGAGGAGGATCAGCCTTACGGCATCACTTATTATGCTAAAGATGTGACACGTATTGTTGATTCCATTAAGTTTGCTTCCTTAGGAGAAATGTCGGCCGGTGTCGCACATGAGCTTAACAGCCCCTTAACGGCCATCGTAGGTAACTCACAATTGCTCCTGCGCGAAACTTCAGAAGACAATCCCCATTACCAGTTGGTTAAGGATATCCATTACTGCGGCGTACGCTGCCAAGGAATAATTCGCAATCTGCTGACTTTTTCCCGGCAGGATGAATTATCCTTTGAATGGCTTTATTTAGACCAGGTCTTTGATAAGGCCTATTCCCTGCTGGCTTATCAGATAGAAAAAAGCGGTATCAAGGTTATAAAGGATATTTCGGCACCACTGCCGGCTATCCTCGGCAATGCCCAGGGTTTGGAGCAGATTATTGTCAATCTGCTGCTCAACGCCAAGGATGCCATAGAGGGCAAGTATGGCCGGGAGGGTAAAGTGCAGACCCATGGCGTGATTGAAGTGAGGACCAGGGTGCAGCCCGACAAATATGTGGCGCTGGACATTACTGATAACGGCTGTGGTATTGATCCTGCCCTCATTCCCCATATCTTCAATCCTTTTTATACCAGCAAAAGTGTCGGTAAAGGTACCGGTTTGGGGCTCTCGGTCAGCCTGGGGATTGCCCAATCCCACAAAGGCTTAATCGATGTGCAGAGTACACCAGGAAAAGGCAGTACTTTTAGTTTGATCTTACCGATTGCCAAAACAGACTAAGGCAGCTGCTTTGTTTGCGCGGCAAGGAGAGGGGGTGAGCCGGTGGCAGAAAAAGTAAAGTTTCTTGTCGTTGATGATGATCAAGAGGTCTGTAACTTTTTTACCTATTTATTAAGAAGCAAAGGATATGAAGTGGAGACGGCCAATTCAGGGCGTGAGGCCTTTGCCAGGCTTGAGTCATCTCGCTTCAATGCTGCTTTGGTTGACTTAAAGCTGCCTGACAGCGATGGTATAACTATCCTGAAAAAGATAAAAGAACGGCAGCCTGAATGTGAAGTTATTATTATCACCGGTTATTCAACTGTTAAATCTGCAATTGAGGCAATTCAGCACGGAGCATTTGACTATCTGGAAAAACCCTTCGTAGATATTGAGGAGATGGAAAAACTCCTGGAGCGGGCGCTTAGTGTCCGGGCACAGGCAGCAGAATCAATAATCGAGATTAACGGTTTAACCTTTATTGTCGGTCAGTCGCCTAAAATGCGGCGGTTGCTGACTGCTGCCCGCAAAATTGCCACAAAAAATATTACTGTGCTCATTCAGGGGGAAACGGGCAGCGGCAAGGAAGTTTTAGCACGCTATATTCATGCCATCAGCCATCGTCGTGACCGTCCCTTTCTTGCCTGCAACTGTGGAGCTTTTAGTGAAAGTCTTTTAGAAAGTGAATTGTTTGGCCATGAAAAAGGTTCCTTTACCGGGGCTACCAGCCGTAAGCGCGGCATTTTTGAGCTGGCACATAAGGGGACTTTATTTCTTGATGAAATTGATTCAGCTTCCCTGGCGATTCAGGTCAAACTGCTGCGTGTGCTGGAGACAGGAGAGTTTTTACGTGTTGGCGGTGAAGAAATCTGTAAGGTGGATATGCGGGTTATTGCGGCGACTAATACCAATCTGGCCACACGGGTCGAAGAAAGCCTGTTCCGCGAGGATTTATTCTACCGCCTTGATGTAGCCTCCTTTACGATCCCACCCCTGCGAGAACGGCAGGAGGATCTGCCTCTGTTCATAAATTACTTTTTAGAAAGAGAAACTAAACTTAAGCAATCCCCCATGAAAAGATTTAGTGAAGATGCTTTAGCTGTCATGCAGGAACACACTTGGCCGGGCAACATACGTGAACTGAAAAATACCGTTTCTCAGGCCTTAGTGTTTAGTTCAGGTCCTTTAATTACCGTGGCAGATTTGCCGGAGCGGATCAGGCGGAAAAAAGTGCAGCTGCCGGTGTCCGCAGTAGTTCCGGCACCAGAGGCTGAACCAGAGACTGTACCTGAAGCTGAATCTGAGCCTGAAATAAAGCCGGCTCCGCCTTTGCCGGAGCAGTCAGCTGCGCCGGCCTCACCACGGGAAGAAGTTCCGGCTGCCGCAGCTGAGGAAAAGAAAACAGCAGATGTGCCTCTCCTGGCCCTACAGCCGCAGCAGACCCAGTTGTTAGAACTGTTAAATGAGTTTGAAACGCAGTTGCTGGAAACTTTGCGGCTAAAAGAAGGATTCGCTTTTAATGATTTTTATCAAAGCATGAAAGAATGGAATGACCGGTTAAATAAAAAAATTATCGCTAAAGCACTGGAAGAAACCTATGATAATCAGGTTAAAGCTGCCGAACTGCTCGGCATCACACCGCGAGCGCTGCGCTATTATTTAAAAAAATAATGATAGATAAACAAACAGCTTCTGCCGGCAGGGGAAGCTGTTTTTATGGAAACGGTCTGTAATTCTTTTGTAATCTGCGTTGCGATAATTTAACAGTTCCTTTAAAGGGAAAAATATTGCTGAAGCAGAATAAGTACAGAGCAATGCAGCTTATAATTCTACCAAAAACAACTACATTGAACAAGGAGGTCGAGCGGATGATTAAACTCCACGGTGTCTCCAAAAGTTACAACAAAGGTGCCGTTAAAGCTGTCGACAACTTAAGCCTCTCAGTAAAACCAGGGGAAATCTTTGGTTTTTTAGGGCCGAATGGTGCGGGGAAAACTACGACCATTAAAATGATGGTAGGCCTTCTGCAAAGTGACAGCGGAACCATTACCATTAATGGCTATAATATTGAACAGGAGCCGCTCAAGGCTAAAAGTTCCCTTTCCTATGTGCCGGATAACCCGGAAGTATATGAAAAACTAACAGGTCTGGAATATTTAAACTTCCTGGCAGACGTTTACCGTGTGCCCGCAAGAATTCGAAAAGAGCGCATGGAACGTTTTCTGCAGCTTTTTGAAATGACGCAGGCTGTCGGGGATCTTATTCAAAGTTACTCTCATGGCATGCGGCAAAAGATAGTGCTGATCGGAGCCCTGCTGCATGAGCCTGAAGTTTTTATTCTCGACGAACCGATGGTGGGGCTTGATCCGAAATCAGCTCATAATCTCAAGGAATATATGCGTGAACACTGCAACCAGGGTAAAACAGTCTTTTTTTCTACCCACGTCTTGGAGGTGGCAGAGAAACTGTGTGACCGGATTGGCATTATCCGCCGCGGTCAACTGATCGCCTGTGGTACCATGGCTGAATTAAAACAGCAGGCGCAAAACGAAGGTTCGCTGGAAAAAATCTTCTTGGAGTTGACGGAAGCATGAACCTTTTAACATTAATTAAAATGCAGTTAAATGTCAGTTTCAACTGGTCCGCCCTGAAGTGGTATGCTAAGCACGATAAGAAAAAAATTCTGGGCGGGATTGCGCTGGTTATTATTGTTATTGCTAGTTTGGCTCCACTCTATTATTTTGTTGCTGTTAATTTTTTCAAAACAGTCTTTTTGAGCGGTTACTCCCTGGGACAACCGGAATTTGTGCTTACTTTCGCCATCGTGTCCGTTAGTATGCTGGTACTGATTTTTGCTATTCCCTTTATCATGGCCATATTTTATTTTTCCCGTGATTTAGCGCTGCTGGTACCATTACCTTTTTGGCCTCGTGAGATTATTGGCGCCAAATTTATCACCGTGGTGATCCAGGAATATCTGACAGTCTTACCGTTTATGCTGCCGGCCCTCTATTTTTATGGTACAGGGGTTAGAGCGGGCCTGTACTTCTGGCTGGTTGGCGCCCTTATTACCTTAATCCTGCCCATCATTCCCTTAACCATTATTTCCGCTGCTATCCTTGTGCTGATGCGTGTTACTAATCTGGGTAAACGGAAAGATTTACTTCGCTACCTGGGCATGACCCTGTTTTTGGTGGCTGTCTTGGCCTTTAACTATTTTGTTACCCAGCTCGAAACGCTGTCGCAGGAAGAAATAATGAAATTGATCTTTGCCCGGGAAGGTTTGGCCAGCCTGGTCTCCCGCGCTTATCCTCCGGCCCTGTGGGCTACCCGGGCCTTAACGGCACAAGGCGCAGCTGCTTTATTAAATTTAGCTTTATTCGTTGCCCTTACGCTTGTGGGAATCATGATAATGTTGTTCCTTGGCGACCGTCTTTTCTATCGTGGGCTGATTGGCGGTGATGAGGTAACTGCGCGTAAGGATATCTCCAGCGATCGCCTGGCAAAAGGTATGTCGCAGGTTTCAGCTCCCGCCTGGGCCATTGCCAAACGTGAGATTAAAGTGCTGGTGCGTACACCTATCTACTTTTTCAATAGTATAGGCGTGATTTTAATTGCACCTCTGGCCATGTTCTTACCACTGATCTGGGGGAATGCGTTGGAGCCGATTCTTACTATGCTAAGTGCAGTGCGGCCCCTCTATCTGAACTTAGGGGCAGCCGCCTCAATTGCGCTGGTGGCTGCTTTTGCCCCGGCTGCTTCAACTTCTTTTTCCCGTGAAGGCAAACAGTTTTGGCTGTCTCAAGTCATGCCTGTAGCACCACGGGAACAGATTAACGGAAAAATTATCTATTCTCTGCTTTTATCCTTGTTGGGTATCCCCTTGGTGTTCCTGGCATCAGTTTTACTCTTCCATTGGAACATCCAGGAATTAATCCTCATCAGTCTTGTTGGAATCTGCCTTACTTTACCTTCCATTACCGTTAGCTTACTCATTGATTTGCTCCGTCCCTATCTAACCTGGCCTAACCCCCAGGTTGCCATTAAGCAAAATTTAAACGCAGTCTTTGCCATGGTGGCGACGGGCGGTCTTTACTACCTCACTTATCAGTTTGCCATGTATATGATGCACCGGCAGTTTAGTGATTTACTAATCTACGGCGGCGTTGCTGCTTTTGCGCTGCTTTTGGCGGCCATCCCGTACGGAATTATGGTCAGGATTGCAGATCAGCGTTTTCGCGAAATTATAGCTCCCTAGAATAATAAATTCCCAGAGGTGAACAATGAAACTACTGCAGCCAAATGAGATGGTTGATTCCATTTATGATATCAACCTGTCCAGTCTAAAAGCCAAGGGGATTAAAGGCATTATCACAGATATGGATAACACTTTGCTAGCCTGGCATTCTTCTGAGATTACACCGACGGCAGCCCAGTGGGTTAATGAAGTGCGACAGGCAGACCTGAAGATTGCCATAGTTTCCAACAATTCTCCTGCCCGTGTGGAGGAACTTTCCGCACAGCTGGGTGTAATTTGTATCGCCAAGGCGGTAAAGCCCCGCCGCAGCGCCTTTCGCAGCATTGCTGCCCAGTTTAACCTGTCTCCTCAGGAAATGGCCGTTGTCGGTGATCAGTTGTTTACCGATGTGCTGGGCGGTAACCGTGCCGGTATGTATACAATCCTGGTTAATCCGATCAGTAAACACGAATTTATCGGCACTAAAATAATGCGTCTCCTGGAAAAACTGTTTCTGCAGCGTTAACAAAAACTTCACGCATACATCTCCACCTCCGGGGAACAATACCTCTTGGGGTGGTATGATATGGAAAATTGTCTGCAGCGTCTGAAGGAGGCATATCAACAAGCTAAACAGGAGCAGGGGGCTGTTAACGCCACACTGCAGAACATTACTATTAATACGCAGACGAAAGAGATTACCTTTCACTGGCAGGATGCAGAAAAATAAGCCGTAACGGCTTATTTTTTTCTCCGCCCCAAGGCCGGCGTAAAAAGGATTTTCTGCTTACTCTGCAGAAACAATCTTCCGAGGTGAGACATATGCAGATAACAGGTCAAACAAAGATTACAGGACTTTTCGGGGACCCGGTACAATATTCCCTATCACCGGCCATGCATAATGCAGCTTTTAAACATCTGCAGCTGCCCTATGTTTACCTGCCCTTTCCGGTTGATAAAAGCAAACTGGCTGCTGCCGTGGAAGCTGTCAGGGCGTTAAAAATCACCGGTGTGAACGTTACTGTACCCCATAAAGAGGCAGTTATCCCCTATCTTGACCGCCTCGACCGCTCAGCGGAACGCTGTGGTGCCGTCAACACCATTGTAAATCGTGATGGCGTCCTGACAGGTTACAATACTGACGGTCAGGGCTTTATTGATGCCCTTGCTGAGGCCGGCTTTACTCCTGCCGGGAAGAAGGTTGTCATTCTTGGTGCCGGCGGCGCAGCACGGGCTGTAGCCGCAGCTTTAATCGACCAAGGCGCAGCTGAAATTATGCTCATCAACCGCACCCTGCAGAAGGCCGCCGCGCTGGCTGATTTTTTAGGTCCCCAGGCGTCTTACCGACAACTAATTCCCCACAGCAAAGTTGAAGTAGCCGCAGTTGATCTGGTTGTAAATACTCTGTCCATACCTTTTCGTCAGGAAGATCAGTGGCTGTTGGACCTGACGGATGCCCGGGGAGCACTGTTTTATGATCTTCGTTACGGTAAAATGCCGTCAGATTTTCTTGTGCTGGCAGATGAATTAAACAGCCCCCGGCTTGACGGTCTGGGCATGCTGCTGCATCAGGGCGCCCGTGCCTTTACCCTTTTTACCGGCCAGGCAGCACCCGTGGAGGTTATGCGTGCCGCGCTGCTGCAGTCTTGACAGCGGACGCGGCTGTCGGCAGTTTTGGCTGAACGGCCTGCACGTTGCCGGATAAATTAAAGTAAAAATAAATAGGAGTTAATTTAGTGATAAATGACAGAACGGTGGTGACCGTTCTTTTTTTTTGTTTTTACTCCTTATTATGGCGAGCTTCAGGCGGCAGAAAAAAGTTAAAAAATAGTAAAAAATTTAGTTATATAATTTATTTTTCTCTATATATTAATTGGGACGAGAAGTGGGAAGGGGGAGCCATAGTGGCAAAACTAAAACCCGGTTTTCAGCAGCACCTGCTCGGGAATGAAGAAACAGGGACGGTGTTAAGTGTAAGCAGCAGGTTGCGGAAAAAAGCGGCTGCCATGCTGTTGGTTTTTGTCATGCTTTTTTCCTTTGTCGGAGTTCCCTTGGCAGACGCCTTTTTTACGGCAGAAGCCGCTTCAGCCAAAACTACTTTTCAGGTAACCAAAACAAAAACAGCGGCTGCTGCTGAAGCAGAAATGAGTTTTGAAATGCCGCTGCTGCTTGAAAACGAAGTAAATAGTTTGGCTGCTGAAAGTTTACAAACTATGCAGAGAGCAGAAGCAGAGGAAGCGCCGGTATGGGCGCGCCTGCAGCTTAAGGGCAGCTTTGCTGCAGAAGACATTTTTATTCCTTCACTTAAGCTTCATTTTCAGGGGCAGACAATCAAAGTTCAGCAGGGTGAGCTGCTGGCAGCAAACACCCTACGCATCGCCTTTGCTCGGTCGGAACTGTTGAGCTGGTTTGCGGCACCGGATGAAACTGCAGAACAAATTCTGACCATTACCGGTGAAGGTTACAGTGGGGGTTTAGATTATTTCACTTTTAGCGGTTCAGGCAGACTGCAGTTAGAAGAAGTTGCAGTGCAGCCACCGGAAACGAGTGAAGACAGCGTTGTCGAAGAAGAAGCAGCCGAGGCAGAGGTAAGCGAAGAAGATTCAGCCGCGGTTCCGGCAGCAGAAGAGCCGCTGGAAACAGACCCGACTGCAGCTTCGACAGCAGCTGAAACAGACGAGGCAGAAGAGGAGGCAGAAGCTGCCGCAGAAACCGGTGACCAGGCAGAACAGCCGCCGGCGTTGCTGCCGGAAAAGGATGAAGAAGAGGAAACTGCGGCCCCGGCAGAAGCGCCGCTGCAGGAGTAATAGTTAAGCTGTTGAGGAGGTTCGGCATGGCAGAAGAACTTAACCTGACCGCAGATGGGGAGCAAAAAGCCGGTTCCCGGTGGCAGAAAGCGTTACACTTTATCGGCACGATTTTTTACGCACTGCTATTAATTATGCTGCTGCTGCTTACTTTCGCCACGCTGCAAAGCCGCCTCAGCGGCAAACCGCCGCAGCTGGCCGGCTATCAAATGTATATTGTACTGGGTGGGAGTATGAGTCCTACCTTTGAAATGGGCAGTCTGGCTTTGCTTAAACCGGTAGAAGTGACAGACATTCAGGTGGGTGACATTATCACTTACAGTTCACCCAGTGATGCCGCAAGCCTGACTACGCACCGGGTGATGGAAATTCATGAGGATAACGGTCTGTTCCATTTTATCACCCGTGGCGATGCCAATGAGGTCAATGACCCCAGTCCTGTTGCAGGTGCTAACGTGCTGGGTAAGGTAATCTTTACTATCCCCTACCTGGGCTATCTGCTCCATTTTGGCCGCTCTAAAGTCGGATTATTGATGTTAGTTGTACTGCCCGGGCTGATCATCATGAGCATCGAGCTGCGCAATCTATACCGTTATTACCTGGAATGGAAACGGAACAAAGAATCAACGGCCTCAGGCGAAGTAACAGCCGGAAAATCAGATTCCCTGTCACAGTGAAGCTTCATCAGTGCGCTTTACTAATGTAAAAGTAGGCAGATTTATAGAGAAAGGAAGTTTTTCATGAAAGTCAGAGCTGTAAGGAGCATCCTCAGCTGCTTAGCCGCCATCATTTTGTTTACCGGCGGTGTGACTACAGCTTGGTTTATCGATACTGCTGCAGCAGAGCCGGCAGCAATGGTAACGGGAACGGTTAAACTAAATGTTCTGCCTGCACAAGTTAAGCCTCAGCCACAGGATCAGCAGCTGATTACCTGGCAGCCGGGTACAAGCAAAACTTTTTGCTGGCTGCTGCAAAACACCGGCAGTAAAAAAATAATGCTGCGTGTGCGACCGGTGATTGAAGGTCAGAAAAAAGATGAAACAGCCTGGGCAGAAGGTAAACCTTTCAACCCCTGTCAGGGTAACTGGGCTATGTATTCTACCTATACTGTCGGCTCCGGCAAAAAAAGTGCCCGCCTGCTGGCCGGGCAAAATGATCATTGCGGCGACTTAATTGTGCAAACAAAGAATAAGGCCCTGCATGTTACATACAGGTTGAAGCAAGGTTACGAATTATTAGAGTCTCACCTGGCAGTAGCCAATAAATTAGCTGACATCCCTACTGTCGCCAACGGCAATCCGCCCCCTGGCCAGTTTCCCTTTAAAACAGAACATCAGCATCCTGTCCGGGAGTATACCTACATCATACCTTTAAGCGGCACTTATCCTGCGGGTCATTTAAAAGGCCGTTCCTATAATTGGCCTGATGGTCAAAAGCTTTATCTGGCTGCTCATGCCGATGTTTCCGTGCCGGGTGCGGGCGGTATGAATGATATCTCCTGGCAGCTGGCCTCAGAAAGTCCTGCCGGCTGGAAAAAGGGAGCACCGGAAAAGATAGACGGTAAAACCGTGACCTGGTGGTACTATCGTCAGCCTATAGCTGCAGGTGATGACATTAAGTTTTGTTTAACAGGTTGTTTAGGTCAAAAAGCAGCCCGCGGCACCTATAAAATTCAGCTGCAAGCTGAGGCGGTGCAGGCATCCCATGCTGCTGTAGATATTTGGCCGCATCCTTGGAAGTAAGAGCGCTGAGCTTTAGGGAGATAGTCAGCGCGGCGGCTGTTAGTGAAGGGGTGGTTTATTACAGAGGTAGCCGGAGGATAGCACGTAAAATGTTGTTCGTTTTTAGTCCGTTCAGGGCAAACCTACCGTGAGGTAGGGACGCAAAGCTGCGGGTCTCCGCTCGGAGGCAGCCGGGCTGCCGGAGTGTAGGTACAAAATGAATTAAAAAGATGGAGGAATACAATGAAAAGAAGAGTCTTAATGAGCATGCTGCTGCTGGCTCTGGCAGCTGCTTTAATCGCCGGTGGCACCATGGCCTGGTTTACCGATAGAGCAGAAGCGGAACCGGCAACCTTTGAGGCCGGCACCGTTGATATTGAAGCCGATGGATTTGCGCATAAAACACCGTGTTTTGACGCAAGCAACTGGAACCCGGGAGACAGCAGTTTTATAGGTGTTACCTTCGAAAATGTTGGCTCGAAGAAGGTAAAGTTAAGAGTTAAAGTGGATAAAGAATGGGAAGATGAGAATTTGTCTGCCAAAAACGTAGAAATAAATGTACATCCGCTGCTGAACCCCTGGTGGGAGAAGGTGGGCGATTACTTCTACTATAGGTTCCCCATTTTAGGAAGAGCTGTATATCCTGGAGCTAAAATACCACTACTAGTGGAGGTTACCTTGGACGGTCCTAAAACGGACAACAAATATCAAGGGAAAACATTCATGGTTTATGCCACTGCGGAAGCTGTGCAGTACTCCCATAATGCTCCTTGGAGCGCAGTTGCAGGCAATGATCCGGTACAGGGACCGCAGGCAGCAGTTCTGGGTGAATCCATCCCCAAGGTAGAAGAGTTAACTGATGCACAGGCAATCGAGCAGATGGAGGAACTACAGGCTAAGTATGAGGAGATTGTAGCCGGCTTGTAAGCATTGATCAAACATCGCTAAAGATGCAGTAAGAGATGGTATCCATGTACAAGGGAGGACTCATGATGAAGAGAAAAACGATCAGCTCTCTGGCCATAATTTTAGGGGTCTTGTTGATTGTCAGCAGCCTAAATATGATGACAAAACCGGGTGTTGTTTTTGCACTCGAGCTGGTTGGTGATGAGATGGGCCTTCGTCTTGAGCCCTCCAACACGGCTCTCTTCGCTGTCAAAAACATGAACCCCGGCGATACTCAAGAGGCAGGTTTGACAATTTCCAATGAAGGCAAATGCCCCTTTACCGCCTACATGAGTCTGGCTAAAATAAGCGGTACTGACGGCGCAGGTGATCTGTATCCTCAACTGCAGCTGACGGTAACTTCCCTGGGAGAAGAAATCTATCACGGGCCCTTAAGCGGGTTTCAGCAGTATAACCTGGGTCAGCTGCAGCCTAATACTAACCAGACCCTTGAGTTTTCCGTACACTTGCCGGGCCCTACAACGGGTAATGAGTTTCAGGGCAGTACTCTGGCTGTACAAATGGTGTTTACCGCCAGCCAGGAGTGTACACCGCCAGACCCGTCCCCCCCTGATATTCCTCACACCGGCGGATTTGATACGATTCAGCTGCTGGCGGGCTTTAGCCTGCTGCTGTTAGGTATCCTGCTGCGTCGGAAAAAAACTGTCAGTGCTCAATAGTATGATCAAGAGTGTGTCTTACTAATGAGGCACACTCTTTTTACGAAAAAATATACTGCCGACAGGCCCATTTGGGGGCAGGATTATCAGAAACTTTCGGGAATTCTTATATATAATGGCAGTTTTAACTCCACCGGCAAACGGAAGCAAAGTTAGTTAGTTATTTGAAAAAGAATCTTATCATGTTTGAATCGGGTGTATATTAATGCGGCTGCGAACAAAAATCCAGCGAGGGCTGGCGGTAATTACCTTAACTTTTCTGTTACTGCTGCTGATTAGTCTTTGGCGGTTTCATGGCGCTGCTGCTGCTGTCCTGCTGCTGTTACTGCCTTTGGGTTATTCCGTGGCGGCACTGATGCTGCTGGAAAAGGTTTTGCTAAAACCTCTTCAAACTCTAGACAGGCAGCTTAACGAAGTTTTACCGGCAGCGGAGGGGGACGCGGAACAGGATGAGCTGCAGAGAGCAGCTTCAGCCCTGCGGCAGTTACAGGAAAAGAATCATGAATATCAGCAGCAGGTCTTATTTTTGGAAAATTTGGCCGATTTAGTGTCCTTTTTGGACGCGGATATGAATCTTTACTATGTCAGCCAAAGCCATAAAACGCTGCTAGGTTATGATCCAAAGGCACTTTTAGCCAAACCCAGTGAGCCGGAAAACTTCTTTCACCCTGATGATATGGAGCGGGTTTTTGCTTCAGCAGTAAATGTAACCAAGACTTTAGAACCTGAAAGGGTCGAGCTGCGGGTCAGGCATGCAGACGGCCATTATCTCTGGTTTGAATCTGTGCACACGCCTATCCTCAGCAGCACAGGTGAGGTAAAAGGAGTGTTAGTAAGCGGCCGGGATATAACTAAGCGTAAAACCATAGAAGAGCAGCTGCGCCAGATGAGCTTGTATGACTCTTTGACAGAGCTTTACAACCGCTCCTTTTTTGAGCAGCAGATGCAGTATTATGAAACTAACCGCCAAGGTACTTTTGGCATCATAGCGTTAGATATTGATGATTTAAAACTGTACAACGACGGGCTGGGTCATGCGGCAGGTGATACCCTGATTAAGGAAACAGCCGCTTTGTTAAAGAAAAGCTTCCGGGGTAGTGATGTGGTAGCCCGCATTGGTGGTGATGAGTTCGCCGTTCTTTTGCCCCAGACCAATCTGGAGGCGGTAGAAAAGGCGGCACACCGTATCAAGGAGGCTGTGGCTGCTTACAACAAAAGTAATCCCAAAATACCCATCAGCATTTCCATAGGTTATGCGGTCGGTGAGCCGGAAACATCGCTGCGGGATATCTTAAAAGAAGCGGATAACAATATGTATAGTGAAAAAATGCGGCGTAATATTAGTGATACCGACTCCACCATTGCCATTTTGATGAATGCTTTGGAGGTGCGTGATTATCGGCCGGAAAATGATGCTTTGCAGCTGCGGGATTTAGTGCTGGATTTTGCCAGATATCTTAATTATCCGGCGGAAAATTATGGCAAATTAGGTTTATTTGCACGCTTTCACGATATTGGTAAAATAGGTATACCGGACCGCATTTTATACAAGGAAGACAAACTTACAGAGGCGGAGAAAAGAGAAATGGAGCAGCATTGTGAGATTGGTCACCGCATTGCTTTATCTGCCTTAGATTTAGTGCCGGTGGCCGATTGGATCTATCGGCATCATGAATGGTGGAATGGCCAGGGCTATCCTCTGCAGCTGCAGGGAGAAGAGATCCCCCTGGAATGCCGTATGCTGGCCATTGCAGAAGCCTATCATGCCATGACTACTTTCCGCCCCTACCGCCGGGTTTTTACTCAGGAAGAAGCTGTTGCTGAACTGCGCCGCCAGGCAGGCCGTCAGTTTGACCCGGTGTTGGTGGAAGAATTTATTGCCATGCTGGCAGCAAGGCAGACAAACTTCACTGCTGCAGAAGAGGATGCTGTAGCATTTAAAGAATTAAACCAGGAGCAAAACTAATTTTGCTCACCATAATGAAACATCAGATAAAAGCGAGGCAAAAGGAGCGGCTGTTAATGGTACCGCTCCTTTTCTGCTTTGTAGCGCAGATGCGCTGCTGTACTAATTATATTGGTGGCGATTGCGCCAAAAGCACCACAGAATACTCCTGCCATAAAGCAGTGCCCCGGCGGCAAAACAGGCACCGCCCAGCGTGCGTACAAATAAATACGGCCGCAGTAAAGTGCTGGTGGTCAGAAAATCTAACCCTGTCACGCGCAGCAGGTAAGTCTGCAGAATGCCGGCGATAGTTAAGGCGGAGCCCATGGTTAGCAGACCTGCATTATGGAGTGCAAATCCCCACCATCCATGCCGATACTCTTTGCTGCTTAATTCTGCTTTACGGGTCAGGACATAGATGCAGATGCCCTGTACCAGCATACCCACCGCCCCGTAAAGGGCAAAATGTGCATGGGCAGAGGTTAAGTAAGTAGCACTGCAGTAACGGTTAATCTGCGGTACGGCAATGAGCATACCCAGGGTGGCGGCCCCCAGAAGATGATAAAAAACACTGGCAGTAATGAAACCAAAGGTCAGCCTCATTCCCGGATCCACTTCTGCCCATGTGATATGCGTCAGCCCTAAATAAAGGATCCAGCAGAGTAAAAAGATGCCGATAATCTGGATCACACTAAAAGTGCCGCCAATCCACTGCCAGAAGGCCGGTACCCCAATCCAGTAGTAATGATGACCGGTGGCAAAGATGGCGCCGATGATGAGCAGAACCAACTGCACAAAGAGTATTCTTTCCAACTTGTCTCGCTGCACGGTACTGACTTTGAGCAGCAGTGCCGCCAGGACACCAAAAAGAATTAATTCTTTACTTAACTCTTCCCACAAGTGAACAACCCAGAAACGGACAAGTTCACTGACAGTAGGCTGGCTGTAGTTAAAGACATTGGGCAGATACAGCACTAACAGCAGGATGGAGCCGGTGAGGATGGCGAGCAGTGTGATGCGTCCTCGTGTTTTAGCTGCTTTAAAATAGCTGCGCAGGAGATTATATAAAAAGATCACTAAAACTGCGGCAATACCCAGGTGAAAAGGAAAAGCAGCTTCTTCATATTCCATACCGCGCAGGCAGCCAAACATCAGGGAAGCTAAAATGCCGACGGTGGTAAGAATAAAAAGCCGGAACTGCCAGACGACTAATGGCGTGCTGTGCAGCTCACTTTTGCTTTCTTCCACAAAAAAGTAGTAGGAGGCTCCCATGCAGCCCAGCAGCGGCCATAAAACACTTAAATTGAGATGAAAAGCCCGCCCTGTTTCCAGATTGATGGGAATGGGTAAGTCCGGAACAATTAAATCCAGCGCGCCAAAGGTGGCGGCAAGGCTCTGCAGGACTAAGAAAATAATCGGCGCCCAAAAATATGGTATTGTCACTGCTTGTGAAGGAGACATTTTGTCTGCCGCTGCTTTCTGCCGCTTGCTGCGGCACAGGATTTTAGCGGCTAGTTTGCGCAGTAGCCTGACCGGATTCATCTGTTTTGCCTCTCTTTACTGCGCTTTTCTTCTACAAGCGGCGGCGGGGGCCAATTACGTGTATCAATTTTATTTACATAGCGTAAAAAAGCGAGCATCTTCTCACTTTCCTCCGCAGTTAGGCCGACGTGAGTTCTTCTGCTGTGAGGAGGCATGGGAGGAGGTTGGGCAAAAAACTGCCGCAGCTCTGCTTCTGTACGCTGTGAGATAATCTTAGTTAGGTCCAGGGCAGAGTAACCGCCGCTGCTCAGCAGGGAATGGCATTCCATACAGCCGTATTCCCGCCACAATTTACTGCCGGCCACGGCGGCGGGCGGCATTGGCGGTGTAATCCGGACGAGAGAAGAGAAGATGAGCAGGGCAAAAAGGCTTAAAGCAGCCAGTGTAATGCAGATCAGCCAGATTTCAGCAGGTTTCATCAGTACCCCTTCACAGTGCATTTTATCTGTATTTTGATCCCCGTCGACAATAATATGCGGTGCAGCAGCCGATAAAATCTGCTATCTATTGACAATAACTAAAATAATATATATTATATATAATATATATATTATATAATTGATGGTTTTCTGGAGGAAACGATGGAAGTTAATGAATTTAAGCTTGCCCTATGGAATATCACCAGGGAGATTACTGAAAACATTAATCAAATTTTTTATCCCATTGCGGAAAGATATGGTCTTACCTTAATGCAAATTCAGCTGCTGCTGAACTTACTGCAGGATGAAGAACATACCATCGGCAGCCTCGGTAAATGTATGAGAATGGCCGGAGGTAATATCTCCAACCTCTGCAAAAAGTTAGAGAAGGAAGGTTTTGTAGAGCGCTGCAGAAACGTTAATGATGAAAGAGTGGTCATAGTTACCCTTTCAGCCAAGGGGCGGCAGACGATCAGTGAAATTGATCGGGCTATAGACCGCAAGTATGAACTGTTGTTAGAGAAGTATGCAGAAGAATCGCTCACGGAGATTGTTTCCGGTTTGAAGCGACTAAATTTGTTATTAGAAAGAATAAGTACACTGGATGATTAGTGTGATGGAGGAAGATATATGAATCAAGGACGGGGACCGAATAAGTATCTTATCTACTTTTATGTTGTACTGATGATTGCTGTCATGCTGTTGAATGCCATTGTTTTTCCTGCGCTTTTAAAACCAAGGATTACAGAGGTTGATTACGGCACCTTTGTGAAGATGGTTGAAAACGGTAAAGTCCGCACGGTGGATATCAATGATAACGAAACAGAGATTACCTTTGCAGCCGTTGGCGAGAACGGAAAAGAGGAGCTTTTTGTCACCGGTTACCTTGATGACCCGGAACTGGTTAATCGTCTGCTGAAAAGCAATGTCGAGTTTTCCAAGGTCATACCTAAAGAGAATTCACCGCTGATAAATTTTATTTTGACTTGGATCTTCCCCATTCTGCTCTTTTGGGGATTGGGGCAGCTGCTGCTGAATTCAATGCAGAAGAAAATGGGCGGCAATGCCATGTCCTTTGGCAGGAGTAATGCCAAAGTATATGCGGAAGCAGAAACCGGCGTTACTTTTGATGATGTTGCCGGTCAGGATGAAGCAAAAGAAGCGCTGAAGGAAATTGTGGACTTTCTGCATAATCCGGCCAAATATAAAGCCATTGGTGCCAACATGCCCAAAGGCGCTCTGCTGGTAGGCCCCCCGGGTACAGGTAAAACTTTACTGGCCCGGGCTGTGGCCGGTGAATCAAAAGTACCCTTCTTTTCCATTTCCGGTTCCGAATTTGTAGAAATGTTTGTTGGTATGGGGGCAGCCAGGGTGCGGGATCTGTTCAAGCAGGCACAGGAAAAGGCTCCCTGCATCGTTTTTATTGACGAAATTGATACCATCGGTAAGAAACGGGATAACATCGGTTTCAGCGGCAACGATGAACGAGAGCAGACCTTAAACCAGCTCTTAACGGAAATGGATGGTTTTAACGCCGAAAATGGTGTTGTCATTTTGGCTGCTACCAACCGTCCGGAATCTTTAGATAAAGCTTTGCTGCGTCCCGGGCGTTTTGACCGCCGCATCCCGGTGGAGCTGCCGGACCTTAAAGGACGGGAGGCTATTTTACAGGTCCATGCCAGACGAGTTAAAGTAGCTGACGGCATTGACTTAAATGCAATTGCCCGGGCCACACCAGGAGCTTCCGGTGCTGACCTGGCTAATATTGTGAATGAGGCGGCGCTGCGGGCAGTCAGGTGTGGACGTAACCTGGTAAATCAAAGTGACCTGGAAGAGGCACTGGAAGTAGTTATTGCCGGCTACCAGCGTAAAGGAGCAGTTATTTCAGCCAGGGAGAAGCAAATTATTGCTTACCATGAGGTAGGTCACGCCATTGTCGCCGCTAAACAAACGGAATCAGCACCGGTGCATAAGATCACCATCATTCCGCGCACATCAGGTGCCCTTGGTTATACGATGCAGCTGGCGGAAAATGAAAATGTGCTGCTGACGAAAGAGGAAGCCTTTAACAGAATTGCTACCTATACCGGGGGCCGGGCGGCTGAAGAACTTGTTTTTGGTACCGTTACTTCCGGGGCAGCAAATGATATTGAACAGGCAACAAAACTGGCCCGAGCCATGGTTACACGCTTAGGCATGAGCCAAAACTTTGATATGATGGCCCTGGAAACAGAAGAAAACAGATACTTGGGCGGCGATACATCACTGCTCTGTTCAGCGGAGACTGCGGCGCAGGTTGATGCAGAGGTCTTAGCCATAATTAAGCGGGCACACGCCAAGGCAATTGATATTCTGAAGGAAAGTCTTGATAAACTGCATGAAATAGCGGCTTACCTGATAGAGAAAGAAACAATTAACGGTGAAGAGTTTATGGCTTTATTGGCCGGCTAATACAGTCTGAGCGGGGCATTCGCCCCGCTAATTTAGACTGCCTAATCAGGGACAAATACTTGTCAAGTGAAGACAAAACAGGGATAATGGAGCTAAGGCGGGCAGTATTGACCGCCGTGCAGAGAAGGGGTGAAAAAACTGCAAGCACTACCCAGACCTTTACTAAATACTTTAAAACTACTCGCTGTGATTGCCGGAACACTCATAGGGCTGTATCTGGCCGTTATTTTTGTTAGTTATGCCGCGCCTTTTGTGATTGCTTTTGCTCTGGCCATGGCGATTAATCCGCTGGTTAATTGGTTGGCGAAAAAACGTAAATTTACTATCTCGCGCTCGGCAGCTGCCTTAATCACTACTACCGTTGCTTTACTGGTAATCTTTTGGGTGCTGCTGCTGTTAGGCAGTCTGTTGGTTAAGCAGGCAACGGATATGCTAAAACTGCTGCCCTATCATTTTCCCAGTCTGCAGCGTAATTTACTGGCTTTTGTGGCTGAACTCGGGGAAAGCATGGATATTTTGCCCGACTATGTTCTGCAGGCCATACAAAACTTTATTGTTAATCTGGGCACAACAATATCTGCCTATACAGCCGGGGCAGCCATTTTCGTCTTTGATACGGCGCGCTTTCTACCTTTCCTTTTTTTATTTGTCCTGCTAACAGTGCTGGCAACATACTTTTTTGCCAAAGATTATCCCAAGCTGCGAGCCTTTGTTATCAATAATCTGCCACCTTCCTGGCTTAAGCAGTATCGCATCATTAAAGCTGATTTACTTGCTGCTTTAATTGGCTACTTTAAAGCTACCCTTATTTTCATTTTTGTTACTTTTGTGCTTTTACTTGCCGGTTTGCTCCTGCTCAAAGTAAAGTACGCCTTTATACTTTCCGTCATTATCTCCTTATTTGATGCCCTGCCTGCCATCGGTGCCGGCTTGTTCTTTATCCCCTGGTCACTATATCTGCTTATCATCGGCGAAAAAACTTTAGCCATTGGTTTATTTATCCTCTATGTTGTGGTGCTGGGCGTCAGGCAGGTGATCAGTCCGAAAATTCTGGGCGATCAATTTGGGCTTCATCCCCTTTCTACCATGATTGCCATGTTTTTAGGTTTGAGATTGCTTGGTGTGGTCGGCCTGGTGACCGGACCTGTTATTTTCTTAATCATCAAGCATGTGGTTGGCTACTATACACGGGGACGCAGCTTTAAGGAAGTTATTTTTGGTTAACGCAGTTCAGTGCGCTCAGGGAAAAACAGAAGGAGATGGAGATACAAAAGGACCCCAGAGGCTGTCTCTGGGGCTTTTACTTTATTATTAATTTCATTTGCAGTAATCAGGAATTGATCAGGGCAATAGCGGTAAGATCATCGGCAACCGTCTCACAGGCATTACAGCATGCTTCCAAACCGGCTAAAATCTCTTTCCAGATAACTAAAGCAAAGGGATCCTTATTATTTTGTATTAACTTTTGCATGCACTGCCGGTATAATCTATCTCCCACCTCTTCTAAACGATTAACTTCCACTATCTTAGCCTGCAGCGCCTTTGTTTTTCTGAAGTTTTCAAATTCTTTTACGGCGGCAGTCACAGCCTGACAGCAGTCTTTGACGACCTGGCCAAAGGCGGCAATCTCACCGGGGATCTTCTGCACATTAAAAATATGCAGATTGATTATAACATTTTCGATGGCATCGGTAACATCATCAATTTCATCGGCCAGCCGAATAATATCTGCCCTTTCCAAGGGAGGAAGAAATTCTCGCGCCAGCCGGTTAAGCAGTTCGTGTCTGTACTCATCAGCGGCCTGCTCTATCTGCTGTATTTCAGTTGCCTGCTGTTTTAGCACGGCCGGCACAAACTCCTGCAGTACCGCATGGAGAAGCTCTGCCGCCTGCAGTGAGAATTGAGATAATTGAATAAAGGCCTGGAAGTAGCAAAATTTTTTAGTCTCGCTTTTTAATATCATAATTTCCCTTCCTCCTTGGACATTAAAAGATTTTGATAAATAAGTGTGCCATCAAATAACCAACCAGACCACAACCGGGGAAAGTTAAAATCCAGGCTGCAAACATTTCTTTCACAATACTCCAGTTGACGCAGGACAGCCTTTTGGCAGCACCAACCCCCATAATAGCTGTCGTTTTGGTGTGGGTTGTGCTGACCGGCAGCCCTAAGAGTGAAGAAATTAATAAGCTGAAAGCTCCGGTAAAGTCTGCGGCAAAGCCCTGATATGTTTCTAACTTGACCATATCCATTCCTACAGTCTTGATGATCCGGTAACCACCAATGGAAGTGCCCAGCGCCATGAGAATGGAGCACAACAGCATTAACCACAGGGGGATGGTAAAGCTCGTAACATTCCCCTGACCGCAGGCCAGAAAAATTCCCAGCATAAAAACAGCCATAAATTTTTGACCATCCTGGGCGCCGTGCATAAAAGCCATGGCTGCTGCCGCGGCAACCTGGGCACTGACAAAAAAAGGTTTTGTCCGTCGTTTGTCAGTGTTTTTAAAGATTGCTTCTATGCCCCGCACTACCAGGAACCCTAAAAAAAAGCCGAGGAAGGTAGAAATAAATAAGCCGTAAATTACTTTCATCCACTCTGCTCCATTAATGCCGGAAAAGCCTCCCTGCAGAGCAATAGCCGCACCGGAGATGCCGGCAATTAATGCATGGCTTTCACTGGTGGGAATACCAAAGACCCAGGCAGCCGTAGCCCAGAGGACGATCGCAAACATGGCTGCCGACAGAGCTACCAGCGAATCGTGATAATTGCCGGCAAAATCTACCATATTATAGATGGTATGGGCAACGGTGGCATTAATGAGGGTCATAAAGAGAACGCCCAAAAAATTAAAGACAGCGGCCATCAGGACGGCGTTTCTGGGACTAATGGTACGCGTGGAGACACAGGTGGCAATGGCATTGGGAGCATCAGTCCAGCCATTAACCAGGATAACGCCTGCTGTCAGGGTGGCGATGACAAGCAAAGCCGGATTTGAGAGCAATTGCTGCAGAAACTCTCCCAGTGTAATTGTCATCTTATCCTCCAATATTTTGATTACTTTGTCTGCACTTTTTCTCTGCAACCTTTCACAGTATACTTATTTCACACTGCATAAGGTTTTTCCTTTATCTTTACGCCGCAAGTTCAAATACTCACATGTCGGATTCCAGCGAATAGCATAAGGGCAGGGCAGAAAAAAGCCGGCCTGCAGCTGCAGGCCGACCTGGAGGAAGAAATTTATATTGAAGGTAAACAGCTATCATTTACATCAATTTCCAGACAATGATGTAGATAGATGAGGCTGTCTAATTTTTCACTTTGTTTAAGTACTTCTTCACTTTCAATTCCTTTTGTCTTTATCAGCTCAGCTAAAACATTTCTTTCCGTTTCAATTTGGCCGCTGAGGATCTGCTTCACATTATTTTTATGCATCAAGGCCTCCCTTTCTAGTTAGGTCTAAATTTATCATATTATATCTTGCCTCAGCTGCTGTTAACATTTTCTTACACTACTTCCCCAAAAGATTACATTTTTCTTAACAATTATTCGTCAATGCCAGCGCTTTAGATAATCCTTTAACCACAAGCTATGGAATTCTTCATCCAGCAGATATTCCAGCAAGGTTCGGCGCATCTCCCGGTCGTCCCAGACCTCAAAAGCAAATCGCCTGTACACTTCTATTGCTCTGCTTTCTAAAGCAATGCCCAGCTTACAAGTTTGCTCCGGGCCGGTTAATTCAACCGCTTCACCCAGCAGGCGTCCTGCCATTTCCAGCAGCGGGACAGTTTTCGGCAGTTCTATTCCTGCCGCCTGCAGCTGCTTGGCAAAATAAGCGGCGTGACCGCTTTCAATCTGCACCATTTTGGCAAAAGCGCGTTGATAATACTCATCGTTAGCTGCTGAAAGCTGTGCTTGATAATACTGTACCTGGAATTTTTCCAGCGAATAGAATTCTTTTAACCGATCAATCAATTTATCCCGATTAATTGGCTTCACCACCTTAGCTGCTGTCAGCGGCCCATTTTGTTTTAGTATATTTAACATCCAGCCAATTTATTAGCAGGCCGGCAGAAGAATGTTTAATCTATATCTTATGCACCATGCTTGCGAAAAATCATGTATAATGATATAAAACGAAAAGAGAGAAGTGAGAGCCATTGAATAAGGAACGTCTTAACCAAGTGACAGCCAATATGAAGGCGTCAGGCCTGCAGCAGATTATTGTTACCTCCACGGCTTCCGTGTACTACTTGACAGGTTACTGGGTTGAGCCGCAGGAACGCATGATTGCCCTCTATCTTGATGCGGATGGGCAGGCAGTGCTGTTTGGTAATGAAATTTTTGGCTTATCCGCCACACCGGAACTGCAGTTTGTAAGCCATAAAGACAGTGATAATCCGGTAGCCGACTTGGCTCGCCAGGCCGCGCCGGGGAAAATGGGCATTGATAAATTCTGGTACAGTAAATTCCTGGTTGAGCTGTTAGAGCTGCGTCCCGACATCGTACCGGTGCATGGTTCAGGTCCTGTAGATTTGGCCCGCACCACAAAAGATGAGGCAGAGATTGTGCAAATGCGCCAAAACTCTCTTATTAACGACCAGGTGATGGCTGCTGCCATCGGTATGCTGCAGGAGGGAGTAACAGAAAGCTATCTGGCAGCGCAGATAAACCGGCAGTTTCTGCAGCATGGTGCTGACGGTGAAGGGAGACAGCTGGTCTGCTTTGGTGCCAATGGTGCCGATCCCCACCACAGCGGGAATCAGACTGAACTTAAACCGGGCGACAGTGTAATCTTTGATATTTTTGCTCCGATCAATCATTACTGGTGCGACATGACGAGAACAGTATTTTATAAAACTGTAAGCGCACGGCAGCGCCAAGTTTATGAGCTGGTTAAACAGGCCAACGAAGCAGCCATTGCTGCCATTAAACCGGGCGTGCTGCTGTCCACAATTGATCAGACAGCCCGGGAGATTATTGCCCAGGGCGGCTACGGTCAGTATTTTACCCACCGCCTGGGGCACGGGATTGGTTTGGAATGTCACGAACCACCTGATGTCAGTCAGGCCTCTGAAATCCCGCTGACTGAAGGAATGATCTTTTCCGTTGAACCGGGCATCTATCTGCCCGGCGAGTTTGGCGTGAGAATTGAAGATTTGGTATTAGTCACAGCAGATGGCTGTGAAGTGCTCAACCACTATTCTAAGGAGTTACAGGTTATCGAGTAATCTGAATCTAACGTTAGGGGAGGAACAAATTGATGCAGCAACAGCAGCAGGCCGTTAGAAGCCAGGCTTCCCGACGACCAAATGTTCTTATACTTTTATTGCTGGCTTTACTGGTGGCAGCAGCTTTGACGGTTTACAGCTTTCGTGACACTATTTTCGCCTATTGGGATGCGCCACCGGTTGATACACCTGTGGAGGAGCCGCCGGTCGATACCCCTGTGGCACCTGTGGAGGAGCCCCCCGGCTCAGACCCGGTTGATGCTGAACCTCCGGCTGCGGAAGAGCCGCCTACCGTGGAAGAACCGCCTGCCGTGGAGAAGCCACCTGCCGCGGAGAACCCCGCAGCGGATCCTCCGGCAGCAGTCCGGCAGTTAGCAAACGGTGATGATTTATTGGCACTGGTCACAAAGGAAACAAGTTTAGGTAAGTATGAGCCGACAGATTTGGTAACAATTCCTGCGGAAATGGGTCTTTATGATACACGATACCAACTGCGTGCCGAAGCTTACCAACAGCTGCGCGCCATGTGGGAAGAGGCCCGCGATGCCGGCGTTGACTTCTATGTCACTTCTGCATACCGCAGCTATGCCACGCAAAAGCGTCTGTTTAATAATTATGCTGCTAAACACGGTGAAAAAGCAGCAAACAAGTTTAGTGCCCGTCCCGGACAGTCAGAGCATCAATTGGGCACAACCGTTGATCTTGCTGTTCCCGGCCATGTGCTGGCTTCTTCCTTTGGCGGCACCACGCCTGGCCGCTGGTTGGCGGAAAACGCCTACCGCTACGGTTTCATCATGAGCTATCCGGAAGGCAGTACCGGGATCACCGGCTATATATATGAGCCTTGGCATTTCCGCTACATCGGCGTAGAACATGCTGCGGCCTGCCGGGAGTCAGGACTGATTCTCTGCCAATATCTGGAGCAGCAGCCACAGCAGTGGCAATAGCAGACGGAAACTTAAACACATTAAAAAAAGGAAGTAAGCATACTTCCTTTTTTTAGTGCTATCTTGTCATGGCGTTTTTTGCCCACTGCGAATCTTTCAGGATAGCTCTGCCTACGCCGATGAGATCAGCAGTACCGGCTGCCAACAAAGCATCTGCTTCCTGCCGCAGGGTGATACCTCCGGTTAAGATGACAGGCAGATCAACCGCCTGTTTAACTGCGGTGGAGACATCAGCAAAGTAACCAGGTTCACGGGAACTGCTTTTCATAAAACCAAACATCCCGCCCGAAATATCAAGCAGATCGATGCCCGCCCCGGCAAATGCCTGAGCGGCGATGACACTATCCTCAACGGTGCTGCCGCCGGGATGATAATCACAGCCGCCTAAACGCAGCAGCAGCGGAAAGTCTTCACCGACAGCCTCGCGAACTGCTTTAATGATCTCCAGGTGCAGCCGGATCCTGCCCAAAATATTACCGCCGTACTCATCAGTTCTGTGATTTGTCAGGGGTGAGTAGAACTGATTCAGCAAAAAACCGTGGGCGGCATGGATTTCAACAGCATCAAAACCGGCTTCCCGGGCACGTACGGCCGCGGCCTGAAATTGTGCCACTATGTCTTTTATCTGCGGCTGGGTAAGGGCTGTCGGCACCCGCTGCTTGTTAGGATGTGCCACGGCAGAGGGGCCCACAACCTCCTCCGCAATGCCGGCACTGCCGGCATGATTAATCTGCAAAGCAGCTTTGGCCCCATTAGCCTGGATTACGGCTGCCAGCTTTCTTAAGCCGGCGATATCACTGTCGCTGGCTGCTGACATCTGCCGTTCACTGGCTTTTCCACTAACATCGACAAAGCTATGTTCGACAATCACCAGGGCAATATAGCCCCCGTTTGCTTTTTCTTGGTAATAATCTAAAATCTCTTTATTAACTCTGCCGTCATGATCTGCTAAAGCCGTTGCCATGGGCGGCATGACTAATCTGTTATGCAGTTCAAGTTTGCCGTGCAGCAATGGCGTATCAAGTTGTGGCATGTTTATCCTCCCATCTAAGCAATCTATAGTTATTATAGCAGAAGCAGGAGGCAGGATACATGCTTCCCAGGCAATTGACATACTTTTGTAACCTTTGCTGCATAAGCTACTACTTTTGCTGTATTGAGCTGTTTATGTTTGTTTTACTTTGGCAGGAAAAATAAACAAATTGCAGAACTGTAATAATAAAATAAATCCAAGATGCGAGGAGCAAATATGTGTCTAGTATTACTGGCTTATCGGCAGCACCCGGACTATGAACTAATTCTTGCGGCTAATCGTGATGAGTTTTATGCCCGTCCTACAGCCCGGGCCTCTTTCTGGGCTGATTATCCAGATGTCCTGGCCGGCAGAGATCTGCAAGCCGGTGGAACTTGGCTTGGTATCACCAAAAGCGGTCGTTTTGCCGCCCTTACCAATTACCGCGATCCCGCCTGGGAAGTAAGCGGCCGTAAATCACGCGGTGAAGTGGTGAGCAATTACCTCTGCAGCAAAACTGCTCCGGCGTCTTATGCAGAGATACTGCGGCGGACCGGAGCAGAGTATAACGGCTTTAATGTTGTTTTTGGTGATCTTAACTCACTGTGGTATTACTCTAATGTTACCGGCGAGCCGGTACAGTTAGCACCGGGACTGTATGGTCTCTGCAACCACCTGATTGACACTCCCTGGCCGAAAGTTGAGCGCAGTAAAAGCCAGCTGGCAGAGTCGCTTAAGTCTGTTCCTCTGTCTAAGGATAAACTGCTGGCCCTGCTGCACAATAAAAACCCTGTCCCTGACCATGAACTGCCGGACACAGGGGTTGGTTTAACCTGGGAACGCATCCTGTCCCCAATTTTTGTGGAATCGGAAACATACGGCACCCGCTGCTCAACCATCCTGACGATAGATAAAGCGGGAACTGTGGAGTTTTTAGAGCGCACCTATACGCCGCATACCAATCTTTATGAAGATGTGTCATATGCATTTGCAGCCGGCGCTGTATAGTTTTCCTGCCTTATTTAGCAACCCACTGTCCCTGCTCTAACTCATAACGTTTATTGTTAGGCGAAACGGGCCAATCCTCAAGATATTTGCCCGTTAGTTCCGCCTGCAGCTGCCATGTTTCCAGCTTGAGGGGGTCATTTGCTTCATCTGCTAATAACCATTGGAGCGTGGCACTGTTGAGGATGCGGAGATTTGCTTCATCAACCTGGTCCCGCGCCGTTTGTACAGCAGAAAGAAAGATAGGTATCGCCAAGGCAACAAGCAGAATCACAATAGACAGTACAATCATTAATTCAAGATAAAAGCGATTTTTCTGGGCAGACAGTATATCGGTATTTTCATTGGTCATAACTTAACCACTCCGGATTTTTTGCTGACAATCCATTTGCAGAATATCATAAATGGCTTAAAATGGCAATACTTTTGTTATTTCCCATTCCCTGCCGAAAAAAGAGTATGACGAGCATACTCTTTTTTTTTCTCATGTAACTGATGTGTTAAGCACACTTAGTAAATAGGAAATAAGTCCTAACAAATAAAGACTATTGGTTGATTACGGCATCCCGGCAAACTTGTTATAATGACAACAAGTATAACTCAGCTCCGGGGAGTGCAGCGTTGTGGGTTTTTTATTAAATAAATTGCTAAAAAAGCAGCAGGGGCAGGCCATTGCTGAGATGGCTTTAACTTTGCCCATCCTGCTCTTTATCCTGCTGGGAATCATTCAGTTTGGTTTTATCTTTAACAGCCAGATTGCCGTCGCCGGCGCGGCACGGGAAGGAGCCCGTCTGGCCGCAGTAGGCGCGCCCGATGCCGAAATAACAGCGGCGGTGGAACAAATACTGGCCGGTGTCGCTTTGTTGGACAACCAGAGTACCAGTGTGACCCCGGCCGGAACCCGTACCTTTGGTGAACCGGTGACGGTAGAAGTGGCAGCCAGTACCAACATTGTTGTTCCCTTCTTTGATTTAGTATTAGGCGACAGCTTTAACCATACCTCCAGCTCCACCATGCGGGTCGAGTTTGTGCAGGGGGGCTCTTAAGATGAGACTGTTAACGAGATATCTGCGGGAGGAGAGAGGGTCTGCGTTAGTGCTGGTTACTGTGGCGATGGTGATCCTGCTGGGCACTTCTGCTCTGGCCTTTGATTACGGGCGGCTGGTACTCAAAAAAAGAACTCTGGCCAATGCTGCCGACGCTGCCGCTCTAGCCGCTGCACAAGAACTGTTAAAAGAACCGGCAGCCGCAAGCGTTGCCCTTAGTACAGCTGAAGCGTATGCCGCTGCCAATGGCGCTGCGGCTGATCAAGTGACCGCAGATATTTCTCCGGATCATACTCAGATTACAGTGACCATCTCTGCCGCCGTTGATTACACATTTGCCCGTGTTTTCGGTTTTACCCAGAGGGAGCTTACGGCTGCAGCCACTGCAGCAGTGGGTGCCGTTACAGGAATGACCGGTGCCGCCCCCCTGATGATTGTAGAGCAGAACTTTGTTCAGGGACAGGAGTATGAACTAAAATCTGCTGCTCCCGGTGATTTGGGACCGGGCAATTTTGGTGCCCTGGCACTGGGAGGAAAAGGAGCTTCCCGCTACGAAAGCAATCTGCGCGACGGTTACAGCGGGATGATAAGTGTGGGGGATTTGTTAGATACAGAGCCGGGTAATATATCCGGACCGACGAAGAGAGCCTTTACGGCCCGCATTAATGCCTGCAGCCACGGCTGTACCTACCAAAATTTTCGGTCTGGCTGCCCGCTTATAGTCTACATCCCTGTTGTTAAACAACCCACAGGGCAGGGCAGACAGGAAGTGGAGGTAGCAGGTTTTGCCGCTTTTTTTCTTAACAGAAACCAACCTCCCGGTCAAGGCAATGAAAGTTCAATTAAGGGGTGGTTTGTAGACACCATTGTGCCCGGGCAAATCAGTCCCGGGGAAAAGAGCTATGGCGTAGCGGCGGTAAATCTAATCAAATGAGTGAAAAGCCGGTTTCGTGCAGAAACCGGCTTTATCTATTTTACCGAATCTTACCAGCCTGTGACGATCCTTCTAACCAGCTATATTTGCACCAAAAAAATATTTTTACTGGTAGACATAACTCAGGGAAAGCTGTTGACGAACGTTTGCCCTAGGTATATAATGGAAAAAACAGTGTCTTTGTTCAAAAGCAGGAGATTAGTAACTGGAATAGAGCTTGGTTTTAGTAACTTTAATGTCAACCGGCTCTAATATTTATTTATTGACGGAGAAAAGGGGACAAGCAGTTTTTTTGCAGGTAACAAAGGGATGTGATGGGGATGATCCGCAAAACACTGAAAGAGAATAAAGGTGTTGCTCTGATAACTGTTCTTGGCGTCTTTATTATCATTATGATTTTTTCACTATCCATCTCAACAATCTTCGCCAGCAACCTTAAACAGGCAACACAGCAGGAACGCCAGACACAAGCTTATTACTTAGCTTTATCGGGTATAGATCTGGCCTATGAAGCACTAATGAAAGAACCGGCCGATGAAACGAAAGGTCCTCTACTAGATGCTTTCAAATGGGATCAGGACCGTTATCCCGATATTGCTGATGATCTGACACATCGACCGGTATTGAAAGATACTTTTAAAATTGATGAGGATGAAGTAGAAGTTACAATCAAAGCTGACAACGAAAGTTCCACGCGTGTGGTCATAATTAATTCTATAGGTAAAGTAACAAAAACGGGGAACACCCAAGAACTTACTTTAATTTTTGAAGCCGAGAACCCTTTGGTCCGCCGTTGGCAATAATTTCATGAATAGGCCTAAATGAGTCCTCAAGAAGGATGTGTGAACATTATGAAAGTAAGAAACAATCGGGGGTTTACCGTAGTTGAGTTGATGATTGTACTTGCTCTGCTGAGTGTGGTAATTGCTCCGGCTTATATGATGTTGGGTTTAGGAAACAGGGTTCACAGTGCCAGCGTCGCAGAGTATGAGCTCCAGTCTTCAGCCAGAATAGCCGCTGCGCGTATCAATCGTACAGCCCGTTTCGCTTCGGCAGTATTCACCATACCCAAATCCAGCTTTAAGGAAGACAACCTGACAAGCGGCTGGAGTTACGTTGGTGTCCTCGACGGTGCCGTTGTTGCCTATGACTATAATAGTGAGGACGGTGTCCATCAAAAGACCGTACTGGCACCGGCCAACGAAAATGTGACTTATGAAATTGTCTTTCATAAGGTCGAGGAAGATCACCAGGAAAAAATTATTGGCTTTTCTATTAACGGCTACTTTAAAGACAGACCGATAAAAACAGATGAGCATGGACAGCCCATCGGACACATCACTGTTTTCTCCCAGGCAGAAGCCTTAAACTCGCTGCAGGTGATTCATAAGGGTACTGCCCTGGATCCGGCAGTGGCCATTGCCTTCCGGGAAGAAAGGCGGGATAAACCAGAGATCGAAACAACCCTGCCGGTCGCTCAAGTGGCCATGGTGCTGGACGTGTCCGGAAGCATGCTGGATAAAATGGATGGAAGCACGACAAACAGAGAAGCAGACCGACGGATTACGAAACTGAAAAACTCTGCCAATAAGTTGATTGATCAGTTTGCTGCTTCCGAATACCCCGTATATGTAGCCTTAGTACCTTTTGCCACCTCTGCTAACAATCCCAAGCCCTTCAGAGATGTACGAACTCAGCTTGCTGCTCTGAAAAGTGATATTAATGGCCTCAGAGCCGAAGGTGGGACAAACACCGGTGATGGGATTCGTCGTGCCTACCATCGTTTGTTGGAAGGCCGCACCAATCCGGCTTTTGTTGGCAAAGAAATCTGCGATTATATGATTATCCTGGTGGACGGTGTCACAACTTTTGCCAGTGTAAGGAGCCATAGTAACAGAACTTGGGTGGTTAACAACAGCGATGTTAATGAGGGGTATTTAGATAGAAGCCCTTATAATAGGACTTATGGTCAGATTGCCGGGAATGGTTCCGATTTGGATAGAAGTTACGGCGTTCCCTATGTAAGTCACATGGGCCAGATAGTAAAAAACGATGGTAAGATCAAAGTTTATGTGATTGGTTTTTCAGCTGACACAGGAAACAGAACTGATTTCTCTGAAAATCTTGCGAAAATAGCAGCAGAAACCGGGGCATTGCCTACGCAATCTGGTGATCCTTATTTTTTAGCCGGCGATGAAGATGAACTGGATCTTGTCTTCGGTGAAATTCAAAGAGAGATCATTAATAATCTATGGCATATTGACGGACCCAAATTATAGAGCTTACTGCCGGAAAGAGGTCTAATTATGCTGAATAAAAAAGGCTTTACTTTAGTTGAGATACTCATAGCCATGGCACTGCTCATGGTTATTGCTGTTGCTTTCGTTTCTTCTATGACGACTAATTTTTCCTGGCTGGTCAGTGCCAGAGTTATGACCCAGAATGTTTTTGCTGCTCGGCAATCAATGGAAGCCGAAATTGAAAGCATTAAAAAAGATTTGCTGGAAGGAGTAACTCCTGACGATAAAGTCTCCGTAACCTTATTTGATGGTGAGCATCAGAGATCTGTTGACGGCTATTATCGGGAGAAAGAAATTGCCGGCAATCGTGTCATTCGTGCCATTATTGCCGATATCAGAAACCCGGACTATCCGGTGCCCATTGTTAACTCCACACTGCTTAGACTAAGACACGGTGGCGCGTATTTAGCCAATAACTATGATTATGTATTGCGGCCGGGTCTGTCTGCGCGGGCAACATCGGTGATAGCTGACCCGGATAATGTTTTTCTGCTCAACCGGCACGAGTGGTTTGTCTCACGGGCAGGATTTAACATCCCTATGGTTTCTGACGAGCTTATCGATAAGGATTTAGATCTCGGTCGGTTATATCCTATTTTCCCTTATGACTATAACCCAGTCCCCATCAAAGCCCTTTCTGATACTAAAAGTGAGAATGACCTGACTTCACTGCTCAGTGAATATACCGGACGTCACATCATCTATACGATAACCCCTTACGCCATGTCTGGCAGAAAGGGCACAACTGTATTTAGTGACCCTGTCTATCTGCATGGCCCTACAGTAACAGACGGGTTAGTCCTCCATCTGGATGCCTCACTGATCAGTAAAGATTCAAGAGTTAGTGATATAGTAAAAAGTGGGGACAACATTTTTGTTTCACAGTGGAATGATCTTTCGGGTAAAGGTAATCATGCCGTACAGAGCAGTAACAATTTGAAGCCCAAACTTATAGAAACCCAATATCAGGATGATGTATATGTCTGGGGAAAATGTCTGCAGGAAAATACCCCGGGGACAAAAATGCGTATTTCCTCTTTTAATCCTGACAAACTTGGTGATTTCACCATGATCTTAGTAGCCAAAAGCAGCGGCAATCAGGAGAATACCAATATCATCAGCGGCGGCAACGGTGCCTGGAGTTTTGGTTGGAATGGCGCCGGTAATTTGGCATTTGCGGTGGAAGGTAGAGGAAGTATTCCTGCTGAACTAACAGAGCGGCGAGGCCTGGATGGTGAATGGCATATCTTTACTGCCGTTGTCTCCGGCAACGACATCTCCGTGCGCGTTGACGGACAGGAAGAAACAACCGGTATAAAAACTTCTTCTGGCTCTGTCCCCAGCGGGGCCGTCGAGATCAATTGGAATAACGTGGAGATTGCGGAAATTTTACTCTACCATCGTGACCTGACTACCGGGTTAGATTTGGTATCGGTAGAAACATATCTAATAAATAAATATAATCCTGATCCGGAGGACGTGCAGTCTACCATTGCCTACCTCAAACCATTATCGCCGAAAACCATTATTAAGGGAGAGAGCTTTATCCCTCCGAGCACTGTTGAGGCAGTAATGACGAACGGTTCAACACAAAGGGTCCCCGTTAGCTGGAGCGGGACTATCGACACCTCAGTCGCCGGCACACAGACCATCACGGCTGCTGCTGATATGGACAGCACTAAAACTACTGTGCTCACGGTATATGTGGTTGAAATCGAAAAGCTAATCCCCCATACCGCTGAGACAGTTACCCTGAAACTAGGAGAACGTATTGACCTGCCTTCAAGGCTGGACGCACAGTTGACAAATGGCAAAACGCTCCCTGTGGAAGTGACCTGGAGCTCCAGCACGCCTGGCGCCACAGTATCTAACAGTACTCTTACCGGCAATGTCTTAGGTAATTATCCAAACAGCCTAACAGCTGCAGCAGTATTAGATCCCAGCAAGACTGCAGTCTACACTGTAGAGGTTACCGGAATTTCAGTAACAGGTGTATCTGTTGAACCCTCCAGCCTAAATATCCCTGTTGCCCAAACCAGGACTCTGACAGCAATTGTGGAACCTGCGAATGCAACCGATAAAAGGGTGGAATGGAGCAGCAGTAATCCCTCAGTTGCAACTGTTGACGATGCTGGTGAAGTTACTGCTATAGCAGCTGGACGTGCAACTATTACTGCTCGTACCGTTGACGGTGGCTATGAAGCCCAATGTACAATTAACGTACCAGCAGTTTATGTTGGGTATGAAGTGGTGGGAGAACCAACGGTTAGAAAAATTCTTATTACTTATCATTACAGTGTTACATTAAATATTAAGTTAAGTGATGGCACTGTAGTGACAAAGACATACAGTGGTTGGACTGGCAATATAAGGTCAATTTCAATAGAGGAGACGATTCAGGACTCTAATAACAATGACGTTACTTGCGTATTTGTTATAGATTTAAGTCGATATTGATTTGAAGTTTCTCATCTAATGTATGACTAGTTTCTGCACTAAAACCCGGATCTTCTATGTAAAGATCCGGGTTAATTTATACATGCAAATTCTTATATTACTGAAGTGGGTTAATCAACCTCATATCCCATACATAATGCATCATAAAACTTGCCGTCAATGAGAAATTGTCTTGTTGTTACTCCTTCTTCAATAAATCCTAATTTTTTGTAGACATGTATCGCGGCTAAATTATCAGAGCGAACGCGCAAGTTTAGTTTTCTGATAACACCTGACTGTTTACTCCAGTTAATAATGTATTTAAGAAGCGCTGTGCCTATGCCGTTTCCCCAATATTTCTTTAAAACACTGACGCTTATTTCACCGACATGGGCAATCCGCGGTCTGGAGCCACCGGAAAAGTTAGCAGTACCTACTATTTTCCCATTTATTTCAGCCAGCAGGTAAATGGCGTTGTTTTGTCTGGCTGTATGCTCCAGAAACTTTGCCTCATCTGCAGTACTCAAGGTAAATTCTCCCAGGCCAAAGGTCAGAAAATCTGATTCTCCGCTAATTGTCTCAATGTAGTCTAATATTTTAACGGCATCGGCACCGGTTGCCTCTCTGATTAAAACTGTTTCCTCGTTTTTAATCTTTATTTTCATTGACGGTCCTCCAGAAGTTCTTTGTGCTTATTAGGTTGTTTTTTGATTGGTCCGTTTATTTTCATACATTAACTCATCGATCAGTTTTTGAAACTCTTCTGCGCTCATGCGGCTTTGGTAATCATAGACGGCATAGCCCATACTTAAGCTCAATTGGTAGGGCTTGTTGCTATATTTGTTATACTCCTCAATACAGTTATTTATTCTGGCAGCAGCGGCTTCCAGATCACTCTGTTTAGATACATCCAGAATAATACAGAATTCATCGCCACCGTAACGGGCAATAAAATCATTAGGTCTGATGCAGTTCTTTATTATTGAAATGGCCGTTTCCAAAGCTTCATCGCCGGTGTTATGTCCATATTTATCATTAATTTCTTTAAAGTTATTAAAGTCCAGCAGAATGGCTGAAAAGGTTTTTTCCTTTGTGCTCATTCTTATTTTAGCCTGTAGATAAGACTCCAGTTTCTTGCGGTTATAGGCTCCCGTGAGAAAGTCTGTATGCAAACTTTGATTCTGGATATTCAAAATTACCAGCAATAAGGACAGGGTGATACTGTTTAGTACTAAGGATGTACCATAAAATATTAGCTGCACTATGATACTAATAAAGGGAGGGACGGCAAAAAACACAAGGGAGAAATAATGTCTTTTATTGATTCTGTGCCGGTTAGCGATAATTAAAATAAAAGCCGCTAACATTAAAATTACAGTGATGGAGGTTGGCAGCCAGAAGAAGGGACCACGATGATAAATGTTATTGTGATCAATATAGTAAAACCAACCGTGAAACTGTGACATGATGAGCAGTAATAAGTTGGCACCGTTAACTACCAGCAGGGGGCAAAGCAGCGACTTTAGCTTGCTCTCATCATGAAAAACCTGGTAATGTGCATACAGGAGCCAAAGTGAAGGTAAAACAGGGTTAATGAGAAAGATGAAAAAATTGCCCAGATGATTAATAATATAAAAAATAGTTTTTGTCCCACCGTCAAACCTGCTAAAAATATCAATGATTAGTGCCAGCATTGTAACTTTAATAATCAACAAAAACAGTTTCTGTTGAATATAATCGGTCCCTGCATTTTTTACCGCATAGATTAGAATACAAGTTAAGAGTAAAACAGAATACATATTGAGAACCACGATACTTGTTAGGTTCAAATTGCCAGCTCCTTTACCATGACCCAATTTGTATTACTTGATTGTCGTTTTAGTTCAAATATAACTTATTATTCTCACCGGCGCCAGAGTAAACTAGAGTGACTTGCCTGAAAAAATGGTTAAGGAAGTATTAATAAGATAAAATCATTTTTAAGATACAATGCTGTTAACTACTGGCTAAGGTGCGCGAAATACCCCAAGATGGTTTTTATAGCAACGAACTGTTGTTACTGACGGTTAGCGAAAAGTTGAAATAACAAAATTAAGATATGGAGGGGAAATGATGAACGTTATAGAGTACGCAATTCAAATGGAGCTTGACGGGGAAAAATTCTACAGGGAACAAGCTGAAAACAATAAAGGTAACAGCTTGTATACGGTATGTCTGAAGTTGGCAGAGGACGAGCAAAAACATGCTGCTATTTTAAAAAATAAGCTAAACAAACTGCCGTATGAGCTGACTGACAGCAGTATCACCCTGGATACAAAAAATGTTTTTGCTGAGGCAGAGGATATCAAACTCGATACGAAAGCCGAGCCCAGTCAACTGGACTTTTACAGAATAGCTTCAGCGAAAGAACAAGAAAGCATTGACCTCTATGAAGATTTTTTAACCAAAGCGACAGATGATAAAGATCAAGAATTGTTCAAATACCTGATTAAACAGGAAAGGCAGCACCTGGCGTTCCTTGAGGAATTGGTTTCACTGCTGAGAAAGGGCGAGGAATGGGTTGAATCTGCCGAATTTGGCCTCAGAGAAGAATATTAATATTAATAACGCAAACAGCCCTACTCTCTTTTTCACATTGTGTGGTAAAGGGCAGTAGGGCTGTTTTTAAGTTTGCTCCCTTTATGAATGCCTGCAGCAGTGGCAAACTGTCAAAGCATGGTGTGCTGACCACGGCATCAGTCTCAAGACGTACTGCTATTAGTTAAGGAAGGTGCGCGAGGCGGCCTGTGAAGACCTCCTAGCTCCATCAACCGTTAATTCCATTAAAAAGGGCCGGATAATGCATGTGCATGGTAACCTGTGCTAAGGCGAATCAATAATGATAGTTCCAGTATTTTCCCCTCAAAAGATTCCATGCCTCATCGCACTGTGCCAGCACACTTTCAGGTAAGGGAGTGTTTTTAGGTTCTTCAGAGCTGCCTTTAAAATACTCCATATTCTGCGTAATCTGGCTGAACTTGCTGACGCCGCAGATAATGCTGTCCACAGCCTTTTGTGAAAGCAGCCATTTGTATGAAAGCTCCAGCAGGCTCATGCCGTTTTCTTCAGCGGCCTTAGTAAGGATATCCATGGCATCGAAGTTAATGTCTTTGAAGTAGCGCATGGCGTAACCTTTTTCACTCATGCGTGTATTTTCAACAGGTTTCCCACGTTTATGTTTTCCCGTAAGTAGACCGCCGGCCAGCGGATTGAAAACGGTCATGCCGTAATTATATTTTTCCATAAAAGGAATCAGCTCATCTTCCGCACCGCGGGTTAAGAGATTGTACACAGTTTGAGTCAGAACCGGGGGAACACAGTTCATTTCCCGTGCCAGATGAACCATAGAACAGCACTGCCAGGCTGCATGATTGCTTGTACCGTAGTAGCGGATCTTGCCACTGCGGACAAGCATATCCATGGTGCTGATTATTTCTTCATAAGGGGTGAAGGCGTCAGGAAAGTGCATATAGTAGATGTCGATATAATCTGTGCGGAGTCTTGAAAGACTCATATCAACGCTTTCCAAAATGTGTTTGCGTGAAAGGCGCATTCCATTCTGGCCTTTAGCTGATGGTCCGCCAACTTTGGTTGCCAGGACGATTTCATCTCTGCGGCCTTTCATAAATTCCCCCACAAAAGTTTCGCTTTGGCCATTGGTGTAAATATCAGCCGTGTCAACAAAGTTTACACCATGGTCAAGACAAAAATCAAAAATGCGGCGGCTTTCTTCTTTGTCAGCCTGCCCGCCGAAGGTCATGGTGCCAAGACACATGCGTGAAACTTTAAGTCCGGTAGATTTAAGAATTGTGTACTGCATTGTCGTCCTCCTATTAAGTTTTTCAGCACGCTGCAGCAGGGCTATTTTTGCTTGAGTACTGCTTTTTGCTGCGCCGAAATGGGTTTTATTTCCTCTATTATATAATGCAGAGCGGGAAAAAAGAAGGGGCTGCAAACAATCAGCA
>ERZ773359.941-NODE-941-length-41696-cov-7.112701_pt1 | contig 41696 bp, 45 predicted proteins | sample MGYA00374955_ERZ773359 | MGnify/ENA primary metagenome ERZ773359 (study PRJEB29098, sample SAMN04486028) | biogas fermenter metagenome | study: EMG produced TPA metagenomics assembly of the Biogas fermentation microbial communities from Germany - Plant 4 DNA1...
TACTTATCGCTATAACGATAATTGCTCTCATAGCTGCCGCTTTCGTCCCCTTATTTGTTTTGTCTGCAAAATCGAATGTTAGATCCGAAACAGTCTTAGACTCTACCTACGTCGGAAGGGATGCAATGGAGCTTATATATAGCCTGAGTAAGGAAGTCCAATACGATCAATTGGCAGATGAGCTGGTAAGTTTAGGGTATGATAAGCTTCCCGATAACGAATTTGGACTAGAATATGATGACAATAAATATTTGGTTTTAAAATTTATAGAAGAGGATGACCTGATAAGGGCAATTGTAAGAGTCTATAATAACCCTGACAGAGACCGGGTGGAAGTACAGTATGAGTCTCTATTTACCTGGTTAGGGAGGGGGATCCTGGAAGAATAGAGGTAGGTAGACGCGACTTTCTTGGGCAACTTACAGCATTATTAAAGGAGCTAGATGAATGTCAAGGTACAGGTATATAGCACTCAATCAAGACGGGCAAGAGGTAGAAGGATTACTAGAAGCCCAGGGAAAAAGAAATGTTGTATCCATATTACGTCAAAAAGAACTTATCCCCATTTCAGTTAAAGCTGCCAAAGATAATAGAAGTTTTCCTAAACTAGATATACAGTATAAGATTTCGTTTAAAGATTTAGCCGTTTTTTGTAAACAATATGCTTCCCTATTACAAGCCGGAGTTTCTTCGGTGCAAGCCCTTCACCTGCTGGTGAATCAGACCTATGATTTAACCCTAAGGCAAGCATTACAAAAGGTTTATTCTTTGGTTCAGGGCGGACATTCCCTATCCCAGGCAATGTTAAAGCAGGAGAACAAGTTTCCAACGATACTTATAAGAACGATTGAAACCGGGGAATGGAGCGGTACCCTGGAGGTTTCCTTAGAAAGAATGGCAGAGTATTTTGAAAGGCAATACAGGATAAGGCAAAAAATAAGGAAGGCATTAACCTATCCAACCTTGTTGGTTGTTACATCTATTATCATTGTTATCTTCTTAATGCGTATAGTTGTACCCCAATTCATTACCCTATTTCATAATTCCCAGGCTCAACTTCCAAAATCCACACAACTATTACTGGGGCTGTATGATATTTTCGTACATAATACATGGTTGATTCTAATCCTACCTGCTTTTTTCTATCTCATATTAAAAGTGCTTAAATCTTATGAGAAAAGTAGGATTTTCTTAGATGGAATCATATTAAAGGCTCCTTTCCTAGGTAGCCTAATTATAAAAGTGTTATCCGCACGTTTTCATAGGACTATGTCCATTCTTATTTCTGCAGGTCTTCCTATAACCCAATCTTTGGCCATCTCCTCCAAAGTGATGAACAACGCATATATAATCAATAAGCTAAATCAGGCCTTAGCCATGGTATATCAGGGCAAAGGTTTAGCTAAATCCCTTATGACCTTAGGAATTTTTCCTCTGGAGACAATAAATATTATTGGCACAGGGGAGGAAAGCGGGAATTTAGGGGAAATGATGGATAAGATAGCTGATCTATGCGAATTGGAGGCTGAAACGGCCATAGATAGGTTTATATCCCTATTAGAACCCCTATCCATTCTATTCTTAGGCGGTATCATTGCTTATATAGTTATTTCGGTGGTGCTGCCCATGTTTAATATGTATGTTTTTTAACAGGAGGATCCTTCTATGACATATTTAGCCGTTGCCATAATATCCCTGCTTCTAGGAAGCTTTTATAATGTATGCATCCATAGGATCCAAAGTGGTAAATCCATCGTCTATCCTCCTTCGCATTGTCCCTCCTGTAACCATACCCTGGGACCGTTGGACTTGGTACCTGTATTTAGCTACATGATTTTATTAGGGAAATGCAGGTATTGCAGGGAGAGGATTTCTCCCAGGTATCCAATTGTGGAGCTTCTTACATCCATTTCTTACATACTGATGTATAAAACCCTTGGTCTAACATGGAGCTTTGCTGCCTACTCCGTTTTATTGGGAATACTTATAATTACTACCTTTATCGATATAGAGCAACAAATCATTCCCAATATATTAATTGTTATAGGGTTGGTAACGGGGCTGTTTTTTAGTGCCATCAGTATCACAACTGGTATTGCGGATGCTCTTTTGGGTTTTTGTCTTGGCTTCGGCAGCCTTTTGATTGTTGCCCTATTGGCTAAGTTGTTGATTAGGAAGGAGGGTATGGGTGGAGGAGATATTAAATTGTTGGGGATGATTGGTTTGTTTTTAGGGTGGAAGCTTACCCTTTTGACCCTTATATTATCCATATACATCGGGGGTATTTTCTCTTTATTTCTACTCCTGTTAAAGTTAAAGAAAAAAGGGGACTATATACCCTTTGGGCCATTTATCTCCCTTGCAGGTTTCATATCACTTCTGTGGGGAAATAATATCATCCAATGGTATCTGTGGATATCATCTTAGTATTATTGTAGCTAAAGTATTATTTGGGTAATAATACTCTTTTGCAAAAAATCAACTCACTTGCAACAAGGTGGTGATTGGTTTGGGTGGCTCAAAAGGCTTTACATTAATTGAGTTGATATGTGTTATAGCTATACTGGGAATATTATCCCTAATAGCAATTCCTGTCATAACCAACATTCTGGACAAATGGGTTTTAGAATCAACTGCCAAGCAAATAATGGAAGATATCAGGTGGACACAGCATCTGGCTATAACCAATGCCATTAGCCATTACTTTGAATTGGATATTAATAATAGATTCTATAGAGTTAAGAGCATAGCACTGCGGGAACCAACCCAAAAGACTGTCGAGTTTAGCCCGCACATTGAAAGTATAACCAGCACCTTAAAGACAGAGGGCAATTTCAAGAGGTTAACCTTTTCTGCTACGGGCATTCCAACACAAACTGGCAGCATTATACTAAAATCCAAAAAAGGCAAGGAAAAGACAATCACAATTGCTGTAGGGACAGGAAGGGTGGCGGTTAAGCCATGAAAAACAACAAGGGGATCTCGCTTATAGAAATTATTGTATCCATCCTGATTCTTGCTCTGATCGTTGGACCCTTTACCGGAATCTTTATACAATCAAGAATGGTACGAAAAACCATGTCCAGGCAGCTAAAGGCAATATACGCCGTACGCAATGAAATGGAAATGCTGATGTCCATGAATTCTGGTGAGGTCTATGGTTCAAAGGGAGAAAAAAGCGTGGATGACATATTTATCCGCACCCAAGTGCATCCATATGACGCAGAAATCGGTTATGCTTGTTTTTACATAATATTAAAGAGCAAACCAGATGAAGGGGACGAGATTATGGTTCTGACACCAGACGGCTGCAAAACCTTTTTGCCTGATGTAAGTTCGGATCCTTGTGAGGTACATATAGTAATCAATAAAGAATCTTATCAAATTCGAGTAGGGTCGGGATCCGTTTCAGGAACCTGCCAATTCACCGGAAATCCTACAATTCAAATAAACCTCACAGACAAGATGCCAGATGTCCCGTATGAATTCAAGGTTGATGGTAATGTAGATATTACCGTATACCCAGGTAATCATAATAACTGGAACCTGAATTATGGTGGGGAGTATAGGGTTGTTGATAGATGTTTTTACAGGGATTATTCTGTATTCAGGGCCAAGATAGAAGCTTTTGATGATCCCGGTTATAGCAAACGAATCTTCGGTATAGAGAACATTTTTGCAGTTGTTAACTGATTTATTGACAATTTTATCATTAGCAGTAAGGATGATAACAAAGTGTTTTTTAGATTACAGTTCATTTCAGGTACGCAAAAAGGCTTAACTTTAGTAGAGCTTGTCATTGCCGCCTCCCTTATCTTATTGGTACTATCATTATCGTATTCCATATATTTGTTCGGTGTCCAAGGATATTTGGAAAACGCCGCAGTAATTGAAAATCAATCCAATGTCCGTATTGCATTGGACCATATCACCTATAACGTTAGAAGGACCAAGGAAGTAAAAATAACCGATGATACCTTGATAGTTGGGAGCGAGAGCTATAAATTATCCAAGGATATCCTGATGAATAAGGGTAATCAACTGGCTGTGGGAATATCTGAATTCGTCTTTTATAAACCAAAACCTTCTTTGTTATATATAGGGATTTCAAGTATGCCTGATAGGAAGGGCAATTGTTTTTCACTGGAAGCATACTTTCATCTTTTAGAATAATTCCGAAACATATATGACGGGGGAATCAAAATGCTTAGGTTTGGATCTAAGGGTTCGGCCATCTTGTTGGTGCTGTTAGTGCTACTGGTTCTTACTATACTGGGGATTACCCTATCCAATATGGATATGGTGCATTTAAAAATACTTTCATCGGAAAAGGCTCATCAAGCAGCATATTATTATGCTGAAGCCGGTCTGTCTCACCATATAGAGATATTGAAGAATAAGATGGAGTATCTATATACGGACCCCAGGATAGATTGTGCAGATGCCCTACTGCTGGGGCTTATAGAAACCCCAATAATAGCTCCTGAATTTGAAGATTTTGATGGAGAAAAAGTAAAGCTAAAAATAACTTGTATAAAGAACAAGGCTGTCAAGGACAGGGATGAGTTAATTCTTATGTCAATATGCACTATAGGGAAGATAAGCCGTTCAGTCAGGGCTCTTGTTGAGATAAGGTGGGAAGATCCAGGAGAACCGGATTTTCAATTGGATCATACAAACTTTTCTATAGTGGGATGGGAAGAGATAAGATAATCAGGTATGAGGTGACTAAAATGGGATTGAGACAGAAAAGTATCATAGGATTGGATATTGGTACCGGTAATATAAAGCTAATTAAGATGGACAGAAAAGGTTCTGGTGAGAAATGTGTTATCAGTTATACGCCTCAGGGGCTAGTTTCAAATCGGGGAATCATTTCAGAGGATTTATTGGCTAATGAAATTACTCGCTTGATAAGGGAACATGGAATTACAGGCAGGAGATGTTCACTATGTCTATCCTCACAACATGTTATTTCAAGGACAGTCTTTCTACCCTTTATGGAGAAAAATATGCTCCTGGAAAATATACGCTACGATATTGAAGATTTTCTCCCCCTTGATCCAGATGAATACTTCATTGACTATAGGATTATGAAGACCGTGACAATCAACGGTATAAAGCACTGGCATGTTCTCATAACCGCCGTATTAAGAAATACAATTCTTTCATATATAAGGGTATTAAATAGGGCAGGATTAAAGCCGATTTATATAGATGTTCCACACAACTGTTTGGAAAAATTCATAAATAGCACTATTATTGGGATGGAACCAGTAGGGAATAGGGGTGACTTCTGCATAGTTGATATTGGATTTACTACCATCAATATAATATTATTTAGCGGTGGTTACTACTTTGTAGACAATACCGCATTTTTGGAGAGAGATAGTACAACCTCTGATTACCAAAACGATGGCAATGGGCTCGGTCGATCACAAGATAATACAATCCGTGATGTTACTGCAACTGTAAATCAAAATCAAAGGTGGCTAATCCAGGTAGAAGACGAGGTAACAAGGACCTTAAGATACTATAGGAATCAGATACCTGGCAACGCTCCAATCAATGAGATTATTCTATTGGGTGGAGGTTCTTTGACCCCCAACCTGGCAGGTTACTTAAGGGAGAGTACAGGCCTGCCTGTAACGAGATTTAGCAGTTGGGTGGAAAAGAATAGAAGCGGAAATATAAAAGATCTAAGCGGTGAAGAACTTATGATAATGGGCAAGGCTATAGGCTCCACCATAAGGAGGGATATGTTATGAAAGCTGACATAAATTTGGCCGCCCTAACCCGGTCAAAATACCGGAATTTGAGTTTCATAAGCATACCTATAGTTATCCTGGTTTTAGCATTTTCTTTCCTTATACCAATCTGGCATAGAAACTCTTTAAGGGATGAATATGCTAAGATAAGTTTAGAGCTGTTAGAAAAAGAAGGATATAATAGGGAATATACGGCTTTGGAGGATTACTCCATGGACCTTGTTAAGAAGGTCGAAATCCTTGAGAAGACAGACAAGAAACGCGGGGATGTTAGTATTATTCTTGATTTAATCGACAACTCCTTTTCCAGGAACATTGAATTATTAGCTATAACTATATCAAAGAACACTGTAACTATCAAAGGAGTTGCACCTGATGATAATACAATAGCCGACAGCATTTTAAGGCTGCAAGAGGATAAAAGGGTGGCAAAGACCAGGATAGAGGAGATCAGTCTTGATAGGGCAAACCTAAAGCGACTCTTCAGTGTGAGATGTATAACTCTCCTTAACGATGGTAATATGGATGATATCCTAACCTGGGATGACCAGGAAGATTCCAATTGAGGAGGTTGTTGGAATGAAAGTATCAAACAGGGAAAAGATTTTTATTATAGCGGCTGTAATTGTTCTATTGGGAGCACTATATTATAGTTTGTTTTATAAGGGTTTACGACAGGAAATAAAGGGTATAAGGAATAGTATTCAGAGAGATAAGGAAAAATTAGAAAACGTTCTGCAATCGGAAGAGAAGATAGAGGATCTACATAGATATATCGGTAATCTGGAGGTCAAAGCCCATAGGGTTTCCAGAGATGATGAGGGTTTTAATATTGAACCCAAACTCATAGTTTTCCTGGAGAACTCTATAAAGAATCTGGGCCTAAGTACCAGGATAGGGATTAAAGATGCAGAAGAATACGACAAATTTTATATTATACCCGTAACTATTAATTTTGAAAGTAACTATATTAATTTTCGTAGAATTCTGGATAATATAGAAAAGGCACCATGGCCTTATTCAATTGATTACATAAATACCAATAAAAGAGATGGTAGCCCTGAGGATTTACCTAATAAATGGGATGTAGAGATGGTTATAAATTTCTTGGCATTTCAGGGGGTAGATAGTCCTTAATTAATATCAACCCTTACTTCGTAAACATCATAACTTTAGTTGGTGTTTGAAGGCCAGATTCTGGATATGATATAATAAATACAAACAAGGTGATATGTCCTTAGCGGAATTCTCTCCCGAATAGGAGCTTTAAGCGATATGTAAGGGGTGATCTTATCATGGGTCAAGGTAAAAAAGAACAAATATTTCTAAAAAACTATGTAGAGGAGCTTGTATCCAACACTTTAGACAAATTGTCAAAGGAGGGCGATTTCTGCACCTGTCCCAGGTGTCGTTTGGACATTATGGCATATGCTCTTAATCACATTCCACCAAAATATGCGGTTACCCAGCTAGGAGAAGTCTATACAAAAATATCCTACCTAGAGCAGCAATTGGAGGTAGATGTAACCATAGCCCTTGTGGAAGCAATTAAAATCGTTAGTAAAAATCCGAGGCATGATAACAGTGGTTTCTAATACGACTAATATTGTCCTGGTTGGGTTTATGGGTGCCGGTAAATCAACTATTGGGAAAGCCCTAGCTAAGAGGTTATCCATGGATTTCTGGGATTCCGACAGCAGGATAGAAGAAGTTGCCGGAACCTCTATTCCGGATATTTTTAGGACCCATGGTGAAAAATATTTTCGAAGACTGGAGTATAGGGTATTATGCGATTTAATTAATCTACAGGGTGTTGTAATATCCACAGGAGGTGGAGCTGTTACCAACGGAACACTCCTGGATAATTTGCTATCCAAGGGTTTGGTAATTCATCTGGAAGCATCGAAAGAGACGATTTTACAACGGCTAAAGGGTACAAACAACAGGCCAATGCTAGACCATGGCGATCTAGAAGTTCGTATTGATGAGCTTTATAGGGCCAGGTATCCTGAATATTCAAAAGCCCATTATACTGTTAAGACAGACGGCAAGGAAGTGGAATCGATTGTGGAGGAGATCGTAGCTTTAATAGATGACAGAATAGGGCTAAAGTAACAAAATTTTGGCTATTAAATAAAGCTATTTTATGATAATATGTATAGGAAATCGTTATGGGGGGCATTTGATTTTATGAGAATTCTTATACTAAACGGTCCTAATTTGAACCTTTTAGGTACCAGAGAACCCTCTATCTACGGCCAGGAAAGCCTTGATAGCCTGATCAAGGAACTGGAAAAACATGCTCATGCTCTAGGTATAGAATTGTGTCATTATCAATCCAACAGCGAGGGTTCTTTGATAGATCAAATCCATATGGCTATTGACAAGGTCAATGGTATTATCTTTAACCCTGGCGCCTTTAGCCATTACAGCTATGCTTTGCGAGATGCTATAGCAGCTGTAAATATACCGGTAATCGAAGTACATATTTCTAATATAAGCGCAAGAGAGGCTTTTCGCAACTTATCTGTTATAGCACCTGTATGCCTTGGGCAAATCAGCGGGCTTGGGTTACATGGTTATAGCTTAGCCTTGGATTTTTTAGTCAAATACCTGGCAGATCAGCCACATGCGTAAAATTAAGATTATACTCTATATTTTATTATGGATAGGAGATGGGAACTATGATTTCTGCAGGAGATTTTAGAAAAGGTATGACCATTGATATCGATGGGCAGGTTTATACGGTTGTCGACTTTCAACATGTAAAGCCGGGCAAAGGGGCAGCCTTCGTTAGGACAAAGATAAAAAACGCCGTTACTGGTAGTGTTTTGGAAAGAACCTTTAGCCCTACTGAAAGGGTTCCAAGGGCTCATGTTGAAACCAAGGAGATGCAGTACTTATACAACGATGGGAATCTGTACTATTTTATGGATACTGAAACATACGAGCAAATACCCTTAAATCGTGGACAGGTTGAAGATGCAATGACATTTATTAAGGAAAACATGAATGTAACAATTAAATTTTTTAAAGGAGAAGCATTCTCGGTAGAACCACCTTTTTTTGTTGAGCTGGAAGTAACAGAAACCGAGCCAGGTTTTAAGGGAGATACGGCTACCGGAGGCAGCAAACCTGCCACACTTGAAACAGGAGCGACTGTAAACGTACCCTTGTTTATAAATGTGGGCGATGTAATTCGGGTAGATACCAGAACAGGGGAGTATATGGAAAGGGCTTGAGGGGAACCATAATGACAAGGTCGTAAGCCAACAATTATGGGCTTAAAACAAATTATGTATAGAATAAGAGGATGAATTATGGATTATTTGATTGAAAAGGTTGCCTATCTTAAGGGATTGATGGACGGCTTAGAAATCGATGACAGGACCAATGAGGGAAAAATTTTAGTAAATATAGTTGATATTCTGCATGATATAGTGCATGAAATTGACGATTTGAATGCATCCAAAGATGAGCTGGACGAGTATATCCAAACCATCGATGAGGATCTATCAGATGTAGAGAATGAATTGTACGGCGACGATGATGACGATGAGTATACCGACGATTCACACTATATTGAGGTTGAATGCCCTCATTGCCATGAAACGGTTTATTTTGCCGATGATCTTTTTGATACGGACAATGAATTGTATTGCCCCAACTGTAACGAATCCATATATGATGAAGAATTATCGGATTTAGACGACTAATGGAAAAACTTCAAGTCTATATAACATATGAGTTATTGCCATGGCAATTGCAGCACAATGGTTATATCGACCGGTTATTACCGGTCTTTTTTTATTGCAAATAAGTATAAACTAGTTCCTATGGACATAGGTATAATATACAACTGGAAAAAAGGACGAGTTAAGATGATACAAAAGATGGATTGTATGGAATATAATTTTCAACCTGTATTAGATGCTTTGCCGGATAATTTGAGAAAAATCATTATGTCCGTTTCTAAGGGCATATTAAGGGAATTAGAGGAAATCAGAGTACGACAAGGGCGTCCCCTCATGGTATATAGCCGTGGAAGGGACTATTTTCTATGCCCTGATGGGAACGTGAGCCGCCATCCACAAAACTCTTATATAGTTACAGGGGAGGATACAAGGCGTATATTGGAACTAATTTCACACTATTCAATTTATGCCTTTGAAGAGGAACTCTGCAGTGGATATATAACACTTCAGGGCGGATATAGGGTAGGACTATCGGGCAAGATGACCAGTGGCAAGGACGGCATTACAAAATTTCAACATATAACATCCTTTAATTTTCGAATCGCCAGGGAAATCCGCAATGCTGCCAATAAAATTATTCCCTATGTTATTAAGGGGAGTAGGATATATCATACCTTGATCCTATCACCGCCTCAAATGGGTAAAACAACTTTGATACGTGATTTGGCCAGACAGCTAAGCAATGGTTTCCCGGGGTTCTCAGGGGTTAAGGTGGGTATAGTCGATGAACGGTCAGAAATCGCTGGGTGTTATCAGGGAATACCCCAAAACGATGTAGGCGTCCGGACGGATATATTGGATGGGTGTCCAAAAGCTACAGGAATAATCATGCTAATCCGTTCCATGTCTCCGAATGTAATCATAACCGACGAAATAGGAAAGCCCAAGGATGTCATGGCAATAGAGGATGCATTAAATGCAGGTATTACTATAATAACCACGGCCCATAGTCACGGGTTGGAAGATGCCCGAAGAAGACCTATTCTAAAATCTTTGCTGGAAAACAATGTTTTTCAAAGGATCATGGTATTGGGAAATAGTCTTGGCACAGGGACTTTGGAAAAGGTATATGACCTTATTGAGGGGAAGGAGTTACTGGACCGGCCTATAAGATAGAATGCAGTTCAGTTAGGAACTAATGAAATACATTAAGTCTTGCTATTTAAGGGGAGGAGAGAATAGTATGTTAATTAAAATAATATCCAGCGTCTTAATTATCATTTGCTGTTCTCTATTAGGAATACATATGTCCTATCGCTATACCCAAAGGATTAACAATATCAGAGAATTGCGCAATGTCTTATCTCATTTGGAAACTGAGATTGTAAATTATTCCACTCTGTTGGTCCATGCTATTAGGAATTCCAGTAAATATGTCAAGGGGGATTGGAAACCGTTCTTCGATAATATAGTCGAAGCCTTGGAGAACAGGATGGAGTATTCACTAGCAGAGGTTTGGCAGGAATCCCTCAGAGCCCTGGAACACAATCCTAATGTCGACAAAGCCGAGTATGAAATAATGCAAAGATTTGGGCTCCAGCTGGGAAGTAGCGATAAAGTCAGTCAGGAAAAATATTTCCAACTTATCCAGGAACAATTAAAGGTAGAAGAAAACAGCGCACGGGAGGCACGCCTTAAGTATAGCCGGATGTACTATAACTTAGGTATATTGCTGGGTCTTGGCATAGCCATAATACTCTTTTAATGTAAACGAATGGAGGAAGAGGACGTGAACATTGATATTATCTTTAAGATAGCTGCTGTAGGTATATTGATAGCTGTATTGAATCAGGTCCTTCTAAGAGCTGGCCGGGAGGAGATGGCCATGTTGACAACACTGGCTGGTGTGGTAGTTGTACTGCTAATGGTAGTGAACCTAATTAATAATCTGTTCAACAGCATAAAAAGTATATTCCGTCTGTATTAACAATACAGGAAGGGGGTTTGCTTTATGGGTATAGTCCAAATTTTAGGTATTGGTATTATTGCTGCCATTTTTTCTATAATCATCAAACAAGAAAAACCTGAATTTGCTGTACTGGTTAGCATAGCGACTGGAATTATAATATTTTTTGTGATTGCAGATAAAATACCATATGTTATCGATACATTTAATAATATTATAAGCAAAACCCAGGTGAACATGGTATTCATCTCAACATTAATTAAGATAATCGGCATCGCATACATAACAGAGTTCGGTTCCCAGATATGCAAGGATATGGGGGAAGGCAGTATAGCCTCAAAGATAGAGTTGGGGGGAAAAGTTATTATAATGGTTCTGGGCTTACCAATCCTAACAGCTCTTACTGAAACCATTCTAGGAATACTATCGTAAGGAGACTTATACCTATGAAAAAATCCATGTTGATTGGGATGATATTAGTTGCTTTGTTGCTTCCCTTGAGGACGATACAGGCACAACCTGAATCCAACGGTGATCTGGTTAATGAAATCCGTAGAATCGCTGAGGATCAATTGGATAATTTGAATATAGATAAATGGAATGAATATATAAAAGACATAGACAACTATCAGGATAGTCTGCTCGCCAACATGGATGCAAAGGAAATGATAGTTAAAATCCTGGGTGGGGACTTTGAATTTGATTGGAAAGACATATTCCAATCTATTGGCAGGACATTTTTTGCCGAAATATCCAACAGCCTTTCTCTACTAATTAAAATCCTGGCTATTGCAATTATTGCAGGTGCATTAGGAAACTTTAAAACCAATTTTAGCGATTCGTCTGTAGGCGAACTGGCCTGGATTATTTCCTATATTATGATTATCATTCTGGTAATACAAAGTGTGACCATTGCTTTGGACACGGGAAAGAACGTAATAGATCATATGACATCCTTTATGCAACTAATATTTCCGGTACTCTTAGCCCTCTTGATAGGAATGGGGGGAATCGCATCTTCTAGCATTTTACAACCGGCTACAGTGATATTATCCAATGTAACTAGCATATTTCTAAGAAATGTGATGATACCCCTGATTTTTTTATCCACTATTCTAATCTTGGTAAGCAATATAAACGAAAACATTAGCCTGGGAGGCTTAAGTAAACTGATTAAGAATATCTGTGGTTGGGCACTGGGTATTATATTTACTATTTTTGTCGGAGTTATCAGTATACAAGGTATTCTTGCAGCATCTTTTGATGGTGTTTCAATACGAACAACTAAATATGCCATTGAAGCCTTTGTCCCAGTAGTTGGTAAAATGTTCTCGCAAACTGTTGATATGGTTATTGGGTGCTCACTGATACTAAAAAACGCTGTGGGTGTGGTCGGTTTAATAATTGCAGCGGCAATATGCTTATATCCTACCCTAAAAATCATATCCTTAATTGCTGTATACAAGCTATGCGGTGCCCTATTAGAGCCTATTAGTGATAAAAGGATCGTGACCTGTATGAATGAAATTGCTGGGGTGTTGAGCATGCTTTTCATCACTGTAGCTGGCATTGCCATAATGTTTTTTATGACCATAGCATTATTAGTAGGGGTAGGTAATATAACTATTATGATGAGATAGTAGGTGTGAGGCGGGATGAATCAATGGATTGCAAATATTCTAGGTGTGGTTGTATTGGGCATATTGATGGATATGATCATACCTACTGGAAATACAAAGGCCTATACTCGGTTTTTTATAGGTTTAATAATGTTGCTGGTAATGCTTCAGCCTGTAATAAAGCTAATAGGGCAGTTTCCAAATTACAGCGACAGCTTGTGGTTAGCAAAAATAGCTCCGGAATTGGAAGCCATTGATACGACAACCTATGCCGTCGAATTGGACCAGGAAAAGCATTTGATGAGGATGTATAAGAGCCGGCTGGAAAGGGACGTATTAGACAGGGCCAGAGCATATATATCAGATGTTGATGTTACTGCTAATGTTAATTTGGTAAAATCCCAGGGCCCTGCCACATTTGAAATTGATTCTATTCAGGTATTCCTGGGCCCACCGGATCCATACAAGGTCCAGGAGGTGGAAATATCCATTGATTTGGACGACAGCAGTGAAAAGAAAAAGCAACTCCTGGATACCCAGGACGAATTAAAAGACTTTAGCCAGCTAAAAAAGCATCTTTCAGATACTTATGAAATTGAAGAATCAAGAATACATATAGTAAGCGGGAAAAAAACCAATGATTAGGGGGCTTAACAATGGAAAAAAAAGGTGCATTGAAAGAATATATAGCCAAATTCAAGGAAATAAAGAAGACGGAATGGATATTAATAATTCTTGTACTTTCAATAATAATTAGTATTTATGCCTCTACCTTAAATAAATCTTCTGATACTAACCAGGACAACAGTCCCCCTGAGACACAATCAGGCCTACATTGGATAGAAAATGATGATAATTATGAAAGTCGTGAAGAGAAAAGGCTTAAGGAGATTCTATCGACGATTAAGGGGGCAGGCCGGGTGGAGGTTATGATAACCTACGTATCCAGTAAGGAAATCGTTACAGCCATGAATACAGTTGAATCAACTACCACAACAGAAGAGGAAGACAACAACGGAGGTACTAGGCTTATTAATCAAACGGATAGAAATGCACAACCGTCAACATTCAATGATGCGGAAGGATCCAAGCCAATTATCTTAAAGGAGGTGGAACCGGAGATCAGAGGAGTAATAATTATTTCCGAAGGGGCCAACGATATAAGGGTAAAAATGGAACTGATGAAGGCAGTTCAGGTTGCTCTAGGGATCAAACCTAACCAGGTGGAAGTTTTCCCAATGAAGGAAAGTGATTAGGGAGGATGATAGTGTGTTTATTTTAAAAAGAAAAAATTTAGTTTTGGGAATGCTTGTGGTTCTGCTAGTAATTACAGGTTATCTAAACTTTAGATATAATCAAAATATGTTAAATGATAATGCCAATAGTGAACTGATGAACAACGAGGATAGAAAACCAGCAGTAACCATCAAAGATGTGGCAAATGAGGACAATGGGGTTAGTGGAGATAATGCAGGACAATCCGATGCCATAAGCACAACCAGCAGTATGGGATTTTTCGTAGAATATCGGTTTGATCGGGAGAATAAAAGAAAGGAAGAAATAGAGTACATAAGGGAGATTGTAGATAATCCTAACTCAGAAATCGAAATGAAAAATGAAGCCCAGACACAGCTGTTGGAAATAACGGATACTATGGAAAAGGAATTGACCATAGAAGGTTTGTTGAAAGCTAAGGGATTTAACGATTCTATAGTTATCTTCAACCAGGATTATGTCAGTGTTATAGTAGAAAAAGATGAATTAGCACCAGAAGAGGTAGCCCAAATTTTAGATATTGTGAAAAGGGAATCGGGTAAGACAGCAGAAAACATTAAGATAATACCAACTAGTCAATAGAGAGTTGATGATGCCTAGCAATAATATTAATGGATAAAGTTATTAACAAGTAGTTACACGCGACATTGATATGGTAATATATGGTACGAACTATTAATTAAGCTTGACATAGTGTACAAAAAGATATAAAATTAACTTGTCATTGTAAGTTATGGGTAGTCACTTATTAATATAGTTAATTATGTGCTATCCGGTATGAATAGCCGGGTATCTTTTCGTTATACTTGGCTAATTAAACAAAAGTTGATATGTAAAATAAGAACTTGGAAATCCACGTATCGTCTAGGCCGGGGGTGTAACTCGGCTTGGATTTTATTAACAGAGAATGAGGAGGTGTCCCTAACCAGTGCCAGAATTACTACTACAGGTATTTGTCCTGGTAGTAGTAGCTATTGGGGGAATGGCAATAGGATACAATTATCGAAAGCGGATTGCAGAGGGTAAAATATCTAGTGCAGAAGAAGCCGCCAAGAGAATTGTTGACGAAGCCGAGAAACAAGCTGAAGCAACGCAAAGAGAAGCTATACTTGAAGCTAAAGAAGAAATACACAAACTGCGAAACGAATTTGATAGAGAAGTGAGAGAACGACGAAACGAGATTCAAAGGATAGAACGCAGAGTCCAGCAAAAGGAAGAAAATTTGGACAGAAAGATGATCTCCTTAGAATCAAAAGAGGATTCTCTTAACAAGAAAAAGAAAGATATTGAAAAGGTAGAACAGGAAATCCGTTCTATTCACACTAAAAAATTAAGTGAATTAGAGAAGATTTCCGAAATGACCAGGGATCAGGCCCGTGAAATGCTCCTACAAAGTGTGGAAAGGGATATTGCACACGATGTGGCCGTTAAAATACGTGAGTACGAAAATAAAGCAAGGGAAGAGGCAGAAAGAAAAGCTCGCTCTATTATTTCCTTAGCCATACAGAAATCTGCTGCCGAACATGTGGCTGAAGCCACCGTTTCTGTGGTTGAATTGCCAAACGATGAAATGAAGGGTCGTATTATAGGTAGGGAAGGAAGAAATATCAGAACCCTGGAAACAGCGACAGGGATAGATTTAATTATTGATGATACACCTGAAGCAGTTATCCTATCTGGGTTTGATCCAATACGTAGAGAAATAGCAAGAATTTCACTTGAAAAACTCGTTTTGGACGGAAGAATCCATCCTACCAGAATTGAAGAAATGGTAGAAAAGGCCAAAAGGGAAGTAGAGAACCAGATTCGGGAAGAAGGAGAGCAAGCAATTTTTGAAGTGGGGATCCATGGTATCCATCCTGAACTGGTAAAACTTCTTGGTCGATTAAAATACCGGACCAGTTATGGGCAAAACGTACTAAGACATTCTATCGAAGTTGCCCGTCTGGCAAGCATCATGGCCGCCGAATTAGGTGCAGACGTGAAGTTAGCCAAAAGGGCTGGATTGCTCCATGATATCGGAAAGGCAGTAGACCATGAGGTGGAAGGACCACATATACAGATCGGTGCAGATTTAGCCAAGAAATACAAGGAAAGTCCCGAAGTAGTACATGCTATATTAGCCCATCATGGTGATATCGAGGCAAATACTGTTGAGGCAGTATTGGTTCAAGCCGCTGATGCTATATCCGCGGCAAGGCCAGGAGCTAGGCGTGAAAGCCTGGAGGCCTATATAAAACGTTTAGAAAAGTTAGAAGAAATAGCAAATTCCTTCGCAGGAGTAGAAAAATCCTTTGCAATTCAGGCCGGACGTGAATTGAGAATTATTGTTAAGCCTGAAAAAGTCAGTGATGATCAAGCCATCCTAATGGCTAGAGACATTGTAAAAAGTGTTGAAAAAGAATTAGAATATCCAGGACAAATAAAAATTAACGTTATTCGAGAAACTAGAGCTATTGAATACGCAAAATAAGGTGTAGCATTGCTACACCTTTTGTATTTTGTCACCATTTAAAGCAAAAGGGCCCAAAAAAGAAGGATTTCTTGCGGGAATGTAGAATATTATAAGCATAGACCAATGAATGAGGGGGGTCAAATCATGGAAGTATTGAAAGTATCATCGAGATCCAGTCCTAATTCAGTAGCGGGAGCCTTAGCCGGGGTGCTGAGAGAGCGCGGCACAGCGGAATTACAGGCCATTGGCGCAGGCGCCCTAAATCAGGCGATAAAAGCAGTAGCTATTGCTAGAGGATTTGTTGCTCCCGGAGGATTGGATTTGGTTTGCATCCCAGCTTTTACAGATATTATAATCGATGGTGAAGAACGAACTGCAATGAAACTCATAGTTGAACCCCGTTAAACCTACCAATTAAAGGTAGGTTTTTTGATTAGTTTGAGGACTATAGCATAACATGTATTTAGTTTTAATGCTTATTTTTTCTGGAAATGAGGTTTAAAAATGAGAATAATTGATGGACACTGTGATACCCTAACTCATATATTGGACAATTCCAGTAATCTACATGATAAATCAAACCATGTTAGCATAGACACCCTCCTAGAAGGGGGAGTTAAGATTCAATTCTTTGCTGCCTGGATAGGACCAAAACGGAGATACGGTCCGCCACTGCAAAGAGGTATTAAATTGATCGACAGGTACTATACTATGATAAATGAGAATCCTAATCTATTGTTTCCAGTTCTTCGATATGAGGATATTGATATGGTAAAATCCAATCAAATCGGATCTATACTTACTGTCGAAGGTGGAGATATATTAGAGGGTGAGATATCCAACTTAAGGATAATACATAAATTAGGGGTCCGCCTTATTACGCTTACCTGGAACAACAGAAATGAAATAAGTGATGGAATAATGGAAACAAATAGTCGTAGTGGTCTATCGAGTTTTGGAATATCTGTAATTCGTGAAATGAACAGATTGAATATGATAATAGATGTGTCCCACATATCAGTCCAGGGTTTTTGGGATGCAATTGAACATTCCGTGGATCCTGTTATTGCATCCCATTCAAATGCAAGAACTATATGTCCGCACCCTAGAAATTTAGAGGATAATCAAATATTGGCTTTATCCAAGGTAGGGGGTATAATCGGAATTAACTTCTATCCTCCCTTCTTAACTGAAAATAATGAGGCAAGTATTGAAGATATTATACGGCACATCGAATATATTGCAGGGCTTGTGGGCGTAGACTCACTGGGATTTGGATCGGATTTCGACGGGATAGAACAATTGCCAATAGGTGTGGCTGGACCCCAGGCTTTTCCCAAAATTATTGAAAGGTTGTTACAGCTTAATTATCCTGAAAGGGATGTGCAAAAAATCTGTTATGATAATTATTTGCGAGTAATTAAGAATATTCTAAAATAATAATGCAAAACAATTAAAGCAATCCTTCACAATTTAATGGACTATGCCCATATTATGTGTTATAATTGGAAGAAAATGATGGAACAGAGAATCAATCTTTCATTTTGGGAGGCGGAAGAAATGGAACTATCTAGAAAGAACCTGGGTATTGCTGCATCTTTAACATTGGAGATAGACGCGAAAGCAAAGAGGATGAAGTCCCAAGGAATGGATATTATTGGTTTTGGTGCGGGTGAACCCGATTTTGCTACACCTTCATATATAATAGAAGCTGCAAAGGAAGCCTTGGATAAAGGCTATACCAGATATACACCATCATCAGGTATTATAGAATTAAGACAATCAATCTGCCATAAGTTGTTGAGGGATAATAAGGTTTCGTATGAACCAAATGAAATACTGGTATCCAATGGTGCAAAGCATTCACTCTACAATATCTTTCAAGCGATATTGAATCCAGGGGATGAAGTTATAATACCATTGCCATATTGGGTGAGCTACCCGGAAATGGTAAAAATGGCAGATGGTATCCCAGTATTTGTAGACACCCTGGAAGAGGAGAACTTTGGTATGAATCTAGACAATTTAAAGGAGGCTATAACCAGTAGGACCAAGGCCATAATAATCAATAGCCCTAATAATCCCAGTGGCTGTGTTTACAGTAGGGAACAGCTAGAAGGCATTGCGCAGCTTGCTTTAGAACATAACTTCTTTATAGTGTCAGACGAGATCTATGAGGAACTATTATATGAAGGGGCCCAACATTTGAGCGTAGCTTCATTGGATCCTCAGGTGAGGGATATCACCCTATTGGTGAATGGGATGTCAAAGGCCTATGCCATGACAGGTTGGCGTATAGGTTATACTGCGGGTAATTCAAAGATAATCGATGTTATGGCAAATATACAAAGTCATGCGACTTCTAACCCTAACTCTATTGCCCAGTACGCTAGTTTGGCGGCATTAAACGGTCCTAAGGATATTATTAAGGATATGGTATCCCAATTCGATAGTAGAAGAAGATTTATGGTAGATAGAATAAATAGTATTGATGGAATCTCCTGTACAACACCCCAGGGTGCCTTTTATGTTATGATGAATATTAATGATATACTGAATAGAATGCACAATGGTCGGGTATTGGGTGGTTCGCTTGATTTCGCAGATGCCCTCTTAGAATCAAAGAATGTAGCTGTCGTGCCTGGAATAGCCTTTGGAGCTGATGGATATGTCAGACTTTCCTATGCTACATCCAAGGAAAATATAGAAGAAGGCTTAAATCGTATAGAAAGCTTTGTCAAGGAGTTAATATAGACGGTGCAGATCTAATTTATCTGCCCTGATTATTAAATATTTAAACAAAAAAGAGTGGATATAATCCACTCTTTTATAATGGCAGGGGAGACAGGAATCGAACCCGCAACCAATGGTTTTGGAGACCACTACTCTACCAATTGAGCTACTCCCCTAAAAATATTATGTTTTTGCACATATAGTATTATAGGATAATTGCTTTAATAAGTCAATAGGTTTTATAGATTTTATGGTTCATCTGATACAAGGCTATTTTGATATGGTATAATGAACATTATTGATAGGAGATGATGCTGGTGTCAACATATAATTTAGGGATTATAGGCGCCGGGAATATGGCCTCTTCCATAGTAAAAGGTGTCATTAAGAATAAACTTTATAATCCAAAACAAATACTGGTATACGATGTTTTATTGCATCAGTTGGATAAATTAGCCCGTGAAACTTCGATATCGAAAGCAATGAACAATATCGATCTGATGGAAAAATGTTCAACCGTTATAATTGCTGTTAAGCCAGAAGCCTACAATGGTTTACTGGACGAGATTGTTGATGTAATCAACCCTCATCATATTTTAATCTCTATAGCCGCAGGTATTTCTACCGATTACATAAAGAAAAGGATAAAGAATAAGTGTAGAGTTGTCAGGGTTATGCCTAACACGCCAGCAATGGTGGGGGAGGGTATGAGTGCCATCTGCAATAACCATGGATTGGAAGAAGATGAGATAAGTAAGGTTAGATCAATCTTTATGTCATTGGGGAAAATCGAGCTAGTTGATGAGGCATTAATCAATGCAGTAACCGCCATTAGTGGAAGCAGCCCTGCTTATGTCTACATGTTTATAGAGGCATTAGCAGATGGCGGGGTGATGATGGGACTATCTCGGGAACAATCCTATAGGATGGCTGCTCAGTCGGTATTGGGAGCAGCAAAGATGGTATTGGATCTAGACCAGCATCCCGGTGTCTTAAAGGATATGGTAACCTCTCCAGGGGGTACGACTATAGAAGCTGTATACACCTTGGAAAAAAACGGCTTTAGAGGAAGCATTATGGAAGCCGTTCGTAATTGTTGTCAAAAAGGTGCCTTAATGGACAAAAAGGCTCAGGATAGGGAAGGGGAAGCCGAGATTTATGGATAAAGAAAGTTATTTTGAACTTATAAGGCAACATTTAGAAGCTAAAGAATTTATTGTAGAAAATAAAAGAGAAATAAATTATGGGATCCAATTCGAAATAGTCCGAGGAATGCAGAGGGGTATCTTTAGGATATACGAAGGAAAGAAGGGTATACGGCTGGATGCCTCACAGATACGCCAGGATGAGTTTAGAGCAAGTGTTGATAATGCTATTAAAAATCTTCTGATGGGAGTAAATCTCGGTAATGAAACCAAATCCTTTCAAGACCCTAAACGGCTAATAGGAATTGATGAATCAGGGAAAGGGGATTATTTTGGTCCCTTGGTTATAGCTGGTGTTTATACTGATGAAAACACCAGTGCAGAGCTCCAATATGCCGGAGTAACAGATAGTAAGAAAATAACAGACCACAAAGCCCAGAAATTAGCAAAATTAATTAAAAATATCTGCCCATATGATATCGTTATCATTGAAAATGAACGGTATAACGACTTATATGCATCGATTAAGAATTTAAATAAACTGCTGGCTTGGGGCCATGCCAGGGTTATAGAAAACCTTCTGGATAAGGTAGACTGTGATTATGCTTTATCTGATCAATTTGGAAGACCAGAACTGATTCAAAAGGCGTTAATGACAAAGGGACGTCAAATACGGTTAGAACAACGGCCTAAAGCGGAAGAAAATATCGCAGTGGCCGCAGCCAGTATATTAGCCAGGGATGAATTTGTATCCAGGATGAACGGTCTGGAGTCTCGATATGGATTTAGCTTTCCAAAGGGCGCATCATCTAATGTTGTTAAAGCTGCTAAAGAGTTTACCGAACAATTCGGCAGGGATTCAATGAATAAAGTAGCAAAACTCCATTTTAAGATTACGAATCAAATATAGATAGTAAGTATGTGAGAAGTAAAAAACCATTGAATTTAAGTATTATTTACTGAGAGGGAAGCTCTTTAGTACTATGCGCAAAAGACAAGTTTTAAGCAAAGTATTGCAATTCAATCGGCTATATGGTATAATTTTCTTGTATTTCGCTTATGTGTGATCTGGTTGAATAATAAACATGTAAAGCATTAATTCTTCTCAGCAAAATCGATATGCCCAATAATGTTGATATACCCAAAAAGGAAGTGTTTAAATGTCCGATCATAACTCTTATTATCAAAAGGAACTGCAATATAACACTAAGAGACTGCGATATCTAGTAAGGGATTTGCCAAGCTTCTGTGGCGAATATTTTCGTGGTATTGAACATACCACCTCTATTCTTACCAGGATTAATTATGCCTATGATCTTAGGATATTCTTTGATTTTTTAGTAACTGAGATCGATACGTTTGCCGGTCTCTCCCCTCTTGAATTAACCTTGGAACATTTGGATAAGATACAGATTCTTCACATAGAAAAGTATTTGGAATATGCTACATACTATAGTAACCCCAATAATTTGGAACAGGAACGCCAGAATGGTGAAATGGGTAAAGCAAGGAAACTGGCCTCGCTCCGTTCCCTTCTGTCATATTTTTATAAAAAGGAGAAAATCCAGAGAAATGTAGCACAATTAGTCGATCTTCCCAAATTAACTGAGAAGCCAATAATAAGATTAGATGTTGATGAAGTTGCGAAACTCTTAGATGCTGTTGAATCAGGTAATAAGTTAACTCCAACCCAGCAAAGATACCATCGTTATACAAAATCAAGGGATTTAGCTATATTAACTCTACTTTTAGGAACGGGGATCCGCATCAGCGAATGTATTGGTCTAAACATTTCAGATTTTGACTTTAGGAATAATGGATTTAGGGTGACTAGAAAAGGTGGAGATCAGGTTATATTATACTATGGTGATGAAGTAAAGGAAGCAATACTGGATTATATTGACGAAAGAAAAAAAATTGAAACTCTACCAGGACATGAAGAGGCTTTATTTCTATCTATACAAAGAAGGCGGATTAGTCATAGGGCATTGCAAAATTTAGTAAAGAAGTATGCCAAAATTGTAGCACCATTAAAGAAAATTACTCCACACAAGTTACGGAGCACTTATGGCACCACTCTATATCAAGAAACTGGTGATATCTATCTGGTTGCCGATGTTTTGGGGCATAAGGATGTAAATACCACAAGGAAACACTATGCTGCCATAGGTGATGAACAAAGAAGGATCGCCGCAAGGGTAGTTAAATTAAGGAGGGATTAATCCCCCCTTATTTTATGGTCTGGCAGGTACCAATAGTGAGTCTCCCTCTATAATAAGAGCTGAATCCAATTTATTGATTAACCTAATTTCATGAATAAAATCCCTAATATCTGTTTTGGGTGGCAAGTTGGCTTTGGCTATACTCCATAGGGTATCACCAGGTTCAATATAAACATTGATATATGATGGATCCATTTTATTATGGGGCTTATCAAAAGCAAACATAATTACAGGACATAGGATGATTAAGATAATGGCTATGGAGATACCTAGGCGGACTCTATTGATCACTCTAATTCTTTTTCTTTGAATCCTATGTAGTTGCTTCATATTATCCTCCTTGAACATGTGTTCGATTACAAGATCATTATATACGAACATGTGTTCTATGTCAAGGAGTTATTAGTAAAATATCTAATGATTTTCCAACCAACCTATTATACTGATCGAATATAGTATTATATAGAAGCGTTTCATGTCATCATATCTAATATTAACTATAAAAGCCCATAATCATAATATTGTAGGAAATAATATCAAGAAGGCGAACATCTGTTTGAAATGATTTGATACCTGTGTTATAATAACAGTAACCTATAAAGTGAGGTGCTAGTAAATGCCTAATCGCATAAGTGACAGTCAAGAGATGGTCTTGAATTTTATAAAACAGATGGTCACGGAAAAGGGCTATCCTCCCTCTGTCCGAGAAATATGTCAAGGGGTGGGGATTAAATCCACTTCTACTGTACATGGCCACTTAGAAAAGTTAGAAAAGGCAGGTCTAATACGAAAAGATCCTACTAAGCCCCGTGCAATAGAAATCCTCGATGAAACCACCCATCTTTCAAAAAAGGAATTGGTTAATGTCCCCATTGTAGGTAAAGTTACAGCAGGTCAACCTATTCTGGCAGTGGAAAATATTGAAGACACCTTTCCCCTACCAGCTGAATACTTACACAATAGTGATGCTTTTATGCTGACTGTAGTAGGTGAAAGTATGATTGAAGCCGGAATTATGGACGGTGATTATGTGATCGTTAGACAACAAAACTATGCTGAAAACGGGGATACTGTAGTTGCATTGATAGATGATGAGGCTACGATAAAAACCTTCTACAAGGAGAATGATCATATTAGGTTACAACCCGAGAATTGTACCATGGAGCCAATAATCGTGCGTGATGTGATTATTTTAGGTAAGGTAATCGGTGTAATTCGTTTATATCAGTAATCTTACAATTGGATCTGTATCGTTATACACCTGTATATTGCTAATGCTAGTTATCAGGCTCAAATACAAAGCCCCTCCGGAAAATCAACTTACTACCCTGGAGGGGCTTTGATTAAAGGCTTCATTTTATACGGATATATATCCCTTTTCATTGAGCTGGGATATAACGGATGCCAGTGCAAATTTGACATGAGCATAAGTAAGGCCACCTTGAAGATAAGCAGTATAAGGCGGTGTGATGGGTGCATCAGCACTTAATTCAATGGAAGCACCTTGAATAAAGGTCCCCGCCGCCATAATAACCTTATGCATGTATCCAGGCATCTCCCATGGGACAGGGGTTACATGACCATCAACTGGTGAGGCTTGTTGAATAGCTTGACAAAAAGCTATCAGTTCCTTGTCCGAGGCAAACCTAATACATTGGATTATATCTCCCCTTTTGTCATTCCATTGGGGTAATACCTCATAGCCCAGGCTTTTAAATAGATATGAGACTAAAATAGCGCCTTTCAATGCCTGTCCTACCACATGGGGAGCCATAAAGAGACCTTGATAGAATGGAAGATAGGACGCAGCGTAAGAGCCTACCTCACGCCCTATAGCCGGTGAGGTTAGACGATAAGATAGTAGCTCAATTGCCTTTTTTGTACCCACTGCGTAGGCCCCTGTAGGAGCCAATCCTCCCCCCGGATTTTTAATTAATGAGCCTACGGTTAAATCTGCACCAACATAGCTTGGTTCAATTTTTTGTGTAAATTCTCCGTAACAATTATCCACTATAATAAAAATACCCGGATGTTTTTCTTTTATCTTTCTTATGGGGTCTTGCATATCGTAAACAGATATAGAAGGTCGCCATTCATATCCCCTGGACCTTTGTATTAAAATAGCCTTTATATTTTTGGAACTGTCCAGTATATTGAGTACCTTTTCAATATCTATTTTCCCCATAGCACTGAGTTCTACCTGCTTATATGAAATACCCCAATCCACGAGGGAACCTTGGGGTGGATTATCTTGGTTAAATCCAATAGTTTCTTCTAGGGTGTCATAAGGTTTTCCGGTTATGGACATTAAAACATCTCCTGGCCGTAAAACAGCATATAGGGCATCACTTATTACATGGGTACCTGAACCCCATTGAGGTCTTACCAATGCGTCCTGGCTGCCAAACACTAATGCAAATAATTCTTCCAAGCGTGTACGTCCTTCATCGCCATAACCATAACCCGTTGTAGGCATAAAGTGAGTCTCACTTATCTTGCATTCCTGCATACATTTTATCACTTTGTACTGGTTATATTCTGATAGTTCATCTATACTCTTAAATTCAGCTGTTATAGCTTTTTCTGCCTCTTTTATGATATTTATTACCTTTTTATTAAACCCAAATTCATCTTGTAATTCTTTGCAATGTATATTATTAGTTCCCACCGTACTCTCCCTTACTATACTTAAGATAATAACCAAAAGGAACCCTACGGTCCCTTCTATAGTGTCTTATTTTACTTATATATAAGAGTATTATTGATTCTCTTCATTGTTGTCGCTGCTTAATGGTACAGGCCTGGAGGGTGTTATTGTCGATATAGCCTGTTTGTATAGCATCATTTGTTTTCCTTCGCTTTCCACTATTATAACATAGTTATCAAATCCCTTAATAAATCCCCGAATTTGAAAACCATTGACAAGATGTATAGTTACGGGTATATGATCCCTACGTACTTGATTTAAAAATATATCTTGAAAAACAATTACTCCCTTATTTGTCATTCTTGGTACCACCCTTCTTATTCATATTATTAGCATACGATTCTATTATATACCAATTACCATCGTATTAAAAGTAATTTTTTATATACCCTTTCTTACACGATCTTTTTCAATTAAATTAATAATATGTTCTACTAGCACGTTCTTATCTGAAAAGTCACTCACATCCACCCAATTTACATGGGGTAATCGTCTGAACCAGGTAAATTGTCGCTTAGCGAATCTCCGGGTATCACGTTTCAAAATATAGATGGACTCTATTAGGGTACGTCTTCCTACTAAATATTGTATTATTTCCTTGTAGCCCAGTCCCTGCATAGAATTAAGATGCATTCCATATCCTCTTTCTACAAGCCACCTTACCTCGTCCAACAAGCCATTTGATATCATTTCGTCAACGCGCCTGTCAATTCGCTCATATAGTGTTTTACGTTCCATGGTTAGGCCTATTAGGGTAACGGTATAATCACTAGTATTGCCATAAATAGTATTACTCTGATTGGATATAGGTTTACCTGTAATATGGTGGACTTCTAAAGCTCTTATTATTCGGCGGGTATCATTGGGGTGTAGCCGTTTAGCAGATTCAGGATCTACTAAAAACAGTTCGTTATGTAGCCAATCCTTACCCCTTTCATCCACTAATGCCGTTAGGTGTTTACGATATTCGGTACTTCCTTTTGCCTCACTAAAGTTCATTGAATAGATTAGAGAGTTGATATATAACCCTGTACCGCCAACAATCAAAGGAAGTTTTCCCCTGCTATGAACTTCTTTGATCCTTTTATCGGCTAGCTCTTTGTACAAGGAAACATTAAAATCTTCATCGGGATAAACAACATCCAACAGGTAGTGTGGTACACCCTGTCTTTCCTTCTCAGTGGGCTTGGCCGTACCAATGTTCATGTATTTGTAAACCTGCATTGAATCTGCAGAAATAATCTCCGCGTCAAGTCTTTTTGCAATCTCTATAGATAACCCTGTTTTACCTACAGCTGTGGGGCCTAAAATTATAACTATTGGTATTTTGTCCATAAAATCCCCCCATTCTGATGATATATCTATTGTATCCGTTTAAACATTCTCTCTAATTCCATCTTGGTTAATGAGATCATAATCGGCCTCCCATGGGGACAGGTCATGGGTATTCTCTTATCCATTAAATCCCTTAGTAGAGCTACTATTTCCATATCGGACAGTTTATCCCCTGCTTTTATAGCCTTTTTGCATGACATTCGAATAATATCATCTGTTCTAAGCTTATAGTTAGATCCTTGACCAAGTTCTTTTGCACCATAGAGCAATTCCTCAAAAAATTCTCTGGGATTACTAGTTCCTAAAATAACTGGCACACCGCGGATGGCAAAGGATCTGCTTCCAAAGCTCTCAATATCAAAACCCAGGCTAAGGAAAACATCCATGGATTCGTTAATTATTATATGTTCTGCATGGGTTACTTCGATAACTACTGGAGGAAGTAACTGTTGCGTAATAATGGCCTGATTTTCTAACATCCTCTTATACCTTTCATAAACTAAACGTTCATGGGCTGCATGTTGATCAATTAAGAAACACTGCTGATTTCCTTCCACAAGTATATAGGTTGCAAAAATTGTGCCGATGACCTTCAAGGGTAAAGGTTCATTTCTTATTACATTATCATCACCTGAATTCCTATCCGTATCATAATCGTAGTCTTTTGTTCTTAATATTTCGATGGGACGGGTATTTGTAGTGTATTCAGTTTTGTCATCTTTATCCCTATCCATAGGTATCGATGGAAATACCCCTAACTGTTGACTGTTATCTTCATCCACGTCATTTATATCAAAGGATATGAATGAGTCTTCTTTTATTGTGGGTATATAAGGATTCTCCTCAAGTATAGCACTGATATGGTATTGAATTATTTGGCTTATCTCATCCTCATCTCTAAATCGTATTTCAGTCTTTGTTGGGTGGACATTCACGTCTATTCTGTTGGGCTCAATATCTATGTGAAGAACAATCCATGGAAACTGGTTTATGGTCAAATAGGGTTTATAAGCGGTTTCTATTGCCTCTTCCAATAGCTTGCTTTTAACATAGCGCCTATTGACAAAAAAAGATTGATGACTACGATTTTTTCTGGCCAGGGATGGTTTCCCCAACAAGCCCCATAGTTTAACGCCAACACTAGTATCAATCGGTTCTAAAGGGAGTATTTGTTCAATTACATCCTTGCCATAGACACTTAGAGCGGCATGCTTCAGATCTTTATCACCTGGTGAGTAATAGACCATTTTTCCATTATTGATATATTTGAAGGAAATATCCGGTTGCGCCAAGATGAACCTTCCCACTAAATCACTTATATATGCTGTTTCCGTTCTGGGGGACTTAAGAAACTTTAATCTGGCAGGAGTATTATAAAATATATTTTTGGCGATTATTGTTGTACCTTCCGGACATCCTATTTCCCTATCTTCTACAATATGGCCACCATGATTTATTATCTGAATACCAGACATACTATCTCGTTCTCGTGTTATCATTTCCATGTGGGTTACAGCCGCAATACTTGCAAGGGCCTCACCCCTAAAGCCCAAAGTGACAATATTACTTAAATCTTTAGATGATTCAATCTTACTGGTTGCATGTCTGTTGAAAGATATTCTGGCATCGGCTGGACTCATACCTTTACCATTGTCGGTAACTCTAATAAAGGATGTACCACCATCACGAATTTCTATAGTGATAGCAGAGGCTCCGGCATCTATAGAGTTCTCAACCAGCTCTTTTATTATAGAGGCTGGTCTTTCAACAACCTCCCCTGCCGCTATTTGGTTTATGGTCATATTATCCAAGATAAGAATCCTATCCATGTTATATACCCTCGTCTCTTCTAGTTTTTTCCACTAATCTGTATAATATATTCATTGCCTCTAACGGAGTTATGTTAAGGATATCAATCCCTTTTATCTCTTCCTCTATTTCGGAGGGTTTTTTGTCAAAAAAGGATAGCTGGGCACTGTCTTCTCTTAAAAATTCCTTGTTTTCAGTTTTATTAACATCTAACTTTTCTAATCTAGTCAATATTTTTGATGCTCTATTAATAACAGGTAATGGAAGCCCGGCCAGCCTGGCTACTTGAATGCCCAGGCTTTTTTCAGCCCCACCCCGTACAACCTTTCTTAAGAAAATTATATCATTTCCTTGTTCCTTTACAGTAATACAGAAATTTTTTACACCTCTTAGTTTTCCTTCTAATTCTGTAAGCTCATGATAGTGGGTGGCAAAAAGGGTCTTAGATCCCAAACTCTTATTGTTACATATATATTCCACTATAGCCCAGGCGATGCTGAGACCATCATAAGTACTGGTACCCCTACCAATCTCATCAAGTATCAACAAGCTTTTTGGGGTGGCATTATGAAGTATATTGGCCATCTCATTCATCTCTACCATAAAGGTACTCTGACCCGCAGAAAGGTCATCGGAAGCACCTACCCTTGTAAAAATCCTGTCCACCACTCCAATCCGGGCCTTGCTTGCAGGCACAAAGCTTCCGATTTGCGCCATTAACACTATTATCGCCACTTGTCTCATATATGTGCTCTTACCGGCCATATTAGGTCCAGTTATGATCGCGATTTGATTTTCGGAGCCGTCGAGATAGGTGTGATTTGGTACAAATAGGGCATTGGACAAAGTTTTTTCTACTACCGGATGTCTTCCATCCTGAATATCAATTATATCTTCGTCATCAATATCGGGTCTAACATATCCATTTTCAAGAGCCACTCGGGCTAAGGACCATAGGGCATCTAAAAATGATATAATCCGGGCGGTCCTTTGGACTCTTTCTACCTGGCTTGCGATTCTTTCTCGAATATCTACAAAGAGCTTGTATTCTAGTGTGATACTCTTCTCCTCTGCCCCTAAGATGGAGTCCTCTACCTCCTTTAGTTCAGGAGTTATATATCTTTCAGAATTAGCCAAGGTTTGCTTCCTAATATAATTGTCAGGGACCAAGCCAAAATTGGATTTGGTAACCTCCAGATAATATCCGAAAACTTTGTTAAAACCAACTCTAAGATTATTTATCCCTGTACGTTCTTTTTCTTTCTTCTCAAGATCAGCTAACCAATCCTTACCTTTAGTCATAGCCTCACGGTACTTGTCAAGCTCTACATTATATCCATCCTTAATAATGGATCCATCCCTTATAGTTATCGGTGGATTCTCGTCTATGGCATTTTCTATAAGAACAAAAATATCCTGTAGCAAATCAAAGTCCTTATGGAAAACCTTGAATATATCAGACTGAAAGCCCTCTATAATTTCTTCTACAGTTGGGAGTACAGCAATTGATTGTTTTAGAGAAATGAGATCTCTGGCGTTAGCACTACCATAGGATATCCTACCCATAAGTCTCTCGAGGTCGTAGATCATCCTAAGGTGTTGTCTGAGGTCTTCCATTGCTATAGGGTTTTCACACAGTTCTTCTACGGCGTCCAACCTTTGGTTTATTAGGTGGGAATCGATAAGGGGTTGTTGGATCCATTGTCTTATCAGTCTTCCACCCATGGCGGTATTTGTCTTGTCCAATAGCCAAAGCAGAGAACCTTTTCTAGCCTTGGACCTTATCGTCTCCGTAAGTTCCAGATTAGCGCGGGTGACCGCATCTAGAACCATAAACGATTCTGTATGATAAGGCCTTAAGGAGGTGATTTGATTTAAAGCGTTCTTTTGAGTTTGGCTTAGATACTCAAGCAATGCGCCTGCGGCTCTAATTCCGGCTGACATATGTTCACACCCAAATCCATTCAAGGAGTGGACATTAAAGTGTGTGATAAGTTTTTGGTAGGCCATGGTATATTCGAATGTCCATTGATCCAGTGGTGTTATAAGGCAGGGATGCCGGGCTTGAATCGTTTCCAAAGGGAGCATACCTGGGTCCAGACCATCTTGAATAACAATTTCTTTGGGAACTATCCCCGATATTAAATCTAGTACCTTATCTAAGTCCTTCTTACCGGAAATCTCTGTTAGATAATATTCGCCTGTAGAAATATCCGCCCAGGATAGTCCAAAATTATACTTATCCCTGTATATTGAAAGGATATAATTATTGTTTTTTTCATCCAGCATAGATGCTTCTAGTAGGGTACCAGGTGTTATTATTCGCACCACATCACGTTCTACGATACCTTTGGCTTCAGCTGGGTCCTGTATTTGCTCGCAAATGGCTACCTTGTATCCCTTTTCAATAAGTTTAGCTATATAACCTTCTGCAGCGTGATAAGGTACCCCGCACATAGGAGCCCTCTCCGGTAACCCACAATCCCTTGCAGTTAGGGTGATGTCCAATTCCCTTGATGCTATCTTTGCATCCTCGAAAAACATTTCATAGAAATCGCCTAATCTAAAAAAAAGAAGAGCATCCTTGTATTGCTCTTTGATTTTCATATACTGTTGCATCATTGGGGTTAGTTTTGACATAAAAAACCTCCCATAAATGAACTGTCATACCCTATTATACCATTATTCCCTCCAGGGTCCAAGTCTTGGGCTGGGTGATTTTTACTTTAACTATTTTGCCTGTTACATCTTCTGAGGCAGTAAAATTCACCAGTTTATTCCCTCGTGTCCTGCCGGTGTACATATCTTCCTTATTTTTACTTAATCCTTCCACTAACACCTCATATGTTTTGCCATACATGGCTTCATTGATATCCTTGCTTATTCTGTCTTGAACGCTCATCAATATCTGGAGCCGTTCTTTTTTTATGTTATCATCTATTTGCTCCGACATTTTTGATGCAGGAGTACCGCTTCTGGGAGAATAAATAAAGGTAAATGCAGAATCATACCTCACTCTTTCCACCATATCCAGGGTGTCAGCAAAATCCTCCTCCGTTTCGCCCGGGAAACCGACAATTATATCCGTTGTTATCGCGATATCAGGAATTTGTTCACGAACCCGATCTATTAGCTCTAGATATTTCTCCCTGTTATAGCGACGGTTCATAGCCTTGAGAATTCTGTTGCTACCTGACTGGATGGGTAGGTGTAAGTGTTCGCATACTTTACTTGATTCCGCCATAGCGCGAATAAGCTCCTCAGATAAGTCTTTCGGATGAGATGTCATAAATCTAATCCGCTCAATACCATGGATTTTATCCAAATCCATTAAAAGATTGGGAAAGTAGTATGGATTGTCCAAATCCTTACCATAGGAATTTACATTTTGGCCCAGCAGGGTAACTTCTTTATAACCTTCCTGACCTAGTCGTCTGACCTCATCTATTATGTCTGAAGGCTGCCTACTTCTTTCTCTTCCCCGTACATAAGGTACAATACAATAACTACAAAAGTTGTTACAACCATACATTATAGTGGTCCATGCTGAAACACCAATATTCCTTTTTATGGGCACATCCTCTACTATTCGTCCTTCTTCGTCCAGTATTTCAATAATTGTTTCCTTGGAATTTATGGCATCAAACAGCAGCTTGGGAAAGCGGTGCAAATTATGGGTACCGAAAACTAAATCCACAAAAGGAAACTTTCGGGCTATATACGAGGCTGCATCACTCTGCTGCATCATACATCCGCATATCCCAATTATTAGATTGGGATTCCGCTGTTTGTTAGGATACAATGCACCGACATTGCCATAAACCTTATTTTCAGCATTTTCTCTAACACAACAGGTGTTAAAGAGGATAAGATCTGCATCCTCTTGCTCAGGAGTTTCGGTATATCCCATAGCACTAAGCATACCGGCCAATTTCTCGGAATCATGGACATTCATCTGGCATCCGTAGGTGATGATATGATATTTAAATCCTTTGTTCTTGATCATTTTATTTATATCAACAACATATTGTATTTGTTGGTCAATTTCTTCGTTTGAAATTTTAACAGTTTTTCTATTGTTCAAGATCTATTTCCCCCTCTGTATTCATATTTTTAGTGTATTTGACAAACAATATTATAGTAGCAAGCTTATAATTTGTCCAATAATATATAGGGACAATATTGAATTATCCCATATAATGAAAGCTGGATTGATTTATGATAACATCAACAATAATGGTATATATAAAGTCTGTATTGACCTATTCCACAGTATTGGTTTTTGTTATTTCAAGTATAGGCCTGTTTTTATTTTATTCCGCTTCAACGGTAAGAAAGGTATATCCAAAAGAAGCGACTATAGCCAAGTACGGGGCATTGGTTTATATGATTATAAGTATTGGAATCACTTTAGTAAGAATATTTATATAAATAGTGCTCTATGGTTCTATAAGCCCCACTCTTCTAATTTTTACTTGTATATCAAGGTCTAGGTCCATTGTTTTAAAAAGCTCGTCCCATTCCTTTCCATGATTATTCCAAAATTTCGGGTAATATCCTTCTATCTTTTCATCTATTTCAAAACAATCTACTCCAAAGGTATCCCTGCCTTTTTTGAAGGCGGTCTCTATTGCATCCCTAATGTCGTCCTCCATAGCTTTACCCCAATATTCAAGTGTTGCCTTTGTATCCGTTAGTGGATCTGGGTTTGTTACCTCATTTATATCCCCTTCTACCAGTACCTTTGTTTTTATTTTTATGTTTCTGTCCGTAATTTTAGGAATGGTGTGAGCGCTTATGTTGTAAGCATTTAGGGTTAGCCTACCCCCCATTTCATCAGGCAGATCGGCGGTTAGTAGGCCTCGATGAATCTCTCCCAGTATAAATCGTTGCCCTGTCACCTCACGATCGTTAAACCAACCAACCAATTTATAATCCTTAAAGATTCCAGCACCCAATACTTCTACATTATCCTTACCTGCCTTTACTCCAACCAGAGCTATATCAGATTTCCTAATAAAATTGCGGTGGAGATATCCTATATCAGTGAATGGAAAAATGCCAGAATTATTAGTTGAGTTTTGGGTGATTATCTGATCAATTACCATGGCTGAGGAGGGTGCCATCTGTGGTTCGGAATCAAGAATTTCTTTTGCCTGACCTTTAGCAACGCAAACCGATGTTATCCTGCGTAAATTGGGCTCTCTAAAAAGATAGTCCAAGCTGTCTTTTATTCCTTTTCGGGCATATTCTTCACCAAAAACAACGAGCTTGCAATGGGAAAGATTTGGAGTATTTCCGAAACGTCTCAATAGAGTATTGGTTGCCTCGGACAAGCTATCGGATTCTATACTTATTTGTTGGGTGGATTTTTCCTTTTCCCCTTCCCCTTTAAAAGCTTCCAACAGGGCAACCTGGTAGGTTATAACCAGGTTATCGTCTTTTCCTGAATCTATTCCTAAACCAAGGATAAATGCGTTCTTTTCTATTTCTACCCGATCCCAACAGCCTGCGGTAAATATAATATATAATGACATTAAAGAAATTAGGATCCATTTCTTAACCATTCTCATGCTCCTTTTTCCCGGATATCAGAACTAATATCAAAAGTACAGCCGCAAGTATCGATATGCTTAGGCCTAAGTATCCTATATATGTGTTAACCATCTTTATCTCCGGTAGATCTTGTGGGAGGATTGCCAACATATATACAATTGGAGCCAAAAAATAGACAAAAGGTTGATAGTTCCTTAAAGTAACTAAGCGAACTAATGACAAGGAAGCCATATAGAAAAAATTAGCAACGGAAGTAAATGCGGCGAGAATCCAAAGCAGTACAAAAAAGATATCGAACCTTTCAGCAAATGCACCGGGGAAATTGATTTTTCTTGCTAATGTAATAGTGGGATAATTCATCTGTTGGGTTGGCTTCAGCCCGAAAGCACCGATAGCCATAATTACCAATAGAGTATAGATGACAGTAGGTATACCTATTCCGATGAGGGTGTTGGGAATGTTTGCCTTCTTCCTGGCAATAAATGGGGTTACCATTAATATAATTTCATATCCCAAGAAAGCAGAAGATAGGTTTGGTATGGACTTGATAGACTGCCATAATGACGGGAGTAGCACAGGCCTTAAACGGACAAAGCTAAAATTGCTTGAGCTTAAACCAATTAATAAGAGAATCGAGAGTATTATTATTGGCAGGAACAATTCGGATAATTTTGCTATACCATTAATGCCGTTAAGGCAGAGATAGACAGCGGTTAACAGCATTGAGATCATAATGACTTCCAGTGGAGTGTTCAGTAATAGCAGGCCCTTTAACGCGTCTGAAAAGACTCTAAGTATTAATGCTGTAGTCGACAAGAAATATATTATAAGGATTAACCCCAGTAGCTTGCCAAGTGACTTCCCCAATAGGGTAACAAGGTATTCTACTATGGTTTTTTTTGGAAAAAGGTTTCCCAAAATATTCATGATTACAGCAAAAATAGTAGCTAATATGCCTGCCATAAGTGTGGATAATAATGCTCCCTCATGAGCGGATTCAATCGCTATATTAGGCAATGATATAGCAATTACCCCCATTATAGTAGAGGATATTAGGGCAATATATTGGATTCCACCTAACCTATCATGTTTATTTAGCATTTTTATTCTCCTTATAGGGATCTTGATCCATCCTATCTATATCCACAGGGTTAACACTAGCTGGCCTATTCCAAAGAAGATGTCGAGGAAGCCTTAATATCCAATCTTTTGTATCTTGGAGAACCAATGGCGCCTGCGGCGTCATATAATCAAAGCCAAAGCTCTTCAGGCTTACAAGATGGATATTTAATAAAATGAAGCCCAATACTACACCATAAAGACCTAATACCGCAGCCAGTATCATCAAGGGGAAGCGAATCAGTCTTAGTGCAATTCCCGCGCTATAGGTTGGTATCACAAAGGAGGCAATAGCGGTTATGGCTACTAGTAGTACCATAGACGGGCTTGTTATTCCTGCCCTAACCGCAGCATCCCCTATTACTATACCACCGACTATGCCGATAGTCTGGCCTATGGCTTTAGGCAACCTGGCACCGGATTCACGTAGAAGCTCAATGGTGATTTCCATTAGAAATGCCTCTACAAAGGCTGGAAAGGGTATATTGACTCTATTAGCAGCTATAGCCAGTGCCAGAGGGGTCGGTAAAAAGCTCGGATGATAGGTTATAACTGCAATATATATCGAGGGTACAAAGGCTGCTAATAAGGACGCACTCCAGCGAAGAAATCTTAGAAACGAACCTATAATCCACCTATCATAGTAATCTTCAGGGGCTTGAAAGAATTGATATAATCCAGCAGGAACAATTATGGAAAATGGGCTGTTGTCTACCAGTATAGCCACCCTGCCATCAAAAACATTTGATATTGTGGTATCCGGCCTTTCTGTAAGCTGAACTTGTGGAAACGGAGAAAGATAGCTATCCTGTATCCATTGCTCAATCTGACCTGTTTCCATAATCTCATCGACATCGATTTGATTAAGACGTTTTTCTACCTCTTCAACAAGCTTAGGATTTGTTATACCTTTAATATAGACATAGGCTACATCGGTTTTACTCCTGCGTCCTAGTTTAATGGTTTTTATGACCATATTGGGATCTTTACATTTTCTCCTCAATAATGCAGTATTAACCCGGAGGGTTTCCGTAAATGCATCTTTGGGACCTCGAACAGATCCCTCAGTATCAGGTGTGGATACGCCTCTTGCCGGCCATCCCCGTGCATTCACAATTAGAATCTTTTTTGATCCTTCCACTATCAAGGCTACTTCGCCAGACATTACCATAAGCATACTTTTATCTAAAGTTTCAGCTTCTGCGATTTCTCCGACTGACACGGCATGCTCCTTTATGAAATCATATGCATTTTCAGCCTGTATTGATTGACCTCTTGCCCTTTCAAGCATGGTTATTTCATACATTAGGTTTTTGAGTATATTTTCATTGATAACTTCCGAATTTACCAAACCATCAATAAAAACCAGAGCACAGGGTATACCCTGGGAACCTAGTTTGAATTCCCTAAATACCGCATCCGAACTATCCTCTAGAAAGGCTTTAAATTTCGCCAAGTTTTCATCGATACTTTTTGAAAGGGTAATATCCACCTTTTCTTCGGATTTTAACTGTGGTGGGTTATTCTCTTCCAATACCTCTAGCTTCTTGGGATTTTTATTTTTTTTGATAATTTTCATGTATCCTCCAATACTATAGCTCTATCAAAAATCCTATCATTAGGTTACACAAATTCTAATCATTTATTCAAATCAGGAAAAAGGAAAGACAGCAGGGTTTTCAATTGCACCTGCTGTCTTATATTAAATTATATTATTACGTAAGTATCGGATTAACGGAATTTGTTGAAAACTAGACCGGTTATGAGTTTTGGATAGAAATAGGTGGATTTTTGTGGCATCTTCTCATTAGCCAATGAAACTTCCTGTATCTGTCTTATGGTGGTGGCAGACATAAAAAAGGTCATTTGTTGATTTCCTTGATCAACTTCTTCTACTCCCTCTAAAATACTATGGGTATATTTTAAATTCTCCTGATTTGCTAACTCCTTTTCTCCAATACCTAAGATCCTATCAAGGATCAGGGTATGTAGAATCGATACATCAAGATCCAAGTATGAGCTGTGGCGATTTGGATGCAAGGCTTTCATAACATCCAAGGACTTCAGGGATAGACTGTATAAGGGGCTATCCTTACCTATATATAATACAAATGTATGTAGGCCTTTGTCATCAAGTATATTCTGAATAGTATATGAAATATCCTTAGCATTATAAGCTCCTACATCATGCTCATCGATATAGAAATGCTCCATCAAGTTATCTATTAAGGAATCTAAACTAAAATTACGTATACCACTAACCATTCTGTGAGTTGGGAGAATAACCAGGCCTGGGTCTTCCATCTCCACCATGGTCATCATAACATAGTTATAAAGCTCATCCCCAGTGTGGTCAGGATTCTTTTCCCTTAGTTCATTTCTATATGCCAACGCTGTTTCATATCTGTGGTGCCCATCGGCTATGTATATTTTTTTTCCTTTTAAGGCTGCACTAACATCCCTTATAAACTGGGGGTCATCAACAGCCCATAACTTTTCGTTAGTTTTGATTAATCCACCGTCAGCAAGAATATCGGGCGTATGTTTTGAACAATAATCATTGATTATGGCTGGGATCCCGCCCTGAGGATCATCATATAAGCCGAATACCTGACTAAAATTGGCGTTGCATGCACGCATTAGGTTCAAACGATCAGCTTTTGGCTTGGACAAGGTGTTCTCATGGGGAAGTATTATCCCTTTATCGAATTCCTCCAACCTTATCAACCCAATTAGTCCTGTTCTGGTTAGAGCTTTTCCATCCTCTAACTTAAATTCCTGTTGATAGATATATAGACAATCCTTTTCCTCAGGAATCAAAACACCTTGCTCTAGCCAATTATTCAGAGTCTCTCCAGCCCTTGTATATTTATTGCAATGGTCGCTATCCCCTGTTAACTCTTTGGGGAGCTCCAGCCTAATGGAATTATAGGGATTTAAGTTATAATACTCTTCCTGCTCTTGACTGGAAATAATATCATAAGGCGGAGTAATCACATTGGAGATATCACCCACTATATCCACATTGTATCGTAGAGCCTTAAATGGTAGGATTTCTGCCATTATATATGACGCCCCTTTCTACACATATTATGCAACATTATCTTTACCTACACAATCTTATATTAATTAAGGGGAGCCGTCAATATCTCCGGAATCTTTGGATTATCATTATGCTTCTTTCAAATGATTTAAATAATCAATAAGATCCGAGGCCTCCCTCTTAGTAAGGGCTTTGCTGTCCGTCTTTTGATATCTGGAGAAAATTATATCTTTCATTTCCTCTTCCCTTAGATTTAGAGAATTATAGATGGCAAATATTGCTCTACGTTGAGGGTCGGTAATGGCTTCATCTTGGATAGATGATTCACTGAAACTCTCATCTGATCGATCTACTGGGCTATCGGCGATCCTATCACCTTCTTCCAGATCGGGTGCAAATTGGGTACCGTAACCCAAGGCTGCAAGTGCGCGTCCATATGCCTTGGTATAGGCTTTTTCTATATAGTCGTGAAAATCTTCTCCCGTTTCGGATCCTACCCCAACCTCAACATTACCTTTGGCATCCGTCACTTGGACTTCAAAATATGCGAAGCGATTATTGATATCGATGATCTTATCCAAAACAGTCGTTTGAGTGTTTTCGCTATTATTCTCACGAAACCAAACCATTCGCCATTTCACTTCTAAATAATCTACATAACGAGTCTCCCACGAATTGGTTTTAGGGTTTCTCCTACGCAATGGAAGCTTCGTTAGATGTTCTTCTGGATTAAATTGTTGTAGTGTCATCATCAAGCTCCTTATACCATGTATTCGGCTATAAACCGTATACATAGTATGTGAAAAACCCGTGAAAATTCCCTGTAGATATTTTGGTAATTAACCCCCACTTTTTACAAATACGCCAAACTTTTGATCCACTCTTCCAATATGATCAATAAGCCAATCGACCAGTTTTCGATTTAGCAGGATGGTAAATTGGTAGCTGAATCCTTCATTCTCGAATCGTTCTTGTAATTTTTTAACCTCTTGGGTAAAGTTCTTATGGAGTTTAGCGTGTTCATCTCTATCGGGATAATTATACAACCTATGCTGTTCCTCCTCATATCGGAAATGTTCCTTTACATATTGAGAGAGAAAATTTAATACACTGGCAACTTCCTGTCTGCTATCTCCCCTTTTACAAGCTTCCAGCAAGTGGGATACCTGCTCTACCAGTGCCCTGTGTTGGTTATCAATTTCTCCAACTTCAATATTCCAACTATCCTGCCATTTGATTGACATCTATTTACCTCCTTTGCCCGTTGCAACAGGTTTTATGATATGACCATATTTTTGGTTCTGGAACGTTTACAGAAAAGAATGCATATTGTATTTTTTTGACGGTACATCTAATTCATAATCTATAAATAACCAAAATCAACATATAATAAACATATGCCGACATACTTAGAAAGTATAACCATTCGACAGGTGACTATCCTATTGATATCACCGTTGTGTCTGTAGAACTAGTTATTGTTTAGTCCCTAATCCACTATCTTATTCGGTTTATTATATTCTTATATAGTTGAATGCCTTGGAGTAAAATCTTTTCGTCAAAATTAAATAGGCTACTGTGTAGAGGATGAACAAGACCTTTTTTATCATTGCCGCTTCCTAAGAATAGGAATACACCTGGTACTATTTTTTGGTAGTTGGAAAAATCCTCTGCTATCATTAATGGGTTTACCTCTATGTATTGTTCTGGATTTAATATTTCTATAACCTTCTTGGTCCATACCACGTCGTTTATAACTGGTGGATAATAGACACCTTCATGGAATTTGGTTTCGACACCATGGGATTTTTTTAGACCATCTAATAAATCGAGTATCTTTTGTCGTATTCTATGGTAGATTTTGTCACTGAAAGTCCTAATAGTGCATTCCATCATTACACTCTCTGCAAGGATATTCCTAGTATCTCCACCATAAATCCTACCTATGGTAATTATGGCATTTTCGGTTGGATCTATTCCTCGTGAAATAATGGACTGGAGGGCAGTTATGAATTGGGATGCTACTACTATGGTATCTATCCCATTATGGGGCATAGCTCCATGGGCACTTTTCCCTACGATTTCTATATTTACCTCGCTGGTTTGAGCCATTAGTGGACCGACCTTTGTTCCAATCATACCCTCTGGTAAATCCGGTAGAATGTGAAGCCCGAAAATTGCATCAACCTTGGGATCTTCCAACAAGCCTTCCTTTATCATAGGTAGGGCCCCACCTTCATTTTCCTCATCAGGTTGGAATATCAATACAATGTTGTCCTCCAGAGTATCTTTGTTCTGGGATAGCCATTTAGCCAGTCCTAATAAGATGGCCATATGCCCGTCATGCCCACAGGCGTGCATAACACCTTTTCTTCGGGACGCAAAATCTAATCCTGTTTTCTCCTCAATAGCCAGAGCATCCATATCAGCTCTAAAGGCCAATGTCCTTTTCCCAACTTTTCCCCTGATTACTACTTTAATACCCGTTTTAGACAAAATCTTAATCTCTTCGAAACCATACTCATTAAGTTTTTTTAGAATATAATCTTTTGTCCCATAAACATCAAAACCAATTTCAGGATATTGATGTAGCCATCGTCTATGGCTGATGACGCTTTCCTCTAATTTTTGAACATCACCATCCAAAATTAACATTATATCACCCACCCTGATTTAAGTTGTATTGATCCCTTTTAATAAAGGTTTGCCAACCTTCTTACAATGCTGAGCAATAATCATTTATAATAACAAATTAGGGTTCACAATAGGCTTCTAGCTAAAAATGATTATAAAAAAAAGATTTGAGATAGAATTCTCAAACCCTTGACACTGGTGCCGGAGACCGGAATCGAACCGGTACGGTTTTGTTAAAACCGCAGGATTTTAAGTCCTGTGTAGCGATATTTTGTATCCATTTGGGAAATGCCTATATATCAAGCTTTCCTGTAATATTGATATATAGGCATTTTTGTTGTATGATATGTTTTGGTAGTCATTTATTTCGTTTCCAAATAGAAATATTTTTAAAAGAAATTACTGTTTAGGTGTCAGATTAGGTGTCAATTTTATAGCGTCAGATGTGCCATCCTTGTAGGCTTTGGCGTATATAATCTCATTCGTTTTAGTATGTAACTCTAGACAAAGTGAGTCATATTGCTCTAACAAGTGTTGTAAAGAATTGTCATGCTCACATATCAGTTTCCTTGTTTTTATCATTTCATCATGAATCTTATTATACCATTCCTCTTT
>ERZ773359.943-NODE-943-length-41673-cov-7.395958_pt1 | contig 41673 bp, 36 predicted proteins | sample MGYA00374955_ERZ773359 | MGnify/ENA primary metagenome ERZ773359 (study PRJEB29098, sample SAMN04486028) | biogas fermenter metagenome | study: EMG produced TPA metagenomics assembly of the Biogas fermentation microbial communities from Germany - Plant 4 DNA1...
TGAGGAGATAATCACGAGGTTGCCGGAGCTTTTTACAGGCACTCGCTTAGACGGCAAAGGGCTGTCGCAAAAACTTAATGACAGCAAAGGAACACTCGGATTTTTGAAAGATCGCGACAGTGAAGATATGGTTTTGAATGACCTTGCAGAATGGCTCTCGAAAGAGCTTTAAATAAATTTTAATAAGTTAACGTATATATTTTTATTGGATTGTCTCATAACGAGCATTATTCTGAGCGGCTTTTGCCATTCGGAACGCCGGCGAAGGATCTTGCCCTCCCTTGACATTCTATGGGCCGGTGAAGGATCTTGCCCGTGATGTGTAAGATCCTTTGGCTCCTCTCCGTACTCTCGGGATGTCATAAAGGGCAGCACGGTATTGGAGACAGTCTTATGAAAACGGAGGATACATATGTCCGCTTTAATTACCTTGAACGACGTATATAAAGTGTACCGAATGGGGCAGGAGAAGATATTCGCAGTGAACGGTGTAAGCTTTGAGATAGAAGAGGGAGAGATTTGCTGTATGAAAGGGCCTTCAGGCTCAGGCAAATCAACGCTGCTGCATCTTATGGCGGGGCTGGATAAACCCTCCAAAGGCACCATAACAATAGGAAAGACCAGGATCGATACTCTGAACGAGAATCAGCTGGCTCTTTTCAGACAACGCTATGTCGGATTTATTTTTCAAAGCTATTATCTTATTCCCACGCTTACAGCCCTTGAAAATGTTGCAATGCCTCTTACCTTCTGCGGTATACCCAAAAGTAAACGGATAAAAAAGGCAAAAGAGCTTCTTGAGGCTGTGGGCTTAAAGGACAGGATGAAACATAAACCTTCGGAGATGAGCGGCGGGCAGCAGCAGCGTGTGAGCATCGCCAGGGCCTTTGCCAATAACCCCAAGGTTATCTTTGCCGATGAACCAACGGGAAACCTTGATACGGCCACTACCTTTGAAATGATGACATTAATGACTGAAATGGCTAAAGCCTGGAATCAGACCATGGTAATAGTTACACACGATAATGAAATATCCGGTTATGCTTCGCGCATTATCAACATTCGCGATGGAAAGATAGAAAAGATTGAGAATGGAAGGGATTTGCATGATGAAAAAATTAATGCTTAAAAGAATTGGAACGGGTCTTGTTTTAATGATTTTTTTGCTGACTGCCGTCCTATCGATGGCGGGTACGAAGCTGGAAGTTTATGCTGATGCATCTGATTTTCTGCTGACGCATGGGTATACCAGAGAACTAGAAGAAGGTGATTCTTTCACCTTAGCTCCTTTAAACTTAAAAAACTTAACAGATAAAACCATGACAAATATTCAACTTGATTTTTCAAAGGCTGGTATAGCTGTGCTTGAAAGCGGTGGAACAATATATAATGTAACGAAAAATGTCGAACCTGGTGAGCAAGAAGACCTCAATGAAACACCCGATGAAGACAAAATAAAAATGAGGTTTATCGGTGATGGAAGCAGTAACATAATGACTGTAATTGTTAAATACTCTTTAGATGGCAGTGGGACAATTGAAACAGAAGAAGCAAAACTGGTGTTTAATGTAAGAAAACCGTCTTCATCGGATCCCACCCCTTCTGATCCTTCTGAAATAAAACCCAACATAATAGCCACAGTACCGGACAACATATCTTTAAGCGCAGGGAAAACCAGTAATGTAACTGTTACCTTAAAGAATATAAGCACTGCTTCATCGGCAAGAGATATTCTCTTTACTCCGATTTACAGCAGCGAATCCCCGTTTATCTCAGTGACACCTACAACAGAAATGCCTATAAAACAGCTTAATATAAATTCTTCTGTGGAATTAAAGCTTATGATAGAAACCGACAAGTTTGCAAATGAAGGGCTTAAGCCTCTGAAATTCAAACTTACATATAAAAATTCCCGGAATTATGAAATTACAACAGAATACACCGTCTACATAAAAGTAGTTAATTATCAGACCAATTGCAAGCTGGTTTTAACACCTTCAGGCAGCATTTCAGCAAGCGTCGGAAGCACATTCCAGCTGCCGTTGACACTGAAGAATGACGGGAATCTTTCTGCCAGGGATGTTAAAATAATGCTAAAGGGTCTTTCTCAAAACACATTTACCCTTGTATCAGGCACGGGACGTGTTGATTTTGACAGGCTATACGGGAATGAGACCAGAAGTCTGAACTTTACTCTAAGGGCATCCTCATCATTGAAAGGCGGAAGCCATCCTGTTACATTTTCCCTTGTCTATACCGATGAAAAAGGAACAGTGATAAGTGAGGACCAGGAGATTTGGATCCCAATATCCGGAAGCGGCGGAGCGGTTCTGGAGATTCTTGAAATAAAACCTTCCATGACAACTGTAAAGCCGGGCGATACTTTTAATGTTGCCGTAAAGATTAAAAACAGCGGAGAGTATGATTCCGGCCAGGTAAAAATAATGGCAGACGGAACTTCGGCTTTGCTTCCCGTATCTCAGAACTTACATATCGTTCAGAACATTAAGAAGGGCGAAGAAAAAAATATAATCTTCAATTTCCAGCCAAAGCCTGATGCCACAAGAGGCGGTGTTCCCATAACTATAAGTGTTGAGCCGGTGGATAACCAGGACGGATTTTCAATTTCCCAGGCAATATCGGTATTTATTGATTCAGATTCTACCGGGGACTCTAAAGAAGGCAAAAATGTTCCAAAAATCATCATAAAAAGTTATTCCTCCGATCCAACCCTTGTAAAAGCGGGAGAAAACTTTAATCTCAGCATGGAGTTTTTAAATACTCACAGTACAAGACTGGTTCGTAATATTAAAGGCAGCTTCTCGGTTACTGAAAGCTCCAGTGAAACAGGGAATGTCTTTACGCCGGTAGGCAGCAGCAATACCTTCTACGTTGACAAAATCGATCCCCAGGAAACTGCGACATGGAATGTGACCCTCTATACCATTCCTGATGCCAAATCAAAAACATATACAATGAGTATAGCTTTTGAATATGAGGATGATTTGGGAACCCAGCATACAGCTACCGAGGTTATCGGAATACCCGTTTATCAGCCCTCCAGGTTCGAAGTTTCCGAAATCTCAGTGCCGCCTGAAACATTTGTAGGCCAGCCGGTTTATATCGGATTTGAAATGTACAATTTGGGAAAAACCGATATTTACAATGTGAAGCTTAATGTTGAAGGAGATTTTGAGGCTCAGCCCAAGAGCAATTACTTCGGTAATTTTGAGTCCGGCAGAGTCGAGTATTTTGAGCTTAACCTTATCCCTATGATGCCTGGTCAGGCCAACGGCAGAATAATATTCCAATATGAGAATGCCAGCGGTGAAGTACAGGAAGTTGTAAAAGAAATATCCATGAATGTCATGGAAATGATGATGCCGCCTGATGGAGGCTTTCCTGTGGATGGCCCCGGAATGCCCGGTATGGAAGAGCCAACAGGAAAGAGCTTTTTCAAAAGCGTTTGGTTCTACGTTATAGCCGGAGTTGTGGTTGCAGCTGTTGTTGTAACTATAATACTGGTAAGGCGTAAACGCAAGAAAGACAAGGAGTTTGAGTTTTAATGAAGCTGACCGATACGCTCTCTTTAAGTATTAAAAATCTATGGCGACGCAAGCTTCGTACCTTTCTGACCGTAATGGGAGTTATGATTGGTTGTTGTGCCATTGTTATCATGCTCTCTCTGGGTATTGCCATGGAAAGAAATTTCATGACCCAGGTAAAACAAATGGGCAATATCATGCAGATACAAGTCTATAATTATAACTATGGCGGGAAGACTCCGGATGGAAAGGACATTCCGCCCCTGGATGACAAAATGATAGCCCAGTTTGAAACGATAAAGGGAGTGGAAGGAGCTACACCTGTAATATATCTTAATGTCAAGATGATGGCCGACAAATATGTCAGCTATGCCAATATCCTGGGCATCAGGGCTGATATGTTCAAACTTCTTGATATTCCCGTCATCAAAGGCCGTCCCCTGCAGGAAGGGGATACCAACCAAATGGTGGTAGGGCAATACGTCGCCCAGAATTTTTATAATCCGAAAGCGTCCCGATACCGCTGGGAACCGGCGCCGGAAGGTTTCGATCTCATGGAAGAAAAGGTTACCATAAGTTGGGATATGAATTATGGTGAAAAACCACAGCCAGGAGTACCACAGCCAAAGGTAAAAGCGAAGCCGGTCAAAGTCGAGGCAGTAGGCGTGATAGGCCAAAGCGGCTCGGAGTATGACTGGTCAATAATTATGCCTTTTGATACTGTGAAGCAGTATCAGGTGGAAATGGAAAAATGGAACAAGCAAAACGGGAATTCATCCGGCGGCGGAGGCATATATGGCAGGGGATACGTTTCTGTAGCGGTTATGGGAGGTTCCGGCAACAGTAATGACAAGGGATATGAACGTGTAATTGTCAAGTGTGATGATTTAGATGAGGTTGTAAACGTCATGGACAAAATTAAAGAATTTGGCTATGAGTGCTACAGCCCCATACAAATACTTGATGACATGAAGCAGCAATCAGCAGGGCTGCGCCAGATACTCCTGGGAATAGGCATAATGTCTTTTATAATTGCTGCCATAGGTATTGCCAATACCATGTATATGTCCATTTATGAACGTACCCGCGAGATTGGAATAATTAAGGTAATAGGAGCCAGGCTTAAGGATATTAAGAGGTTATTTATGCTGGAAGCCTGGTGGATAGGTGTATTCGGTGGGATCCTCGGGGTAGCTCTTAGTTATCTTTTGTCCTACTTACTGAACAAATTCAATGTAAATCTAGGCAGCTCGGTTATATGGACCCCCGAGGGTGAAGTAAGACTGAAATCTTCTTACATACCTATATGGCTGTCGGCAGCAGCATTGACTTTTGCCCCTATAGCAAGTTTAGTTGCAGGGCTCCTGCCTTCCAGAAGGGCTATGAAGCTGAGTGTCATTAAAGCGCTTAGACAGGATTGATGGTTTTCTTTTTCTGTTTTTCTTCAAACAGCTTCTTTTCGGCTTCAAGGTATGCATCATCAATATCACTTTCAATGGTTGCCGGTGCATACCCCCAGCTGAAGCTGATTTTATAAGGTTTTTCGGTTGACTTATTCAATTCATCAAGAGCTTTGGTAAATCGGTTGGCGAAGATCTGGATATTATTTATCCGGACATTCTTTATCAACAGGATAAACCTTTCAAAACATTGATACGTCAAGTAGTCATCCTCTCTGATCGAACCGGCAAGGATTTTAGATACGCATTGGATAATATATTCGCCCTCAGAAAAACCAAAGCGTTCATTGATCTCATAATAGTTATCGATGTCCACAATGATTAATATGTATTCTCCCGTGTTTATCAGGCGTTTCTGGAGCATATTCGAAGCAAGTTGGCGCAGCTGAACAAGCTTATCCAGATTGTCTCTTACAGATAATTCATTAAGGCGCTTATTAGAAAGCATAAGACTTTCGCGAGTCACAGCCATTTCATTTTTTAGTATTTTATATTCCTGATGAAAATAAAAACCGGAGAAATAACAACATAATTCATTGCATAAATTTTCAATCAGGGGAGCAATGTCCCCGGATAAAGAAATAAACAAAAAGCCGAATTTAATGCCGTCGGTAAATATCGGCTTAATCAGCATAGGCTCTTTTATTTCATCTAACAGGTAATTTGGAATAATGTCCGAAGATGAAAAAGATTTATCGAACTCAACGTCTTTACCCTCAGAAAAACCATAATATAAGAATGCTTTATGTTTTTCAAATTCATTTATTGAGTTGTCAAATTTAACAGGTTTATAATATTTTACGACAAAACACCGGGAAACATCGTTTTTAGCCAGGTTTTCAGTAAGTCTGAGAATCATGCCGCTGATTTCCGTCGGCTGCGATACGGTGCCTGAGCTAATCGATCCAGGCCGGGGAATATCATCAGACAAAACGTCGTTATCAAAGCCGAAAGCTCTTCCTGCCATAAATTCCGGTTCCAAATCATATGTAAGCCTGCGTTTATTCCTGAGGATCTGTTCAAACAAGACATATATGGCTTTTTTCAAGGATCGTTCAGATCGAATGCCTTCTATAGGCGCACCAACCGATACAATAGGCTTTGGCATTTTTTCAAACACCTCTTGTATCAATCCTTCGATATCAGGGTATAGTAAAGTGTCGGTGACAATTATGATACCATCCAGGTACTCACATTGGGCAATCATGTAAAGCTTGTTATATATATAACCGGAAGGAGTATCGTAATTAAAATCGTTGCACTCAATAAAAACTGAACAGGCATTTAAATCGGAAAACTCCTGTGATATAAACTCAGTAATCCTATTGCAGAATTCTTCATTGAAACTGCCTGTAACAAACCCAATTCTCATACAAAACACCCGATTGTATATATAGAGGATACCTGTTTATTCATATAATACCACCTTTAGCAAAAACAATAAAGCAAGAAATAAAATAACGCAAGGGAATTCAGCATTTTGGCATAACACCCAAAAAAGGAGCAATATTTTAGTTGACGTTCCCTGTAATAATGACTATAATTTAGATGATTACAGGTAGATATGTTCTCTATTAGGTGAGGCTCCTATACGGAAAAACGCTGCTGCCCGGAAAAGTCGAGAGACTCCAATGGGTAAACAGACATTGCCGAATTAAGGTTTTGTTTAATGTAGCTGGTTGATACCTAAGCCGTATAGTGCCAAAGCTCGATGACGGGAGGATGATCATTATGGGAAATGATGATTTTGTCCGCTCCGGCGGACTTTTTAAATATTATGGAATAATATTCGGACATCTTGGTAATTAAAAGTTTTAAATTCGTAAATTATACATTGAGTGAAAATTTTTCAGGGGTGATTATTTATAGAAAGAAGGTGAATCCTATGCTGGAGATATACAAGACACAGGCAGAAGGACAGGAGCTATTAAGATTGGATACTGTGGAAAAGGGCTGTTGGATTAATCTTGTGGCTCCCACTGAGGAAGAAATAGAATTTGTTGTAAAAAATATTGATGCAGAGCAGACTTTCCTGAGAGATGCTCTTGATGATGAGGAAAAACCTCGTATTGACGTTGATGAAGACCAGACCCTTATCATTATTGACATACCATATGTTTATGAGGACGATCAGTCTATTAAGTTTGAAACAGTGCCAATGGGACTTCTTTTAGTGAGGGACGATTATATCATAACAATAAGCAGCAGGCAGTCTACGGTACTGGAACGTTTTAGAAACGGGCAGATAAGAGATTTCTATACCTACAAGAAAACCCGGTTTATTCTGCAGATACTCTATTATGTTTCCACAGACTATTTAAAATATCTGAAACACATAGACAGAAAGAGCGAGCTTATTGAAAAAGCGCTGCATAAATCAATGCGGAATAAAGAGCTGTATAAGCTGCTGGACTTAAGTAAGAGCCTGGTATACTTTAATACTTCCTTAAAGTCCAATGAGACAGTTTTGGAAAGACTGTTAACGGGAAAATTCATTAAAATGTATGAGGAAGACGCCGATATTCTTGATGACACAATCATAGAAAACAAGCAGGCCATTGAAATGGCCAGTATATACAGCTCAATCTTAAGCGGTACCATGGATGCCTTTGCTTCCATTATTTCCAATAATCAGAACGAGGTAATGAAGTTCCTGGCTGCCATGACAATAGTAATGGCTATTCCCAATATGGTTTACAGCTTTTTTGGGCAAAACTTTGGATTGCCGCTGCAGAGCAACCCGTTTATGTGGCTGTATGTTCTGGCAGGCTCCATTGTGGTATCTCTGGCTATTGCTTTTATACTGTGGAAACGTGATATGTTTTAATACATATGTATCTTTGGGCGGCATCATAATGATTGATGAAATTGGTATTGATTTTTACTGATGTTTGTATTATTATATTAAATGCACTTTTTAAAGTGAATAAAACAAAAAGTGCGGTTTATGCGCCCATAGCTCAACTGGATAGAGCGTCTGGCTACGGACCAGAAGGTTGTGGATTCGATCTCTGCTGGGCGCGCCAAAGAAAACCCTGATTGTTGAACGCGATCAGGGTTTTATTCTTTTGAATCCAGATAAAAAACTTATGATTTAGGTCATTTTGGGAACATAGTTTCATATATTCCTTTTCAGAAATAGTTATAAAAATGATCGTATATTGGTCAATTGAAAAAGTAACTGTAAATGGTGCGTTAATCTAGCATGATTTCAACTGTATGACCAATACATATGTGGTGGAGCGACTGAACGAAAAACAGAGCAACATCAACATATTGATTATTTAAATATATACATATATACTTAATTAAGTACAGGTATAAATAAACGGAAACTTTTACTGGCCTGAGAGAAAATTTGCTCTTGTATTGATGGAGGGAGATTGAGGACAGCCCAGTGCAATCACAGTAGAATAGCGTTTACGAAAGATATTGTAGTTTAGATTACGGCTCCGGATGGAGTCACCTCAAAGAACTGCAGCTTTCATATCAGATAAACCGACGAAGAGGAACGCAAACATTAGATAAGAGATTAGGATCACGGCTATTATTGGATAATAGCTATGCATGGAAGTCGCATTCTTATTGTACAATTCCTGTTTATCGGTACTTTCTTTGTTTTGTAATGTATACAAAGCTCATAGCAGTTGACCTTGACAGCAGACGCTTTGTTTATAATGCTGTTTTTGGTGCTGACTGATCTGATCTGTATGCACGGATATGGAAAGCTTAAAAAAGTAAAACTAAAAGAAATTATATAACTAATATAACTAATAATGGGGGTAGATATTATGTTTGATCCTAAAGAAGTAAAGCTAGGTATTGCACCTATCGGCTGGTGTAACGACGATACAGCTCGTACGTATATCTGCGAGCATACCGGGCTGTAAGGAGGAGCGAATGATGTACGTGAAAAAGAATGTTTCTCGTGGTTATAACGTCTATATCGATTCCGCGAAGGATGATATGGGTACACAGATGGATGTGGGCCTATTGGTAATGGAGACTGGCGACACTTATGAAATATACAATGATACAAAGGAGACCGCCGTGTTGTTGTTTGAGGGACATATTACCTATGAATATGGTGATAAGAGAGTCGATGCGAACCGCCCGAACACCTTCCATTACGATGCTTATTGCCTGCTGGCTCCCCGCAGAACTGCTATCCGGCTGACTGCTCAAGCCCACTCCGAGGTTTACATTCAGCAGACCGTTAACGACCGGGATTATGAAGCTGTCATGTATACACCGGATATGGTTCAGGTGGAATTCAAGGGCAGCCACGGCGAGCTGATGGGTTGCATGGAGCGAGAAATCAAAGTATTTTTTGATTATCGGAATGCTCCATTCTCCAACATGGTGCTGGGCGAAGTTTTAAATTATCCCGGAAAATGGTCGTCCTATCCGCCCCACCATCATCCCCAACCAGAGGTTTATTTCTATCGTTTTGATTATCCGAACGGTTTTGGCGTTGGTTTTGCTAATGGTGAGGTTTTCAAAACCGAGCACAATGGATTGGCAGTTATTAACCACGGTTTCCATTCCCAAGCTGCCGCACCCGGCTATGCTATGTGCTACGCTTGGGGTATCCGCCATCTGGAGGGTGATCCGTGGGATAATACCCGTATAGATGATGTGGAGCACAAGTGGCTCTGGCAATCCGATGCCAACGAGCATATCTACCCCAATCATTGAATAGGTGGGGAAAACATGGAAACTGTAAAATTAACAATGGCCTAAGCATTAGTCCATTTTATCGAAAATCAATATATCACATATAACGGGATTGAACATCATTTTGTGAAAGGTGTCATTATGCTGTCCGGCCATGGTAACATGGCCGGTCTTGGCCAGGCTTTAGCGCAAGAAGCTCGCGACCTAAAGCTATGGCAGGGTAAAAATGAACAATGAATGGCTCATACTTGCACAACGTTGGTAACACCGTTTTCTGTTTTGATTTCACCAGAATCAATGATACGCTTCATCTCGGCATACCCCGCGGTCATAGCGGCGCATGAAGCCAACCTGTACCCTCTTTGATTTTTTTAGCAGCTTTGCTTTTATCACACTATTATCAAAGGAATTTTTTGTTTTTCACAATAATCGCGGTATTCATCGGGAATACGTGAGTCGGTAATTACCATGGACATTTGTGTTAAATTTCCATAAGACATAAGGTTGGATTCACCGAATTTACTTGCATCAACTAAAAGAAAAGTCTGCTTGCTTTGTGCCAAGGCTTTTCGTTTTATTTCATATTCCATGTAATTCGAAACGCTGAGTTTACCATCCTCTGTTACACCAGAAGCCCCCATAAATGCTTTGGTGTGCTGATATTTGGAAAGCTCTGTAACAGTACTCGTATCGGTCAATGAGTTCGTCCGGCGGTTCAATACACCCGGAAGGACAACCAACCTTATATTAGGCTTCTCAAATACCTTTGAAATGATGTAGACATTGTGTGTAACAATTGTAATATTTATATTATCAGGTATGTATTCGATAACATGCATTGTAGTAGTACCGGCATCAAGATAAATAATATCCCCGTCTACAATAAATTCACAAGCCTTTTTAGCAATACTCTGCTTAATACTTGTATTTTGCGCTGCGCGCTTTGAAAATAGCGGTACCTGCTTTGGACTATTGTACCTGACACCTCCGTATACTTTTGTTACAGCGCCAGTCTTAGTAAGATATTGGACATCGGCTCTTGCAGTGTTTATAGATATTCCAAAAGCTTTACATAACTCTTCCATTGTCACACTTTGACGTTCAGTTATAAAACGTTCCATGTCTTTTCGACGCTGTTCTTTCATCTAATCACACCCTGCTTATTTTTTTACATTTAGACTTCATAATAAATATACAATAAATTAATAAAATTATCAACTTTGCTAGTGAATTTATAAAGAGTATACAATAAAACAACAGAAATTTAACAAAATAAGTTGACGATACACCAATGATACACTATAATATTATTAACTTCCTGATAATGTATGGTGGAAGGAATATTCAATAATAAGAGGTGTCAACATGAGAAAGATAAAAGTTGGTGTAGCCGGTTATGGTACAATAGGGCAACGTTTAGCAGATGGTGTTGCATTGCAGGAAGATATGGAGTTAGTAGGAATTGCAGATATGGTTCCCAGTTTGTCGGTTCAGGCACTTGCAGAAAATGATATGGTAGGTGTAAATGGTATCAAGTATAACCTTTATCTTGTAGAGGGTGCAGATAAGGCTGAATTTGACAGAAGAAATATTCCGGTAGAGGGAACGTTTGAGGACCTTGTAAAAAAAGTTGATATAATGCTTGACTCCGCTCCTGCGGGTGTAGGTGCAAAAAACAAAGAAATCTATGAAAAATATGGTGTAAAAGCTATTTTCCAGGGCGGGGAGAAGAACTCGGTCGCTGATGTATTTTTCCATGGATATGCCAATTATGAAAAGGGAGTCGGTAAAGATTATCTGAAACTAACCTCCTGTAATACAACCGGACTTATTCGTTCTGTAGATTGTCTGGACAGGGCATATGGTATTGAAAAAGTTGTAATTACCATCATTCGCCGGGTTGCAGATCCCGGAGATTATCATCGCGGACTTACCAATGCGCTTCAGATAGATAAAGCGCCTTCTCACCAGGCTGTTGATTTGATGACAATTATGCCCCATATAGATGCAACCGGAATTCTTGTACATACGCCTGTAACACATGGCCATATAATCACTGTTGTTGCTAAAGGCAAGCAAAAAATAACAAAAGAGATGGCATTAAGAGAGTTCCAGAAACATCCAAGGATTCGTGTTGTATCATTAGCCGATGGATTTAAGGGGAATGCATCCTTGTTTAAATATGCCCGCGATTTGGGTAACCGCCGTGGGGATATGTATGAGATAGGATTATGGGAAGACAGCATCGTGGAATCTGGAGATGATATCGTGTATGCAATTAATATTCCCCAGGAAAGTGTTACAATCCCCGAAACTATAGACGCAATCAGAGCTGCAACCAAATTACAGCTGACAAGAGAAGAAGGAACTGCTGCAACAAATAAATATCTTGGAATCGGCAAATTTAAGAAATAATAAGACGACTCCGGGATTTAGGCTCTATCGGGGTCATGTGCTTTGGTTAAGCTTTATCGGAATATATTAGGGGGATTCAAATATGAGATTTGGGATAAAAACACTGGATGATTTCTCTGTTGAAGGAAAAACCGTTCTGTGCCGTGTAGACATAAATCAGCCAGTAGATAAAAAAAACGATACGTTGCGGAGCATTACCAGAATAGAAGCTTGCGTACCGACAATCAGGGAATTGTCTGATAAAGGAGCTAAAGTTGTACTTCTTGCGCATCAGGGAAGTGACATAGAATACAAGAATTATTATACGACTCGTCCTCACGCAAAGGTTTTAACACAGCTTCTAGAAAGAGAAGTGAAATGGATTGATGACGTTTGCGGTCCCACCGCACGTAATATGATCGCTAATCTGAAAAACGGAGAAATTCTGCTGCTGGATAATGTACGTTTTATGGCCGAAGAGCAGACTCTTTTTGAGACGAAGCTGAATCTTACGCATGAGGAACAGGCAAAGACGCAGGTGGTTGAAAAACTTGCCCCGTTGGCAGATTTATACGTTTGCGACGCTTTTGCCGCAGCACACCGAAGCCAGCCGAGCCTTTGCGGTTTTGAACAGGTATTGCCTTCAGCAATGGGCAGACTATTTGAAAAAGAATACTGTGTCATCTCGGAACTGATGGAAAGACCTGCAAAACCGTTGGTATTTGTTCTTGGAGGAGCTAAGATATCTGATGCATTTATGATGATGGAGAATGTATTGTCGGGCGGCCTTGCAGATAGAGTGCTTTCCGGCGGACTGGTAGGCAATATTCTTTTGGCGGCAAAGGGAGAGGATATAGGACAGGGAAGCCTGGATTTCATCCGTAAGTCGAATTATGAAAATTACATTGATGTCGCGCGAAAGATACTGAAAGAATATGCTGATAAGATAATCATGCCTGTTGATCTGGGCTATGTCCAGGACGGCGAACGCGTTGAATGCAGTGTAGGGGCAGTGCCGCAAAGCATTACCGCAGTAGATATTGGAAGTAAGACTGCAAACATGTATAAGGAATTGATAATGAATGCCAAGACAGTGTTTGTGAATGGACCTATGGGGGTATTCGAAACTCCTGTATCAGAGCTTGGCACAAAAGAAGTATGGGATGCTCTGGGCGAAACCGAAGCCTATACTGTTATCGGTGGTGGTGACTCTATAACTGCCACGTCCAAATATCAGAAGACCGACAAAATTTCATATATTTGCACTGGCGGTGGTGCACTGATCAGATTCCTGACAGGTGAAGAATTGCCGGTCGTGCATGCGTTACGTTCTGCTGCGAAAAAGTTCGGAGGCAATTAAAATGGAAATAACATTAGGAATCGGTAATAGAGTGCAGACTGTGAATATCCCTGATGAGAACATTACAGACATATTACTTCCGAACAAGATTTCCCTCGAACAAAATGAAGAAGAAGAAATAAAAAATGCTTTGGCAAATCCGATCGGAACACCATTGCTACGTGAAATTGTGAAGCCGGGGCAGAAGATCGCCATTATCACAAGCGATATTACCCGGCCAATGCCTACCAGTAAGGTAATGCCTGCAATTCTGGATGAACTTTATGAGGCAGGTGTTTGGAAAGAAGATATAACGCTTGTGTTCGCTCTTGGCAGTCATCGTAAACATTCAGAGGAAGAAAAGAGAAAGCTTGCAGGAGAACGGGCTTATAGTGAGATTACCTGCATTGATAGTGATCAGAATGACTGTATTCACATGGGAGTTACGAGCAGAGGAACACCAGTTGATATATTCGCTCCGGTTGCAAAAGCCGACATAAGGATTTGTCTCGGCAATATCGAATACCATTATTTCGCCGGCTACTCCGGCGGTGGGAAAGCTATTATGCCTGGGGTTTCTTCGAGAGCAGCAATCCAGTCAAACCATTCCATGATGGTAAAGGACGAGGCGTGTGCTGGCAGGCTTGATAATAATCCGGTCAGGGAGGATATTGAGGAAGCTGCATCTATATGTGGAGTTGACTTCATCCTTAATGTTGTGCTTTCAGAACATAAAAAGATTATACGGGCTTTTGCGGGGGATATGATCAAAGCGCATCGTGCAGGTTGTAAATTTATAGATGAAATATATCTGAAAAAAATCTCATCCTGTGCCGATATTGTTCTTGTTTCTCAGGGCGGAGCGCCAAAGGATCTAAACCTTTATCAAACGCAAAAAGCTCTGGATAACGCTAAACATGCAGTTCGCAAAGGTGGTATCATTATCCTGGTGGGTTCCTGCAAAGAAGGACTTGGAGAGCAGACCTTTGAGGAATGGATATTGGGAGCCGAAAAACCTGAGCATTTAATAAACCGGATAAAGACGGAATTTAAGCTCGGAGGCCATAAAGCTGCCGCCATTGCAATGGTTTTAAAGAATGCCGATATCTATCTTGTCTCGGATATGGACCCTTCTTTAGTTAAGAAAATATTTATGGAGCCGTTTTCGAGCATACAGGACGCATTGGATACTGCAATCAGAAAGTTAGGGAAAGACTCAAAGATACTGGTAATGCCGTATGGCGGATCAACATTGCCACAGGTATCAAATAATAATGAATAGTGAGGTATAACTATGGATTATGCAAAAGAATCACTACGCTGCCATGAGCAGTGGAAGGGTAAAATTGAGGTAATTGCAACTGTACCTGTAAAGAGTAAGGAAGATTTGTCTCTTGCATATACTCCCGGAGTTGCACAGCCTTGTCTTGAAATTCAAAAAGATATTAACAGAAGCTATGATTTAACAAGAAGACATAATTTATGTGCAGTCATAACAGACGGATCCGCAGTACTGGGATTGGGTGATATAGGTCCTGAAGCCGGCATGCCTGTTATGGAAGGCAAGTGTGTTTTGTTCAAAGCATTTGGTAATGTAGATGCTTTCCCATTATGTATTAAAACTAAAGATGTGGATACGTTTGTTAATACCGTATATTTGATTTCCGGCAGTTTCGGCGGGATTAATCTGGAGGATATTGCTGCGCCACGTTGTTTTGAGATTGAGAGAAAGCTTAAGGAATTATGCGATATACCTATATTCCATGATGATCAGCACGGAACGGCGGTCATTACTCTTGCAGGTCTTAATAATGCCCTCCGTATTGTCGGCAAAAAGAAAGAGGATATAAAAATTGTTATTTCAGGTGCTGGTGCGGCCGCTGTTTCCATTACTAAGCTGCTATTGTCAGCCGGATATAAAAATATCGTTATGTGCGACAAGCATGGTTCTATCTATGAGGGGCGCACCGAAGGAATGAATTGGATCAAAGAAGAAATGGCACTGGTAACCAATTTGGAAAAGAAAAAAGGTTCACTTGCTGATATGATGGTTATGGCCGACGTATTTATCGGTGTTTCAGCGCCGGGAGTGGTAACCACTCAGATGGTTAAAACTATGAATAAGGATCCTATCATTTTCGCATGTGCAAATCCTACTCCTGAAATATTCCCGGATGAAGCCAAAGCAGGTGGGGCGGCTATTGTTGCCACAGGACGAAGTGATTTTCCGAATCAGATCAATAATGTACTTGCTTTTCCCGGTATCTTCCGAGGTGCTTTCGATGTGCGTGCATCTGATATAAATGAAGAAATGAAGGTCGCAGCGGCAAATGCTATTGCTGAACTTATAACTGACGAAGGACTGAATCCCGAATATATAATTCCTAAAGCATTCGATCCGCGCGTTGCTCCCAAAGTTGCACAGGCCGTTGCTGAAGCAGCCAGAAAATCCGGTGTAGCAAGAATTTAAAGGGTGTGAATAGATATGCAGGCAAAACAGAAAAAAGAACTAATGGAATTTGCGTGCAGAATTAGGATTGGCATAGTTGAAGAAATTAAGGCACGTGGATTCGGCCACATTGGCGGAAGCCTGAGTATAGCAGATTTATTGGCTGTGCTTTATGGAGAAATAATGAACTATGATCCGAAGAATCCTAAAATGGAGGATCGGGATAAGCTTGTATGCTCAAAGGGACATGCAGGTCCTGCCGTCTATGCGGCTTTGGCTTTAAAAGGTTTCTTTCCGTATGAAAATCTGAAAACCTTAAATCAACCTGGAACAAACCTGCCAAGCCATTGTGACAGGAAGAAGACTCCAGGTATTGATATGACAACCGGATCACTTGGGCAAGGTACATCACTTGCCGTTGGCATTGCGCTTGGTGATAAACTCAGAGGGCGTAACTGCCGTACGTTCCTGATTGTCGGTGACGGCGAGACTAATGAAGGCCAGGTATGGGAGGCAGCAATGTTCACAGCCGCAAAGAAAGTCAATAATCTTGTATGGATTATAGACAATAACAAAAAACAGCTGGATGGGTATACATGTGACGTACTTAACATCTTTAACCTGGAAGAAAAGTTCCGCGCATTTGGATTTGATGCGATCACTGTTGATGGAAATGATGTGGAACAGGTTTATGAAGCACTCTCAAGGAAAGCAATCGATAAGCCGATCGCCATTGTTCTGAATACCGTAAAGGGCAAAGGCATAAAAGAAATAGAAGAAGCAGCAGGAAACCATAGCATGGCTCCGAAGCCGGAAGACTGCGACCGATGGCTGGACATATTGCATAAAGAATTGGCTGAGCTGGCATAAGGGGGGAGGGTTTCGAATGAATGTCATATATACAGGTGAGATGGATACAAGGCTATTCAAAAATGTAATTGGGGAGACAATAAGCGAATTGCTCCGTGAAGATGAAAATGTTGTATACCTGGATGCGGATCTTATGAACTGTATAGGGACAGCAAAATTACCGAAAGAAACTGACAGAGCGATAAATTGTGGTATCGCCGAAGCAAATATGATTGGTATTGCTTGCGGTTTGTCAGCTGCTGGTTTTAAACCTATTGTGCATACTTTCGGGCCTTTTGCTTCACGTCGCTGCTATGATCAGGTCTTCCTTTCCGGAGGGTATGCAGGAAACTCAATTACTGTAATTGGAACTGATCCCGGGGTGACTGCAACTTTTAACGGGGGCACTCATATGCCATTTGAGGATATAGCCCTGTACAGAGCTATTCCGAATGCAATAATTGTGGATATCACTGATGTTTCTATGTTGAAAGACTTTCTGCGCCAGGCGAAAGACCTCCCAGGCATAAAGTATCTTCGTGTGGGACGAAAGGGGTCAGCGAAGGTTTATTCGGAAGATTCCCATTTTCAAATAGGTAAGGGCATTGTACTGCGGGAAGGAAAGGACGCTGCAATTATTGCCTGCGGCATCATGGTCCATGAAGCCATGCAGGCTGCTGAAATTCTTTCGCAGGATGGCATAGAAGTTGCAGTTATTGACATTTTCACAATAAAACCATTGGATGTGGAACTTGTAAAAACTTACGCAAGAAAGACCGGAACTATAGTTACGGCAGAGAACCATAATAAAATTGGTGGTCTGTACAGTGCTGTAAAAGATGCATTGGACGGAGAGGCAAAGACGGGGTATGTCGCCGTTGAGGACGAATTTGGTGAAGTCGGTCCTCAGGATTATTTGCAGAAAAGATTCGGGTTAACATCAGATCATATTGCGAGAAAGGTAAAGGAAACTATTAATAAAAAATAATTATCATACAGTAGAGCGCTATAGTAACCGGCAATATCGTTAAGCCAAAGGGGTCAATGATATTGCCGGTTTTTTAATAGTAATATCTATGCAGAAGTATGGTTCTATGTCAATTGCTATCCAAATAAGGAATTTCCTTTTTCCATACAAATCCCTTTTATAGTGTATCGCACTCAAAAACCAACGATAATTATTTATAAAACAATTAGGAATCAAAACTATAATTAAACATGCCCTTACTAATAATATCAATAAAAATTCCCGCGCAAACCTACAGGCTTTACAGGGAGGTTTTCGGCATAAAGGTGGGATACGTCGCCGAAGCCAAGGCAGCGTGGAACAGCCCAGGTGGAGGATCTTTCTTCAAAGAGTATTGTTGTTACCGAACTGGTAGGCAGCCAAAAACTTGACCACATGATATTGGTGGGGATGGCAAGAAGATAGGAAAGCCAGGCTAATCCAAATGCCACATGTGCAAATACGGCGATTTTTTTGCTGTTTTGCTTAATAATCCGGTAAAGGTCTCCTTCTTTTTTGTATCCGTGACGGGCAAAGAAAATATCAGATTGCTCGTTAATCTTTTTCAGTAGTTCTAATAGCCCGGGGTCGTTATATGGAGGGCTTTGGAACCAGTTATCATGGTTCTCTCCTTTTTTGGCAGAGCGCACGACTTCGCCAGGAACATGAAAAACATGGGTTTTGCCCCAGTTTTCCACTTCCAGATAATAGTATATTTCTTCTGTCCATTCCAACAGCTCAGGTTTTATTCCTGTGAGTTCAGCAGTATAGTTCATTGTTTCGCGGGCTCTTCCCAGCGGTGAATAATAAATCTCATCTATCCCCTCTTTTTTAAGCCTCTTTGCCAGGGCTTTCGCTTCAAGGATTCCGGCAGGGGTAAGGGCATCCTTATCATAGTCGGGATCTCCGTGACGAATAAAATACAACCGCATTAAAAGTCCCTCCTGTTGAAATATAATTCTCCAGTCTTAACCCGTATGACATCAAGTTTATTATACATGATTGAAATTAAATAAATCAAAAACGTAAGGACGGTTCACATAAATAAATTTTTTAAATATAATGAACTTATTAATAGCTGCGGTGTCAAATTATACAGAAGTGATACAGAAGTGATAAGGAGGAGTCCGGCATGAATAATCCTGTTAAAATCAAATCTGGTTTATTAATGAGAAAAATTTTGACCATATTATTGCTGCTAGTTTTTGCACTGGTATATGCATCCTGTGGATCGAGCGGCAAATCAGCATCCGTAGCACCCGCAGCAAGTTATTCAGATAATCAAACCACGAGCAACGGCAATATATATGCAGAGGCTCCGCAGGCGCAGGCAGCACCTCCCTACAGCCCCGGGTATGACGGAAGCGGTCTCGGAGATAGTGTCGTTTTCCAGGAAAAAGTTGCTGCAGAAAACATAGTAAGCCAACGTAAGATAATTATGAACGGCAACGTTAGTATTGAAACTTTGAACTTCGATGAGTCCGTCAATGCGTTGGATCAGTTGATAAAAGAATTCGGAGGTTTTGCCGAGATAAGAAATATAAAGGGTAAGAGCATGGGTTCAAAGGCCTTAAGAAGCGCCCACTACATAATACGAGTCCCGGCCGAAAGCTTTGAAACGGTGCTTAAAAGCATGGGAAACATCGGGACGGTTATAGAATCATCTTCCGAAGGGACCGATATCACTGATCAGTACTATGACACAGAAGCAAGAATAAAGGCACTAAAGGTCCAGGAAGAAACTCTCCTTGACATTATGGCCAAGTCAACAAAGCTGGAAGACGTTATTACGCTTGAACAAAGAATTTCAGAGGTTCGATACGAGATCGAAAGTCTTGAAAATAAATTAAAAAATTACGACAGATTGGTAGCGTTCAGCAGAATTACCGTAAACATTAATGAAGTAACCGACAAAACTGAGACTAAACCTGAACCTGTTACACTGAGTGAAAGAGCATCCAGATCTTTTGCACAGTCCATTGAAAATTTCACGAGAGGCTTTGAGAATTTTATTATTTGGTTACTCTACTCATGGATTAATATAATTCTGTTCTTAATTACAGTGTTTATTGTGGTCATGATAATTAAGAAAAAAAAGAAACGATTGACAAAAAGCGCTTCTCAGCAAAAAGAAGGAATCGTAAACGTAGAAAATAAAAACAAAGATAAATAGATTTATATAATATCCCCCAACGACATATTTCCACTTATTTCAACATAAGATACTGCGAAATATGTTTCAAAAATGCTAATTTGGGTAATAATCACTTGTATTTTACTCAACGTGGATATATGATAGTTGGGGGATAACATGAAAATACTTGGCGAATCTGATAGAGATATTAAAAACTATTTTATTGCAATAATAATATCGCTTATTCTGGGTAGCCTGGTCATTGTAAATACAAACATCTATCTTAACAATATTGTTAGACAATCATTGGTCGTAATAGCAAAGATGGGAGCCGAAAACATTGAAAACACCATAGAATGGCATTTTGAAAAACTGGAGCTCCTGTCGAAATCAGAGATTTTAAACAGTGACGAGTACTCAGTTGAGGATAAAATAGAATATTTAAAACAATCCAACAAGTCAAACGCGTTTGATGAACTTGCATATATAACAGCAGATGGGGTTATGTATGCAACCACAGGAATGAAATTTGATGTAAGCAGCGAGAAATTCTTTTTAAAAGCCAGGGAAGGCAGAAGGGCTGTTGAGAGGATGGAACATATGTTCTATCCGGATTATCCCGCAATAGTTTTCACTTGTCCGATTTTCCGTAATAACGCCATAAAAGGTTATGTATCTTTAATTTATTCAACAGAAGGTCTCTGTGAAATAGCAGAGGATATAAAATTCGGCAATAAGGGTTACGGGTATATTATTGACTCGGATGGAGTTACTCTTGCACACGTTGACAGAAGCCTTGTAAAAAATAAAGTGAAGTCCATTGAAGACGCAAATAATGATTCCAGCCTGAAAAAGCTTGCAGAGCTCGAAATGAAAATGCTGCGGGGTGAAACGGGCTCCGGGTCATATTTATATAACGGCCAGAAAAAAATAATGGGGTTTTCCTGGATTGAAAATGCATCCTGGGGCTTTGCGGTTACTTCCCTGAAGAAAGATGCTTTTGATCACGCAAGCACCATTGTTGTAATAGTCGCATTGGTGGTCGGAACTTTCTGTCTATGCTTAATATTGATAAATATATATTTTATGGCTCTTAGCAAAAAATCAAAAAGAGAGGAAAAAACACTCAGGAATGCTGTTGAAACAGCCAATATTATAATCATATCCTTCCTGGACGACGGGATTATTGCGGAATTCAATATTAATGCGGCTAATATACTGGGATACGATCCCAAAAAGATAATCAGGATTTCAAGTATTTACGATATGCTTTCCCCGAATGATCAACAAAAGCTGAAAGAGGCAATGGAAGAACATAGAAGGGGTCTTACCAAAAAGAATTTCGAACTGAGTATGATAACGGCTGACGGTAAAACCGAGCATGTATTGTTTAATCTTAATATATTAGAAAAAGACAGTACCATGCCGGTCTATGAATTAATGGGTATCTGTATAACTGATCGTGTAATGTCGGAAAAACAGTTAATAGAAAAACATGAAGAACTTACGGCGGTGTATGAACAGTTGGCAGCATCGGAAGAGGAATTAAAAGATCAACTTGAAGAGCTGATCAGGCAAAAGATGCTGCTGCAGGAGAAAGACGACAGGCACAATCTTGTAGTTGAAGCTTCCAATATAGGTATATGGGACTGGGATGTAAAAAGAGATACATATTTCTACTCTCAGAAATGGTATGATATTTTGGAAGTTGACAAGGAAAAAATATCGGGGAATGAGAAGACATACAGGTTAAACGCGATTTTGAAAGAAGACAGAATAATAGCCGAAAAAGCCTATGATGACTGCATGAACAGGGTAACTCCATATTTTGAGTGCGAGTATCGCGTACTGACGCCGAGCGGCAGGATTAAATGGATTTACGAAGTGGGAAAGGCTCTGTTTGACAGCACAGGAGATCTTGTAAGAATGGCCGGGGCCCTCTCCGACATTACCGTGAAAAAAGAATCCGAAGAACGAATACATAAGCTTGCGTATTATGATACTCTCACCGGATTGCCCAATCGCAGCAGGCTTAACGAAAAATTCTATGAAATAGCCAGGGTCCCTGACCGTAAGATTGCCGTTATAATCATTGATATTGACAGCTTTAAACTGATTAATGATTCTTACGGTCATGAAATAGGAGACAAGCTGCTGGTTGAAGTGACTGAAAGGCTTCGCAGCCTGAACATAGATAACTCGTATTTGGCCAGAATGGCCGGAGACGACTTTGCCGTAATGGTATGGGACTTTGAGGATGAAAACAGGATAACCGAAATTGTTACGGAACTGTTAAACTGTATTAACGGCATTGCATACATTGCGGATTACAGCATCGTTATAGAAGCCAATATCGGGGTGGCTATCTATCCGAAGGACGGCAACAGTTTTGATATTATTTATAAAAATGCCGATACGGCAAAATTACAGGCTGATGAAAAACGAATGAAATATGCCTTTTATAACCAGGATATGAATGATGCCGTTTTAGAGCGGCTCAACCTGCAAAACAACCTGAGGACGGCACTGGACAAGAATGAATTCGTCCTCTATTACCAACCGCAATACCGTGCGGCAGATAAAAAAATAATGGGATTTGAAGCATTGGTGCGCTGGAACAGTGAAAATATGGGTATGGTTTCCCCCACAAAGTTTATTCCCATAGCTGAGGAGACGCATCTTATAATACCGTTGGGGGAATGGATACTGGAGGAAGCCGTTAAATTTATTAAAAAGCTGCATAAACTTGGACATACTGATTTATTAATGTCTGTAAATATATCAAATATCCAGTTTAATCAAAAAGATTTTTCGGAATTTGTCATAAATCTTTTAAAAAAATATGATTTGCCCCCGAAAAATCTTGAACTTGAAATTACCGAATCGGTAATGTTGGGGTCAATGGATAATGTAATTAATAATATGAACAAAATAAGGGAAACAGGTATCAGGATAGCATTGGATGATTTCGGTACAGGGTATTCGTCATTGAATTACCTTACCAAAATTCCCATCAATACATTAAAGATTGATAAAAGCTTTATTGAAGATGCCGAATTGAAAAGAGAAAAAAGCCTCCTGGTGGAAACTATTGTCCATATAGCGCATGGACTTGGATTAAGTATTGTGGCAGAAGGGGTAGAAACAGAAGAACAGTACGTGTACATGCTTAAGCATAAATGTGAACGCATCCAGGGCTTCTATTTCAGCGAGCCGCTGCCAGAAGATAAAGTGATGGATTTAATTAATTAGCAGAACAACCCATAGCTCAGCTGGATAGAGCGTTTGGCTGCGGACCAGAAGGTTGTGGATTCGATACTGCCGGGTGCACATTTATTGATGAGATCCTGAAAGTATTTTAGCTTTCCGGGTCTTTTTATTTCTTACATAAACTATTGTTATTTAATAATTTCGTTATACCTTCTCTTTATTTCTCCTCAGTAAATATATACTGGTACAGCCAGAAACAAATTGACATTCATTAAGTGTATGTAAATAATTAATATTGAGGTAAAACATATGAAACATAAAGCCTTTAAACCGTTTAAAACTATAGTGAATAATATAACCAGCTTCAGAGGTAAGATCATTTCTACCTTTTTAGTATTTTCATGCATTCTTGGTATTACAATTGGTTCGGTTTGCTATTACATGGTTTACAATAAAATGCTGAGAAATACGATTGATTACGTTTACCAGCTCGCATCCCAGATCAGCCGGAATACTGAACTGATGATTGACGAAGCAAGCAAGGTACTTCAATTAGGGGAAAGCGACATTTCATTCGATTTTCTATATGCAGCTGATGATCGCCAGGAAGAAACGCTGGAACTTATTAAACTCTTTAAACTTTACAGAGATTCTTATGTGTTAAGCAAGAATATCAAGAATGTCTATATTATAGGCGCTGATGGCGTCTGTTTCAATGAAAGACGCGGAATATATCCTATTGAAAAAGATAAGAACAGCCAGTATTTATATGATGTTGTTTCTGATAATGAAAACGAGTTGCTTGTGTTAAGCGGAAAAGAGTATGGGGAAAGCGATAACAACAGCATCATCATCGGTAAGTGGATAATTCAGCCGGGGACATATAAAAAGCTTGGTGTAGCTGTGGTTGAATTTGAAACAAAAGCAATTCAGTCTTTATATGAGAATGTTACACTTGGATCAACGGGCAGATTTACAATTATCGACAATACAATGTCACAGATTATTTCGGAAAATAATATCGATCTGACTGCCATCGAAGACATCATTAGGGAAAAAGATTCCGGATATTTTTTGCATGAGCGAAATACACTGTTTATTTATGAAACCATACCGAATACTAAATGGAAGATAATTGGGAAGGTACAAATCAGTGAACTTATGCAGGATACATAATGTCTAAAGGTTATATTGTACCGTTGAACAATCAGTTCATTGCTGCACTGGGACAAGACAGCATTGGACCGATACCGATCATGGTGCTGTTTATGCCGGTAGCTGTGGTTACCATGGCGTTTTTACTCAACAAGACTGTATTTGGCGTCAAAGTTAAGGCCGTCGGCGGGAATGAGACGGCAGCAGTATTATCCGGTATAAAAGTAAAAAGAACGCGAATTATCGTTTACACAATTTCCGGATTGCTCTGCGGTATTGCCGGCATCATCGTGACAGGAAGATTGAACGGCGGGAATCCTAATGCTGCCGGTACATACGATATGGATTCTATTGCAGCTGTTGTTGTGGGGGGGACCAGCTTTTCCGGAGGATCAGGTACGATTTACGGTACAATGCTGGGTGCGCTGCTAATGATCCTGATTCGTAACGGACTTGTACTTTTGCAGGTCAACATGTACTGGCAGACAGTAGCAATTGGATGTGTGATTATTCTGGTCTGCGCTTTGGACGGATTCACGCAAAAGAAAAAGCTGAAGTAGAGGAGAGGGATTTATGGATACGAATTCTCTACTCAATATGAACAATATAAGCAAAGAATTCTCCGGAGTCAGGGCTCTCGATAATGTCAGCTTTGATTTAAGAGCAGGAGAAGTCCATGGTTTGGTTGGCGAAAACGGAGCGGGGAAAAGTACGCTGATCAAGGTATTGGGCGGCGTATACATGCCCGAGTCGGGTGAGATATTCATTAACGGAGAAAAAATGAATTTTGTCAGTGCGAATGATTCATTAAAAAATGGCATTGGCATAATATACCAGGAATTTAATCTGGTTCCGACATTATCAATCGCAGAAAACATCTATCTTGGCAAAGAACTGAAGAAACATGGCCTAAGGATAGATAAAAAATCGATGATAAAAAACTGCAATGAATATATGGAAAAAATGGGGTTTGGTTATCTCGACTGCGGGCAAAGCGTATCAGAGCTGAGTGTTGCTCAGCAACAAATCGTTGAAATCGTAAAAGCGCTGTTCAATGAATCCAAAATCCTTGTAATGGATGAACCAACTGCTGTTCTGACAGAAGAAGAGAGCCGAAAGCTTTTTAAGATTATTGAAAAACTGAAAAGTGAAGGAGTAGGAATCATCTATATTTCTCACCGGCTTGAAGAAGTATTGGAATTATCAGATCGTATCACCGTACTTAGAGACGGTAAACGTATTGCTACGCTGGATAATCAGAATAAAGACGTCTCAAAGAAGCAGCTGGTTAATCTGATGGTAGGGAGAGACCTTGATCAATATTTTCCAAAACGTGAAGACTGCATAGGCGACGAGGTTGTATTTGAAGTAAAGAATTTAACAAAAAAAGGTGTTTTTAAAGACATCTCATTTAACGTTAAACGAGGAGAAATTTTTGGTATAACAGGTCTTGTCGGCGCGGGGAGAACCGAGGTTATAAAATCGATTTTTGGAGCTCTGAAATACGATTCGGGCGAAATATATCTCGATGGTAAACAAATTAAAATTCGGAATCCATACGATGCGATAGAGAAAGGTATAGCATTCATTTCAGAAAATCGAAAAGAAGAGGGCCTGTTATTGGACAGCAGTATCGCGGACAACATGATACTTGCAAACTTGAATAAAGTCAGCAAAAAAGGCATAGTAAGGAACAAGCTGAAAAAAGAATTCGTTAATAAATATTTCACCCAGTTGGATATTCGCCCAAACGAGCCGCTCAAGCTGGCGCGTAACTTCAGCGGCGGCAATCAGCAAAAGAGCATTATCGCCAAATGGATAGCGACAAACCCGCGTATTTTGATTGTGGATGAGCCAACCCGAGGGATCGATGTCGGTGCAAAAGCAGAGATATATAAGCTGTTGAATAAACTTGTGGAACAAGGATTAAGCGTGATCATGGTTTCTTCGGAGATGCCGGAGGTCATAGGAATGTGCGATCGTATAATGGTTATGTGGGAAGGAAAGATTACCGGAGAATTCTCACGATTCGATGGATATACCCAGGAGAGCATTATGGCGGCAAGCTCCGGAATAATGTAAAGGAGGGTGTCAGTTGTGAAGAGATATGAAATGTTAATACAGCCTTCAAGGGGCGGTTTAAAAGAAGGAGTGTCATTTGGCTATGTGGATGTGCCTCAGAACATGACGGATGCTGATCGCCCTTTTCTGGATCACCTGACGGACGAATCACTGAAGTTGCAGCAAAGAATCAGAAAGGGTAAAGAAATTGTTGTTAAAACACATGATACCACGTATTTAAGCAATGGCAAGCAAAAGAAGATCAGGATATTCATACCCGACGCAAACGAACCTTGCCCGGTAATTTTATATTATCACGGCGGCGGTTTTGCCATACGCGATATCGAATGCTATGATTATATCGGCCGTTATATTGCTGCAAAAAGCAAAGCTGTAGTTTTTATGCCCGAGTATTCACTTTCACCGGAAAATAAATTCCCGACAGCTGTTGAAGAGTGTTATGATGCACTTCTCTGGGCGAGGGAGAACGCAGGCCGATACAACGGCGACGCAGACAATGATATAGTAATAGGCGACAGTGCAGGAGGCAATGCAGCAATCGTGGTTTCAATGATGTGTCGTGACCGCGGTGTGAGGATTCCTAAAAAAATGATCCCTGTATATCCGGTGGTTGACCAAACGGGTTTGATAGACCGTGAATCGCAACATATATATGGTAAAAACTACAACCTGGACTATGCTCATATGATCTCATACAGCAAAGCATATGTCCGCAGCGACACTGATCTGTCTCATAAATACTGTTCGCCTCTGTTTGCGGAAAGCGTTGCCGGGTTACCGTCATGTATGATGATCATGGCCGAATGCGATATTTTAATTGATCAGGGACTGGAATTTGCAAAACGGTTGGTGGATGCGGGAATCGAATTCGATTACAGAGTATTCAAAGGTATGCCGCATGACTTCCTGTTTTATGGTTTTGATGAATCGTATGAGGCATATGATCTGATATGCGATGCAATTAAAAAGCTTTATCATAAATGAAGGCGAATCCAATGCAATATTGGCATGGACTGTTTAAAAAAACAAGGACAATTAATTACGAGTCCCCTGGAATATAAATGTTTCAGGGGTTTTTTATACTTTGATCAGAGTTTCATCAGGTGCATGACTTTTGTGGAGCAGTGAAGATTTATCATTGAACTTTATATCGTTGATTAGTGTGAGAGCTCTCTCTAGATCGATATCGTATCCAAAGGGTTACTAATTCAGCGAGCCGCTGCCTGAAGATAAAGTGATGGATTTAATTGCAAATCATTGACATTGTCCGTTTATTTATGATATAGTTATTGAGCTAATAATATAGTATGACGAATATTAGAGATAGAAAAACTGCGTGTAAGCCCAAAAAAGAAGTCTTGGAAGGAGGCATTCTTCGAAATGTCTGATGCAAAAAAGGATAAAAGCTCAAAAAAGAGTGGCAGCGCGGAAGCAAAAACGGCTAACCGCAGCAGCATGAGAAGAGCTAAGCGTAAAATATGTCAGTTCTGTGTCGATAAAATTGCTGAAATTGATTATAAGGATTTGACAAAGACAAGGAAGTACCTGTCAGAGAAAGGGAAGATTCTTCCCAGAAGAATTTCCGGTTGCTGTGCGAAGCACCAGCGGCAGCTGACAGTGGCAATAAAGAGAGCCAGACACATTGCTTTGCTGCCATACACAACTGACTAATTAAAAAATAACAGCCTATAGATATTAATCTATAGGCTGTATTTCAATTGAGATTAAGTCATCCTGAGGATCGCGCGGCTCTCCTTTATGGTCATCCTGAGCGTAGCGAAGCGGAGTTGAAGGATCTTTTGCGTGAACGTACAAGATTCTTTGCTGGAACTCGGAATGACAAGAAAGTTAAGATTCTTAACAAAGCCCGGCATGGGAAATTAGAACTTCTGCCCCCTGTAATGCTATAATTGTTTCGAAAAAGAAGGGTGGAAGTGATAAAATGAATAACAGAGGAATTGATATCACCAGAAATATAAGAATTATTGAAAGCCTTAAAAGCGATTTGCTCCTTTCGGTTTCTCATCTGTATAACGAGATGGCGTCAGAAACCGGGGAAAATATCAGGGAAGTGGCTCTTGACACATTGTCGGACACTATAATTATCAGCTACCTGCTTTCGAGAAGACTGGGAATTGATTATCCCACACTGGAGAGGCAAATATCCGCAAAAATACGTCTTGGCCTTTTGCAGGAGCATGAAACGGAAAAATATTTTGGTGATTTGTCAGCTTTGTCCCGTATTCGCAACCATATCCCGCAAGCGGGTGATGCATCATAAAACAATATGGGGCAGCCGACATATCACGGTTATTAATAAAAATGGAGGTTGCGCCATGAAAGTTATTTTAAAGCAGGACATAAAGACCCTGGGGAAGAAAGATCAAATTATTGATGTTAACGACGGGTATGCCAGGAACTTCCTTATCCCGAAGGGTCTTGCAGTCGAGGCAACACCCGCAGCTCTTAATGAAGCAAAGGCAAAAAACGCTGCCGAAAAACACAGGAAAGAAAACGAACTTGCCAATGCTCAAAAACTGGCCGCGAAAATGTCCGGCATTATTGTTAATGTAAAATCAAAAGCGGGAGCCAACGGTAAACTGTTTGGCTCGGTAACAAGCAAAGATATTGCGGATAAATTAAAAGCTCAGCACAAAATAAATATAGATAAGAAAATGATTCATCTTCCGGAAGCTATAAAATCCCTGGGAGAGACTGAGGTAGAGATTAAACTGCATGCCGGAGTGTCAACTAAGATCAAGGTTAAGGTTGAGGATTATCAAGGCGCTTAAATGGCCGGGGGGAACGAAATGGAGGAATTATCGAGGATTCCGCCTCATAATGTGGAAGCGGAACAAGCGATATTAGGGGCACTGCTGATTGACAGGAATGCATTGTTCGAAGTAAGCGGCAGGCTGAGAGCCGATTACTTTTATCTGGAGAAACATAAGGAAATATATGAGGCAATTATTTCTCTTTATGAAGAGGGTATGCCGGTTGATATAGTTACGGTATCGGATGTTCTGGCCCGGCGCGGAAGCCTTGAGAAAGTCGGGGATGTCGATTATATTGCCAATCTGGCAAATTCAGTGGTAACAACCGCCAACGTATCCCATTATGTATCAATTATTGAAGATAAGGCATTGTTAAGGCAGCTTATAGAAGCCTCGGGAAAGATCATTGATATGGGATACAAAGGTACCATGGAAGGCGTAGAGGTTCTTAATGAAGCCGAAAAGCAAATTTTTGATTTGGCTCAGGGGTTAAACAGGACAGGGCTTGAACCAATCAATACTCTGTTGGATAAAACCTTTACTCAACTTGAGGAGTTGTGTCTTAAAAAGGGGGAGATAACCGGTGTCCCCAGCGGTTTTATAGATTTGGACAGAAAAACATCAGGATTTCAGAACTCAGACCTTATACTGGTTGCCGCCCGCCCGGCTATGGGAAAGACTTCATTTGTCCTGAATATTGCCGTGAATGCCGCTTTGCGCAATTATCCCGTTGCGATTTTCAGCCTGGAAATGTCCAGGACTCAGCTGGTGAACAGAATCCTGGCTTTGGAATCCATGGTTGAATTGGAAAAGATGAGGACCGGAAAGCTTGATACTGATGACTGGAAAAAGATCGGTTATTCTTTGGGACCCTTAGGGAAAGCCCCCATATACATAGACGATAACGCCAGTACCAACACAATGGAAATGTTGTCCAAACTGAGGAAGCTGAAACTGGAAAAAGGTTTGGGACTGGTGATTATTGACTATTTGCAGCTTATGGAGAGCAGGAAGAAGAGCGATAATCGTCAGCAGGAAATTTCTGAAATCTCACGGTCATTGAAAATAATGGCGAAGGAACTTAATGTGCCTGTTATAGCTTTGTCGCAGTTAAGCAGGGCACCAGAACAGCGAGCCGACCACCGTCCTATACTGAGTGATATGAGAGAGTCGGGAGCTATCGAACAGGATGCCGATATGGTAATTTTCCTGTACAGGGACGATTATTACAATGAAGACTCCGAAAAGCGGAACATAGTCGAAGTAATTATTGCCAAACACAGAAACGGCTCTACCGGAATGGTTGAATTAGCTTGGATACCCGAATATACCAAGTTCGGGAATCGTTTATATGAAGACCAATCAAAAGACGCCGCCAGGTAATGCCAATGGATAACAGGAGTTTGTCAGAACAGGTAAAAAGCAATATTCTCAATAAAGGTCTGCTGGAACATGGAAACAGGATTATTGTCGGCGTATCCGGAGGGGCGGATTCCGTCTGTCTGCTGAAAATTCTTCTTGAAATAAAAGATGAATTTAACTTGACCCTCATTGCCGTTCATGTTAATCATGGCCTCAGGGGACCTGAGGCTCAGCATGATCAATCCTATGTAGAAAAACTTTGTAAAGATTGGGGAGTACCTGTAAAGGCATACTTCGCAGATATTAAGGCGCTTAGCAAAAAGATGGGTGTCTCCGAGGAAGAAGCCGGCCGGGAAGCCCGGTACAGGATATTTAAAAAGGTGTTGAAAAATACTGGGTCCGACTATATTGCAGTAGCCCATAACCGGGATGACCAGGCTGAAACCGTTATGCTTAATATTTTAAGAGGTACGGGGCTGGACGGTTTATGCGGCATGGCGATGAAACAGGGGAAAATAATTCGTCCGTTACTGAATATATCACGCAGGCAAATTATAGAATATCTTGAAAGCAACAGAATCGGTTATTGTACCGACAGCAGCAATAAATCTTCCGAATATACCCGCAACCGCGTAAGAAACGAACTTTTCCCTGTGATAAAAAGGTTGTTTGACATTGATCCTGTAAATCAGCTATACAGGCTCTCAACCCTGGTCGGCGAAGACAAAAATCTTCTTGATCAGGTGGCCAAAAATTCTTATGACGCGGTGGTCCTGGAGGACGAGGATGACGTGGTCCTTTCGGCAACCGGATTAAGAACTTTATCAAATGCCGTTGTTAAGAGGATAATCAGAATGGCATGGGAAAGAATAAACAAAAGCAGAAAAAACCTTGAGTCGGTACATGTTGACCAAATAATAACCTTATGCCAAAATAATCGTACAGGCAAAAAAGTAAGATTAAAAAACGGAATAGAAGTTCTTTTATCATATGATAGATTAATTTTTACAAAAGCGGGTAAAAAATATGTTAAGCCCTATTCATACTCCGTTAACACGGAAGGCTTTACCGAAGTGAAAGAACTAAACGCAGTTTTGGAAGCCAGGATATTTAATGACAGCGAAATATCACATTTAGGCGACTTCACATCGGTTAATGAAACTTCCCTGATTCAGTTTTTTGATTTAGACAGGCTGAATGGTAAAATAGTTGTAAGAAGCCGCTTAGACGGAGACAGGATAAGGCCGTATAATTCAAACGGAGAAAAGAAACTGAAAAAGTTCTTTATTGACCAGAAGGTTCCCGGAGAAAAGAGAGATACTATTCCTCTGGTGGCCCAAGGCAACAAAATAGTGTGGATCGTGGGGATGCGAACCTCAGAAGACTATCGGGCACGAAAGGATTCAAGGAAAATACTGATGCTTTCGTGGAGTAATCTAAAAAACGGAGGAGAAAAAAATGCCTAAAATCAGCGTATTGGTACCAAGAGAAGAAATTCAAGCAAAGACGGAAGAATTGGCCAGAAGGATTTCCGAAGATTATGCAGGCAAAGACCTTTTACTGGTAGGGGTTTTAAAAGGCGGATTCATGTTTTTGGCTGATCTTTGCAGAGCCATAACGATAGATGTAAGTATCGATTTTATTTCTGTTTCCAGCTATGGGAACACGACTGTATCATCAGGGGTTGTGAGGATTCTTAAAGATATTGATTATGATATTACGGGAAAACATGTATTAATCGTGGAAGATATCGTGGACACAGGCTTAACGCTTACATATCTGAAGGATTTGTTCGCTGCGAAGCACTGTGCCAGCGTTAAGGTATGTACTATCCTGGATAAACCGTCAAGAAGAAGGGTGCCCCTGGAAGTTGATTATCAGGGTATTGTTATTCCCGATAAATTTGTGATAGGGTACGGCCTTGACTATGCTGAGAAATATCGTAATTTGCCTGATGTTTGTGTGATAGAGGAATTGTAACTTTATTACTGAAAAACTCTTTTTATTGTGTTTTTATAGTTGGTATGATACCATTAAATGAGTTTGAAACCGAAGTATTATACCATATTATACTAATAGAACAATAATTATACAGATGTCGCAGGAGGTTGAATATATTTGAAGAAAGTAAGGGGCTTTAGTTTTTACGTTATCATATTTGTGATTACGGCCCTAATCATAATGTTATACGGTAATATCAGTAATCCTACTGTTATGAAATACTCCGATTTCCGCAGAGAATTAAACAATGGGAATGTAAAGAGCGTATTGGTGCAGACTCTTCAGGCTGAAGTAATTCTCGAGCGTCCGTCGGGAAATTTTTCGCCTGATTTCAGGTATACAATAAGTTTCATTTCGCAGGATTCCTTCATGGAACTATTGGATAGAGCTTTTGATGAAGGAAAGCTGCAGAGCTATGATATTGAGAAGAAGTCAAGCCCGCCATGGTGGCTGGAAATGCTTCCGATGTTCGCCATGGTTATTCTGTTTGTTTTCTTCTGGGTCTTCTTTATCCAACAGTCCCAGGGTGGGGGAAACCGTGTGATGTCGTTCGGCAAGAGCAAGGCCCGCATGGCGAATGATGAAAGCAAACTAAAGGTAAGGTTCAGCGACGTTGCCGGGGCCGACGAAGAAAAAGAAGAACTGGAAGAAATAGTTCAATTCTTAAAAGAGCCGAAGAAGTATGTGGAACTGGGAGCCCGCATACCAAAAGGCGTGCTTTTGGTGGGACCTCCCGGAACAGGTAAAACCCTTCTCGCCAAGGCTGTGGCAGGGGAAGCCGGAACGCCTTTCTTCTCCATAAGCGGTTCTGATTTTGTGGAAATGTTTGTGGGCGTTGGTGCATCCCGTGTCCGCGATTTGTTTGAGCAGGCAAAGAAAAATGCGCCCTGCATAGTTTTTATCGATGAAATCGACGCTGTCGGTCGGCACAGGGGCGCAGGTCTCGGCGGCGGACATGATGAACGCGAGCAGACCCTGAATCAGCTTTTGGTTGAGATGGACGGGTTCGGTGTTAATGAAGGAGTTATTGTCCTTGCAGCCACCAACAGACCGGATATTCTTGACCCGGCTTTAATGCGTCCTGGACGCTTTGACAGGCAGGTAGTGGTTAATTATCCCGACATAAGAGGGCGTGAAGAAATTTTACGGGTTCATTCCAAGAATAAACCTTTGGCTGACGACGTAGATTTGAAGGATATTGCCAAGACGACGCCCGGTTTTACCGGAGCCGATTTGGAAAATCTCCTGAATGAAGCGGCTCTTCTTGCAGCCCGCAAGAATCAAAAAGTCATCACCATGGCCGAGATAAAAGAGGCTAATTATAAGGTTATGATGGGTCCTGAAAAGAAGAGCAGAGTGATAAGCGATAAAGAAAAGAGACTTACTGCTTATCATGAAGCCGGTCATGCAATTGCCGTGCGTCTTGTATCAACAACCATGAAGGTTGACCGCGTAACCATCATTCCTTCCGGCCGTGCCGGAGGCTTTACCTCATACAAGCCTGACGAGGACAGGCAATATACTACCAAAGCTCAGCTTATTGAGCAGATCATCGTAAGCCTGGGCGGCAGAGCTGCAGAAGAATTGATGCTGGGCGAAATCAGCACCGGAGCGGCAAGTGATCTTAAACATGCCAACAATATCGCAAGAAATATGATAACCAAATATGGCATGAGTGATGAACTCTCCAATTTGGTATTCGGCGATGAAAATGATGAAATTTTCTTAGGCAAGAGTTATGCTCATACACGTAACTACAGTGAAGAGATATCAGCCAAGATTGATATGGAAATCAAGAAGATCATTGACGATGCTTATAACAAGGTGAAGCAAATCCTTATTGATAACAAACAAAGGCTGGAAGATATTACTGCGGCGCTTTTGGATAAAGAGCGCTTAGAGGCCGATGAATTCGAGGAGATTTTCAAGAACGGATATAATCCGCCGGCAGTTGAAGCATAAAATAACAAATAACAGGCGCCTGTTGGGAATGACCCGATGGGCGCTTTCATTATGGCTATGAACGATACGCAAAAGTATTTTTACCAGGGCAGGTATTGCCCCATCTTTATATCGTATGGATGTCATTAGGCTAAATTTATAAAAAATTTGAACTTACCCTCAACATTTTTCACTCCTCAATCGTATTACTCATGAAAGGGGGAAGACAATTGATAGGTTCTTTATTGCGTACGAATGAAGAGCTGATCCAAATATATAATCGTCATGTAAAAACGGTATACCGTGTTTGTTTCATGTTTATGAAAAACCAGTCTGATACCGAGGATATGGTGCAGAACACTTTCCTTCGGCTTATGCAGGATAAAACCGTTTTCCAAAGCGAGGAACACGAGAAAGCCTGGCTTATCAGGACTGCCACCAACCTTTGCAAAGACCATTTTAAGCATTGGTGGTCTAAAACGGTGGGCATGGATCATGTGAATGATACGGCAGTGAATCAGGAATTTGTGGCAGACAGTAATTTAGAGATGGTCCTTGCTCTTCCCCCAAAATATAAAACCCCGATTTATCTTTACTATTATGAGGGATACTCCACAGTGGAAATAGCACGGATATTGAAAAAGAAAGAATCCACCGTAAGAAGCTGGCTGCATAAAGGCAGGAATTTATTAAGAATGGAAATGGAAGGTGATTTGGAGTGAAAAAGGAAGAATTGAAGAGTTCTTTTGATAAAGTGGAACCGGACCAGGCCGCACAAAGACGGATGCTGGATAACATTCTGAGTCACTCCGGAAAGGAGAAAGAAGCGATGTTTAATATGTTTAATTATAGAAAAGCTCTCCCGGCGCTGGGACTTGCCATAGTTATAGCCGGCAGCATGTTAGCCTATAACATTATAGGAGGGAAAAATAATTCATCCCCGCCGGAATATGCAAAACCGGGTGCCGCCGACGCGAGAGAAGACATGGCTGCCCCGCTGATAAATCAATTCCAGCTGGGTGAAAGGCATTATATACTTTTATCCGATGATTTAAGGGCTGAATACGACTTTCCGCAGCAAACAGATGAAAATGATATCGGGATCAAACTTGCCACCATCACAAAAAGCGTCGATCTCAGCTTGATCGGCGGCGAGGTATACTACTACAAACCCGCGGGCTCAGAAGCCGTAGTGGCGGTAAAAAAGAATGATTCATACATGCTTTTCAGGTTCTTTACTTTTGAAAGCTATATTAACAATAAGGATGAGGATGCCGTAGAGTATCTGAAACTTTTCGGAATAAACAGTGCTGAAGATATTGCCAAGATCCGGTTTATTGAATATTCTGAGGAAAGCAGGATAAAAGGCGGATTTGATATTATCAGAGAACTGACCGGCCCTGATGAGATTACTCAGTTCTACGGATATTTCTCGGTACTTAAAGACTCCAGCGATAAATATTTTGATAAGTTGTTCAACTATAAGCCGGACGGAAACAAAGGAACAGATGTTGAGGTTGATGTTGGTACTTCTCGTCAGGTTGATCCGGTACCTCCTGATGCAGGGCAGAATATGGCCTATCCGGGGAAAGATGCTCCGGTAAATCCAGGACCTGACATAAATCCGGAACCTGACAGAATAGAATATGCCGAAGATATGCCTATGGTCAAAAGCGATGAGGTACAGAAGGGGGCCACAGAGGGCAGATCCGCATTAACCGGTGAGCAGGGGGCTATTATGGACCTGGGCGGTACCGAGCCTGTGACCGGAGGCACCACTCCCGCCCAGGTGGGAGCGGTAGGAAATGCTCTTGCAAATCCGGTATATATACGGATATACAATAAAAGCGGCGTATACTTCGAGACCGTGTATTACAGAAATATAGGCTTTATCTCAAGGTACGAAGTAAATAAAGAATTCGCAGATTTTCTGGAAGGGTATATCAAATAAATTATATTGCACTATTGTCATCCTAAACGCTTGCGTTGGTTCTTATGCCATTAAGTGAGGCAGGAGCAAGATTCTCATTTCGAACGCCTTTAAGCACGTAGGTTTATAAGACCAATATCGCCGTTTTATGACATTCCTCCGCTTCGCTCCGTCATGTCCCATACGAGGGGTCTTCCTCTCACGGGTCGCTCATACATTTTCAGTAATGTTACCGTTCGGTGGTCTTTCCTCCGAAGTAGATCGGCTTATCTCAATGAGAAACCTTGCCCCTGCCATATTATTGTCATCCTGCGAAGCACAGTCTCCCTAATTGTCATCCTGAGCGGAACGAAGTGGAGTCGAAGGATCTTTCAAGTTAACATAAAAAGCAGCGGAAAATCTATCAGATTTATCCGCTGCTTTCTTTATATAAATGCAATTGCCATCTATGTCGAAACAGAGCATTTATCCCTTTAACTGTTGGAACTGTTGAATTATTTTTATACCTGACGATGTTCCGATACGGTCCGCGCCGGCCTTTATCATGGACAGTGCTGTGTCAAGGTCCCGTATTCCACCGGACGCTTTAACTCCCATCTTAGAACCCACGGTTTTGCGCATTAGCACTACATCATGTTCAACCGCTCCGTCTGTTGAAAAGCCCGTAGATGTTTTTACGAAATGTGCGCCGGCTTCCATGGAAAGATTACAAGCCACTATTTTCTCATCATTATTTAAAAGACAAGTCTCAATAATGACTTTAACCAAAGCGTCCTTTCCGGCCGCTGCTACAACAGAAGCGATATCATCTTTCACTAAACCGAGATTTCCGGACTTGAGAGCTCCTATGTTGATTACCATGTCGATTTCTTCAGCGCCCAGGTCTACTGCTGTTTTGGTCTCAAAAGCCTTTGCTTTGCTGTTCATCGCGCCTAGAGGAAAGCCTACTACGCAGCAGGTTTTTACATCGCTTCCTTTAAGCATGTCGGCAACAAGATTCACATAGCAGGAATTGACGCATACCGAAGCAAAATTGTACTGGAGAGCCTCTTGACATAAGACCTTAATCTGTTCCTCGGTTGCATCAGCCTTCAGTAAGGTGTGGTCGATGTATTTTGACAACGGTTTTTGAAGAATTTCATCGAGATTTGTATAATGATTGCTTGTATTAATACTGTTCATTTTATAAATCCTTTCATTAATATTTTTTAGAATCTTTGGATAAACTCTGCTTTTTCTTCATGCACACCTAAAACAGTATAATTTATTCATATAATAATAAAATATCTGACACCGTGTCAAAACAAAATAATATATGGCTCAGGTAGCATTTCGCGAATCTATAAATCCATCGCTTTTATTTTTTAAGAATAAATTATTGATGCACCTTTATCCTTATATATGATAAAATATGAGAAAATCATGGATAAACCTGGTAAGAGGCTGTGCTGCAATGAATGATGTCAAGGTGATAAGATCCATAAAGCCTGTATATAATAAAGACCTTATTATGTCAAGGCTGGGTTATGACAAATACCGCACAAATCTTTCAGCCGAAACGATACGTGAAATAGAAAGGCTCATAAAAAAAACTGAAAACATCATGGATATCACGGCAGCATACCGAATTTCAGGTATCACACAAATTATCCCTCCGCAGATTATACTGGAGGACGGAACCATATTATCTGGGCAAAAACTTTCAGAACTATTGAAGAACAGCCGGCAGGCTTTGATTATGGGCGCTACGGGGGGAACAAAGGTAATTGAGCTTATCGAAAGGCTGCAACAAGAGGGTAAAATGAGCGAGGCAGTTGTAATTGACGCAGCGGCATCTGAAATAACCGACTCTGCCCTGGATTTTGTTATGGCCATGGTGGAGCAGTATTTAAGGCCAAAAGGGATGTTCCTTACCAAAATGCGCTTCAGTCCCGGATACGGCGATTTTGACATTCTGCAGCAGAAAGAATTCTATAGATTATTGAATGCCCGGGATTTAGGAATAATGATAAACGAAGCCTGTTTACTCATACCGGAAAAGTCTGTTTTCGCGATAGCCGGTATTTGCCATGAACAAGGATAGAGGTTGATACTCCATGACAAAAAAGGAATTTAAAAAACTATTTCAAAACAGATTGATACTTTTGGACGGAGGAATGGGAACTCTGCTTCAAAAAGCAGGCATGCCCGCCGGAGTATGTCCTGAAAAATGGGCGGCTATAAACAGTGAACTTTTAAAGGATACGCAAAGAAAATATGTTGAAGCAGGATCAGATATAATATACGCTTTTACATTCGGAGCAAACCCTTTAAAACTGTCGGAGTACGGTATTGCCGACGAAACATATGCCCTTAACAAAGCTCTTGCCGAAATCGCCAGGGATGCGGCAGGCAAAGAAGTACTTGTAGCAGGGGATATTTCGTCCTGTGGCAGCCTTTTGTACCCTTATGGGAGCGTTATGTTTGAAGAAGCGGTGGAAGGCTTCAAAAAGCAGGTAAAAGGTCTTTTGGACGGCGGCGTGGATCTGTTCGTCATCGAGACCATGATGGATCTGCAGGAGGCCAGGGCGGCTCTCATTGCAATAAAGGAAAGCTGCGATTTGCCTGTTATGGTTACCATGACTTTTGAAGGCAAACGTACTTTGATGGGAAATAACCCGTTAAGCGTTTTAGTAACGTTGCAATCATTAGGCGCCGACGCGGTGGGATGCAATTGTTCCGCCGGTCCTGCCGAAATGGTGGAAATTATCAGGAAGATGAAACCTTATGCAAAAGTTCCTCTCATAGTCAAGCCGAATGCCGGCAAACCCAGGCTGGAAAACGGCGTAACCGTATATGACATGGATGCTGAGAGCTTTGCAGCATATACCGAGGAACTGGTGGGAGCCGGCGCTAATGCCTTGGGAGGCTGCTGCGGCACAACACCTGGGTATATCAGGAGAGTCGGAGAGATTGCAAAAAGCATGAAGCCTGTACAGGCAGAACGAAAGCCTTACAGCCTGGCATGCTCTAACAGGAAAACCGTTGAAATACATGGCACACTGCCGTTTGCCGTAATCGGCGAAAGGCTTAATCCTTCAGGCAAAAAGTTTTTAAAGGAAGCTTTGATTAATGGCGACATGGATGTGGTTTCAGACCTCGCAAGAGAACAGGTCGAAGCGGGCGCAACGCTGCTGGACGTCAATGCCGGTGTTCCCGGAATAGACGAAAAAGAAACATTAAAGGACATGGTCCTTGAAGTGTGCAACTCCGTAGCGGCTCCGATTCTGATTGACACATCAAATCCCGAAGCGCTGGAAGCGGCATTAAGAATATATCCGGGAAGAGCCGTCATAAATTCAATTTCTGGGGAAAGCGTTAAAATTGAGACACTGCTTCCCATAGCAAAGAAATATGGGGCAATGTTCGTTCTGCTTCCCGTAGATGATAACGGTGTACCGGAAACTGCTGAAAAGAGGATTGAAATTATAAAGAGAGTTTATTTAAAAGCCAGGGAAATGGGCTTCAGTAAAGAGGATATCCTGGTGGACGGGCTTGTAATGACTATAGCCTCAAACCCCACCGCAGCGCTTGAGACTATGAAGGTTATCTCATGGTGTAAAAAAACCTTTAAAATAAATACTGTAATAGGGTTATCCAACGTTTCCTTCGGTCTTCCTGCAAGAGAGGGCATTAATTCCGCTTTTTTGGCAATGGCCGTTGCAAACGGCTTAACATCCGCCATATTAAATCCCAACAATCAACAGATGATGCAATGCGTCAAGGCTGCAGATGCGCTTGTGTCAAGGGATAAAAGCGCCCTTTCCTATATCGATTATTATGCTGAAAAAAACCGCCGGCAGGATAACACGTCAGAAAAAGCCGAAAAACCTCAAGATACTGTTTTAAAATGCCTTTATGATGCTATAATAAAAGGGGACGCGGATGCGGCCGGGGAAATGGCAAAACATGCGCTGATAAGCGGAAAGATGCCCAAAGAGATTATAGATAAAGAAATGATTCCCGCAATACAGAAAGTTGGGGAACTCTACGAACAAAAACAGTATTTCCTGCCTCAGCTTATAAGAGGCGCCGAAGCCATGGAAAAGGCCATGGCGGTAATTTCTCCGGAGTTGGAGAGGGATAATGAGGAAAGGATTGAGAGTAAGGGCACGATTGTAATAGCAACGGTTAAGGGAGATGTTCATGATATAGGGAAGAATATCCTGGCCATGTTGCTCAGAAACTACGGATTCGATGTGATAGACCTGGGAAAGGACGTTGAATCAAAGCGGATAATTGATGCAGCAAAAGCAAATAATGCAGATATAATAGCGCTTTCAGCCCTTATGACTACCACGATGAACCAAATGCCGCTGGTTATGGCAGATATGAAGAGAGAAAATCTTAATTGTCATATGATGGTAGGAGGGGCGGTTGTTGATCGAAATTTTGCCGAAAGCTTCGGTGCATATTACAGCAATGACGCATATAAAGCAGTAAAGCTCGCTGATGAAATAATAAAACGGAATAAAAATGGGGGTTAACCTATGGAAGGTTTTTTAAGACTCGGATTTTTTTCAATGGCAGAAAAAATTACGGAAACACTGAAAGGATCTTTTGCTTATATTCTGACCGGCGCGATTATTGTGGCTATCTGGATCTACTTTTTATTTCTAGTACCCAGAAAGCAAAGACGATATGATAAATTGTCCGATTACTTGCTGGATGTTTTTAATTTTGAAGTAATGCTTGGCAGCGGTTTGGCCAAAATTCTCTATATAGCTTTTGCAATTGTTCTCATCGTGGTAGGAATAGTGGCCATGTTTGTGGCAAACTTTTTCGTAGGGCTTTTGGGTACCCTCATTTTGGAGATTATACTTAGAGTGCTGTTTGAAATTTTTATGGTCGTATTCTCTATCCAGTCAAATATACTGACTATCAGGGAAAAAGAGGAAAAGCGCGACGAAGAATATTATTACGAGGATTAAATGAGAATTCCCGCAGCAAAGCATCAGTCAAATATGGGATGACATAATTACTTTATCGGTACTATTTTCTTGCGGCTAAGTACCAGACAAAGGCCTTGGCTTGTGCCAACAACTATTCACTTGTAGGACTTGGCGGAGAAACCGGACAAAATGCCAAAAAAGGTTTAGAAATACTCTTTTGAGCTCAATCTACATATATAGGTTATACATACAAATTAAAACAACTTTATTTTTACTATGGACAACGGAGTTTGGCCTGTGCTATAATATCCTGCGTGGGTAGAAGCCCCATAAAATAATGACGCAGGCGTAAGCCCGGTGTAATAGACACGAACAGAAGCCCTGCGAATTGACGAATTTGCGGGTGTAGTTCAATGGCAGAACATCAGCTTCCC